>Ga0070698_100000152_pt1 | contig 62827 bp, 68 predicted proteins | sample KBSK1502metaG_FD_65477 | JGI IMG/M metagenome (GOLD analysis project Ga0070698, IMG submission 65477) | Corn, switchgrass and miscanthus rhizosphere microbial communities from Kellogg Biological Station, Michigan, USA - KBS K1-50-2 metaG | ecosystem: Host-associated > Plants > Roots >...
AGCTCGTCGCCGAGCTTGTTCCGGGCCTGCGAGTAGCGCTTCGCGGCGTTCGGCTCGAGCGCCCACTCGGCCATCTCGGGATACGACCCCGCCGGGATATAGACCCGACGCGCGGGCTTCTGGAAGATCCAGGCGTCCTCGAGGGTCGTGGTCTGGATGAAGTCGGCCTGCGCGATCGCCGAAAAGAACTGCTCGAGCCAGCCGTCCTTATGGACGCGCTGGTACGTCCCCGGCCATCCGCCGAATTTCTCGCCGTCGTCGGCGTAGACGACAAGGCGCGCGCCCTCGTCGGCGCGCGCGCGAAGCTCCTTCATCGTCTGGCTCACGTCGCGGAACGGGATGAGGTAACGGAGCTTCACACTTCCCGGGAAGACGATCAGCGGAAGGCCCTGGTCCTCGGTGACGAATGACTCGCCGAGCTCCTGCGGTCGGAGACCCGCCTGGAGGAAGTGCTCGTCGTCGAGCACCGTGTAGGCGACTCCGGCCTCAGCAAGAAGCGAGGGAAGGTGCGGCTCCCAGACGCGCTCGGTGAGCCACGCTCCAAGCGGTCGCTGTCCGAAGATCGCGTGAACCCGGTCGGAAAGCGCTCGGATCTGACCCACACCGTCGCGGCGCGGTATGCCGACGAGCACCGGCTCGTAGTAGCCACCGGAGAGAAGCTCGATCTGGCCCCGGCGGACAAGGTCGGCGAGGTCGCCGATGACGTCCGGACGATTGGCCTCGAGCCAATCCAGGAGCGGGCCGGAGAAGTGGAGGCTGGCCTTTACTTCGGGGTGCCGGTACAGAGAGGCGACGAGCGGGGCATAGGCCCGTTCGGTCACATCCTGGAACACTGACGGGAAATTCCCGGCCGGCTGGTGCTGGTGAAATACCAGCGCCAATCGCAGACGATCGGCCACTCAAAACGCATTTTACCAAAAATGGTTGTGGCGTACGCTCTGCGTACAGAATGCTCGGCTGCTTGTCGACGAACTCGACAGCGGGCCGTTAGTGACGCAGGCTTGGGCCAGATGTTCGGACGCTTGATCCTCTACGGGGCGCTTGCCCTGGCCCTCGGCATCGTGGCCGTGAGCGCCTGCGGCCCCCAACCCGAGGCGCGCCCTTCAGGCCCTCTGGCAGTGACACCGTCCGCTTCGCGGTCACTCTTGCCGACGGCGGCGCCCTCAACATCCGCGGGCGCAACCGCGAGAGCTAGCGCCAGCACCGCTCCTACCCTGGCCCCAAGCCCGGGATCCTCGCCCGCGACGGCGTGCCCGCGCACGGCCGGCGGGAATGCGAGCAACCAGGCGCAGCTCGTCGCTGTCCGCGTCGCGCATCAGCCGGGCTTCGACCGCCTGGTGTTCGAGTTCGGCCAGAGCACCGCTCCCGGCCCCTTCGGCATGCCCGCCTACACCGTCGAGGCGGCAGCCTCGCTCTCCGGACCCAGCGGCCAGCCTGTGGCGATCAGCGGCAACGCCCTCTTCGGAGCACGGTTCCAGAACGCCTCGACCCAGAATCCCAACGGCACGCCCAGCTACACCGGGAGCACGGACATGATGCCCGCGACGCCCCTCATCAAGCAGATCAAGCTCGTCGAGGACTTCGAGCGCGTGCTCCTCTGGGGCACCGGCCTCGACCACCTCGCATGCCCGAAGGTCACCGAGCTCGCGGGGCCGTTCCGGATCGTCCTCGATTTCCCCACCCCGCCGTGACCCATAATTAGGTCTCCGCAAGAGATTTCAGGGGAGCAGTCCATCGTGGCCGAGGCCCAGAAGCTCAGCGTCCGCCCGCGCGAGGTCCTTGGTAAGAAGGTGAACAGCCTTCGCCGCAAGGGTCTGCTCCCAGGCGTCGTCTTCGGCGGCCACGCCGATTCGACTCCGGTCGAGACAGATCAGCACGCCTTCGAGCTTTCGTACCGCCGCTGGGGCAACACCACCCTGCTCTCACTGACCGGACTCGACGGCGGCGAGGTGCCCGCCTTGATCTACGACGTCAGCCGCGACCCGGTCACCGGACGCATGCTCCACGTCGACTTCGCCCGGGTCTCGCTCACCGAGAAAACTCACGCCGACGTGCCGCTCCACTTCGTGAACGAATCGCCTGCCGTGCGTACGCTCGGCGCGGTCCTGCTCCACGCGCGCTCGGAAGTCTCGGTCGAGGCGTTCCCGCAGGACATCCCGCACTCCATCGAGGTCGACCTCTCCGGGCTTCTCGAGATCGACGACGCGATCTATGTCCGCGACCTCAAGGTCGACGCGACGCTGATCCAGATCGAGAACGATCCGGACGAGCTCGTCGTCAAGGCCGTGCCGGTCAAGGTCGAGGCGGAGCCGACGCCGGCCGAGGTCGCCGCGCCTGCGGAGGGCGAGGTTGCCGCGGAGGGCGAAGCGGCCGAGGGCGCCGCACCGGCAGCCGGGGCCGAACCTGCGAAGCCGGTCGCAGCTGGCGCGAAGCCGGCGGCGCCGGGCGCAAAGCCTGCTGTTACAGAAGGCGGCAAGCCAGGAGCGCCGCAGAAGGCGGCTGCCGGAGCTCCCAAGAAGGGCTAACTCGCAACACCGAGCGATGCCGGGTGGCCGTCGGCGAGTGGGGGCCGGCGACCCTACGTGGTCGCCGGAGGGACCCGCGAGACCGACGGTCGCCCGGCAGCGCTCGCGTCGGCGCTTAGTTCCTGAAGTCCTCTACCGCGGCGTCCGGGAACGGGTTGTCCGCGTGCTCCAGGCTTCGCAGCTCCACGTCGTCTTCGGTGGCGTCGCCGTCGCGCGCGAGTGCGACCGCTCTATGAAAACGATGCACGTGCGAGCGAAAACGCTCGACGGAGTAGTCGGCGGCCTGGCCCGTCGTGACGAGGAAGGGCCAGTCGCTCGATTGCGCGAGCACGAGCTCGCGGACCGCCTGCCGCGCGGCGCGCTCGCGGAATGGATCGTTCCGCGGCGGGCTCGCGCGAAGAGCATCCATCTCGCGGGCGAGCCGCGCGAGCTCGTCCCACATCCACGCGGTCCCCTCGTTCAGCCAGGTGGAGTGATCGTTGTTCTTCCCCCACGACCCTTCGGAGAGCGCCACACGCTGTTTCGGCGGCTCGCGCTCGAGGTACTCAGCCGCGGTCGCGACGCGGATGTCCGATTCGGTGAGCTCGCGCAGCACCAGCCCGAGCCAATCGACGCCCTCGAACCACCAGTGACCGAAGAGCTCGCTGTCGAAGGTCACCGCGAGTAGCGGGTCACGACCATCGAGGGTCCGACCGGAGAGCTCCTCGCGAACGACCTGTACGAAGTGACGCGCGTGATCGCGCGCGCGCTCGGCCGCCCGCTCTGGCCAGTACTCCTCTTTTTCCCCGAGCCCTTTGTGCACGGAGGTCACCCGCCAGTAGCGCAGGCCACTCGTCGTGTCCTTGCGATGGAACTCGCGGTACTGCGCGTCGCCGGGATATCCGGTGAACGCCGACCAGACCTGACTCGAGACGCGGTCGTGGCGCGCGATCGCGACAACATCGGAATCGCCGACGTAATACGGACGCAGCAGATCGACCTCGCTGGACGCCGGCGACGCGGTCGCGACCTGGACCCGCTCTTCATGCGGTGCCCACCGACCAAGCTCGCTCTGACCGCGGCGCCGCGCGACGTCACCGGCCGGGCGCGCATGTCCGGGCAACAGAGCGGCGTCGGTGAAAAAGTGCGTGATGCCGTGATCGGCGAGCGCCTTCTCCAGACCCGGCTTGTAGGCGCACTCCGGCAACCAGATGCCGGTCGGATCGAGCCCGGTAAGACGCCGCGATGAGCGCCGGCCGATCCGGAGCTGCGCCTCGACCGACGACGGGTCGAGCAGCGGGAGATAGCCGTGGGTCGCAGCCGAGGTGAGGATCTCGACGTGGCCGGTCTTCGCGAGATCGGCAAACGCGCGGACGAGGTCGCGACCGAAACGCGTTCGGTACGCCTCGCGCAGCCGACGGTACGAGCCGACATAAAAGCTCGCGAGATCGGCGCGACCTTGATCCGGCGCTTCGGTAAACCGGCGAACGTCGGTCTCGGCCCGCGCGACCTGGTCATCGATGTATTCGAGCGCGCGGAGGTTGATGTCGTGGTCCGCGAGCTGCTCGATCAGGATCGGGGTGAGCCCGATGACGATGCGATAAGGCACGCCCGCATCCCGAAGATCGTGGAGCAGGACGAGCAATGGGAGATATGTCCCGAGGACGGCCTCGTGTATCCATTCCTCACCGTGCGGCCAGCGGCCTGCGCCCCGTGCGTACGGAAGGTGCGAATGGAGCGCCAGCACGAATGTACCCACGCGCGCAATTCTGTCCCAGGGGGCGGGCTGGCGGCTCGCGCGAGGGTTGTTCGCGATTTTGTGCCGAGATCGTTTCGGGATCGCGCGTTAACGGGCCTAACCCCACGCGTTCCTGGCCCACCCACTGCTGCCCTCGCTTGGCTGTCTCGGACCGTAGGTCCGAAGAGAAAAGAGGCGCCATATGCCCGCGGCCGTCACCGACCTCCCTACCGCGCTCCTCACCGGCCTCGCGGCCGGACTCGCAACCCTGATCTCGGCAATTCCGTCGATCCTCGGCGCTCTGCTGATCCTCGTGCTTGGCTGGATCATCACGGGTGCCCTGGCGGGTGCGCTCGCAAAAGCGCTGCGCGCCGTCCGCGTCAACGCGGCGGCCGATCGCTCCGGAGTCACGCGCGTCCTTCAGCGGGCGCAGGTCCGCTCCGACGCCGCCGGCGTCATCGCCGGGGTGGTGAAGTGGTACCTGCGGCTCATCGTCATCCTCATGGCCGCAGACGCGGTCAAGCTGACCGCGGTGAGCACGATCGTCAACCAGATCCTCGCGTTCGTTCCGAACCTTCTCGTCGCGGTCCTCATCCTCGCGGCGTTCTCGTGGCTCGCATCGCTCGCGCGTAATCTCGTCAGCGCGGCGCTCGAGCCGACGATGCCAAACGCAAAGACGATCGGCGTCCTTGCGTACGGGGCGACGTTCGGCTTTGGGGTCATCGCCGCGGCGACGCAGATCGGCGTCGCAGCGACGCTCCTCAACATCTTGTTCGTCGGGATCGTGGGCGCCCTCGCGCTCGCGTTCGGTCTCGCCTTCGGCCTCGGCGGCCGCGAGGAGGCCGCCCGCATGTGGACCAACATGCGTGGCGCCGTCGGGAACGTGGTGACGGAAGGGACACCGGGTGCCGCCACCTCGGCAGGGAACGGTCGCCCGGTCGAGCGGACGCAACAAATGAGCAGGAGCTAACAAGCAGACACGAGCGAGCGAAGTGAACGAAACGCCGCCGGGCCCGGTAGCACCGAGACCGGCGGCGTTCTCATACCCGCACCCTGAATTGACCGCCAGTTTGGGCGCGACTACGCTCGGCAAGCCGCGCTGGCCGCGTTCGCGCGCAGCCATCTGCTGACACAAGCAACGCGATCCGCGGCGGTTCGGGGCGGCAACGTCCGCAGAGGGGGTAAGCAATGTCGCGATCCACGCGTGTCGTCATCCTTGCCTTCGTCGCCTTACTGGTGGCGACGGCCTGTTCTCAAACAGCAGCGCCATCACCGTCACCCTCGGCGTCAGGCTCGGCGTCCGCGGCACCGACGGCCGCCGTGACGATCAACGTCATGTCGCTCTGGGGCGGCAGCGAGCAGGACAACTTCCAGAAGGTGCTCGACGCCTTCAAGACGAAGACCGGCATCACCGCGAAGTACGAGTCGGTCCGCGCCGACTACGCGACGACGCTCCAGACGCGGATCTCCGGCGGCAATCCGCCCGACGTCGCGATCATTCCGGGGATCGGTTTCCTGCGTCAGTTCGCGCGCCAGGGATCCCTCAAGAAGATCTCCGATCTCGGCATCGACACCAACGCTCTCAAATCGAACTACCCACCGGGCATTCTCGAGATCGGTCAGGTCGATAACACCCAGTACGCGATCATGGTCAAGTTCAACAGCAAGAGCACCGTCTGGTTCCGGCCGGACAAGTTCAAGACGGCCGGCGTGTCCGCACCCACGGACTGGAACTCATTCACCAAGCTGCTAGCTGACCTCAAGGCCAAGGGTCAGGCACCGCTCGGGCTCGGCGCCGGCGATTCGTGGACGCTCACCGACTGGTTCGAGAGCATCTACGTGCGTCAGGCTGGTCCTGACAAGTACGACCAGCTCTTCAGCGGCAAGATGGCCTGGACGGACCCGACCGTCGCCGCGGCCGTCGACACGATGAAGCAGGCTCTCTCCGACCAGTACGTCGCAGGCGGCGTCACGGCCGCCCTGGGCCGCAGCTTCACGGACGGCATCGGACAGGTATTCAGCGCCAACCCGCAGGCCGCGATCTACTACGAGGGTGGCTTCGTGGGCGGCATCGCGACCGGACAGACCAACACGGCCCTCAAGGTGGGCGACACGATCGACTGGTTCGACTTCCCGTCGATCAATAACAACAAGGGTGTCACCATCGGCGGCGACGTCATCGCCGCGTTCACGACAAAGCCGGGCGTCAAGGAGTTCATCCAGTACCTGACCACCTCCGACGCCGGCTCGGTCTGGGCGGGCACCGGCGCGATCATCTCGCCTGTGAAGACCGTTCCCGCGAGCGCGTACCCGAACGATCTCGCCAAGCGTGAGGCGGCGCAGGTCGCAAACGCATCCGCTGTGCGGTTCGATGGCTCGGACCTCCTGCCATCGGGTGGTGGAGACGACATGGGTGCCGCTTTGCAGGACGCGCTTCGAGGCAAGACGGTCGACTGGGCGAAGTTCGAACAATCGATACAGGCCAAGTGGAAAGCGGAGAAGTAACAACGCGCTCGAACTGAATCCATGGAGCGGGCGGGCGAACGGCCCGTCCGCTCCGTAATGAACGGGGTCAGATGGGGCTCGCACCAACACCAGCGGCACCGGACTCGATAGCTCTCCGAGCCAGCCTCACGGCGGTGCGTCGCGCGCGCACCCCCGAGGGGCCGAACTACGGAGCTGCGATCCTGTTTCTACTTCCCGCCGCGATCCTTCTCGTGGTCTTCCTGCTCTACCCGGCCCTCTACACGATCCTGCTCAGCTTCAACCGTGGCCGGAACGGGGTCTTCTCGGAGTGGGTCGGCCTCGACAATTACACACGCCTCTTCACCGATCCCGACTTCATCAACCTCTCTTCGTTCCCGCCATCAGGGGCGCTCTGGAACAACGTCCTCTGGATCGTCTTCTACACGAGCATCGTCATCTTCCTCGGGCTGATCATCGCCGTCGTCGCGGCTCGCGTCCGCTACGAGTCGATCCTCAAGGCCATCGTCTTCATACCGATGGCCATCGCGGCGACGGCCCTGGCCGTCATCTGGAAGTTCGTCTACGCGCCCGACGCGAACATCGGATTGCTCAACGCGCTCCTCGGGACCATCGGCATAGCTCCCATCTCCTGGCTCGGTGACGAGAACCTGGTGAACTTCGCGCTCATCGCCGTCGGGATCTGGGGGTCCGTCGGGTTCGCGACGGTCATCCTCTCGGCGGCGGTGAAGAGCATCCCTGCCGAGGTCATCGAGTCGGCGCGCGTCGAAGGGGCGACAGAGCGGCAGATCTTCTTCCGGATGATCCTGCCGATGGTGAGCCTCCCGATCTCGGTGCTGGCCGTCACGCTCGTCGTCAACGTCATCAAGCTCTTCGACCTGATCTACGTCATGACCGCGGGCGGACCCGGCAAGGCCAGTCGGGTGATCGCGTTCACGATGTACCAGCAGGCGTTCCAGGCCGGGCAGTACGGCTACGGATCGGCGGTCGCGGTGGTCATGCTGGTGGTGCTGATCCCGATCATGATCTACAACGTTCGGCGGTTCCGGACCGGAGCGGTCACGTGAGCGTCCTCGCCGAATCGCTTGCCGGGTCACGTCCGCGGACACCCGCGGCGCGCGCGGTCGCCGCCCTCAACCGCTCGGTGATCCATGTCGCTCTCGGGCTCATCGGTGTTATCTGGCTCGTCCCGACGATCGGGCTGCTCGTCACCTCGTTCCGGCCGCGCTCCGACATCCAGGCCACCGGCTGGTGGGACATCTTCGCGCTCCACCTGACGCTCGATAACTACAGGCAGGTACTCGAGGCGCAGGGGATGCTCCAGGCCTTCGTGAACACGGTCTTCATTGCGGTTCCCTCGACCGTACTGCCGCTGGCGATCTGCGCGCTCGCTGCGTACGCCTTCTCCTGGGTTCGGTTCCCGTTCCGCGACACGCTCTTCCTCATCGTCATCGCGTTCCTCCTCGTGCCCGTCCAGGTCGCCTTCATCCCGCTGCTGACGATGTCTCGCGACCTCCTGCCCGATCTTCAGCTCACGCGGGGCTACGTCGCCATCTGGCTCGCGCACACCGCCTTCGCGCTGCCCTTCGGGATCTTCCTCCTGCGCAACTTCTTCATCACGCTTCCGCCCGACATGATCGAGGCCGCTCGGATCGACGGCGCGTCCGATTTCCGCGTCTTCAGCCAGATCGTCGTGCCCGTGTCGGTCCCGGCGATCGCCGCGTACGGCATCTTCCAGTTCCTCTGGGTCTGGAACGACCTGCTCATGGCCCTCGTCTTCGTGCAGGACTCGAGCAAGTTCCCCATGACGAGAGCGATCCAGAACCTCTTGAGCCAGTACGGCACGGAGTGGCACCTGCTGGCGGCCGGCGCGTTCCTCCTGATGATCGTCCCGCTCATCGTTTTCTTCAGCCTGCAGCGCTACTTCGTGCAGGGTCTGCTCGCCGGCTCGATCAAATAGTGCACGCGGTCCCGATCACCGCGACAAAACGTCTCGCCGACTACGCAAAGGTCATCGGCGATGAGCGCTACGAGGAGCTGCGCACGCTCGCGAAGGCGGCAAGGGGCCGCAGCATGCTGCACATCAACGCGACCGCGTACGGCGGAGGCGTCGCCGAAATACTGCAAAACCTCGTGCCGCTTCTTCGCGACGCCGGTGTCGACGCGCACTGGGCGGTCCTCGACGCGCCGGCCGAGTTTTACGACGTCACCAAGAAGATCCACAACGCTCTGCAGGGGATGAAGCTCGATCTCTCGGACGCCGAGAAGAAGCTGTTCCTCGACGTCGCGCGGGAGAACGCGGCCCAGCTGACGGACGCCGACGTCGTGCTGGCGCACGATCCGCAGGCCGTCGCCCTGCGCCACTACGCAAAGGATCCCAAGCACGCCAGCTGGGTCTGGCGCTGCCACATCGACCTGACGACGGCGCACCAGCCGGTGTGGTCTTTCCTTCGTCCGTTCGTCGAGGAGCATGACGCCTCGATCTGGACGATGCCGCAGTTCGTGCGGCCCGATCTGAAGCAGAAGGTTCTGATCCAGGCGCCGACGATCGATCCGTTCTCCGAGAAGAACCGCGAGATGCCGATCGACGAGGCGCGTGAGATCGTGCGCCGGTTCCGCGTCGATCCGGCCCGGCCGATGTTGCTGCAGGTCTCGCGCTTCGACCCCTGGAAGGACCCTCTCGGCGTCATCGACGCCTATCGCCTCGTGAAGAAGCAGATTCCGGGCGTGCAGCTCGTGATGATCGGCTCGCTCGCCGACGACGATCCCGAAGGCCAGGAGTACTTCAACCGGACGCGCGCGCACGCCGCCGGCGATCCCGATGTCTTCCTCTTCACGAACCTCGACGGTGTGAAGGATCGCGAGGTGAACGCGTTCCAGCGCGCGTCCGCGGTCGTCATTCAGAAGTCGCTCCGTGAAGGATTCGGCCTGGTGGTCGCCGAAGCGCTCTGGAAGGGCATCCCCGTGGTCGCGGGCAAGGTCGGCGGCATAGTGATCCAAATCCAGGACGGCATCTCCGGCTACCTCGTCACGAGCCCGGAGGAATGCGCGGCGCGCTGCCTCGACCTGCTGCGCGATCCGGCGCTCCGCACGCGCATGGCCCAGGCCGGGCGGGAGCACGTGCGCCAGAACTTCCTCATCACACGCGACCTCCGCGACCAGCTCGAGCTCGTGACTACGGCTGCGAAGGCTGCCCCGATCCGATAGCTAGCATCGCCAACGTGAGCGATGCGCTCTTCGAGATAGACCCGGACATCCGCGTCGCGCGAACGCTTCCGGCGCGCGTGTACTCCGATCCTGAGATCTTCCGCCTGCAGCGGGATCGGATCTTCGCGCGCACCTGGCATTACGCCGGCCACGACGATCTGGTGAAGGTCGCGGGGCAGGTGCATCCGTTCACGCTGCTCCCCGGCGCGCTCGACGAGCCGCTTCTGCTGACGCGGGACCAGAAGGATCAGCTCCACTGCATGTCGAACGTGTGCACGCATCGCGGGACGGTTGTCGTCGAGGGCCCCGGCCACGAGCAACAGCTGCGCTGCCGGTATCACGGCCGCAGGTTCACCCTGGACGGACGGTTCCACTCCATGCCGGAATTCGAGGGGACCGCGAACTTTCCGTCAGCCGCGGACGACCTGCCGCGCGTCTCGCTCGGTACGTGGACGCGCTTCCTGATGGTGTCACTCGCTCCAGCGATGACGTTCGACGAGCTCGTGTCCACCATGCGCGGGCGACTCGACGGGCTTCCCTTCCACGAGCTCGCGTTCGACGCCGCCGGCGCGCGGGACTACCTCGTGAGCGCGAACTGGGCTCTCTATCTCGACAATTACCTCGAGGGCTTCCACATTCCGTACGTGCATTCGAGCCTTGCGACAACTCTCGATTACGGCGAGTACGCCGTCGAGCTCGATCGCTTCTCGGTGCTGCAGGTGGGCGTCGCGAAGCCCGGCGAGCCCGCCTTCGCGCTGCCTCGGACCCACCGCGACCAGGGACGTTCCGTGGCCGCGTACTACTTCTGGCTCTTCCCCACCACGATGTTCAACGTGTACCCGTGGGGGGTGTCCGTGAACGTGGTCACACCCCTCGCGGTCGATCGGACGCGGGTCGCGTTCCTGCCGTTCGTGTGGGACGCGAGCAAGCGCGAGAGCGGTGCGGGTGCGGGACTGGATCGTGTCGAGCGCGAAGACGAGGCGGTCGTCGAATCGGTGCAGCGGGGCGTGCGCTCGCGCCTCTACGACCGCGGCCGCTACTCACCGGCGCGCGAGACCGGTGTCCATCACTTCCACCGCCTCCTTGCGGAGTTCCTCCGATAGCCGCGCCGAAGCGGGTCACGCACAACAAGGTCGACACGATCGCGCGCGTCGAGGCGGAGTACCGCGCGCTTGAGCGCACCCTGCGGCGGCTCGGCACGAAGGGCCTTGATGAACCGATCCCCGGCTTCGGCGCGCGCGCCCGCACGAAGCGCGAGCAGTGGCGACGGAGGGATTCGCTCGCGCACGTCGTCGCCTGGAAGGAGCACGCGCTGCGCACGCTCCAGCGCGCCCTCGGACGCACTGAGCCGTTCGACCTCGAGCTCCGCGGGAAGAGCGTCAACGATCAGAACGCGGTGCTCTACCGCCGGTGGAGCCGGCGCCCCACGCGGGAGATCCTCGCGTACCACCGCGCGGTGCACCGCAAGGTGCGAGCGGCGATGCGGGCGTTGCCGGTGTCGTACTACGCAAAGCGCTTCTCGAAGTACTGGCCGTACGATCTCGCCGGGCACTCGGAGTGGCATCGCGAACACCATCTCGAGAACGAGTGAAGCGGCGATTCGGCGGTGGAGCGGGGCGTGCGCTTGCGCCTCCATGCGCCCGCGCTAGATAAGCGCCGAAAGCGCCTGAGCGGTCATGCCGAGGCCGAACAGCAGCACGGCCGCCGCCGAGAGATTCGGCGCGAGCCGCAACACAGCGCCGAAGCGGGCATGACCCTGGACGTGACGTTCGGCAAAGCCACGTGTACCGACGAGAAGCTGTCCGACGCCGACCAGGACCAGCGCCATCCCGACTCCGAAAGCCAGCACCAGGACGAGGCCGAGCTCGGTCCGGTGAAGCGAGATCGACCCGAGAAGCAGGACCAGCGCCGACGCGGAGGGCACCACCCCGCCCGCGAGACCGAGCGCCGCGAGAGAGCGCCATCCGAGCGAAGTCGACTTCTCGTCATGCTCGTGGGCATGCCCATGGCTGTGCGCCCGCGCATGACGAGCGCGAGAGGCGACCATCCACGCACCAAGGGCGAGGACGAGCGCCCCTGAGAGCGCCGAGAGGTACGGGTACACCCGCTCCGGTGCGAGGAGCGCGCTTCCGGCGACAGTGAGCACAGCCAACGCGAGTACACCCGCGGTATGTGAAAGGGCTACGGCGAGCGCGAGGAAGATCGCCTGGCCGCGGGTGCCGCGCGTGCCGACCAGGTAAGCGGCCATGACGGTCTTGCCGTGGCCCGGCGTCACCGCGTGGAACGCCCCGAGCCCGACCGCGAGGAGGAGCGCGAGAGCGATGCCGATGGCGTTGTCCGGAGACGGTATGGAGATGGGCAGCGCGTCGCGCGTCGGCAGCGCGACCCGGGCCGCGCCGGAGCGCACGTCGAGCGGAGACGCGACGAGCGACTGCGGATACGAGGTGAGTCGGGCGGAGATGCTCTCGCTGGGGAGGCTCGTGCTGAGCACGGTACCCTCGCCACGAGCGACGATCTCTCGCCAACCGATCCTGTCTGCGTGGTTCGTGTCCTCGACGTTGAGCACGGGAGAGGAGACCCGCGCGACGAGCCTGGCCTCGTAGCCGCACTCCAAGCGCAGCGTATCGAGCCCACCTTGTCCCGGCGGAAAGGTGAGTCGGGTCGTCGTCGGTTCGGGAACGACGCGCTGCTCGTCGAGACGGAGGACGATCCCGTTCGCGAGGCCCCGACACGCCCCCGCTGGATCAGCCTCGATCGCGGACCGCTCCTGGTATGCCGGGATCTCGGCCATGTCGACGACGTAGTCGACGAGGACGCTATCCGTGCGGACGACGACGCCCAGGTAATGGTTGACTGTGAAGTTGCCGAGGGGGTGTGCGTCCACTGCAGCGGGCACGAGCGCGATTGCGAGCCCCAGAAGGACCCCCGCCTGCCATGGCCTCATCGAACGCCTCCTCTATCGGAGCGATCGCTCAGGCGGCGTGCGAGGTCGTCGGCCCAGAGGAACGTGAACCTCGGGCTCAGATCGTGTGCGCGCTGTAGGAGCTCGCGGGCGCGCGCCTCGTCTCCGGCGGCCTTCGCGATGACGCCGGCGTGATAGAGCAGGAGCGGATCCTGGCTCCCCAGGCGGAGGGCCTCAACGCTGTGGGCGAGAGCGTTCGCGACATCGCCGCTGCGAAGCTCGGCCCACGCGAGGATGTCGGCGATGTGGACACTGGGCCGGATCGCATATTCGGCCCGCGCGACGTCGACCGCGTGGGCCACATCGTGTCCGTGGTCAGCGTCGAAGAGCGCAAGGTCCGCGTCGATGCGCACGCCGTTCGCGAGAAGGAGCCGGCGCTCGACCTCGACGAGTGCGTACTGCCTCGCGGCGGCATCGCCATTGCCCTGGCGCGCATAGACGTCGCCCAGTGCGCCGACGTAATCCGGCAACGGCAGCATCGCGACGACTCTCTCGTAGAGCGTCGCGGCGGCGGCGAGGTCGCCGCGTGCCGCACGGACCCGCGCGATACCAGCGTTGCCATGCGGGTAGCCGGCGATGCGCTGGACCGAGCGCGCGTATGCGTGCTCGGCGGCATCGAGATCGCCTCTGGCGAAATAGAGATTTCCGAGCTGGACGTCGCACCAGGCCGTCGCCTCGCCGGAGGCCGGCCCCGCCTGGATGGCAAGCTGCATCGCCCCGATCGCCCCGGCGACGTCGCCGTGCAGCTCCCGAAGGTATGAGATGCGCGTGTACGAGGAGAGGTCGGGTCTCATGTCGGCCATGCGCTGCGCGTTCGCGACGGCTTCGTCGTAGCGGCCGAGCTCGACCTCGGCATCCACCAAGACGCCGTACGCCGACGGGCGGGCCGGCCCGAGCGCGACCGCCCGCTTTCCCCAGCCGAGGGCCGCGGTGAAATCGTGTCGTGAAAGCGCAAGGCTGCCTTCGGCGATCGCGAAATCGGCGTCGGCGGGAAGATCCGCGGCGGCGGTGGAGAGGAGCCCGTCGGCTTTCGAGTAGTAGGTCGGGTCGCCCGTCTCGCGGGCGCGCTGGAGGTAGGACGATGCGAGCTGAGTCAAAAGATGCGGGTCATCGGGAGCTTGCAAGAGTCGTGTCTGCGCATCGTCAACGGCGCGCTGGCCGACGGTGCGCGGGTCGGTCACGAGCGCGCCGGGAGTCCCCGGACCGCCGCGCACGACCGCAGAGATCGCCGCCATCGGAATGGTCAGAACTATCGCGGCGAGCGCGTAGAGAAGGGCTGCTCGCAAGGACAAGAAGCGTGCGCGAGGGCCGGGGAGCTGATGCTCCCCGGCGATCACGACGTGTGCGTAATGCGTCTGGCTCACAGCTCGCTCGCTATGGGTTCGCGTGCTGACGGTCACGGCCGTCGTGGGGCATGGCGAGGAACGGGAACGTATCGGGGTTCACTTTGTCGTTCGTGTTCACGCCATCAGAGGCACGTGCTGCGATGTAGCTCGGTCCACCGACGACCCGGATGGCGATGTCCGTGACGTCATCCTTTGGCCGGCGGCCGTTGGGCCATGCGGTGAGATCCGGTGCTGCGGCGAGGATTCCCATGCGCCGCTGGGTCGCGACGCCACCCGTTGGCTGCACGCTCAGGTCGAGCCGCAGAAGCTCGGATAGCTGGTTATCGGTGGGCGAATACTTGAGCAGAAGGTTCACCAGATCCGTCCGGTTCCAGTTCGCGAACGTTGCGGGATGCGTTGCGGACGGCGCGCAGTCGGGCGTGCCGAATGGCGTGCATGCGGTGGGTACTCCGTAGACGAGCTCGAGTGCGAGTGCCAGCCGGGGCCGTAGGTAATAGTCGAGGAACCGGCTTTCCTCCTCGGGCTCGCGGGCGTTCCACTCATCCTTGTCCTCGGTGCCGATGATGGTCTCGTTGATGAGCGGATTGGCAAGACGCTGGATCTGCACCCACTGGCCGCTGGTCTGCATGAGGTCGGGATCCTTCGGCTCGTCCTTCGGGACGCGAAGGACGCGGACCTTCTGGCGGCTTGTGCTGGCGTATGCGCCGAGCTTGGGCTGTGCCGTTGTCGCGGCGCTCTGCCCGTCGCCCGTGAGCATCGCTGCGGGGAGCTCGATCGCGATCGTGTTGACGTTGAAGCCGCTCAACATGTCGGTGCCGAATGGGTTGACGTTGTCGTTCGCGTCCTCCGCGGCCGTCTCGAACGGCGGCGTGCGGCGGAGGTTCAGGGTGTCGAAGACCGCGCCGAGATCGATATAGAAGGGGTCGTCACGCTGGCCGGCGAAGACCTTGACACCGTTGCCGAGGTCGTAGGTGCCCTGCGCAGCGAGCGAGCTGTAGTTCGGCATGGTCCGCGGGCCCACGTTCGACGGCACCGCGATGAGGCCGCTCGCGATCTGCTGGCGGTTGCCGTTCTTCACCATCGTCACGGTGTAGTGCTGCCGCAGACCGAGGCCTTCCGAGCCTGGTCCATCGAGCTTGGTGATCGGCGGTATCGCAACGTAGCCGAGGAAGAGGCCGAACTGGTCGACCGTCCCCCGTATCTCGGTCGAGAAGCGGAACTCGATACTGATGTCGTCCGCCTTCCCGTCCTGGTTGTTGTCGATGTTGAACGCGTAGAGCACGTTCGGGTCGAAGAGGTAGTAGTTCGGACCCGCGCTCGGCTCTTCGCCCGGGATCACGTTCATGATCAGGTCGACCTTGTCGGAGTTTCCGGCCTCGTAGCTGCGGAACATGAAGAAGTCGGTGATGTCCGCCGCTGGATCGAGTGAGATGAGTGGCGCCTCGCGATGGCTCGCTGCGTCGGTCGCGCGTTGGGCGTTCGGTGGAACGACCAACGCGGCGGCGAGCGCGACGACGGCGAGACCGCCGAGGACGCGTGGGGCTCGCATGGATTTCCTCCTTGGTACGCCCGCGTCCTGGCAGGCCGAAACGAGGAGGCGACGCGTGTGGCCACACCCGACCCCTGACCTCGAGCTCGTCCTCCCGCGCGGAGCGTCCTATCCAGGCGCGGATACGAAGCCTCGGGAAAGGTGGATGACTCGCTTAGCGCTCGGTCTCGAAGTCCCATTCCTCCACGGAGTCTGTCCCGGCGAGCGTCAGGTCGAGGCGCACGTGATATCGGGCCCCGGCCGCGAGCGGCGCGACCGGCACGATCGCCACGTAATCGCGCTCGTAGATCTGCGGGACGACGGATACGGCGACGTCGTAGCCGCCCGAGTCGGTGAGCCTCGCCGCCCGGAGGTCGACCGGACGCGCCCCCGAGTAGACGACCATCAGCGGATACCCGACCGGCCGGCTCGCACCCGCCGGCAGCGCGTCGGGCGACTCCTGACCGGCCCACGACCCAGGAACGCGCTGGCCCGCCGCCGGGGAGCGCACGCGGTCGGGCGCCGTGGACGTGAAGTCGAACACGACCACGCCGACCGTCGCGGTGTGCCCGGCGATCTCGGCGTGGCCCCATCCCGCGACGACCGCGTGCGGGTGCATGAGACCGAGGCGGTGATATGGAAGGTCCCACAGGAAGCGCACGTCCTCCGTCCCCGAATCGGACGAGGCCGCGACCTCGCTGGCCGTCGCGTCGGGGTAGCCCTGGGCCGCGAGACGATCGCGGACCGTCGCCCCCGTGAAGCCGGGATCGCCCGGCGTTTCGTCGTGGCCGATCGCACCCGCGCGCGCGAGGTACTCCGCGTGATGCTGAGCCGCCGCGGTGACCCGGTCGTCGCCGCGGACCGCGGGCGCGCCGACCGCTCCGCGGAGCTCGTTGTGGACGCGGAGCATCGCGGCCGCGTCATTCGATCCAGCGTGCCCGGTCGCTGCGGGCGGCGCGCTCGGAGACGCCGCGCTGCCTGCGGCCGAACCGACCGCGAGGGGAGTCGCCGTCACCGGTGGGCTCGAGGTCTCGATCCGGGCCGGTTCGGCCGGACCATGCGAGCTCGTGACGTAGCCCGCGAGGGCGATGCCCGCCGCGAGCGCGACCACAAGTAGGAACGGCGCGAGCGTGACGAGCGTTCCGCGCGGCATCGATCGCATTTTCATCGAACAAACCCGCTCCTCGGCATCAAACGGCGCGCAAAGACGATGCAGAGACACGACCCGCGTTTGACGTCAGACCCCGCGCGCCCTGATGCTGATATTCCCCAGCACGCGTCGGTGGCATGTCGCGCGCGACAAAGACGAGGTGAGTGCGATCAGGGATCAACGGGCGGTCAAATCTTTCCGAGCCGCCGCTGATCGCATCGTGCGTCAAGAATCGGCGATGCCCTCGGTCGTCAGCCGTCTGCTCACCACGCCGATCGTCTCGCGCCGCCGGATCGCGAGCGACGCCGACGAGTGGTCGATCAGGCTCGCGGCCCTCGCGGCGCTCGGCCAGTACGACGCGTTGACATTCCTGGTCGACGGCCCGACACGCGCGCAGTACGCCCACAACGTGGCGGACGATCCGCTCGGCGACGCGGCGTCGCGAACCGCGGTCGAAGAGTCCCGACGAAGCGGCTCGACCGTGCAGACGCATACCGCACTCCGCCTCGCGGACGATCGAGTCGCGGGTGCGGCGATGGTCGCTCCCCTCGTCGCGACCGAGGGCGTCACCGGCGTCCTCATCGCCCTCCGCGCCGGACGGTCTTTCGCGGCGACGGATGCGGTCACCGCCTTGGACATATCCGGCCTCGTTGCCCTGGAGGTCGCTCGCGAAGTGCTCGCCGAGCGCGACCAGAAGCATCGCCGCCAGGCGTTCGCGCTGTACGAGCTCTCGCGCCTCGCCCTGTTCGGCGAGCGTATGTCCGAGACGCTTCAGGACGTGACCGTCCTCGTGACGTCCGCGTTCGATAACGACGTCGCTCAGATCTGGCTGCTGGCTCCGGACGGCGCACTCGAGCTGCGCGCGGCATATCCGGACGAGGACCTTCGCTTTCCGCGGCTTCGTCCGGCGGAGCACGCCGCGTTCGCCGAGGCGCTCCATCAACGGCGGCTCGTCCGGATCGGACAGGGTGCGCTTCGCCCGTGGGTGCCCGCCGAGACGAGGGAGCTCTTCGTCGTGCCGCTCGCCGACGGTGTGCGAAGCGTCGGCGTCCTGGTGCTCGGTCGCGCGGCGGATCGTTACGAGGACGCGGACGAGGAAATCGCGGGCGTGCTCGGAAGATTCATCGCGCGAGTCGTCTCGCGCACGGGCGGGGAGGACGAACGGCGCACGGATGCGCCCGCGCTTGAACCCGAGGCGGATCGCGATTGGGCTGACGAGCCGCAGCTGACGAGGAGCTAGCTAGCTCCGGCAGCCGATCGCGAGCCTATGCGGCGTGCGTTGGCCCTCTTGCGGCGGGCGCCTCTTCCGCGGCCTCCGCCGAGATGACCGTCAGCCGGCACAGGCCGATGTCGATGGTCTGGCCCGTCGCGACCCGACGCGGCGCTGCGAGCTTGGTCCCGTCGATCCACGTGCCGCCCATGCTTCCGAGGTCGCTGAGCCAGTACGCGCCCTGCTTGTACGTGATCTTCGCGTGCTTGCGCGACACGGAAAGATCCGCGAGCTGGATGGTGCTCTCCGGTCCGCGGCCGATCGTCGCGCCGGACTTCGTGACCTCGAAGGTCGATCGCGACCCTCGTTCGCTCTCGAGTCGAAGCGCCAGCACGCCCGGGGGCACCGGAGCCGCAACGGGCTCGGCTTCGGGAGGAGCTTCGTCGACCGCGGCGACCACCGGAGGCTCCGCGACCGCCGGGATCGGCTCGGCCACCGGGGCGGCTTCGGCGATCACGACCGGCTCGGGAGAGCGCGCTTCAGCAGGCTCGGGAATCGGGGCGGCGGGCTCGGGCGTGGCCGCGACAGCTGGCGGGGGTGTGGGGGTCCGACGTGGCTCGAAGAGTGCCTTGATACTCGCGAGGAGCTTCTCCATCCCGGTCACGGCGCACCTCCTCGGCCCTCACCTTACGCCCTGGACTTAACGCCGAACAAGCAGAGGAGATACGCGGGCAAGGGCATGGTCGCGCGACGGAAAAGGCCGGTCGTCCGTCCGAGCGATAATGCGACTCGGTCGCGTAAGCCAATGTGATCACACGCGCACACGGGGAGGTCCTCGCGAAACTCGCAGACATCAGCTTTTGGCGGGAGGAAGTGATTTATGTTCGCACGCAAGACAGGGTGGCCGGTCCTCTGGGTGGTGATCGCAGCGCTCTTGCTGAGCGCGTGCACGCAGACCCCAACAGGAACCGGATCGTCGCCGACGCAGTCAGCGCAAGCGAGCCCCGCGTCGAAGGTGCTGAGGATGGCCCGCAATGCGGAGCCGTTCAGCCCGTTCGTTCCCTGGCAGATCGACGACAACCCGGCGCTGTTCATCTCGGTCAACGTCTACGACACGCTGCTCCGCACGACGAAGGATGGCACCGGAGTCGAACCTGGGCTCGCGACAAAGTGGACACCGTCCGCCGACGGGCTGACGTGGGTCTTCACGCTGCGCGACGGCCTCAAGTTCTCCGACGGCTCGGCCATGACCGCGAGCGACGTGAAGGCCTCACTCGACATGGCCCGAGGCGGCGAGAAGAGCGCGTGGAAAGACAACTATGTCGCGATCAAGGACATCACCGCGACCGACGCAAAGACCGTGACGATCACGTTGAAGCAGCCGTACGCGCCGCTTCTCTCCGTACTGGCGATGTTCTCGGGCGGGATCCTGCCCGCGGACATGGCCAAGGCGACGGACGCCAAGGACTACGACAACACGTTGGCGTGGAAGACGAAGGGAACGGGCGCCTACTACAGCGAAGGCTGGAAGAAAGGCGACCCGATCATCCTGAAGCGCAACCCGAACTACTGGAAGGGCACCCCGGCGGTCGACCAGGTGCGCATCGAGTACATCCCGGACGACAACACCCGCGTGCTGAAGCTGCAGGGCGGAGAGACCGACGTGGCTGACTTCGTGCCCTTCAGCCAGATCGCCGCGCTGAACACGCAGCCGAGCGTGAAGGCGCAAACGTTCTCGATCCAGCAGACCGCGTTCGTGATCCTGAACAACTCGAAGCCGCCGCTGAATGACGTCAAGGTGCGGCAGGCACTGAACTACGCGACGGACAAGGCAGCGATCATCAAGAACGTGTACTTCGGACAGGCGACGCCCATGAACTCGCCGATACCGCAGGGCACGTACTACGACAAGAGCCTCCCCGGGTATCCGTACGACCTCGACAAAGCGAAGGCGCTCATGGCGCAATCGTCGGGCGCCGCCGGATTCAAGGTGGACATGCAGGTGCGCTCAGGCAACACGAACTTCGCGAACACGGCGGTCATCCTCAAGGACGCGTGGGCCAAGATCGGCGTGACGGTGGACATCCAAACGTTGGACACCGCGGTGGTGCGCACGAACTATCGCGCGGGCGACTACATGACGACGCCGGCCGCGTGGACGAACGACATGAACGATCCGACGGAGATCGTGAACTACGCGATGCGTGGCGGGGCAAGCCCGTTCGCATACTGGACGCGCTACAACAACCCCGACCTGAACGACAAGATCACCAAGGCCGACCTCGAGCAAGACGCCACAAAGCGACAAGCGGCCTACTCGGAGATCCAGAAGATTTACCTGGACGCGGCGCCGCTCGTCTTCATCGCTTACCTCGGCGCGAGTGCCGGCTGGCGCAGCAACATCGACGGCTTCTACATCGACGGGCTCTCCTACTACCGGTTCGAAGACGTCAAGATCAGCAAGTAGCAGCTCTGCGGATGGCTGATGGTCCAACTCCGGGCCATCAGTCAGCCCGCGGCTCTATTGATGGCCGGTTACTGAATGGGTCGCGCCGCCTACATCCGCAGACGCTTCGTCCTCATGGCGTTCGTGCTGTTCGGCGTGAGCATCGTCATCTTCGGCATGGTGCGGATCCTGCCCGGCGACCCCGCGTTCCTGATCCTCGGTGACCGCGCGACCGACCAGAAGGCCGCGGAGCTCCGCGAGCAGCTCGGCCTGAACCGCCCGATTCTCGAGCAGTACTGGCGCTTCGTGTCGGGGTTCGCGCACGGCGACATGGGCCAGTCGCTCTTGTATCGCCAGCCGGTCGGCGATCTCGTCCTCACCCGGGTGCCGGTCACGCTCGCTCTGTCGGCATATGCGATGGGCCTGGCGGCGATCATCACGCTCACATTCGGCATACTTGCCGCGGTCAACAAGGGCGGCTGGCCCGACCAGCTGATCCGCCTTGGATTCCTCTTCGCGCTCACGACGCCGAACTTCTGGTTCGGCATCCTGCTCATCCTGCTGCTCGGCCTCACCCTGCACTGGTTCCCCGTGGCGGGATTCGGGGACACTCTCGCGCAGCACGTCTGGTACCTGTTCCTGCCCGCTCTCACGCTTGCGCTGCAGCTCTCGGCGGTTCTGATCCGCAACCTCCGTGGTCAGATCATCCTGACCATGCGCTCCGATTACGTGCGCACCGCCCACGCCAAGGGCCTCTCGTCGTCGCTCGTTCTTCTGCGGCACGTGCTGCGGAACGCGTTGCTCTCGACCGTCACCATCTTCGGGTTGCAGTTCGGGTTCCTGGTCGGGGGAGCCATCGTCATCGAGACCGTCTTCGCGCTCCCCGGCACGGGACAGCTCTTGATCCAGTCGATCACGGCCCGCGACTACCCCGTCGTACAGGCGATCACCGTGATCAGCGCGATCCTCGTGATCGTCGTGAACCTCGTGGTCGACCTGTCGTACTCGTTCCTCGATCCGCGAGTCACGTATGAGTGAAAAGGCTTTCGGCGCGGGGCCGGCCCTGCCGGAGGTCGTGCCGCTGGCCCAGTTCACGCCCATCGCGCGCTCGCGCAGGATCCGCATCGAGCGGACTCTCGCGATCGGCCTTGCGCTGCTCGCGGTCGTCGTCCTCGTCGCCATCGCGGCGCCACTCCTCACCCCATACGACCCGCTCGAGCAGCGGTTCACCGAGGCGTTTCTCCCGCCCTTCAGTCCCGGTCATATCCTCGGGACCGACAATTTCGGGCGCGACATCTGGAGCCGGATCGCGTTCAGCACGCGGCTCGATCTGCAGATCGGCCTACTCTCGGTCACGTTCCCGTTCGTGTTCGGCAGCCTCATCGGCATCGCCACCGGCTACCTCGGCGGAAAGCTCGACACACTGGTCATGCGCGTGGTGGACGTGCTGATGGCCTTCCCGTTCCTGATCCTGGTGATCGCGATCATGAGCATCCTCGGGCCGGGGCTGACCAACCTTTACATCGCGGTCGGCGTGGTCGGCTGGATCCCGTACGCACGCATCACGCGCGGGGAAACGCTCGCGACGCGCCACCTCGAGTACGTTCTCGCGGCCCGGACGATCGGCTGCACGCCGGGACGCATCATGCTTCGCCACATCCTGCCGAACGTGATCGCGCCGGCCCTGATCTACGTCTTCACCGGCATGGTGCTCGCGATCCTCACCGGGGCGACGCTGAGCTTCCTCGGCCTCGGACCGCAGCCGCCCACGCCGGAGTGGGGAGCGATGATCGCCGAGGGGCGCCAGTTCCTGCTCCTCGCGTGGTGGATGACGACGCTGCCAGGGCTCGCTCTCCTCGTCGTCGGGGTCGCGCTCAGTCTCATCGGCGACGGGCTCGCCGAGCGCCGCGGAGGGTGACCCAAATGAAGCTCCTCATCTGGGGCGCCGGCGCGATCGGCGGCACCATCGGCGCGCATCTGGGCCGCGCGGGGCACGACGTGACGTTCGTCGACCGCGCGGAGGATCACGTCGCCGCCATCAATCGCGCCGGGCTTCGCATCGAGGGCCCGCTCGCGCAGTTCGTCGCCCCGGTGCCGGCGTTCCTTCCCGATGACCTCGCGGGCGAGTTCGAGCACGTCGTCCTCGCCGTCAAGGCGCAGGACACCGAGGCCGCGACGCGCGCCATCGCGCCGCACCTGAGCGGGAATGGGTACGTGGTCTCGGCGCAGAACGGGTTGAACGAGCTCGTCATCAAAAAGATCGTCGGCGACGCGCGAACGGTCGGCTGCTTCGTCAACTTCGGGGCGGACTACATGGAGCCAGGCGTGATTCAGTACGCCGGCCGCGGCGCTGTGGTGCTGGGCGAGGTCGACGGACAACTCACGCCGCGCGTCCGCGAGCTGCACCGCGCGTTCCGCGACTTCGACGATGCCGCGATCGTCACGGCGAACATCTGGGGCTACCTGTGGGGCAAGCTCGCCTACGGCGCGCAGCTCTTCGCCACCGCGCTGACGAACGACTCCATCGCGGACGCGCTGGCCGATCCGAGCTACCGCGACGTCTACGTCGAGATCGCGCGCGAGGTGCTGCGGGTGGCGCGGGCCCGCCGCATCAGCCCGGAAGGCTTCAACGGCTTCGATCCGCACGCGTTCGCACCGGATGCCGATCGCCGGACCGCGGAACGCTCGCTCGACGAGATGGTCGCGTTCAACCGCAGGTCGGCCAAGACGCACAGCGGCATCTGGCGCGACATCGCGGTGCGCAAGCGCCGCACCGAGACCGACGCGCAGCTCGGGCCGATCGTCTTGCTGGGTGCGGAAGCGGGCGTCCCGACCCCGCTGGTCTCGCGCCTGATCGACCTCATGCACGAGGTCGAAGACGGCAAGCGGCCGCAGAGTCACGAAACGCTCGACCTGCTCAAAGCCGCCGCCACCGCGGGATGACGCCGCTCGACCACCTCTCGGCGCACCGCGACCGGATCCTCGACGAGCTCATCGAGTTCGCGCGCATCCCGAGCGTCAGCACCGATCCGCGGCACGGCGAGGACATGGCGCGCGCCGCCGACTGGGTCGCCGCGCGGCTCCAGCAGGCCGGCCCCCTCGACGTCCGCACCATCGCGACGCGAGGGAACCCGGTCGTCTACGGCGAATGGCTCGGCGCACCGAACGCACCGACGCTTTTGGTCTACGGCCACTACGACGTCCAGCCGCCCGATCCGCTGGAGCGGTGGTCGAGCGATCCGTTCGCGCCGGAAGTGCGCGATGGCAGGCTGTTCGGCCGCGGCGTCTCCGACAACAAGGGACCGATGCTCATCCCGGTCAAGGTCGCGCAAGCGTTCTTCGCGACGAGCGGGGCGCTGCCGCTGAACGTGAAGCTCTTGTTCGAGGGCGAGGAGGAGATCGGCAGTCGCAACCTCGAGCCGTTCGTCGCGGCGAACAGGGAGCTGCTGCGCGCGGACATGGTCCTGTCGGCCGACGGCGCGATGTGGCGGAGCGACGAGCCCTCGATCACGGTGGCGTGCCGCGGGGTCACCGCACTCGAGCTCAGCCTCACGGGTGCGAACCGCACCCTGCACTCCGGGCGCTACGGCGGCTCGATCGCGAACGCGCTACACGCCATGGCCGAGCTCGTCGGGAGCCTGCACACGGCCGACGGCCGCGTCGCGGTCGCGGGCTTCTACGACGACGTCGTCCCGCTGCCGGACGACGAACGGCGCGCGATCGCGGACCTCCCCTTCGACGAGGCGCGCTTTCTTTCAGAGGTCGGCGCGCCCGCGCCCTTCGGCGAAGCCGGCTACAGCACGCTGGAACGGCAATGGATCCGCCCGACCCTCGAGGTGAACGGCATGTGGGGCGGGTACCAAGGCGAGGGCAGCCAGACGGTCACGCCGAACGAAGCGCACGCGAAGCTCAGCTGCCGCCTCGTCCCAGACCAGGATCCGGATCGGATCCGCGAGCTCGTCGCGCGTCATCTCGAGGCGCACGTTCCCGCTGGTGTGACGCTCGCGCTCCACGGCGAGCGTCACGCGGCGCGGCCGTATCGCATTCCATCGGATCACCCCGGCCTGTTGACGGCGGAGCGCGTGCTGGAGCAGGTCTACCGCAAGAAGCCGCTGCGCGTGCGCATGGGCTCGACGCTCCCGGTGAGCGAGCTCTTCAAACGGCTGCTCGGGATCGACACCGTGTTCTTCTCGTTCTCCACCGCCGACGAGGACTTCCACGCGCCGAACGAGTTCTTCCGTGTTCGTCGCCTGCACGAGGGCCTCGAGGCCTGGGCGCGGTACTGGGAGAGCTACGCGCGCTCAGAACAGTGAGCGACCTCCGTCGATCGAGAGCACCTGTCCGGTGATCCACGACGCCCGGGACGAGACGAAGAAGCGGACGCCGTTCGCGATGTCTTCGGCGCGTCCGAGTCGGCGCAGCGCGATTCCTTCGATGAGGCGCCGCTGCCCCTCCTCGCCGTAGCTCTGCCACTGCCTCTCGGTCGTCGGGTTCGACCGCACGAAACCGGGCGCGATGCAGTTCACGGTGATGCCGAAGGGGCCGAGCTCGTGCGCCATCTGTCGCGTGAAGCCGATCTGCGCGGCCTTGGCGCTCGCGTAGGCCTGGATGCCCGTCAGGCTCACGCTTCGTCCTGCGCCTGACGAGATGTTCACGATCCATCCGGCGCGCGCGGTCTTCATCGCCGGGATGACCGCACGCGTGCAGTGAAAGGCGCTCGTCAAATTGGCATCGACGATCGCTCGCCATTCCTCGTCAGAGACCTGATCGAGCGGTTTGCCGACCTGGCCCACGACGCCACCGGCGTTGTTCACGAGCACGTCGATGCGTCCGAGGCGAGCGATGAGCTTCGCGACCTGCGCCGAGTCGGTGAGATCGGCGGTGTCGCGATCGACCCGATGGACCGTCGCGCCGTCCTCCGCGAGGCCGTCCGCGATCGCGGTGCCGATGCCGTGCGCCGTACCGGTGACGAGGGCGACCCTGCCCGTGAGCTCACCCATCTTTGTTCCACCCGTTCTCGATGAGATCGCGTACCTCCGCCACGCCCGTCCGCCACAGCTCGAGGACTTCGTCGTCCGAACGTTCGTACGAGCCGCCGAAGCTGCCGTCGACGGTCAGCCTGCGCAGCTCCGCGGGCGGCGCCTGCCGGATGACGCGCTGCGGGATCAGAGGCTTCACGCCTTTGGGCATGACCACGCCCGCCAGGCGCGTCCACGGGAAGTTCTCCATCCACGAGCCGTGCGAGGACTCCTTCTCATATCGCTGAACCACGGCCCAGGCCCGCGGCGCGTTCCACCAGTCGTGGAAGAGCACCTGGACGCGCTCCTTGCGCGGCTCGGTCAGCCACTCACGCATCACTCCGGCGGCGAAGGAATTGCCGCCGTGTCCGTTCACCACCGCGATGCGCCGAAAGCCCTGACCGAAAAGCGAATCGAGCAGATCGCGGACGACGGCGATGTACGTGCTGGTGCGCAGCGACGGACTTCCAGGGAACGCCGCGAAGTACGGGGTCACGCCGAAGGGCAGCGCCGGCAGCACCGGCACGCCGAGCGGCTCGGCCGCTTCGACCGCGACCCGCTCGGCGAGGATCGCGTCCGTCCCGACGGAGAGGTAACCGTGCTGTTCGGTGGATCCGATCGGTAGGACGATCCGGTCATCGCGCTTGAGGTATTCCTCGAGCATCTGCCAGTTGCAGTCATGGACCCGCATGAGCGCCTCCCCCTGACCGTCCAGCCGGTCGCGGGCGATAGCCTACGGGCCCTACGGGTTCGGGGTCACCGTGACCTTCACGTAGATGCCAAGGTCTGGGAGCTGGCCACGACCATCGATGCGCGGGCGAAGCGAAACGCGCGTGACCCCGGGCTGCGATGGCGCAGGGAAGTGCACGACGAACCAGCCCACCTGTCCCGGGCCCACGTACGCGGTGTTTTGCACTGCCGCGGTGGTCCCGTCCGCAAGCGCGAGCGAAGCCTGGGCGCCGTCGATCCCGCGGTACCAGCCCACCGAGCCGGTGTTGCGGAGTGCGACCACCCATTCGACCGTCGCGTTGGGGTGCGCGGTCGGGTAGGGGGCCTGCGATTCGAAAGCCGCGGCGTACGCGCTGAGCGGCGGGAGCTCGAAGGTCGCGCGCTGCAAACCCGGCGTGGTCGGCGCGAGCTTCTCACCGATCGTCGTGCTCACCTGGCCCGCGACTTCGCCGGCGACGTTCGCAACGTTGCTGGCGACGCCCCCGAGGTTCCCGAGGATCCCCGGAGGCAGGGAGACAAGGACGGCCGCAAGAACACCAAGGGTCAGGCCGCGCGTCAACACGCGGCCCCAGCGGATGCGCAGGCCGGGTCCGCTCGCGGCTCGGGGCGCGCGCGGAGCCTTTAGCTTCGGCGCTTTCAAGGGCTTGGCCGCCGCGATCGGCGCGTCCTTGACGCGCGGGGCAGCGCTCATCTTCGGCTGCTTTGGCGGCTTGGGCTGTTTTGGCTGCTTCGGCTCTTTCGGCTGCGACAGGCGCGGCGCCCCGATGCGGGGGACGCGCGGGCGGAACGTGGCGATGCCGCCGATGGCGCCGGCGACACGCCTCGGCCCCGCCGTGAGCAGCGAGCCCACGAAGGCGCGGGCATCCGGGAGCAGGTCGGGGTCGAGGCGCACCGCTTGCAGCTCGTCGATGACGAGGTCGAGGAATTCGATCGCCGACTCCTGCAGCAGCGCCTGGTCGATCAGCGAAAGCTCGCGCGACCGCAGCGCGTAGAGCAGCAGGCTCAGGCCGTGGTCTCCGGCGGCCTCGGTGGCCGCGGGGGTTTCGCCGGTGGCAGGCGCCGCATCCGGCGCGGCCGCCGGCGCGAACGAAGTGGGCTCGGCCGTCTTGAGCAGCGGCGCCGGAGCGGACTTCGCCCACTCGACCGGCTCGGGGATGCGGACGAGGTGCTCGAACACGATGAACGTTCCGTCGGCGTCGTCGTGGATCCCGGCCACGCGCATGACGGACGGCTCCGCGACCGATGCGAGGCGGCGTGCTCCTGCGAGGAAGCGCTCCCTGCTGACCGGGTTCACATCACGCAGGAACTCGAGGCTCACCATTTGATTGGTCGATTCGTCGAGCGCGCGCCAGACCTCGGTGTTGTTGTCCCCCCGGTGGAAGGACGCGAGGCGATAGCGCGAGGCGATAAGCTGCCCCGCCTGAGGGCCGGCGACCCGAGCGTGCGTGACGGTGCTATCCACTGGGGCGGTGTAACGGTGCGCTTCGCGAACGGCCTCGGGTAGCCACTCAAACGGGCCAGTACGCCCGTACTACGCGCGCTCCGTGAAAGGTGAGAACTCGGTGTCGGTCGTGCTCAGCGCGCCGCGCGAGCCGGCTTCCGCCGGCCGCGCGAGGCTTTCGCCTTCGCTTCCCAGTCCATGCCGTGCGCGCGCGACCACTCGTGCCAGTCGGGAACGGGTTGCTTCACGGTCCACAGAAAGTGGTACACGCCGCTGTCGCCGACGAATTTGAAACGCTTCTTCAGGTCGGTCGCAAGCGCCTCGTACTCGGGGAATGATTTGAGATGTTTCTTGAAGCCGCCCGCGCGCTCGAGGGCGAGCAGCTCGCCCGCGTTGTGGACGACGGCAGCGATCTTCGGCCGGCTGCGGATCACGCGCTCGTCCTTGACGAGGGCGTCGATGTCACGGTCCGACATGCGCGCGACACGCTCGACATCAAACCCATGGAACGCCTTGGTGATCGACGGCCACTTCGCGTCGACGACGCGCCAGCTCATCCCGGCCTGGAAGACGCCCCTACTCAGCTGCTCGAGGTAGTCGTCGAGACTCTTCGCGGTGATCTGCGGCGGCGGCCCTTCCATTGCTTCTTCCTCCCCTGCCCCATCGCGACTCGCGCTACTTGGAGATCCGCTCCAGCACGACGACCGGGATCACTCGCTTGGTCTTCGTGGGGTAGTCGCGGAAGGGCGCGTAGTTGTCGCCGTGCGCGTTGTACAGGCGGTCACGCTCAGGTCCTTTCGCGATGGGCGTCGCGCGCACCTTGAACTTGTCGGTCCCCACCTCTACGTCCGCCTCCCGGTGCTTCACGAGGTTGTGATACCAGGCCGGGTTGGTCGGCGCGCCGCTCTTTGATGCGGCGACCACATAACGGTCGCCGTCGCGGTGATAGACGACTGGTGACGTCTGGGCTTTCCCGCTCTTCGCCCCGCGCGTGGTCAGCAGCAGCAGCTTGTCGCCGAAGGGCCCGACCCCCTTGCCGCCCTTCGAGCGAAACTCGTCGATCACGCCCTTGTTCCAGTCGGCCACTGCAAACACGTTAGACCGCCGCGCTCTTTCCTGCTTCGGAGGCGCAGAGTGAACGCCCTGTGCTGCGTCCGACCCTTCCGCCCGACGAGCTGACCGCTTACCTGTTCGGCGGAGCTCGCTCCTCGCTGCTGACCGAGGTCGGCCCGTGGCTCGTCGCGTCGTCGCGGTTTCGGGCGTTCGCCGAGGCCTATCGCGACAAGATCCGCAAGAAGGCCCGCGGGCCGCGCGACGAGGAGGCCCGCCGCGATCTGGCGTTCGAGCTCGCGTTCGCCGCGCGTCTGCTGGACGACCGCCGCTTCGCGCTCGAATACGAGCCGTACGGCGTCGACAAGCGCGCGCCTGACTTCCGCGTGACCTTTCGCAGCCTGCGCTTCAACGTCGAAGTGCGGCGGCTGCGCCAATCTCTGACAGCGCAAGGCGCGCCAGTCGATCCGAACCGCCTCATCCGCGCGGTCTTCGACAAGCTCGGCCAGATGCCGCCCGCCATGATGAACCTGCTCGTCGTCGGCGCCGAGGGTCCCTCGTCCGCGGCCGACACACTCGCGCCGGCCATGCGGTGGTTGCAGGACCGTGCAGCGGCGAGGGACGAGACGCTATTCGTGCAGCGTGGTTTCGCCGGCACTCGTGATTTTCTGCGGCATTACCAGCGACTCAGCGGCGCGCTGTGGTTCGCCGGCGAGTTGGACGCGCCGCCCAGCCTCTGGCGGAATCCGCAGGCGCGTCATCCGCTGCCGGCCGAACTCGCGAGGGCTCTTACTTCGGCCCGAGCACGGCCAGCGTCGTGACCTCACCGATCGGCACCGAGGCAAATGCGCCGTCGCTGATGCGATAGGCGCGAAGGGTCCCGGCAGGGCCCGTTTCCTGTCCCACAAGCCAGTCGCCGGCGCGAATCACACGGAACGAGCTGAAGAGGCCGCGATCCATCCGCTCGATCACCCCCGCGTTGTACACGACGATCGCACCGTCGAACTCGCCACGTTCGGGTCGCCAGGCGACGATGCGGCCGTCCTCGAGCATCGCGAGTGGACGTTCATCGGAGACGCTGTTCGGCGTGACGCGCTGTTCGGCCATCGTCCGCCAGACGACATACCGACAGCATGACCCGCCGGGCTCCGACTCGAGAACGTCGCGCCCCTTGCCACCATCGATGAGCCGGTGCTGCGAGAACTTCCGAAGGGTTCCTCCGATCCAGACCCACGTCCCCGCTTCAGCGTCGGACCGGACGAAGCTCAGGCTGTTCTTTGGTCGCCACACTGCGACGCCCTCACCGGTGAGACGCAACTCGAACGCGACCCCGAAGCGCTCATCGATATCTCGAGTCGCGCCGGTGCGCAGATCTCGCGTCACGAGCCGCGTCGTCGGGATCGGAGCCGGCAACGCGTCGGCGCCGAGCGCCACGTAGACGATCCCGCCAAGACCGTCGAACGCCGCAAGGGTGACGTCCGTCGCGAGCGCCGAGACCTTTCCGCTGGCTCCGTCCCACAAGTAGAGCGTCGACGTCGCGTCGCCACAGAAGAAGAGGGCTTGCCGCCCAAACGCGGTCAGGTCACGCACGTGGGAGTCGCAAACGTGGAGCCTCGGCCCGGACGGTTGCCCGTTCGCGAAGCTCGGGTACAGATCTCCGCTTCTCGTCCCGACGATGAGAGGGAGATCCGGGAACGCAACGGTCCGCGACGTCGGCGATGGCGACGCGGTGGCCGTCGCGCTCGCTGACAGCGACGGGCTGGGTGAGACCGTGCCGCTCTCAACGTGCGACCCGCAGGCGACAAGCCCTAACGCGATCGCGACGACGACACCGCCTCGCATCACGTCGTCACCATACAGACGGACTGCAACCCCGCGTCACGGCCCGGACATTTTGGGACGCGAGTAGCCTTCGAGCGGGAATCACATGGGGAGGCGGATCACATGATCCGATTTGTGCTCGCGATCACGCTCACGGTCGCGCTCGTACTTCTCGCCGCAACGCCCAGTACCGCCGCCACCACCACCGTTACGCAAACGATGCAGAACGTCACGCAGACCTTCGTCGCCCCGACTCCGTGTACCGAGGGCCTCGCCACCATCACGACGACGTCCAACGGCGTGTTCCACATCACTCTTCTCGACGACGGGACGGCGCACGGGACCTTCACCCAGACCGGGACTTTCACCCTCGTACCCCTCGATCCGACGGCGCAGAGCATTTCCGGGCACTTCGCGATCTGGGGCGGCTTCAACGGCAACGCGAACAACGTCGACACCACGTTCACGTTCAACATCAGCGGCCAGTTCGCCGACGGCACCCCGTTCGGCGCACACGCGGTCAATCACATCAATACGACCGCGAGCGGAATGTTCAACCTGTTCAGCAAGCTGCACTGCTAGCGATTGACCGGCGAGGGGCGGCTCGATGCCGTCCCTCGCTATGAGCCGAGCCGGTACAGCCTGTAGCCGACCACGAACATCCAAACGGTGGCGAGAAGGGCATTCATGATGATCGTGACGCCCAGGCCCGCTATCGAAACGATCCCAAGGACGCCGACAATTAGCGCCAGATACGCCGTCGCCTTGCCTAAACGTCCCTCGAGCATGGCGAAACCAATCACGAGGATCGCGAAGGAGAGGATTACGATGGCGTAGACGCGTTCGAGCGGCGACGACAGGAAGGCGGACGCGTAACTTGCAGCCGCAACGTCGGCCGCCCGCTGCGCCTCGTTCGCGATGGCGTAGTCACCGCTCAGGACGATGAGGGACGCATAGTTCGACCAGGTCACGGCCAGGTCCAGCACAACGAACAACCCGACGAACGCGGTCGCCACCAGCATCGGGTTCCTATTGATCTCCTTCAACGCGAGATATAGCGACAGTGCGACCGGCACGAAGAGCAGGTCCGTCACGACGGAGAGGCCGAGGATGCCCCACCACACCGTCGTCTTTCCAGCGAGATACTCGAGCGAAGCTTGGCCACCACTCGGCGGAGGTCCCACCGAGGCGTACAGCACAACCGTCACGACATACGCCGTACCTACGGCGAGCGCTGCGATAGCGCCCACCCGGTAGAAAGACCTTTCGTCTGGATCGATCACGGCGCGCAGGCTACGCCGCTCGCCTTCGGCCCGGCGAACATAATCCCCGGCGGTGCCTCCAAGCATCGTCGCGCTACGCGGCGTTTCGAAGGCCTACCGCCCGCCCAACTGATCAGATGCCGCGGCCAAGACTTCGCTCCACGTCTTCGCGCCGGACGAGCCCGACAAGCCGACCATCCGGTGTGGTGACCAGTGACGTGTCGTGGTGTCTTCGATCCATATATCTGAGCATCTCGGCTGCGGTCACGTTGGGGCGGAACGTGCTCGTCCCGGGCTGCATCACGTCGCCGACGCGGCCCGTCGGGGCACCCTCGAGCTCGGCCTTGAACATGCGGCCGAATACCACGCGCTCTTTGTTGACGACGATGCACGTCTCCCATGCGCCCGCGGAGCGACGGGCGACCTCCACCGTGTCGTCGAGGCCGCAGGTGGGCACGTCTCCCCGAGCGATGTCCTTGAGGTGGATGAGGCTCGCGGCGGTTCCCTCAAGGGGCAGCCCGTACGCACCCCAGTCGGCCTTCCCAGCCGAGTACTCGTAGACCTTGCTGAAGCCGAGGCTTTCGAGCCGCCACGCGGCCCGTGGGCTGAGGTCTCATTGGAGATCGTGGCAATAGACGACGACCGGATCGTCCTTACGGAGCGCTGACGCGCGCTTCGCGTCGAGCTCCTTCAATGGGATGTTGATCGCCCCGGGAAGGTGCTCTTGCTCGTACTCCTTCCGCGGGAGGACCTCGATGATCTGCGCGCCCTCACGGGCGAGACGCCGCACGTCTTCACGACCGATGATCTGATGCATCAGCTCTTCTCCTTTATGCCGACGGCGAGGTGCCTGCGGCACGGAACCCGGCCGGCCGTCCAGCCCTCGATGAGCTCTTCGCGCCAGATGAGCAGATCGCAGGTGCGGCAGTAGAAGTCCCCTTGGCGCAGCCAGCGCGCTTCGGGGACATCGCTCCCCCGCACGAGCGTCATGCCACAACAGAAGCAGGTCATTCCGCGCAGCAGCTCATCTTCTCGACGTCCTTGAAGAACGACAGCGCAACGATCTTGAGCGCCTCGGCCATCGTCGGGTACACGTGAACCATGTCGATGAAGTCGTGGACGGTTGCACCGAAGCGCATGCCCATGGCCGCCTCGTGGATCACCTCGCCGGCGTCGCGACCCACCATCGACACCCCCAGGACCTTACCGGTCTTGCGCTCGATGACCATCTTGATGATCCCGCGCTCCACGCGAACTGCCCACCGTGCCTCCACAACCCGCGATAGATTGATTTTTCTCGATGTATCGATTACGGTAACACTATGATGCGGGGCCGTAAGCAGAACACGCTTCGGCGAGCCGTCCAGCTCGCGCTAGGGTTGTAGCGAGATGCCTGCGGCGCGCGCAACCAAACGGCGTCCCGACCTCGACCCCGAGGATCCGGAGATCGTCGCCCGCTTCTTCCACGGCCTCGCCGACCCGACACGCGTCCGCATCCTCCAGTTCTTACTCGATGGTCCCCGGACGGCTGGCGAGATCGTGCGCCACATCGGGCGCTACCAAGCGAGCGTTTCGGCGCATCTCACGTGTTTGCGCTTCTGCGGTTTCGTCGAGGCACGACGCGAGGGCCGCAACGTCCGTTACGAGCTCATCGACCTTCGCGTCCGGCGACTCCTCGAGATGGGCGAGCGTTATCTCGACGACAACGCCGAGCGGATCATGGCCTGCCGGGTTATCGCCCCGTCGGAGCCTTAGCGACGACTGAGCTTCCGCTCGGCCTCGCCTTCGGGGCCAGCCTGCTCGCGATCCTCACCGGAGCGCGGAGCGCAATTGCGCTCGCCGGCAGCATCGCCGCCTTCGCCATCGGCGCGGCGGTCACGACCAGCGCGCTCGTCGCGGTGGGCGCGGCGAGCGGGCAGGTCGCGCGCGCGTTGCCGAGCCCGCTGCTCTCCCGCTATGCGAGCGGAGCGCTCCTCTCGAGCGCCGGGGCGTATCTCCTGTACCTGCAGCTCGGCGTCCTGATCGGCTATCCCCTGGGCATCCCCGTTTTGGCGCCTCCGCTGTGAGCCGAACATGAGTGCCGAGGTCATCTGGCGGCTCAGCGGCCTGACCTGAAGCGCGGCCGCGGGCCTCGGCTGAGGCTCTCGGATCGCGCCCGTGCTGGCGCGACTCGATGCGATGCCGGGTTTGAGCGAGGCTGAGGTCGATCATCGCGGCGAGCTGCTCCGGCTAGTGGTCTCAGACGCGAGCGTGCTGGCGACAGTGAGTAGCGAGCTTTCCGCCCTCGGCTATCGGGCCGACCCGGTGAGCGGTCTGGTCGCTTCCGACGTGCGCTGGTATGCCGTCGACGATGTGCGCGACCTTTCGCGTGAAGAGGCCGAGATCATCGCGCGCCGGGTCACCTCAGCCTTCACGTCATCGCATGCACTCAGCGAGGCCCACGCGATTCGTCTCGAGCACGCCGTCGCAGAGGCGCTGTACCGGTGCTTTGCCGCCAACGAGCTCGGACCCGCGGATGCACCCGGTACGTTGCGGTCGGCCTGCTGCGACGCGGCCGAGGAAGCGGCGCGGACGATCGTCGGAGATGACGCGGCGCGCGAGTACGCGTCGCTTCTGGCGAAGGACCTGAGCGCGTAGCCCAATACCGGGCGTGCGCCGGTCCCGCTCGAACACCTCCCGCCGTACATGCATGGCGTGAACTTCGCACTCGAAGCGATCGGCGGGCGAATCGCCGAGGACGAGCAGCTCCGGACAGAGATCACGACCTATCGAGCTACACGTCCCGCGTCGCGCACTTACTTGTGCGGTAGCGCACAGCACGCGGCTCTCATGGCACTTGCGATGCTGCGGTGTTCGAGCGAGGGGGTGATCGAATGTCACTAGCGCGGTACGCGTGGCTTGGGATCCTCGGCGGTCTCGTCGGCGCGGTCCTCATGGCCATGGTCGAGATGACCAACGAGCTCTTGTCAGGGCACAGCTTCTTCTTGCCGCCGCACATGATCGCCGCACCGTTCTTCGGAAAGGCGCCGATGGAACACGCGATGAAAGGCGGACCGCTCTATCTCGAAGGAGCGCCGTTCGTCGCGGGTCTCGTCATCCACATGATGTGGACCGCCGGGTGGGGCCTCGTGTTCGGTCTGATTGCCGGAATCACGCGCCTTGTCGGAACCGCGGCGCTCTGGTGGAGCATTGCCTACGGCGTCGTCACTGGATTCGTCATGAGCTACCTCGTGCTGCCGCTCGTCGGTCTCGATCCCATCCCGCAGAGCTCGGGGTGGGTGCCATTTTTCCTGATGCACATCGCTTATGGAATCGGGCCTGGTGCCATCATCGCCTACGCCACGCGGCGCGCGGGCGTGGGAGCAGCCGGGATGCGCCGCGCCGCCTGAACCTCATTTACGATCAGGCTGGCGGCCGAGGGCGACGCGCCCGACCATGGTTTCAGCTCGCCCCGACTCGTGCGCGTGTCTCAACTGAGGTCAACGCGCACGATGTCCTCGGTCGCGAACAGCGCACCCAGCGAGACTCCCATGCGTTCGTACAGACTTGGCGGGACCGAGATGTCGGCGACGAAGAGCTCGCCCACGTAGGGCCTCGCCGAAGGCTGCAATAGACCCGCCTTGGGCAAAGCAAGCGCGAGCGTCTGGCGCGCTCGGATCGTCGGCTCGAATGGCTCGCCCGAATCGGCGGAAAGACCCGACGGCACATCCAGAGCGAGGATCGGCACTCGCGACGTGTTGGCGGCCACGATGAGCTCCGCGCTCCGGCCACGCGGGGCACCGTCGAGGCTGTAGCCAAGCAGCCCGTCCAGGATGAGAGAACCGCGCGAAAGATCGGGCGGCGGCGCCTCGACTCCGATCGTCTCGAGACCCATGCGCTGCGCGATCGCGAGCTGGTGCGCTGGCACGCCGTGCAGCCTTGCGATCGGTGCCGCGAGCGAGATGTGGACCTCAGCACCCCAATTGGCCAGACGCCGCGCGGCGACGAGCGCGCCGCCGCCATTGCCTCCTGGCCCGACGAGAACATCGATCCGGCGACGAGCCAGGTCTCGTAGCCACCGCCGAGCGAGATGCGCCAAGGCGCAGCCGGCGTTCTCCATCATCTGCTCGAGCGTGATTCCGATCTCTTCGACCATCAGTCGGTCGATCTCGCGCATCTGGCTGACGGAGACCGCGGCGATCCCCTTAGCGCGCACCGAGTAGTGCGGCTTCGATGCGCTGGGCCAATTCCGTCAACCCCAGGGCCTCGTAGGTCGCACTGAGGGCCGAGCTGCCTTGGAACACCAGGAACATCACGCCCATGGCCACGAAGAGTCCGCCCGCGATCGCGCGGCTCGCAGGCATCGCGAGCGGGCCGATGCGCACCTCGGCGCCCGTCAGCAGGCGGCGCTCGCCGATCCGCAAGCCGTCCCAGACCAGCGCCAGTACGAACACCGGGGCGGTCATCCCCAACGCGTAGGTCGCAAGCAGCGCGGCGCCGACGATCGGTGCCGCCGCGCTCGCCGCCACCGTAAGCACCGCGCCGAGGATGGGTCCGGTGCAGAACCCCGCGAAGCCGTACGCCAGCCCCGTCGCATAGGCGGCGTACGGCCCACGCACACCACTCAAACGCCCTGCCACCCGTGGGGCGATCGCAAAGCCATGACCGAGAAGAAGAACGATCCCGAAGCCGACCAGAAGCGCGCCGGCGGCGAGGATCACGAAGCCGCGTTGGTCGAAGAAAAGGCTCGTGATGAACGAGACCCCGAGTCCGAGAGGAACGAAGATCGTCGCCAGCCCTACGTAGAACAGGAGCGCGGCGCGCGCGAGCTGGACGCGCGAGGCGAACGCGACGGCGAAGAACGCCGGGAGTAGGAGAGCGCTGCAGGGCGAAAGGATCGCGAGCACGCCGCCAACGAACACGGCGGCGAAGGAGAGCTCCGGCAACTAACGGCCCGCGAGCTTGTCGTCGACGATCTTCGCGATCATCGAGAGGGGCTGCGCTCCGACGACCCGCGTTCCGTTGATGATGAAGGTCGGGGTTCCGGTGAGCCCGAGTGCGCGGGCCTCGGTTGCATCCTTGTCGACGACGGACTGGTAGCGGCCCGAGTCGAGGCAGGCATCGAAGGACGCGCGATCGAGCGAGAGGGCGATCGCGAACGACTTGAGGTTCGCGGCGCTGAACCCGCCGGCGTTCTCGCCGCGCTGGTGGGCGTATAGGTAGTCGTGGTACTCCCAGAATCTGCCCTGCTCCCCCGCGCACGCCGCTGCCTCGGCGGCTAGCTTCGACTCGCTGCCAATCCAGGCGAAGTTCTTCCAAACGAGCTTCGCCTTTCCTGTGTCGATGTAGCGCCGAATGAGCTCAGGCTCGGTCGAGCGTGCGAAGGCGCCGCAGTTCGGGCACTGGAAGTCGCCGTATTCGACGATGGTCACCAGAGCCGTGGCTTCGCCGCGGACCGGGGCCACGTATGTCGCCGCCAGCTTCGGATCGCCGCTCCCGAGGAGAACTTCACCGACGCCCGGACGCACGACGAAGATCCCGACGGCAAGAACCGCGACGGCCGCCACTCCAAGGCCGACGACGAGATTCCGACGTCGCGCGCGATCGCGGCGGACTCGCCCTGCGCGCCGGCTGCTCATGTATCTCTACGCGAACAGTCTCACGTTCAGATTGGTTTCCGCGCTTGTGCACTGCGTCACACCTTTCGCCGCAGCTGCTGGCATACGGGCAGCGGAGCGAATCGGACAGGCTTCTGGGGTCGCAGTCAGAGGGGCCTCGATTCTGCACAGCCGCCGGCGGATGTGACGAATTACACATCGCAACTCAGAACGTAAGGCGGCCCCATACTTGCGATACTCGATCGCGGTGGTCCGGATCGCTGATCCATGACCAGGGCGATCGTCGCGCTCGGTTCGTTGTCGCTGACGACCGCAGTCGTCGTGGCGCTGATGTCGCTCGGCAGTCTGACGCTCGATGTCGGCTGGGGACGGCGTCTGCGTCCTCTCGGACCACTGTTCGTGCGCATCGGCGCGCCGCGCGAGACGGTCTTCGATCTAATCGCGTTGCCCTACCTCTCAGCGAACCCGCCCGCCGAGCTGCGACGGAAGATCGAGGTGCTCGAACGCGGCACGGACATGGTCGTCGCAGCGCATCGGACCAAGGTCGGCGGGATCACCACGATCACGGTCGAGTCGGTGAAGTTCTCCCGACCGGATGAGGTCGCGTTCCGGCTCATGCGCGGCCCGGTGCCGTTCGTGAGCGAGCGCTTCTCGCTGCGGGAGGCGGAGGGCGGTCGCACGACCGAGCTCCAGTACAGCGGGGAACTCGGCACGGATCTGTGGGCGCTCGGCGAGTGGTGGGGAAATCTCGTCGCGCGCTATTGGGAGCACACCGTTGACGAAGCCCTCGCCTCGCTTAAGCGGTCCGCCGAAGCGCTCGCGACACGTGCCGCGACGCGCGCCGCGCCGGCCGCGGACGCCTAACGATGTCAGCGATCACGAAGAGCGACCGCGACGAGGTCTTCCTCGAGTACGCCAAGTCGATCTGCCCGATCTGCAAGCGTGTGATCGACGGCGAGATCAACGTCCGCGGTGGACGGGTCATTCTGCGCAAGCGCTGCCGCGAGCACGGCTTCTTCGAGGCGCTCGTCTACTCGGACGCCGATCTGTACATGTCCCAGCTCCGCTACAACAAACCGGGAACGATCCCGCTGCGTTTCCAGACCGACGTCCGCGATGGGTGCCCGCTCGATTGCGGCATGTGCCCGGACCACAAGCAACACACCTGCCTGGGAATCATCGAGGTGAATAGCAGCTGCAACCTCGACTGTCCCATTTGTTTCGCCGACTCCGGCCACCAGCCTGACGGCTTCGCGCTCACCGTCGAGCAGGTCGGCCGCATGCTCGATGCGTTCGTTGCCGCCGAGGGAGACCCAGAGGTCGTCCAGTTCTCGGGAGGGGAGCCGACCATCCACCCCGAAATCACGACCTTCATCGCCATGGCAAAGGAACGCGGCATCAAGGCGGTGATGCTGAATACGAACGGGATCCGCCTCGCGCGGGACGATGCGTTCATGAAGGACCTCGCTCGCCTGAGGCCGCACATCTATCTCCAGTTCGACGGCCTCGACGAGCGCACGCACCGCACGATCCGCGGGCGGGACCTGCGCGAGGTGAAACAGAGGGCGCTTGATCGCTGCGCAGAGGCTGGGCTCACGGTCACGCTCGTCGCCGCCATCGAGCGCGGCGTCAACGAGCACGAGGTCGGCGAGATCGTGCGCTTCGGGGTGCGTCATTCCGCGGTGATGAGCGTCGCGTTCCAGCCGGTGACGCATTCGGGTCGGCACATCGCGTTCGACCCACTCGAACGGCTCACGAACGCGGACGTGATGAAGCTGCTCGCGGCGCAGGTGCCGGAGTGGTTCCGTGTCTCAGATTTCGTGCCCGTACCGTGCTGCTTCCCGACCTGCCGGAGCATGTGCTACGCAATCGTCGACGACGAGGGCCTCCTGCCGCTCACGCGCCTCGTCGACGTCGACCGGTATCTGGACTACGTCTCGAACCGCATGCTGCCCGACCCGGCGGTCCGCACCGCGCTCGAGCGGATGTTCTCGGCTTCGGCACTCCCGGGCGCCGAGCGCGCTTTGCTCGCATGTGAGGACTGCGGGGTCGACTTCCCCAGCGCGCTACGCGAAGTCTGGCGCCACTTCTTCGTCGTGCTCGTGCAGGACTTCCAGGATGCGTACACACTGAACGTCCGGCAGCTCATGAAGTGCTGCGTCGCCGAGATCGTTCCCGACGGACGGATGATCCCGTTCTGCGCCTACAACTCCGTCGGTTATCGGGAGCAGGTCCGCGCCCAGCTCTCCGGCGTTCCCATCGCGCCGGTCGTTCCCAACGCGCTCCCCCTGGCGCCGCTGCTGCGCGAGACCATCTACGGCTCGAAAACCGCCGATCAGGCCGAGGCACCGCCGAACCGCGATGAACGCAACGTCGGCGAGCGCATTCCGCAATGATGGGAACCACGCAGTCCGTGAAGGCCTGCTGCGCGCGCGCCTACGCGAGTGACGCCGCAAGGTACCTGCTCGGCGAGATGTTCCATCCCGGTGGCAACGCGCTCACCGACGAGCTCGCACGGGCGCTCGATGTTGCAGCGGGACAGATCGTCGTCGACATCGCAAGCGGACCCGGAACGAGTGCGCACCTTGTAGCCGCCTCAACGGGTTGCACGGTCGTCGGGATCGACATCGTTCAGGCCTCAGCCGCGCAGAGCGCCAACCTACACGGAGGGGTCGGTCGTGTCCGGTTCGTCTGTGGTGACGCGGAAGCGCTCCCGTTGACGCACGCGAGCGTCGACGGGGTGCTCTGCGAGTGCGCGTTCTGTCTCTTCCCCGACAAGCGTGCTGCTGCGCGGGAGATCGCGCGCGTGCTTCGCCCGGGCGCACGGCTCGCTCTTTCGGACGTCACAGGCGACCCTGCGCGACTCCCGCCGGTGCTGCGCAGCCTCGACGCGCACGTAGCGTGCCTCGCGGAAGCGCTGCCGCTCGATTCGATCGCGGCATACCTGACCGAGGCCGGCCTCACGGTTCAACGCATTCACCGTCGCGACGACGTCGTCGTGCCGCTGCTCGAACGGATCGGGGCGCGGCTTCGGGTCGCGCGCCTGGTGGGCGGGACGCCCCTCGCGGGGGCTAGCGAGCGCGCCGAGCAGCTGCTGGCGGCGGCATGGGACGCCTTCCGCGCGGGCTCGATCGGGTATGGGGTCGTCATCGCACAACGCTGAAACTCACGCCAAGCCGGACGCACCGCGGCACGGCCACTGCAGAGCGAGGACTCATTCAGGAGGGCGACATGGTCATCGAGAAGGGACATCGGGCGGAGGAAGCTCAAGGACTCGCGCGATCGTCAAAGCTCGTGCCCGGGGCGATCTTTCCCGACCACGAGCTGACGGGGCACGATCGCAAACGGCACCGGCTGAGCGAGATCCAGGGCAACGACCCGATGATCCTCATCCTCTCCCGCGGGCATTACTGCCCGAAGGACGCACGGCAGCACAAGATCATGGCCGATTTCTATCCGCAGATCGCGGTCGCATATACGAAGATCGTCACGATCTCCACCGACGACATCCTCGAGGCGAACGAGATGCGCGATGCCGCGGGAGCGCAGTGGCTCTTCCTCACGGACCCGCAGCGGACCCTGCAGAAGGAGCTCGCGATCCAGGAGTACACCGACCCGCACCACAACCCGATGATCCCGCACACGCTCGTGCTCGAGCCGGGGCTGCGGATCTACAAGCTCTATAACGGCTACTGGTTCTGGGGGCGTCCGTCGCCGTGCGAGTTGTGGCAGGACCTGCGCGACGTGAGCCAGCGCATCCGGTCGGACTGGGACCTGGGCGATCCGGACGTCCGCGCGAGCTGGGACGGCGACAAGAGGCTGCACTGGCCGTACCGGCCGCGCTAACGACGGCACCCGCCGGAGGAAATGACGGCACGGCCTTCCTCCTGACCTTCGAGGAAAACTAGTGGTCCGGGGAGCGGCCGAGAGAGACAACGTTCTCGCTGCCGCGGGCGGCAGCCGCCCGCGTTCCTTACGGTATGCCTATGTAAGGAGAGCCGACGAGTAAGGAGACATCATGCGCAGGGAGATTCGTTCCGGTCGGACTGCGGTTGACGCAACGCTGACGAGCAAAGGTCAGCTCACCTTGCCTGCGCCCGTCCGCGAGGCGATGGGTGTCGCGCCCGGGGACAAGCTCCGCTTTGCGCCCTCGGAGGGTGAGGGTCTCCTGGTGACTCCCGTGCGCCGCGGAGATGTGCTCGCGCTCGATGGCGCGTTCGCGGCGGGAAAGCGCCTCGGTGCCCTCGACATTCATAAACTGCGCCGTCGTGCTGCGATCCAACGAGCGAAGACGCTCGCAGCACGCCGCTAAGCATGCCGACGGTCGCGGCCGACCCCAACGTGCTGGTCCGCTTCCTCGTGCAACGGCCACCAGACCAGTACACGCGCGCCCGGGCGCTCATGGAGAAAGTGAGCGGAGGCCAGGTCCAGATCCGGATCTCGCGGCCCGTTGTTGGCGAGGTCGCGGCGATCCTGCACCACGTGTACGGCCAACCTCAAGCCGAGGTGGCGCAGGCGTTGTTCACGCTCGTAACCGCACGCGGCGTCCAACTCGATGAGCGGTCCATCGTCGTCGCCGCGCTCGAGCACGCACGCGATCTTACGGACATCGACTTCGTCGATGCCTACGTGGCGCCGACGGCCGCGCGAGACGGCCTCGCCGTGGCGAGCTTCGACAAGGCGCTGCACAAGAAGCTCGGCACGACGATCTTTCCGCTGTAAAAGTCATCGACGGGTCGACCCGGCCCGCGGGGCTCGTGGCAGGGGACCACAGCTTTCACCTTCGTAGACCTGGCGTCGCGTCGATCAAATTCTCAGAACGCGAAGGATCTCTGAGCCGACGGGCAGACTCGAACTGCCGACCGGCGGTTTACGAAACCGCTGCTCTACCGGCTGAGCTACGTCGGCTAGGAACGCCGCGAGGCAAGTTTACTTGCTCTGCCTGCTGCTGTCGCCCGTCCGCCGGCATCGCCATCCGACAACGTAGCGCACACTTGAGACATGGCGCCGACCCTTTGCGTTCACCTACGCCGAGCGAAGGACCACCGCCCCAACACGCCCAACGGTTGTGAGGAATGCCTCGCTACCGGGGACTCCTGGGTCCACCTGCGACTCTGCCTCGAATGCGGTCACGTCGGATGCTGCGACGACTCGCCGAACAAGCATGCGACGAAGCACTACAAGGCGACGTCGCATCCGGTGATCCGCTCCTTCGAGCCCGGGGAGCGTTGGCGGTACTGCTACCCGGACGACCTCTTCGTCGAGTAACCCCTAGCGCGAGCTCGTCACACCAACTCGCGGACAGAGATCGCGCAACACGCACACCGAGCACCGCGGGCGCTGCGCGGTGCAGACCTCGCGCCCATGGCGGATGAGGTTCATGTGAAGCTCGTACATCTCGCCATCCGGCACGCTCTCCTGGAATGCCGCCTGGGTCGCGACGGCATCAGCGCGCGGCGGTACCAGGCCAAGCCGGATCGCGACGCGATGCACGTGCGTGTCCACCGGAAAGAACGGCCTATCGAGAGAGAAGAGGAGCACGCACGCCGCGGTCTTCGGCCCGACGCCGGGAAGAGCCATGAGCGTCTCCCAGAGTCGAGGATCGGGCATGTCCGTGAACGCACGGTCATCGAGCGGCACGCCGCTCTCCCGGATGCCGCGCAGCATCGCACGAATGCGGACAGCCTTCGTCGGTCCGAGTCCGCCACGACGAATCGCGCGCGCGAGCGCCGGAAGTGGCGCGTCGGCGACCTCGTCCCAGTCAGCGAAGCGTCGACCCAGATCCGCGTACGCGCGGTCCCGGTTGGTGTCGCTGGTGTGCTGCGAGAGCACCGTGAGGACGAGCTCTTCGAGCGGCGGGAGGTGTCGGGGTGGTGGCGGTCTGCCATACGACTTCGCGAGGCGACGCGCGATGGCGCGGAGACGCCGCCGGTCCACGACCCGAGCGTATCGGGAATTGCGGGAAGGCCGACGACGTTGCGATAAAGTGACCGGATGGCCGAGGACGCGTTCGAGACAGAGGCGCTCTCGTATATCGATGCGCTGTACCGGACGGCACTCCGGATGACCCGATCGGAGGCGGACGCCGAAGATCTCGTGCAGGAGACATATATCCGCGCCCTCCGCTTCCGCGAACAGTTCACGCCGGGGACCAACCTCAAGGCGTGGCTTTTCCGCATCCTCACGAACACCTTTATCAATGCGTACCGGAAGCGGTCGCGGCAGCCTCAGACGGCCGAGCTGGACGACGTCGACGAGTTCTCTCTCTACCGGCGCATGTCCCAGGAGACCCCTGGGTCGAATTCGTCTGATCCCGAGAAGGAATTCCTCGACGGAATCGTCTCGAGCGAGGTGAAGGAAGCCCTTGCCGCCCTTCCGGAGAAGTTCCGGACGACGGTCCTGCTCGACGTGGAGGGCTTCTCTTATAAGGAGATTGCCGAGATGGTCGGGGTCCCGATCGGGACCGTGATGTCCCGGCTTCATCGGGGGCGCAAATTCCTCCAGCAGCGACTCTTTGATCTGGCCCGCGAGCGCGGCATCGCCGCGCTTCGAACAAGCGGGCCCCGACCGGACTAGGAGGACGGGATGGACTGCGACGATTGCCTCGAGAAGCTCTACGCGTTCCTCGACCAGGAGCTCGGGTCAAACGAACGTAAACAAGTGGCGAGCCATCTCGAAGGATGCACCGACTGCGGCGACAACCTCGCGTTCGAGGAGCGCTTCTTGAAGGTCATCCGCGACTGCGGGACCTCCGACGTCGCTCCCGCGGAGCTCCGACGGCGTGTCGCGGAGCGGTTGCGGAGCGACGTTCCCCCAACGACGGCTTGAACTCTTTCCGGTCAGCTCTGTTGACATCAATGACGTGAGTGTGTCTATATAACCGTCAATGAGTGGCCAGGAGGAGGTGATCCACTGATGCCAGCAAAGAAGAAGGCGAAGAAGTCCTCGAAGAAGAAGCACTAAGGTTGTCTTGAGCGGCGACGACAGTCGTCGCTTTTTTGATTTCGAGTCTGGCACCTTTCGCGAACCCGCCGATCCGCGTAGGCCTCGCGGATCGGTTTCTTTTTGTCCGAGTACGCTCGAGCTCATCGCACAGCGGCGCTCGCCTCCACCCATCCAGCAGGTCGCGGTTGCCATGGGCGTCCTCGTGGCAGCGACGGTCGCGTCTCTTCTGCGCCTCGCGGCGTCGCCCAGCGCATCGATCTTTGGTATCGCCGCGCCGCTTTGTGGTATCGCCATCGGCGCGTTTTTGGCCGGAAAACTGGCCAAAAATGCGGGCCTGTACCACGGCGCGCTGGTGGGAGTTGGCTACGTGCTGGTCGAGGTGGTCGGGCTCGCGCCGGCACCGCTGGAGCCTGCCGGCGACGGTCTTGTGGAGGGCCTTTGGATCATCGCGGGCGACGCGCTCCTGCTGGCTGTCGCGGCTCTGGCTGGTTGGATCGCAGCGCCGCGGGCAACGTCTTCGTCTTCTTCGGGTACGGGCAGAGGTCGATGATCGGACAGATCGGACAGAGTGGAGTTGGCCGGCAGATGCGACGGCCGTGGAGAACGAAGCACCACGTCGCTTTGATCCAGTCCTTCTTCGGGTAGATCGTCCGGAGGCTCGCCTCGGTGTCGGGACCCGCTCGATCGAACCGAAGCCGCTCCGCCACGCGAGCGACGTGGCGGTCGACAGCCACCGCGGGGACTCCAAAGGCCGCTCCGAGGACGATCGATGCCGTCTTGCGACCGACCCCATGCAGCCGGGTGAGGCCTTCCATGTCCGAAGGCACCTCTCCACCGAACTCTTCGAGGAGGCCACGGGCCATCGCGCGAAGCGACTTCGCCTTCTGGTTGTAGAAACCGGTCGCCTTGATGTCCCGCTCGAGCACTCCGGCCGGCGCCGCCGCGTAGTCCGCGGGATTGCGGTACTTGGTGAACAGGACCCGGGTGACCTCGTTGATCCGCTCGTCCTGCGCTTGGGCGGCGAGGATCGTCGCGACCAGAAGCTCGAGCGGGGAGGAGAAGGCGAGCGTGGGTCCCCAGTCCGGATAGGCCTTCGCGAGGCGGTTCAGGACCTTGCGCGCCCGCGAACGAAGCGCGGGATCGGGGCGGACGGTCGCGCGGGGCTTTTTTCGCTTCGGCCGCGCGGGCATCGCTGAACCATACTCGCGGTGACCGAGGCGAGCTGATCTCGCTCCGACTACGCGGCCCGCAGGTCCGCCCACGTGATGAGGACGTGGAACGCCCTGCACCAGACGACGACGCTCTTGTAGCTCGCCAGATCGGCCGTCGAAGAGAGCTCGTAATGGAATGAGCCGTTGGTCGCCTTCAAAGGCCCGAGATACAGGCTCGTTGCCTCCGACCACGCTCCGCCGGTCTCACGCGAGAGGTAGACGTGCACGTCGGGAGCGTTGGTGATGGCGACGTCGTCAAAGCGGACCAGGCGCTGCCCGGCCACGTCGACGATCCGCACCTGCCCTTCGCCGTGGTGGATCGTGTCCACGTACTGCAGCTCCCCCGTCTCGATCACGCGTGGGCCCGCCAGCGATGGCGGCGGGGTATCGGTCGGCCCTGGCGTCGCGGCCGCCGAGGCGGCCGCACTCGGCTCGGGCAGCGCATCGCTCCGGTAGGTCCGGATGAAAAGCGGAGAGCCGAGGTACCAGAGGACCGACGCGCCGACGAGCGCGGCGATGGCGACCGCGCCGACCAGCAGGCGGTGCCTGGCGACTCCGGTCGTCAGGCCGAGCAACGACACCAGTACGGTCGCCATCCACCCGGCTTCACGCTGCCGACCGGTCCGGCGTGGTCGGGCCTGAAGTACAGCCACGTGTCGCCGTCGTCGAGCTGCAGCAGGATCGTCTTCCCGTCCGGCGACCAGCTGTAGTCCAGAAAGTGCTGCTGGGAGTCGAAGAGCTCGAGCCGCTCACCGGTCTGCGGATTGATCGAGTACAGCCAATGGTGATGCGGCTGCGCGTTGATGATCGCGTAGGCGAGCGTCTGACCGACCGGCGCCCAGCGGAGGTCGGCCACGTGATGGACGGCGCCCGTCTTCCCGACGACGTAGGTCTTCGGAGGCGCGCCTGGTAACGCCTCCTGTATGTAGACGATCTGCTCGGCTTCGAGGAGCGGCCCGTTTTCGATCGCCGCGTACGCGATGAGCTTGCCGTCGCTCGAGAACTGCGGGCCGCCGATCAAGCCCATGCCCCGCGGCGCGATCGCGGTCGACACGCGTGAGAGGTCGGCGAGGTTGACCACGAACTGGGTCGGGAAGCGATCGGGCGTTCCGCTGGCCAGCACGCTGAGATCCGCGAAGGCGATCGCCCCCGAGAGATGCGCGTAGCCGAGCCGGGTGCCATCCGGCGCGAACGCCGGGTGCGTACCGGGGCCCACGATCATGTCGACGTCGGTGCGCGTGTCGTAGAGATGCACGTTGCCGACCGCACCGACGAGCGTGAGTCCACCCGCCGCCGCCGTCGCTCCGGAGATCACCTCTCCATAGGCGAGGTAACGGCCGTCAGGCGACCAGGCATACCCGTCGAGGAACGTGTCGACCGCTGTCAGGCGGCGGCTCGACCCGTTCGGCCGCAGCACGAACAGGGTGGAGCCGTTCTCATTCAGCATCGAGCGCTCGGCGGCGACGAGCGATCCGTCGGGCGACCACTTGGCGCTGACATAGCCTCCCGCGCTCCCGTCGTGGGTCACCGCTTGCCGGCCCGTGCCGTCGGGAGCACTCGACCAGAGGTCTATTCCGCCCTGGCTGTACAGGATTCTGCCGGGGGCGAGATCCTTCGGCGCACCGACCGGCGCGGTGGTCGGTTTGGGCGTCGGGCGGGGGTTCGCGGGCGGCTGCGGCGAGCACGCGGCGACGATGAACGCTAAGAAAGCGATCACGGTAAGACGAGACGGGCTCACCCTCGGAGCGTAACAAGGAGGGGAGGAGCCCTTCGTTGACGGACGGCACAGGCCCACGCACACTTCGGCGCAATAATCCGGCCACCGGCGCGTGGGGAGGCCTTCGGGCGGCCCGCCCGGACCGAGAGAGCATTTTGGGAGGGCGCGCATGCAAAAGCGTAGGTGGTCCGCAGCAGCACTTGTGACCGCCGTGGTGGTCATCGTCGGGGCGTGCGGCGGCACGAGCGGCGGCGGTGGGGGCGGCGGCGGAGCGACAACCGCGAAGACGGTCAAGATCATGTCGAGCCTGCCGATGACCGGCTCGTCACGGACCCAGACCGTGCAGATCGTGAACTCGATCCAGATGGCGATCGCGGACACGAAGATCCCGAACGTCACCGTCAACTTCGAGGCACTCGACGACGCGACCGCGGCCAAGGGGTCGTGGGACGCGGCGACGGAGGCCGAGAACGCGCGCAAGGCCATCGGCGACAACTCGGTCGTGGCATACATAGGGACGTACAACTCCGGCGCGGCGAAGATCTCGATCCCGCTCCTCAACCAGGCGGGCCTCGTGATGGTTTCGCCGGCCAACACCTACCCCGGGCTCACGAAGCCGGGCAAGGGTGAGGCGAACGAGCCGAACACCTATTTCCCGAACGGCAAGCGCAACTACGCTCGCGTCGTTCCGGCCGACGACCTCCAGGGCGCGGTCGGCGCGGTCTGGGCGAAGGACCTCGGCGCGAAGAGCGTCTACATCGTTCACGACACCCAGCTCTACGGAAAGGGCATCGCGGACGTGTTCCGCGCGAAGGCTAAGGACCTCAGTCTGAAGGAAGCCGGCTACGAAGGCGCCGAGAAGGCCGACAACTACCGCGCGCTCGCGAACAAGATCAAGGACAGCGGTGCCGACTTCGTCTACTACGGCGGCATCGTCGACAACAACCCGGCCGTCCTGCTGAAAGACATCCGGAGCGTGCTGCCCTCGATCAAGTTCATGGGACCCGACGGCATCAACTGCGCCGAATTCCTCAAGGAAGCCGGCCCTGCGGCCGACGCCAACGTGTACTCGACCTTCGGTGGCGTGCCGCCGGAGAAGTACACCGGCAAGGCGGCGGATTGGCTCAAGGCGTACAACGCGAAGTACGGCGCGGGCAGCCCCGACCCGTACGCGATCTACGGCTACGAGGCGGCGAAGGTCGTCCTCGCCGCGATCGCGGCGGCAGGCGACAAGGCGAACGACCGCGCCACCGTTCTGGCCAACGTCATGGGGACGAAGAACTTCGACGGCGTGCTGGGGAAGTGGTCGTTCGACGCGAACGGCGACACCACCCTGACGCAGTTCTCAGGCTCGCAGGCGAAGAGCGGCGACTGGGCCTTCGTCAAGGAGCTGGCGGTAGGGCAGTAGCACCGACGAACACGTAGTGCACAATCGGGGCGGGGTGACCGGAGCGGATCCGGCCCCCGCCCCGGCCTTTGGGGGAGGGCAAGGACATCGATCTCTTGACCGCGGCCATCGTGATCGGGATCACGAACGGCGCGTTTATCGCGCTGATCGCCCTCGGCTACACCCTGGTCTACGGGATCATCGAGCTCATTAACTTCGCGCACGGCGATCTCTTCATGCTCGGAACGTTCGCGTGCCTGACCACGCTCACGATCCTCGGGTTCGGCACCGAGGTGGGCATTGCGGGGACGCCGTGGCTGGCGCTCATCCTGGCGATGCTGGTCGCGATGGCGTTCTGTGGCGGTTTGAACGTCCTCGCCGAGCGGATCGCCTATCGGCCGCTTCGCAAGGCGCCACGTCTCGCGCCACTCATCTCTGCGATCGGCGTGTCCTTCATCTTCATCAATATCGGTCTCTTCTGGCAGGGCCCGACCCCGCGGCGGTTTCCGGATCTCCTGCCGCAGTACGACTTCCTCAGCCAGCTCTTTGGGCTGCACACTCTGGTCCGTTTCACTGTGAAAGACCTGTTCGTTCTCTCGCTCGCGATCCCCCTCATGCTCGGGCTCGCCTGGGTCATCCAGAACACCCGGATGGGCAAGGCGATGCGCGCCGTCGCCCAGGACAGCGAGATGGCGCTGCAGATGGGCATCGACGTAAACCGGGTGATCGCGTTCACCTTCCTCCTTGGCGGACTCCTCGCGGGCGCGGCGTCGCTGATGTACGGCCTATACAACAACAACACCGTGTTCACCCTCGGCTTCACGGCCGGCCTCAAGGCGTTCACCGCGGCGGTGCTTGGCGGGATCGGCAACGTGAGCGGTGCGGCGCTCGGCGGGTTCGTGCTCGGGTTGCTCGCCTCGCTCACTGTCACGTACTTCGGCGGGCAGTGGGAGAACGTCGGCGTGTTCTCGCTCCTCGTGATCATCCTCGTGTTCCGACCGACCGGCCTCCTCGGTCAGGTCCAGGGCGACCGCGCATGAAGGGCGCGAACCTGGGCTGGTGGTACACGGCAACGGGCGCCGCGCGCGAGCGCCGGATCTGGGGGACGGCGGCGATCATCGGCCTCGCCCTCGTCTTCCCGCTGATCAACCGCTGGCTCGGCCTGGGCTGGGAGGCGAAGGTCGTGCCCATCGCGCTCTTCATCATCCTCGCGCTCGGGTTGAACGTGGTGGTCGGGTTCGCAGGGCTTCTCGACCTGGGCTACGCGGCGTTTTTCGCGATCGGCGCGTACACGGCCGCGTTCCTCACCTCTCCGGTGAGCCCTTTCGCGTTCGTGCGCGAGGGCCACCCAGTGAACTTCTTCCTGGCGATGGGGATCAGCGCGGCCGTCGCTGCCGGCTTCGGCGTCCTGCTCGGCGCGCCGACGTTACGACTGCGCGGGGACTACCTCGCCATCGTCACCCTCGGCTTCGGCGAGATCGTGCCCCTCGTCGTGAAGAACACGCCCGATATCACGAAAGGCACGCAGGGCATGAACCCGATCGGCTTCCCCGAGATCCCCGGCCTCCTCTTCGCGGTCGACCCGGTGCCCTGGTACTACCTGATCGTCACGGTGCTGCTCATCTCGGTCGTGATCACATCGAGACTGCGCACCGCTCGCATCGGCCGAGCCTGGGCGGCGATGCGCGAGGACGAGGTGGCCGCCGCCTCGATGGGCATCAATCTCGTCACGACGAAGCTGTTCGCCTTCTCGCTGGGTGCGAGCTTCTCGGGATTCGCGGGCTCTATTTGGGCGAGCTACCTGCAGGTGATCGCGCCGGAGCAGTTCGACTTCTCGGTCTCGATCTTTGTGCTCTCCATGATCATCCTGGGCGGCCTCGGGAATATCGGCGGAGTCATCGCCGGCGGCGTCCTCCTCGGCGGGGTCGACCGGATCCTCTTCGACTGGATCTCCGGGATCGTCCACGGCATCGGGGCGGCGGTCAACAACCAGGACCTGCAGTTCATGGACGTGAGCCGTTCGCGACAGCTCATCTTCGGTGTCGCGCTCGTCTTCATGATGCTGGTGCGCCCAGAAGGACTGTTCCCGAGCGCGCGGCGAAAGGCCGAGCTGCATGCCGCCGAGGAGGGCGAGGGCGTGCTGGCCCAGGAACGCGCGGTGCTCGTCGAGGTCGACGAGTAATCCGAATGGCCAACATCCTCGAAGCGTTGTCGGTCACCAAGCAGTTCGGCGGCCTCGTCGCGGTGAGCGCGATCGACTTCACCATCCCCGAAGGATCGATCGTGAGCCTCATCGGGCCGAACGGCGCCGGCAAGACGACGTTCTTCAACGTCATCGCGGGCCTGTACAAGCCCACTCAAGGGCGGGTCGTCTTCGGCGGAAAGGACATCTCGGGCCGGCCACCGCACCAGATCACCCGGCTCGGTATCGCCCGCACCTTTCAGAACATCCGTCTGTTCCAGAACATGACCGCGATCGAGAACGTCATGGTCGGACACCACTCGCGCATGCGCGCGACGCCGTTCGAGGCCATCCTGCACACGCCGCGCGAGCGCCGCGAGGAGCGCGAGACGCAGAAGCGCGCGCAGGAGCTCCTCGAGTTCGTCGGTCTACCCGACCGCGGCGACGTCACCGCCAAGAATCTTCCGTACGGGGACCAGCGACGGCTCGAGATGGCTCGCGCCCTCGCGACCGAGCCCCGGCTGCTCCTTCTGGACGAACCCACCGCGGGCATGGACCCCCGCGAGACCGGCCGCATGACCGCGTTCATCCGCCGTCTGCGCGATGAGCTCAAGGTAACGATCCTTCTCATCGAGCACGACATGAAGGTGGTCATGGGCATGTCTGACCGCGTGACCGTCCTGGACCACGGGGTCAAGATCGCCGAGGGCCCGCCCGATGCGGTGCAGAAGGATCCGCGGGTCATCGAGGCCTACCTGGGTAAAGCGAAGGCCACCTAGTGCCGATCCTCGACGTGCAGGACGTCCATACCTACTACGGCAACATCGAAGCGCTGAAGGGCATCTCGCTCAAGGTCGAACAGGGCGAGATCGTCACGCTTATCGGCAGCAACGGCGCCGGAAAGACGACGACGCTCCGCACGATCGCCGGGGTGCTCCGCCCTCGGCGCGGCACCGTCCGGATGGACGGTTCGGATCTGACGAAGACTCCCGCGAACGAGATCGTGCGCCTCGGGATCGCCCACTCACCGGAAGGGCGGCGGATCTTCGCGCGCATGACGGTCCGCGAAAACCTCGAGATGGGCGCCTTCGCCCGGAGGGCCGCCGACATCACAGACGACTACGAGCGCGTGTACACGCTCTTCCCGCGCATCAAGGAACGCCTGAAACAGCGCGCGGGAACGCTGTCGGGTGGAGAGCAGCAGATGCTCGCGATCGGCCGCGCGCTCATGGCCCGCCCAAAGCTGCTGCTCCTCGACGAGCCGTCGATGGGGCTCGCTCCGGTCCTCGTGGAGCTGGTCTTCCAGACGATCAAGGAGATCAACGCGCAGGGCATGACGGTGCTGCTGGTCGAGCAGAACGCGCACATGGCGCTCACCATCGCCAATCGCGGGTACGTCCTGCAGACCGGCAAGATCGTGCTCACGGACACGGCGAAGGCGCTCGCGAACAACGAGATGGTGCGGAAGGCATACCTCGGCGAGGACTAGCGCGAGTTAAAGCTCGTCGGTCACCTGCAGACGGTAGGTGGCGCGCCTGCCCGAATCGTCGGTGACGGAGAGGTCGTAGATCCCCGGCAGCATCTTCGGGACGAAGATGCTCGTCTCGATCCGGCCTTCGTCGTCGGCTTCGGACGGATCGAGGTCCTGATCGCCGAGACGGAGCGAGAGCTTCGACCGCGGGACGAACCCGCGACCGGCGACGAACACCGGCGCCAGGATGGGCGCGCCGACGTAGGCCGCCGGATGCTCCGCGGTGATCCACGCCCGCTGGCCGAACGTGATGGTGACCTGCACGCGGGGGCTTTTCCCCCACACGTAGCTGTTCGTCGTCACGATCGGACATTCCGGTCGCTGGAGCATCAACCGCCACGACAGCAGGCCGGCGGAGTCCTGCGTGACCGCCGCCTCGCGGAGGACGCCTGGGTGTGACGGAACGAGCAGCGATGACCCTCGATAGCTCGGGGTGAGATCGGGATTGAAGCCCGAAGCGCCATGGAACGCGACGTCCAGCCGTCGCGACCCGGTGTCGAGCTCGGGGGGCATGGTGGCGCTCCGGAAGGCAAGCTCGAAGCGGGGGACGCCGAACACGTCCGAAGCGGCGCTCGGCCCGAACGTGAAGGTCAGCTGCCTGTCGCCGATGTCGACATATCGAAGCTGCACGGAGATCCCGTCCGCGCCGCCGGCGATCGGGCCGCACTCGGTGTGGCCGGCGGACGCGACGATGACCGCGGCCCCGGCGAGCACCACGACGAGCGTCGCGGCCGCGATCGCGACGGCCCGGGTTCGCATCGCGACATTCTGCCGCCGCCGCGCTCTCTAGACTTCGCGGGTGACTCGCACGGTCCCGCACATCCAGGTGCCCGCCGACGTCGAGCGGGTGGTTGCGCGCCTCGTCGCCGCCGGGCACGAGGCCTACGTCGTTGGTGGCTGCGTTCGCGACGCGCTGCGCGGCGTCGACCCGCACGACTGGGACGTCGCGACGAGCGCGACCCCAGAGGAGATCCAGAAGGTCTTCCGGCACGCCCTGTACCTGAATCGTTTCGGGACGGTCGTCGTGCGCCAGGGTGATCACGAGATCGAGGTCACGACCTACCGGGTCGAGGCCGACTACGCCGACCACCGCCATCCGACGACGGTTGCGTTCACCGATTCGCTCCGTGAGGACCTCTCGCGCCGCGACTTCACCATGAACGCGATGGCCTGGCGCCCGGGCGTCGAGGGCCGTCCGGGCGAGCTCGTCGATCCCTTCGGAGGGCAGCGGGACCTCGAGGCCCGCGTCGTGCGTGCCGTCGGCGAGCCGCGCGAGCGGTTCGCGGAAGACGCGCTGCGGATGCTTCGCGCGGTCCGCTTCGCGACGCGGCTCGGCTTCGTGATCGACCCGCGCACCGCGGACGCGATCCGCGATTCGGCGGCCCTCGCGAAGAGCCTCTCGGGTGAGCGGATACAGCAGGAGATCACCAAGATGCTCGAGGCGCCAAAGCCGTCGGAGGCCTTCCGCCTACTGTCAGACCTCGGGCTGCTCGAGGTCATCTGCCCGGAGCTCGAGATCGCGAAGGAAACGCCGCAGGACAAGGCAGTTGCGCAGAACGTCTTCGAGCATTCGCTCGCGACGCTCGACGCGACCCCTCCCGACGACCTGGTGCTCCGGCTCGCCGGACTCTTCCACGACATCGGCAAGCCGGCGACGTTCGCCGACGGCCACTTTCACCAGCACGAGTTCGTCGGCGAGGCCACCGCGCGGGACATCCTCCGCCGGTGGCGCTTCGACAAGGAGACGGTGACGAGAGTCACGCATCTGATCCGCAACCACATGTTCTGGTACCAGAGCGAGTGGACGCCCTCGGCGGTCCGTCGCTTCGTGCGCAAGGTCGGGCTCGAGAACATCCCGGCGCTGTTCGCGCTCCGCAAAGCCGACAACATCGGCAGCGGGGCGCGATCGCCGCGCATGTACGCGCTCGAGGCCCTCTGGGAGCGCGTGCAGGAGGAGATCCGCGCGGCGTCCGCGTTCTCGCTCAAGGATCTCGCGATCGACGGCAACGACGTGATGAAGGAGCTCGGCATTCCCCCGAGCCGGCGCGTCGGCGAGATCCTCAACGAGCTCTTCGAGCGCGTGACCGACGATCCGAAGCTCAACACGCGCGACCATCTCCTGAAACTCGCGCGCGAAATCGGCGCTTCCTAGAGCGAGTTCAGACTGGGCCGAGGGGGCTGCCGTGCTCGCGGGTCCCTCCGTCGACCACGCAGGGTCGCCGGCTCCCACTGCGCCGTCAGCCCCCTCGTCCCAGTCTCCAAATCACTCCGTCGCTTTGCGGTGCTAGCTCGAGGCGTAGGGCGTGCTGCCCACCGTTGAGACTGGTCGCGTCGAGCCGTTGCCGGCCTTCGTCGCGGACTCGCTGCGAACCTTCTCGACGCTCTCGCTCAGACGACGACGAGCCTCATCGCCAGGAAACGGCGCGAAGAGCAGCGCGATCGCGGCGCCGACGATCGCACCGAGCACCAGCCCGAGCGCGAGGGTCCCGAAGATCGCTCCATCGGAGTGGCCCCCGACGACGCGGCGCACCTCGCTCTTTCCTTCCCCGAACAGCTCGTTCGCGCGCTTGGTCGCCTCACCCTTCAGGTCGTCCACGACATCCTGAAGTTCCTTCACGCTCACCATGGCAAGCCTCCTCTAGCGCTCGAAGCGCGCGTTAGGGCTGTGCAGGGCCGGTGCCACCGTCGCCTGTCGCTCCGCCGGGCGGCCGAGAGAGCGCGGCCTCGATGAATGGATCGATGTCGCCGCCGAGCACGCGGACCGGGTCGCCGATCTCCACCCCGGTCCGATGGTCCTTCACGAGGGTGTAGGGGTGGAGGATGTACGAGCGGATTTGACTTCCCCAGTCGGCCGAGCGCATCTCGCCGCGTTCCTTCGCCTGAGCCTCCTCCTGCTCCCGAACCTGCCGCTCGAGCAGGCGCGCGCGAAGGATCTTCATCGCGGTCTCCTTGTTCTGAAGCTGTGAGCGCTCGTTCTGGCACGCCACGACGATCCCGGTCGGCAGGTGGGTGATCCGCACGGCGGTTTCGGTCTTGTTGACGTTCTGCCCGCCCGCTCCGGTGGCGCGATACGTGTCGATCCGCAGGTCTTCCGGCCGCACCTCGACCTCGGCTTCGCTCTCGACCTCGGGCGTGGGGTCGACGAGGGCGAACGAGGTCTGGCGGCGCTTCTGGAAGTCGAACGGCGAGATGCGGACGAGGCGATGCGTGCCGCGCTCGGTCTTCAGGTACCCATAGGCGTAGGGCCCTTCAACGGTGAGCGTCGCGCTCCGGAAACCCGCTTCGTCGCCCGGGGTGGACTCGAGGAGCTCGGCCTTGAAGCCGCGCCGCTCGGCCCAGCGCAGGTACATGCGTACGAGCATCTCGGCCCAATCGGCGGCGTCGGTCCCACCGACTCCCGCGGAGATCGCGACGACCGCGCTGCGCTCGTCGTACGGTCCGGAGAGCTGTGCCTCGAGGCTCGCCCGCGCGACTTCTTTCGAGAGCTCGTCGGCGTCGTGGGCGATGTCGGCCTCCATCTTCGGATCGCCGTCCGCCATCGACGCGAGCTCGCTGAGATCCTTCGCGCGTGCGCGAAAGCGCTCCCACCGTTCCAGACGATCGCGCTGGTTGCCGAGGCGCTTCAGGATCTTCTGCGCCCGCTGCCGGTCCTGCCAGAGGTCCGGCTTCGCCGATTCGGTCTCTAGCTCCGCGACCTCACGCGAGAGAGCGGGAAGGTCAAAGGAACACCGCCATGCGTTCGATGCGGTCACGCAGCGTGGAGAGGGACGCCTGGTCGACGGTCAAGGACGTGTTAGCGCTTGCGTGGGCGTTCGAAGGTCGTAGTCACCGGCTGAACTACCGGGGCAAGCTTCCCCGCCGCGAACGAGACGAACGTGACGCAGGGGCAATAGGTGTTGCGCGGGCAACGCGGGCAGTCGCCGTCACAGTCGAGGGTCGCTCCATAGGAGCACTTGAGGCAGTTGTCCTCGCAGACGATCCATTCCTTCATGCCGCGGATTCCTCTCTAGGGCGTGCCGGGTGATGACGTTCGAGTTCAGATGACCCGCCCACGCTCTCCCCACTGCGATCGTGTGTCGGTTTCCTTAACGAATCTTATCCATGCGAGCGGGCCTTGAGAAGAGGGCAAAACGCGAAACTGCGTAAGAAAATCTGTTCTTTTTAGCTCTTCCGCCGCTGCCGGAGGTAGTCCAGGGCGCCTCTGAACGGGCGCGGGCGGATTCCAAAAACGGGTTCAAGGGCATTCTTGCGGGGCGTGTTGTCGACCGCGAGAAGGTCCAGTTGAGCGATCGTGACCGGCGGGTCGGACATGACGAGGCCCATCGCGAATGCGGCCGGCTTCATGAGTGGAACAGGCACGTGCAGGGTCGGCCGCCGCTTTCCGGTGCCGCGCATGGTCTCGGCCAGCATCTCGTCGTACGTGACGGGCTCGGCCCCGCCGATCTGATGAACGCCCGAGATCTCGGGGCGTTGGACGGCCGCCACCAGCGCCTGCGCGATGTCATCGACGTGAACGGGTTGGAAGCGGGCCTTGCCGTCTCCGGGCACAGGAACGACGGGAAAGAGCAGGCTGAACGCGAGACGTGGAAAGAAGTCGTCGCCCTCGCCGAAGAGGAGGGACGGCTCGAGCACGACATGGGCGATACCAGACCCGGTGACGAGAGCCTCGCCCTCGCCTTTGCTCTTTAGATAGGGGTACGGTGAGGCGGGGTCCGCACCGAGCGCCCCCATGTGCACGATGCGTCTGACCCCGGCGCGGCGGGCCTCGGCCACGACGTGCACGACGCCCGCGACGTTGACCTCCGCGAAGCGCTGCTTCCGCTCGGTCGGAATCGCGACGGTATGGATCACGGCGTCGATTCCATCGAACGAACCCTGGAGCGATTCCGGCCGGCGCACGTCGGCACGGCGAACGTCCATCTGCGCGCCCGCGCCGGGAAGCTCCTTCTCGGCGCCCGGTCGCTCGCTGATGACCGCACGCACGTCGTGTCCGCCGAGGAGCAGCCGGGCGATCGCGTGCCGCCCCACGAATCCGTTCCCGCCGGTCACCGCCACGCGCATCGGCTCACCGCCTTATTACTACGTCGCTGTAGTAGTAGCATGCTGCCTGCCTGAGTCAAGACGCCCCCGTGCGGTCAGGATCGGCAGCATGATCCCGCCAGCCACCGCGTATGCGAGCCCGAGGAGCTGCGCCTCCTGCAGCCCGTCGACGAAGAGGGGATCCAGGCGCAGGAACGACGTCAGGAAGCGAAAGCCGCCGAAGAGCAAGAGGTAGGCGAAATACACGCGGCTCTCCGGCGGCTTCCCGCGTATACGGCGCCAGTACGCGACCAGCGCGACGAAGATCAGCACCATCACGAGCCCGTCGTACGCGGCGACCGGATGCACGTAGTCGGTCTGGCCGAGCGTCGCGGGGTTGGTGTAGCGCACGCACCAGGGAAGCGCCGAGCACGCGATCGCGTGATGCTCGCCGTTGATGATGTCGCCGATGCGGCCGATCGCCTCGCCGAGTGCGATGCCGATCACCGCGATGTCGAACATGAAACCGATCGGGAGCCGCAGCCGGCGCGCGGCGAAGTACCCCGCGATTGTGGAGCCGACCGGCGCTCCTGCCGTTCCGATCCCGCCGTTCCAGAAGGCCAGCACGTCGATGGGATGGGCCGCGTACACGCTCCAGTTATCGAGAACGTGCGCGACGCGGGCGCCCACGAGCCCGCCCACCACCACCGCGATCGCGAACGGATAGACCCGGTCGTCACGGATGAGGTAGCGCGCCGCGCGAAAGGAGACAAGGCTCCCGACGATCATTCCGACCAGGGAGAAGATCGAATGCCAGGCGAAGCTGAGCGATCCGAGGTGGAGGTTCGGGTCGAACGGGAGGTCGATCAGACCGCGAAAGTACGCGCCTGCACCCGCGGGCGCGTGAGCAGGCGGAACACCATCGTCACCGCGGCGGCGAATACGAGGACCGCGATGGTCTGGTCCTGTCGCAGGCTGAACGCGTACGTCGGGTCGCCGATGCGCAGGAATCCGAGGAGGAAGCGGCCCACGGCGTAGTGCAGGGCCCAGATCCAGAAGATCACCCCGTCCGGCCAGCGTCCGGTGAAGCGGCGCAACCAGAGCGTGAGGGCGACCGCCGACAGGTCCCAGATCATGTCGTAGGCGACGACGAGGTGCACCGGTCCGGGCTGACCGAGCCCGCCTTGATCTTGGGGGAAGGTGTAGCCGACGCAGATCCCCTCAGGCGGCGTACACGCCGTCGCGTGGTGCTCGCCGTTGATGATGTCGCCGATCCGCCCGATGGCGAACCCAAGGGCGAGTCCGGGCGCGGCGGCGTCGGCGCCCAAGCCGATCGGCACGCCACGCCGCACGGCCGCGATGAACCCGCCCAGTACGCCGCCGATCGCGGCGCCCCAGATCGCGATGCCGCCGGTCCAGATGAAGAAGATCTGCAGAGGATTCGCGAGGTAGTACGGGAACTGATCGATGACGTGAACGAGCCGCGCGCCGATGATCCCGCCGATCACGCCCCACGTGGCTACCGCCCACCCATCGTCCTCACTGATCTTCCCTCTGAGCAAGCGCAGTGGGAGCCAGACACCGAAGAAAATTCCGACGGCCGTAAAGATGCCGTGCCACGCAAGCGTGATGGGACCGATATGAACGTTGGGATCGAGCGGAATCTGTATCACAGGAGAATGCCGGATGACGCGCCGCGGGTGGCACCGGCGAGCGGGTTGTGCGCGAGCCGCGGGTGCCCCGGGGACCCGCCTCGCGGCGCGAGCGAAGCGAGCGACGCGGGAGGTGGGGAGGGTGCGGCGAGCGCGCGGCCCCGAGCCGGGGACAGGACCCGCGGCGCATTACCAGGCAGTTCGATCACTTCCCATGACACTTTTTGAATTTCTTGCCCGATCCGCACCAGCACGGTTCATTTCGTCCCGGCAGCTTGCTGGGAGCTGTTGAGGAAGTGGGTCGGCCGTTTCCGCTGGTTCGAGTCGTCGTGCTGCCGGCGCTCGTTTGCGTCGTCTGTGTTTTCTCTTCCTGCTCGGCTTGTTCCGCTGTCCGTACGGTCACTCGCAGAATCGTCTGAGCCACTCCGCTCGCGATACGCGTCTCCATCTCTTCGAAGAAGCCGTGCGCTTCGCGCTTGTAGGCGACCAGCGGGTCCTGCTGGCCGTAGCCGCGGAGATAGATGCCCTCGCGGAGCTCCTCCATCGCGGTGAGGTGCTCGATCCAGTGCGTGTCGATCGTGCGCAGGAGGACCCAGCGCTCGACCGCGCGCGTGAGCTCTTCCCCGAGCTCCTTCTCGCGCGCTTCGTACGTCTCCTCGACGATCTCGGCCACGCGATCGCGCAGCTCGTTCTGGTTGCGCAGCTCGCCGAAGCTCGAGGCGGTGAGGTCCGGGCGATTGAGCATCGGTCCCAGCGCGGCGGCGAGCTTTTCGCGGTCCCAGTCCTCCGGGTCGGGGGTCGACGCCGCCGTGTCGACGAGGCCGTCCGCCTCCTGCCGCAGGAATTCGAGCACGGTCTCGCGGACGTCGCCCTTCTCGAGGATCAGCCGGCGCTGACCGTAGATGACGGTGCGCTGGTTGTTCAGCACGTCGTCGAACTCGAGCGCGCGCTTGCGGATGTCGAAGTTGCGCCCCTCGACCTTGATCTGCGCCTGCGTGATGGCGCCCGTGACCATGCCGGATTCGATCGGCGTCGAGTCGTCGAACCCGAGGCGGGCCATGAGTCCCGCCACGCGCTCCGAGGCGAAGATGCGGATGAGGTCGTCCTCGAGCGAGCTGAAAAACCGCGAGCTGCCGGGGTCGCCCTGGCGGCCGGAGCGGCCCCGCAGCTGGTTGTCGATGCGCCGCGCTTCGTGGCGCTCGGTGCCGATGACGTGCAGCCCGCCGACGTCGGTGATGCCCTCACCGAGCAGGATGTCGACGCCGCGGCCCGCCATGTTCGTCGAGAGCGTCACCGCGGCGCGCTGGCCCGCATCGGCGATGATGAGCGCCTCGCGCTCGTGGTTCTTCGCGTTCAGGACCTCGTGCTTGATCCCGTGGCGGCGGAGCTGGTCCGAGAGGCGCTCGCTCTTCTCGACGCTCGTCGTGCCGATGAGCACCGGCTGCCCGGCGGCGTTGCGCTCCTTCACCTCGGCGACAACCGCATCCCACTTGCCCTGCTCCGTCTTGTAGACGAGGTCGGGGTTGTCCTTGCGGATCATCGGCCGGTTCGTCGGGATCTGCGTGACCTCGAGCTTGTAGACCTTGAAGAGCTCCTCGGCCTCGGTCACCGCGGTACCGGTCATGCCCGCAAGCTTTTTGTACATGCGGAAGTAGTTCTGGATCGTGATCGTCGCGAAGGTCCGGGTCTCGCGCTGGATCTTGAGGTTCTCCTTCGCTTCGACGGCCTGGTGCAGCCCGTCGCTCCAGCGCCGGCCGGGCATGAGGCGTCCCGTGAACTCGTCGACGATGATCACCTCACCGTCCTTGACGACGTACTCCTTGTCCTTGTGGTAGAGCGCCCTCGCGCGGACCGCGTTGTCCAGGTAATGCACCGCGGTGACGTCGCCCTCGTACATGTTCTTCACGCGCAGGAGCTTCTCCGCGCGCGAGATGCCCTCCTCGGTCAGCGAGACGGCGTGCTGCTTCTCCTCGATGACGTAGTCGGTGTCCGGCTGTAGCTGCGCCGCGACCCGCGCGAACGTGTAGTACGTCTCGGTCGCGTCCTCCGCCGGGGAGCTGATGATGAGCGGCGTGCGGGCTTCGTCGATGAGGATGGAGTCGGCCTCGTCGACGATCGCGTAATGCAATCCCCGCTGCTGGACCTGGTCGTTCAAGTCCATCGCCATGTTGTCGCGCAGGTAATCGAAGCCGAATTCGCTGTTCTGCCCGTAGGTGATGTCGGCCGCGTACGCCTCACGGCGGCTGACGTCGCGCCAGTGCCGGTGCCGTGGATCGACCGCCTCGAGCTCCACGGCCGGGTCGTAGATCGCGCTCTTCTCGTGCGCGATGTAAGCGACGGTCGCGCCCAGCGCGCGATAGATCGGCGCCATCCAGCCCGCGCCGGTCTTGGCCAGGTAGTCGTTCGTCGTGACGAGGTGCGCTCCCTTACCCTCGAGCGCGTTCGCGTAGAGAGCGAGCGAGGCGACGAGGGTCTTGCCTTCGCCAGTCCTCATCTCGGCGATGTGGCCCTTGTGCAGGGCCAGGCCACCGAGGAGCTGCACGTCGAAGTGGCGCTGCCCGAGGGTCCGCTTCGCGGCCTCGCGGACCGCGGCGAAGACCTCGGGAAGGATGTCGTCGAGGGTCTCGCCCTTGGCGAGGCGCTCGCGGAACCGAACAGTGCTCTGGGCAAGCTCGTCGTCGCTCTTCTTCTGCGTCTCGGGCTCGAGTTCGTTGATGCGCGCGGCGACCTTGCGGAGCTTGCGAAGCTCGCCTTCGTTCGAGTCGAACAACCCGCCAATGAAGCTCACGGGACTGCGAGTCGCGATCGCTAGGTGACCTGCAGCGGCAGCTGCAACCCCGGTGGGTTGAAGAGCGCGCCGACTGATTCGCCCTCGTGGATCCGGCGGATGGCCTCAGCGAAAAGCGGCGCCACGGTGAGCGCCTCGATCTTGCCCGTGTTCGCGGCCGACGGCCGGATAGGCACGGTATCGGTGGTGATGAGCTTTTCGATCCCCGTGGCGATGAGCTTCTCGGCAGCGTTGCCGGAAAGGAGCGCGTGCGTGCAGCCAACGTAGATCTCGTTCACGCCACGCTCCTGCAGGATACGGACGGTGTTGATGATCGTCGTGCCGGTGTCGATCTCGTCATCGATGATGATTGCGCGCTGCTTGTCGATGTCTCCGATGACCGCGACGACCTCGCTTCGGCCGCTGTTGTCGCGATGGGTCTTCTGCATGAAGACGAGCGGGATCTGGAGCGCCTCGGCGATCCGGCGGGCGGCGTTGGCGTACCCGAGATCGGGGACGATGAGGGCGACGCCGTTCGGGTCCTTCTCGACGATCGAACGGAACGCCTCGATGAGCAGGTTGCGCGCGGACAGCTCGTCACCAGGTATTGAGAAGAAGCCCTGGATCTGCATCTGGTGCATGTCCATCGTCAAGAACCGGTCCGCGCCCGCGACGCCGATGAGGTCGGCGAGCAGGCGGGCCGTGATCGGTACGCGGGGCTGGTCTTTCTTGTCGCTTCGGCCGTAGGCGTAGTAGGGCATCACGGCCGTGATCCGGCCGGCCGAAGCGCGTTTGAAGGCGTCGAGCATGATGAGAAGCTCCATGATCGCGTCGCTGACCGACGGGCCGACGAGCGACTGCACGACATAGACGTCGTGCTCGCGCGCGTTCTCGTTGATCTTGACGAAGATGTTGTCGTTGGC
>Ga0070698_100000155_pt1 | contig 62325 bp, 98 predicted proteins | sample KBSK1502metaG_FD_65477 | JGI IMG/M metagenome (GOLD analysis project Ga0070698, IMG submission 65477) | Corn, switchgrass and miscanthus rhizosphere microbial communities from Kellogg Biological Station, Michigan, USA - KBS K1-50-2 metaG | ecosystem: Host-associated > Plants > Roots >...
GGCAGCGCACGACCGCGGCCTGACTCTCGATGGCAAGCCGTGGAGGTTTGCCTCGTGAGCCGCGACATGATCAGCGAAGTCTGGGCCCGGTCCGTCGCCGCCTCGCCCGGGGCCAGGCTCGTCTTGCTCTGCATTGCCGACTGCGCCGCGGTCGGCGAACCATCCGCTACGATCAGCGTGCAGCGGCTCTGCGAACTCGCCGGGCTGTCCCGCCGCGGCGTGCAATACGCCGTCGGTTACCTCGTCAACCTAGGCGAGCTGGAAGTCGAGCGCACCGTCGGCCCGCCGCCCTACAACCGCTACACCATCCACCTCGGCGCCGGACCACCACCCAGCCGGCCTGACGACGAGCCGGCCCGATCGCGCCGCCGCGCACTCCGGTCCCGGCAGCGGACCATCTGGGACCGCGACGGCTGGGAATGCCAGGTCCGCGGCCCGCAGTGCACCGGCCACAAGTACCTGACCCTCGGCCACAAGATCCCCATTGAGGCCGGGATTGAAGCAGGCGGCACCGACGACGACGACAACCTGCAGACCGAGTGCCTCACGTGCAACAGCGCGAAGGGGGCCAGGTAGTGGCGATCGCTGTCATTGAGTGGGTGTGGAACAATTCGCGGTCCCGCCATGGTGCCCGGCTCGTGCTCCTCGCCATCGCCGACTGCGCCAACAGCGCCGACGGCACCGGCGCATGGCCGTCCATCAAAGAACTGGCCCGTAAGGCCGCCATCTCCCCGACGGCCGTCCACGCCGCCATCCGGTCCCTAATTGAGCTAGGCGAACTCAAGGTTGAGCTGAATGCGGGCAAAGCGGGGCCGACCGGAACAACCAACAGCTACCAGGTGATCATGATCAACTACCAGGATGCCGTCACGCAACGTAACAATCCGCCCCGTAACCCCCCTGCGAAATCAGCACCCCGTACCGATTCAGCACCCCTACCAAAACGGAACCCCTGCGAAATCAGCACCCCCGCAGAATCTGCACCCCTGCCGATTTCCGATGGAGGGGGTGCCGAATCCAGCATGGAGGGGGTGCCGATTTCCGATGGAGGGGGTGCCGAATCGGTACCCGGAACCGTCCTTAACCAACACCTGGAACCGTCCAGGAACCGGTCGGCGGCTTACGCCGCCGCGGCGAAAGAATACGATCTTGATACGGCGCCGGGCATGGTCGCGTTCTGGGTCGACCAGTGCAGGTACCGGCCGCCCGAACAGGTGATCGCCCGCGTTGGCAGGGACCTGCGGGCGCTACTGAACCAGAAAATCGATCCCGAGCTAGTGTTCCTCGGGCTGGGCCACTGGCACCGACTCGGCCGGGACCCGTCGACGCTGGCCTCCATCGTCAACGAGGTCATGCAGAACGACGGCGTGCTGCCAAACCGTGGTAGTCGCAACGGCGAATCGCGCCAGTCCGTCGGCGACTCCCGTGTCGCGGCCGGCGAGCAGCGGAAAGCCGCGCGACGACAGCGGATGGCAACCGGCCAGCAGGGAGCGATCGGATGACCCCCGACGAAGTGACCGACCTGACAACCGCGATGGGCGTCTACGACGGCCGCCTCGGCGGCGACACCGATGACGCTTTCTGGTTCCGGCAGGTCGGCGACCTGGACTACGCCGACGCGCTGGAAGTCGTGCACCGGCATTACGCCGGCTCCGGGGAGCGGATCACGCACGCTGATGTCCGCCGCGGCGTCGAGTCGATGCGCGCCAGCCGCCGTACCCCGCAGGCGGTGACCGCCCGGCCGCCCATCGACCCCGATGACACCGTGGCATACATGGCGTGGCTCAGGGGCGCCGAACGGGCGATCGGGGACGGCCAGCAGCCGCCGACGGCCCTGCCGCCGGGCCGGGCCATGCGCGGGGAGGTGACGGCGTGAAGCCGCCGTTCACGTACTTCGGCGCCATCGGGGGGAACCGATATGCCTCGCACTAACCAGATGCCGCTCGGTGCACGCTTTGAGCGACTCCTCGTAACCGGAGAGCATAGCCCTGGCGAACGGACTGTCCTGTGCCTCTGTGACTGCGGAACCGAGAAGCAGTTCGGCGTTGACAACCTACGGGCTGGGCGCTCACGGTCCTGCGGCTGTATTCGGCGCGAGATAGTCGCGCAGCGCAACTTCGTTCATGGCCTAGCGGGCACTACCGAACACAACATCTGGAAGGAGATGCGTCGCCGCTGCGGTGACCCGGGCCATCCGCGCTGGGACGACTACGGCGGCCGTGGCATCACGGTCTGCGACCGCTGGCAGTCGTTCGAGAACTTCTACGCCGACATGGGGCCTCGTCCGGCTGGCCTGTCCATCGACCGGATCGACAACGACGGCAATTACGAGCCCGGCAACTGCCGCTGGGCGACCCGGGTAGAGCAGGCGCGCAACCGGCGAGCGCCACGGGGAAAGACGCGGGTTGCGTCATGAAGCCACCCTTTACATATTTCGGCGGCAAGTCGAGCGTCGCGCCGCAGATCGTCGCGCTGCTGCCGCCGCATGAGCACTACGTAGAGCCGTTCGCGGGATCACTCGCGGTGCTGATGGCCAAAGCGCCGAGCCGGATGGAGACCGTGAATGACCTAGACGGCAACGTGATGACGTTCTGGCGCATGCTGCGCGACAGGCCGGCCGACCTCGAGCGCGCTTGCGCGCTGACGCCCCACAGCCGCGCCGAGAACATCGGCTCCTATGACCTTGACGTAGACGACGACCTTGAGCGCGCTCGCCGCGTCTGGATTCGCTTCACGCAAGGCCGCGGCGGCCAACTCAAGCGGACCGGCTGGCGGTTCTACCAGGATTCGCGCGGCTCCCATTCGTCAATGCCGGACTACCTGGACGCATACGTGAGCCGACTCGCCCCGGCGGCTGTGCGGCTCCGGGGCGTGAGCCTGGAGTGCAAGCCGGCGCTGGAACTGATCGGCGACTACGGGCGGCACCCGGACACGCTGATCTACGCCGATCCACCCTATCCCGCCGAAGTCCGGTCCCTCACCCACGGGAGATGCCGCGGGCCGGATTACCAGCACGAGTTGCGAACCGATAGTAAGCACCGCGAATTGCTTGAGGCGCTCCTCGGCTGCAGGTCAGCGGTTGTCCTGTCCGGCTACGCCACGGCGCTGTACGGCGACCTGCTTTGCACCTGGTTCAGGCAGGAGATCCGCGCCCAGACAGGAAACGGGGGAGACGACCGCGAGCGCACTGAGGTGCTCTGGTCCAACCGCCCCTTCCCGGCGCCGCAAGCCACCCTTTTCGACCTGGAGGCAGCCGAGTGAGCGAGTCCCCGTGGCGGCCTTCGTGGCGCGCCGACCCGGCTGCCCGTGTCGTGGCTGACAGGCACTACAACCGGCAGTCTGTCGGCTCACCGCAGTTCGTGCCGCCCGGCCGGTGCCTTGTACTGCGCTCTGCTGACGGCAGCGCCGTGTGGGTGACGTCCTGGCCATTCGCCGAGTACGTCACGCACGCCTGGGCTGGCGCCTGGGTGAACTCGATGTTCCGCAAGGAAGGGGGGGGTTGCTTCGGACATGATCCGGCACGCGGTCGCGCACACCCGTGCCACGTGGCCGCAGGTTCCGCCGTCCGGGATGGTCACCTTCGTGGACGCAAGCAAGGTCCGGCACAAGCGCGACCCCGGCCGCTGCTACCGGAAGGCAGGATTCCACCACGTCGGATTCACGAAAGCCGGCCTGCACGTCTTCCAGATGCTGGAGGAGTGGGACATGCCGGCCGCAGCGCCCGTGCCGGGCTCGCAGTCACCCCTGTTCGGTCTGGAGGAAACCGCGTGAGCGAACTGACCGTCACCCGGGGCTTGCCGGCCTGCGGCAAGACGACCCGGGCCCGCGCCTGGGTGGCAGAAGACCGGGCCCGCCGGGCCCGGGATAATCGCGACGACCTGCGGGACATGCTCGACGACGGCCAGTTCGTCCAGGGCGTCACCGAAGCCAGGGTGCTGGCCGCGAGGGACGCGCTGATCCTTGCCCTGCTGGCCAAGGGCCTGGACGTGATCTGCGACGACACGAATCTGCCCGCGGGAACAGCCTGGGACCTGAAGCAACTGGCGGCGGTTTTCGGCGCGGAGTTCACGGTGATCGACATGACGGACGTGCCGCTGGCGCTGTGCATGGCGCGGGACGCGGACAGGGCAGGTCCCCGGCGCGTAGGCCGGTCAGTCATCAGGGGCATGCAGGAGCGGTACCTGGACGGGCAGCCATATCCGCTGCCGGTGCCTGGCAGGGACCCGCGCAGGCCGGAGGCGAAGCGGTGACCGCCGGCCAGGATGCCCCGGCCTTGCCGGTCACCACGCCCTACTGGAAGGCCGGCGATATCGCGCTGTACCACGGCGACTGCGAAGCCGTTCTTGCCGGCCTGCTGGCCGGCCGCGACAGCCTCGCACAGATCGTGGTAACCAGCCCGCCCTACAACATGGGCCTGACGCCCGGCGGGAACGGGCGGGGCATGTACCGGCCCGGCGCCAGCCGGAAGGGCGGCCGGTTCCGCGATGGCTACGGGGCGCACCATGACGCAATGCCGCAGGATGAGTATGACGCCCTGCACCGGCGCCTCCTCGCACTGATGTGGCAGGCGATCCCGGACGACGGCGCGGTCTTCTGGAACCACCGCCAGCGCGTCGAGCACGGGAAGGCGCGATTGCCGCTCGGCATGGACTTCGGCATTCCGCTGCGCCAGATCATCACCTGGGACCGCGGGAGCGGAATCGCCCCGAACCTGCGGCATTTCGCCCCGGTAGCCGAATGGATCTTCCTGTTCGCCAAGCCGGGCTGGAAACTAGCTGACCACGGCGAATCTGGCAGGGGCGATATCTGGCACCTGGGCCTGGCGCGAAAGGACTACGGCCATCCTGCGCCGTTCCCGGTCTCGCTGCCTCAGCGGGCGATCGAATCCTGCGCCGCCCGGAGCGTCCTGGACCCGTTCGCAGGGTCGGGAACCACGCTGGCCGCCGCCCGCCTGGCGGGCATCCCGGCGGTCGGCATCGATAACGACGAGGCGTGCTGCGAGATGACCGCGATGCGGCTCAGCGACATCCGGCCTGGCGAGTGCGCAGGCCGGCAGGGCTCGCTGTTCGACCTGCCCGAGATAGGCGGTGCCGCATGAGCGCCATGCCGGAGGAACGGGACGTGCCAGCGTTCGAGCGGACCCTGCCGCATGACATCGCGGCGGAGCAGTGCGTGCTCGGCGGGATGCTGCTGAGCAGGGAAGCGATCGCGGACGTGGTCGAGGTCATCGGGCCGCTGGACCACTACCGCCCGGCGCACCAGATCGTGCACGAGACCGTGCTCGAGTTGTACGGACGGGGCAAGCCGGCCGACGCGGTGACCGTCGCCGCCGAGCTCGTGAAGCAGGGGAAGATCACGAAGGTCGGCGGGCACACGTATCTTGCCGACCTGATCCGCAAGGTGCCGACGGCGGCGAACGCCGGGTATTACGCGCGGATCGTGCTCGACAACGCGATCTTGCGGCGGCTCTGCGAGGTGGGCACGCGGATGGTGCAGCGCGGCTACTCGGCTGACGGGGATCCGGCCGGACTGGTGGACCAGTCCGAGGCGGAGGTTCTCGGCATCCTGGGCGGCCGGGGCGAGGAGGAGTGCCTGCCGCTGTCGCAGGTCGTGCCGGGCACCCTGGATGACCTGGAGGCGATCGGCAAGACCAGCGGGATCACGGGGGTGCCGACCGGGTTCGCGGACCTGGATGCGGTGACCAGCGGCCTGCAACCAGGTCAGATGGTAACAATAGCCGCGAGACCGGCAATCGGGAAGGCGCTAGCGCTGGATACGCCTCTGCCAACGCCGGCCGGCTGGACGACGATGGGAGAGGTCCAGGTTGGCGACTATCTCATTGGAGCTGACGGCAAGCCGACCTGCGTGCTTGCCGTCACCGACGTTATGCACGAGCGTCCCTGCTTCGAGGTCGAGTTCAACGACGGCACGGCCATAGTTGCTGACGCCGAACATCAGTGGCGGACAACTACCCGGGCGAGCCGGCGCCAGCGATCAGAGAATCACACGACCTGGTACTGGCCGGAGGCATCCAGGAAGCGGCTGCAAGCCGCCTGCGCGGCGGCTCTCGAGGAGCCGGACCGCCATGTTACGGCCGCCGAAGTCATTGCGACAGTAGGCACCGAACTCCGGAACACCCTGCGCCTGGCGGGCCGCGAGATTGGCTACGCCCCCGATAGGCTTCCAGTAGAGGCCGAGGGCCCGCAGCGCCGCTACGCCTGGCACGCGCCTGCGTACTCGTCTAGGCACGCGCTGCTGCTAGCCCTGACGCAACGTGCCGGCCAGCCGAAAAACGCGGCCACGACCACGCGGCATCAGGACATCGTGACCACCGCTCAGATTGCCGCGTCGGTCCGCGCCGCCGATGGCCGCAAGAATCATGCCGTCGGCGTGGCGCAGCCTGCGACACTGCCGACCCGGGAGTTGCCGCTCCCGCCGTACACGCTGGGGGCATGGCTCGGCGACGGCACCAGTGACTGCGCGCAGATCACAACGGCGGACCCGGAGCTTGTCGCGGAGATCGAGGCCGACGGGTTCCGGGTTGTTAAGTCGCGCGCCGCCAACCTGCGTTACTCAATTCGCCTGCCCGCGCTGCCGCCGATTACCGAGCGGCAATGTGCGGTGTGCCAGAAGATGTTCATTCCGCAAACCAGCCAAGTACGAACCTGCGGGAAGGTCTGCGGAGGTCGTTCGCGCTCGGACAAGTGGCGGGCCATACTCGGCCCGGCCCCGGAGCCTCAGTGCCCTGATTGCGACCAGCCGTCCGGCGGCGGCAGGCTGTGCCGCGCGTGCCGGGATCACCACGGCTCGGTGCAGGCAGTTCTCCGCAGCATGGGCATGCTGGATAACAAGCACATCCCTGCCGCGTACCTGCGAGCATCCGAACCGCAGCGCCGGGCGCTGCTTGCCGGCCTGCTGGATACGGACGGCTACGTAAACAAGGACGGGACCGTCCAGTTCTCCGTAACCAGCCAGCGCCTCGCGGCTGACACGCTGGAACTCATCCTGAGCCTGGGCTACCGGGCGGCAATGACGACCAAGCGAGTAAAGGGGCATACCCCGGAAAGCTCCACCTGCTACACGGTCACGTTCACGCCAGCAGAGAAGGTCTTCCGGCTAACACGGAAGGCTGTAAGGCAGACCACCAGGAATTACCCGACAACGCGGTGCCGTTTTATTACGGCCGTGCGCTCGGTTGCCAGCGTCCCCGTTCGCTGCGTCCAGGTGGACAATCCCGACCAGATGTACCTGGCGAGCCGCAGCTGGATCCCAACACATAACTCCACGCTTGCACTCGACTGGGCCCGGTGGGCGTCGATCCATAAGGGACTCACGTCGGTGATCTTCTCCCTGGAGATGTCCCGCAGCGAGATCACCACCCGGCTGCTGTCAGCCGAGTCGCGGGTACCGCTGCATAACATGCGGACCGGGCAGATGACCCCCGGGGACTGGGCGAAAGTGCAGAAATACCTGCCGGACGTGCTGGACGCCCCGATGTTCATCGACGACTCGCCGGGCCTGAACGTGACGCAGATCCGGGCGAAATGCCGGCGGCTGAAGCAGCGCCACGGCCTGCGGCTGGTGATCATCGACTACCTGCAGCTCATGTCGTCGCCGGGCCGGCCGGAGAACCGGCAGGCCGAAGTGTCGGAGATGTCCCGGTCGCTGAAACTGCTGGCGAAGGAACTCGGCGTGCCGGTGGTCGCGGTGGCGCAGCTGAACCGGGGCCCGGAACTGCGGACCGACAAGAAGCCGCTGCTCGCCGACCTGCGCGAGTGCCTGACCGGTGACACCGTTCTCGTAGACCCCGTCACCGGCATGCGGAGCACCATCGCCGAGGCGCACGCCAGCGGCGAGCCCCCGCGGATCCTTTCGCTGGACGACAGGTGGCGGCTCAGGGTTGCGCAGGCATCAGCCGTAATCGCGTCAGGCGTCAAGCCGGTATACCGGCTGAGGACATCGGGTGGCCGGGGGATCCGGGCCTCAGCCAACCATCCCTTCCGGATGCTGGATGGCTGGCGGCAACTCGGAGATCTGCGCCTGGGCGACGAGATCGCGGTGCCCCGGCGGTATCCCGGCGTCGCGGCAACCGAAGGCGGCGACGTGCGCTGGGAGCGGGTCACGTCGATTGAGCCGGCCGGCGAGGAAATGACTTACGACCTCGTCGTGCCCGGTCATCACAATTTCGTTGCCAACGACATCGTTGTTCACAACTCCGGGTCGATCGAGAACGACAGCGACGTGGTGATCCTGATCCACCGCGAGGACGCATATAAGCCCGAGTCGCCCCGGGCGGGCGAGGCGGATTTCATCATCGCCAAGCACCGCAACGGGCCGACATGCACCGTGACCGTGGCCTTCCAGGGTCATTATTCACGATTCGTCGACATGGCACCGGCATAAGGCCGGCGCCGCAACAGGAAGGAAGTGCCGGAAATGGCCGCAGGGGGGACCCGCAGGCACGGGGATGCCTCAAGCGATCCCGGTCCGCCCGGCACGCGCCAGCGGGCTGGCGGAGGATCATGAACGCCCAGTCCGCGCACCCCCCGCCACCGGACGGAAGCGCCTACCGGACGATTTGCGCAGACCCGCCCTGGCGGCCCGCGCTCGGCGGCACCTGGACCGCGGAGGCGGACAGAAGCCGCCCGCAGAGGTTTTACCGGACCATGTCGCTGGACGAAATCTGCAACTTGCGGGTTCCGTCCGCTCCGCAGGCCCACCTGTACGTGTGGACCCTGGCCCAGCACCCTGACTGGGGATGCGAGGTCGCCCGCCGCTGGGGGTTCGAGCCCCTCATCATGCTGACGTGGGACAAGGGGCGCCCTGGCACCGGGCGGTTTCAGTGCAACACCGAGCACATCATAGTGGCCCGGAAGGGCGGCAGGCACGGCAACCCCTTCGGCCAGGTCTTCGGGGGGACGTGCTTCAGGTGGCCCGCCGGGAGGCACTCGGCTAAGCCGCCCGAGTTCTACGACCTGGTCGCGAAGGCGAGCCCCGGCCCGTACCTGGAGTTGTTCGCCAGGGTCAGGCGCCCCGGCTGGCACGCCTGGGGGAACGAAGTGAGTAGCGACGTCAGGATCGCCGGATGGATGCCTCCCGCGAAAGGGCTGTCGCCGGTGCCGGATGCCCAGGCGTCCTTGTTTGACCTGGAGGCGGACATGGCGCCCGCATAGCGGCTAGACAGCATTCGCAAGATGGCGTATAATGAAGGTCAGATGCCGCGACAGGAAGGAAGTGCCAGCAATGGCCGCAGGAGATACCCCGATCACAGTTGTCGGGAACCTCGCCCGGGACCCGGAGCTGAGGTACACCCCGACCGGGCAGGCCGTGGCGAACTTCACGGTCGCCTCGACCCCCCGGTTCATGGACCGGCAGACCAGTGAGTGGAAAGACGGCGACACGCTCTGGCTGGCCTGCAACGTGTGGCGGCAGGCTGCGGAGAACGTCGCCGAGTCGCTGCAGCGCGGCATGCGCGTCATCGTGCAGGGCCGCCTCAGGCAGCGGTCGTACGAGACCAAGGAAGGCGAGAAGCGCACCGTCTACGAGGTCGAAGTGGACGAGGTAGGCCCGTCGCTCCGCAACGCCTCGGCGAAGATCACCAAGTCGCAGCGATCGGGTCAGCCGCCAGCCGGCGGACCGCAGCAGGGCAGGCCCGCTGACGACCCGTGGGCCCAGCCCGCCACCGCCGGTGCACAGCAGGGCGCTCCGCCGTACCCGGACGAGCCCCCGTTCTAGGCCCCCCCAGCGCAAGGCACCAGCAAAACCGACCGGAGGAAAACGAGGATGACAACCACCGAAGCCACGCCGGACCGGCGCATGCTGCCGGACGTGCCCTACATCACCGGCAGCGGCATGCGGCTCGTGCACGCCGTCGGGGCAGCCGCCGCCTGGGCGGCCCTTGAAAGCTGCGGCGGGCGATTGCCGTACGCTCCGTCGCTGTGCGGCCGCGAATACGTGATCGTCTCCCATGGCACCGGGGCGGCCTACCGGGATCCGGGGATAACCGGAGGGCTTTGCGAGCCGTGCGCGTGGTACGTGGCCTGCGAACGCTGGAGCCACGCCGCGCTGGCTGCGGAGATCGCGCGGGTCACCCCGTCCGCCGCTGACCAGGTGACCATGGCGCCGGACCTGGACCCGATGCTCGCCGTCAGCACCATCGAGGCGATCATCGCCGCGGCCTGGAAGGGCAGCCCGGGTGCTCACGACCTGGGCCACCCTGCGACGGCTGAACTGCTGGCCCTGGTGGCCGCCCACCGGCCCGTCATCTACCTCCCCGAGGAATGCGCCGACGGGTGCTGCGCGCACGAGCGGCAGCCAGCCCTCGACGACCACCTCCGCGAGGCGATCTTCTGCACCGAGCCCGAGGCGGCGGTCAGCTGCGCGGCGTGCACCCTGCACTCCGGGGAGTGGGCCGGCGACTGGGCCGGGCAGGCCAGGGTACCGGTCACCGCGCCGTGCGCGGTGCTGCTGGCCGCCGCCCGCCGCTATGGCACGCTGAGGGAGAGCTGAGCCATGACCACGGCCATCAAGTGCACGATCGACGACACGGCTGCGCTCGCCAGCGCGGTGGCATGGGCCGGCCAGGCTGTTCCGGCGAAGCCGCAGCCGGTGATCCTCGCCGGGATGATGGTGACGTTCGGAGAGGCCGAGGTGACGTTCGCCGGCTTCGGCGGCGACCTGTCGGCAGTGGCCGCCGTGCCGTGCGTCACGCAGGAAGGGGCCGGGACCCGGTTCCTGCTGCCCGGCCGGATGGTGGAGCTGATCGCCCGGCAGGCGACCGCCGGGAAGCCGGTCACGGTCACCGCCGGGCCCGGCGGCCCGGTCCGCATCGCGGCCGGTGCCGGGACATTCCAGCTGGCGGTGATGCCGGACGAGGACTACCCGGCGCTGCCGCCGCTGCCGCAGCCCTGCGGGGCGATCGCCGGGGACCTGCTGACCGAAGCGCTCGGGCAGACGATCATCGCGGCGAAGCGGGACGCCTCCCTGGAGCAGATGCGCGCGCTCCGGCTCGAGTTCGCCGAGAAGACCGTCACGGTGGTGGCGTCCGACGGGTACCGGATCGCGGTGCGGGAAATCCCGTGGACCCGGTCCCGGGCGGCTGACCTGCCCGGCGCGGTGCTGCTGCCGCTGGGCCCGGCGGCCGCGCTGATGAAGGGACTCCCGGCAGAGGAGGAGATCAGCGTCTCCGTCGCGGCGCGCGACCCGGAGGCGGGCCCGGACCTGGCGGGGTTCTCCTGCCGCGGCCGGCGGATGACGACCCGGCTGGCGGCCGGGGAGTGGCCGGCCTGGCGCTCGTACGTGGCGCATCCGGTGGCCGCGGCTGCGACGGTGGCCGCCGGGGATTTGCTGGCGGCACTCGCCGCGACGGCGCTCGTCCAGCCGGAGCGGGGGGCGAAGGCCCGGCTGGAGATCACCGCCGGCGCCATCTCGGTGTCGGCGGCCACCGCGGACGGCGCTGCGGCGGCGGATGCGGACCTGGCGGCGGCCTATGAGGGTGACGACCTGGACGTGGCGTTCAACCCGCATTACCTGACGGACGCGGTGCGCGGGACCGGCGCGGCCGGGGAGGACCTGGTCCGGCTCGGCCTGCGGGCCCGGACGGCGTCCGGGAAGCTGCCGCCGGTGATCATTACCGGGGAACTCCCCGGCGATGACGCAGAGCCATCGTATAGTCACAGCGTGATGCCATATGCGGACTGAAGCCGCCAGCCGCCCGCCACGGAAGGGACCGGCCTGATGAACCGGGACAGCGCATGCCAGACCGCCCGCACTGCAGCGCGAAACCTGCGGCAGCTCCGCATGGCACGGGGCTGGTCCCAGCGGGAACTGGCCAGGGAAGCCGGGGTGGCCATGGCGATGGTCACCTGCCTGGAAAACCTGACCAGGGGATTCACCACGCCGATGCTGGAACGGCTCGCCGCCCCGCTCGGCGTCCAGCCGTGGATGCTGCTGCGGCCGCTGCCATGCGAGCCGGCGCCGTGCGGCAACTGCGGCGGCAGCCCCGCCGCGCTGACCCTCTGCCTGCAATGCGGCGCCTACGGCGTCGCGGCGCCGGCGGGCACGTAAGGAAGCAGCTGGCGTCATGACCGCCGACGGGATGGTCCTGGAGGGATTCGCCGGGCCGGGCGGCTGGTCGCAGGCACTGCGGATGCTCCGGCTGTCCGGCGTCGGCATCGAGCTTGACGCGACGGCATGCGCCACCCGGGCCGCCGCCGGGCATCTGACAGTCTGTGCCGACATGTCACGGTTCCCTGTCAGTCAGCTCGCCGACCTGGCCCGGGGGCAAGTGCACAGCCCGCCGTGCGTCACGTTCTCGGCCGCCGGGTCGCGGGCGGGCGTCCTGCTGCAACGCATCCTCGCCGACCTGATCCGCGACTTGCTCGCCGGACGGGCGACGCGTGCCGCGCACCGCAAGGCCATGGCCGCCACGCTGCGCCGGTCCGGGTGGCTCGCCGGGGGCCCGGCCACGCAGATGGATGCTTACACGTGGCGGCGGTACGAGCAGCAGGCATGGAAGCGGAGACTGCTCGCGCGGAAGAACTCGCATGCCGCGAGGCTGCGCGCCATGGCGCCGCGCGGTGGCGGCCCGCACCTGCGCCGCGCGGAGCGGTCCGCGAAAATCTGGCAGGCTGTCCGGTCCGCGTCGCTGGTGGCCGAGCCCGCCAGGTTCATCCGCGCCGCGCCCCCGGAGTGGATTGCGATGGAGCAAGTCCCCGCAGTGCTGCCGCTGTTCGAGGTCTACGCGGACGAGCTGCGGAAGATGGGCTACAGCGCGTGGACGGGGAAGCTGAACGCCGCCGACTACGGCGTCCCGCAGACCCGTATCCGCGTGATCCTGATCGCCTCCCGCGCCCGCCGGGTCTCGCGCCCGTTGCCAACCCACTATGACCCGGGGAAAGGCGACCAGATGTTCGGGGAAAGGTGGGTGTCGATGGCGGACGCGCTCGGCTGGGGCGCGACGAGCCGGCCGGTCCCGGCCGTCACCGCAGGCGGGACGGCAGCCGGCGGTGCCGAGCCGTTCCCCACGCGAGCCCGCGAGATCCTCGCGGCCGAGCAGAACGCCGGGCGGTGGATACTGCACACGAACAGAGGCCAGGATGAGGCCGGCTGCCGGCAGACCCGCGACCCGCGACTCGCGCCCGCGCCCGCGCTAACGAGCAAATCCGGCGGCCAGTGGGTGCTGGTCAAGGACGCGCAAGCGAACGCGGCCGTGCGGCCTGCGCCTGCGCCTGCGCCTGCGCCGACTATCTCATTCGGGCACGCCGCAGGCGAGATGCGCTGGAAGTTCCGCAACAACAACGCTTGCACAAGATCACTTGACGAGCCAGCCGGAACGCCGTTCTTCGGCGGCCGGCCCGACTGGGCCGCGTGGGTGACGGAGCGCCCGGCCACGACGGCCCAGGGCGACCCGCGGGTGGGCCGCCCTGGGCACAAGGACCGCGACCGGGGCGAATCCCAGTTCGCGCAGGACTCGGTGCGGATCACGGTGGAGGAAGCCGCCGCGCTCCAGTCATTCCCGCCCGGCTACCCGTTCCAGGGCAACCAGGGAGAACGGTTCCGGCAGGTCGGTGATGCGGTCCCCCCGCTTCTGGCGATGCACGTCATCGCCGAGGCAACCGGGATCCGGCAGGAGATAGCGGCGTGACGCCCCCCCGCTGGCGATGTTGATCCGCGACGAACTAGAAGGGAAACAGCATGACCATTCAGGCAGATATATCAACTGAGACACTTGCCGCCGCCGCCGTTGACATCGGGCGCCTTGCCTTGCAGTTCGGCCGGATCGACCGCACCGCCTGCTGGCACCCCGACGGGCAGATGCGCGAATCCGATTCTGATCACACGGTGATGCAGGGCTGGATCGCCCCGGCGCTAGCCGACAGGCTTTACCCGGGCGTCCTGGACGTCGGCCTGGTCGCGCAGTTCGCGCTGGTGCATGATATGCCGGAAGTGTACGCAGGCGACACGTCAACGCTGCGGATCGACGCGGCAGGGCAGCGCGCGAAAGCCGCGCGGGAACACGCCGCCGCCGAACGGCTCGACGACGAGTTTGGGCACCGGCTGCCGTGGGTGGTGATCATGGTCCGCTGGTATGAAAGGCAGGAAGCACCCGAGGCCCGGTTCGTCCGGGCGGTTGACAAGATCCTTCCGAAGATCGTCCACTTGCTCGACGGGGCCAAGGGGCTCCTCGAGGAAGGCGTGACGGTTGCCGAGCTGCGCGACGTGTTCGACCGGCAGGCCGTAACTATGGCGGGGTACGCGGGAGAGTTCACTGCGCTGCTGGACCTGCGCGCCGAATTGGTCAGTCAGGTGATCGCGCTGCTAGGAAGGGTCGCCGGATAACTGTTTACGCGGCTGACCGCCCGCCGGACGGTCAGCCCGCAGTGCCTGGGGACGACGGAGGCGGGCCAGCCGCTGCACCCGCTGTACCAGCCCGGCGGCGCACAGTTCGCGCCCTGGGCCCGCCCGGTCCCCGCTGCGTCCGGTACGGGACGAACGTCTTAGCCCACCGGGCCGCTTCCGCCGGGTCGATCTGCCAGTAGCCGCCGCCCTCGGGTTCCTCCGCTTTCAGGTGGCCGCGCCTGATCTCGCGCACGACAGTGAAGCGGGTGACTGGCGGGTCGGTCAGGCCCGCGACCTGAACCGTGGTGAGCATACGAGCCATGCGGGCCACAATACAGGTTGCACGCCATCGAGCAAACGGGTACGCTATGAGCATGGATAGTGGCACGGTACCGAGCGAACGGGAGCACGACCATGCGGTGACTACGCTGGGGCCAGAGGTCCTGGCGCAGATACGCGCCGAAGGCGTGGCGCAGCGCGGCACCGGCCGGTTCGAAGACCCTGACGTGATCGCCGCGTACATCCAGGTTCTCCTGCGCCGGGGCGAGGCGTGGGCGGCGTCCGTGCTGGGCCGGGAGTCTGCCCGGCGGTCGCTGACGTGGGGGCCGTGGCTCGAGCCCGCAGAGCCTGAGATCCTCGTCCTCGCCGACCAGCGCGAAAGCGAGCAGGCCGGGGGCGGCACCTGATGACCACGCTGATCTCCTACCACTCGTCCGGCGGCGACAGCGGCCGGTGCGACGCGAGATGCTACGACGCCGGGCATCCGCGCTGCGACTGCATCTGCGGTGGCGCCAACCATGGCGCCGGGAAACAGCAGGCCGTCGACAACTGCCGCGAGATGGCCGAGGGCTGGATCGAGAAGGCCCGCGCTGCCGGGCAGGACATCACCGGCGTTTACCGGGACATTGACACCCTGACCGAGCCGCTGTTCGCCCTGGCCGATCTGGCGGCCCCGGAAGGCGCACGCGAAAGGATCACGGCATGACCCGGCGCAAGATCCTGGCCGCCGCCGTGGCGGCGGTTGCAGTGATCACGGCGGCCGGCTGCGCAGCGCAAGACGCGCCGGCCGCCGCGATACAGGGAGCCCCGGTGCACGCAGGCCAGCCGGTCCTGCCCGGCCATTCCCGCAAGATGAGCGTGTGGATAGGGAACTGCGTGCCCTGCGGTTCCGTCGGCTCGCCGGAGTACCTGCAGCTGCGGATCCGGCGGCTGTCGCCCCGGCACGGCCGCCGGGTGATGCCACCCGCCTGGGTGAAGTTCACCGGCCTGCCGGTGCTCGTCGGCCCGGGCAAGGGCGTCACCGTCACGTTCACGCTCGCCGTCCCGCCGAACGCGCTGCCCGGCGAGTACATGAACAACGTGGAAGTGGACACGGTGGCCGGCCCGGAACCTGGCGGCGTGGGCGGGATCATCAGCACGGGCGCGAACACGTACATTCGATTCACCGTGGCAGGCTGACCCGTGTGCGGCGGGCGGCATCACGTCATGTTCGGGCAGGCCGCCGCCCTGGCCCTGGCCGGGCGGCACGTCTCCGGCGTCGCCTACCTGCACGTCCCCGCGGCCGCCGCCCCGGCTGCGCTGCTCGCCTTCGCGTACATGTCCGGCGGGGCGGGCGCGCTGAACGACCTGGATAAGCGCCGGACCACCGCGTCGGAATCCCTGGGCCCGGTCACCGAGTTGCTGGCCCGGGGGATCAACAAGCTGTCCGGCGGCCACCGGTACGGCACCCACAATCTGCTCGCCCCGTTCGCGTTCGCCGTCGGCGCCTGGATCGCCGGCTACTACCGCCACGACTGGCCCGGTCAGGTATTCCTCGGGGCTTACATGGCCGTGATCCTGGTGTCCGGGCTGGCGTTCATCAGATGGAAGAAGAACCGGCGGCGGGCGCACGCTGAGTACGCCGCAGTGGCGATCGCGGCCGGGCTGGCCGTCTTCATGGCCATGACCGGGCGGGGCCTGATCCTGGTGCCTGCTGCGGTCACGGTGGGTGCCGCGTCGCATGTGGTCCTTGACTGGTTCACCGACAAGGGCGAGCATCTGGCGTGGCCGTTCAGCAGGCACGCATTCCGCTGCTGGCTGCATTTCACGACCGGCGAATGGTTCGAGCGGGTCGTAGTGCAGTCCGTGCTCGCGGTAAGCCTCTGCTGCCTGATCCTCGGCGTTGTCCTCGGCGTGGTGGGCATTCACATACCGGTCGCTCACCTGTTCCAGCACCTGACGGGCAGGGAACTATGAACGACGTGCCCGGCATGGCGAAATTGCTGTACGGCGAGCGGGCCGTTCATGTCCCGTGCTGGATGTACGTGCAAGGACCGGGCCAGCTCGTGACGTTCGCCGGCGCCAGCAAGGTCCCGGAAGGTGACAACCCGCTGTGCTTCGGGACCCAGTGGGCGCATCAGTTCGTCGTTGGCGAGATCATCGTCCGGCCGCACCTGGTGGTCGGCACCGACGCCCTGCGAGGCGAGGGTCTCGCCGGGCTGCTAGCCGGCGAGCATGATATCCGGGCGATGCTCCGCAACGGGGAGAAGGTCACCGGAACTGATGCCGCGCTGCGCCGGGTCCTCGGCCGGCAGCACATCTAGGGGGGAAGGAACCACCTCATGACCGGCCCGTTGATCGTCCCCGCGGAAGTCTGGTACCACGGTGCCGGCCACGGCGCCGGACCCCGCCCGATCGTCATCGAGAACGCCGCCGGTGACATGCTCGGCGTCGTCAACCACGTCCCCAAGCACTCCCCGGCCGGCATGGGCTGGGGGTACGCCGGCTCAGGCCCGGCGGACTGCGCCCGCTCCCTGCTGATCGCCGTCCTCGGCGACGACGCCCGCTGCGAGGTGTGCGGCGGCGCCGGCCAGATCGTCTACCCCATCGACGACGAGAGGCCCGTGACACAGCCGTTCCAGGCAGGGAAGCCCGTCGACGAGTATTTCGCTGGCCGGCCAGTTGAGGTGTCGTCCTGCTGGGCCGACAAATGCGACGAGGGCTGCACGGTCATGCCGTCGGTGTACCAGGCATTCAAGTTCCAGTTCGTCGCCACCTGGGGCCCCGAGTGGCGGATTTCCCGCGCCGAGATCCTGGCCTGGCTCGCCACCCAGCCAGAATGGCCCCGGTAATGGACCTCAAAGATGTCCGCCGCGGCCTGGAAATCGTGATCACCGCCGGGGGCGAGGACCACCCGCTGCACGGCCATCGCGGCACCGTCCGCCATTTTCGGCCGTCACTCCCGGACCCGCCCCCGGCGGACTGGCCCGAGGGGGAACTTTGGCAGGTGTTCCGCGCGGATGACTGGGAACAGCCGTTCGCCTGGCCGGAGGGGCAGGTCCTGATCAACCTGGGATCGCCGGAGACCGGCCGCCGGTGGGGGTTCCCGGCTATCTGGGTCTCGCCTGCCGACATCGAACCCGCTACGGAGGCCAGCCATGACGACTGACGCCAAACCCGACACCGCCGCGCTGCTGGCCGCCGCGCAGCACATTGACCGGCTCTGGGACAAGTGGGCGACCGCCGAAGATGACGCTGGCGACGGCTGGTTCGACGAGTTGGCAGGAGCGGTCGGCAGCATGCGCGGCGTGCTGGCCGGCGCTCGCCGGATGCGGCTCAGCAAGGACCGGTACGGCTTCTGGCGATCCCGGTGCACCGGCTGCGGCTGGCCGGGCAGCCCGTGGGCTGGCGGCAGGTACGGCCGCGGTGAGGAACTGATGACCGGCCGGGAGGCGGCGGGCCGCGAATTTGCCAGCCACATCTGCGACCACGGGGCCGCATCATGAGTCATGTCGCCGGCCTGCCCGGCGCGCACCTGCTGGAGGCAATCCGATGACAAGCGACATTTCCGCGCTCGCGGCCCTGCTCGGGTACGAGCCAGCGCCTCCCGCCTGGGACCTCGGCACCGCCGAGCATGTTCCCATGCACCGCTGGGGCAAGGATCACTGGTCGACGTTCGCCTACGTGGAGACCCGCTGGGTTGATCACAGGGGCATGCTCGGCCACGATCACATGCGCTGCGACGCAGACCGGCACCATGCGTTCTACGGGGCCAAGCGCCGCGCCCTCACCCCCGATCTCGCCGCCCGGCACTACCCGACCCGTCTCAAGACAGAGCGTCCGGCCGCCGATGGCACCTGGGGCTCGGTGGACCTGCCCGGCCACGATGACTACGACTGCCTAGGCGACGCGATCGCCGAGGGGCTGATCGAGGTCCGGATGCCGGTTCCCCGCAAGCCGCACGGTGACATATTTCTGGATGCCTGGGGCCGCGTGGTGAAAGGTCCAGGCGGCGAGGTCCTCGACCCGTCGTTCGTCACCGGCCTGACGGAGATGTGGCTGATGACTGCGGCGTCGTTCGCCTTGACCGCCCGGGGCCAGGCGGTTGCCGGGGAACTGCGCGCTCACCTGGCCATGACGCGGCGCTCTCACCAGTTCATGCCGGCCGAGTTGCGCAAGGAGAGCTGACCGATGACCTACCGCGAGGGCCTACCCGAACTCCTGAACGACTGGGTACACGACGACGGTACCCCGTGCCCGGTATACCTGGCACCCGCTAACGGGACGCGCTGGTGGTGCACCGACCACCAGATGTACCTCAAGCGGCCGGATTCCGGTTCTACCTCAGACCCGGTAGCCGTCGTGGCCGGGGCAGCGGGGCCGTGGGGGAGGAGCTGGCCGACGTGGCCATTTTCCTGTGCGGCCTCGCTCAGATGATCGGCGTTGACCTGCAGGCTGCGGTCGAGGCGAAACTTGCGGTGAACGCCAGCCGCGTATACACCGCACTACCGAACGGCGTGCTAGTAAAAAGCGCGGAGGGTCAATGCATATCCGGTTGATGGGCCTGCCCGGCGAGTGTGCCGAAGCAGCCAAACTGATCGTGGGTTCCGACCTGTTCGACGTGGTTGAAGTGTCGAGGCCTTACCGGAATCGCGGCGCGTCGAAGCAGGTCCGGGTTTCTCTCGACGTGCGACTCAAGCCGCCGGCCCGCCCGGACGGCAACACGAAGGAGATCACCGATGGCTGATGCCCCGGCTGACCGGGTAGCCGCCTGGCTAGTCGGCGCACGGTTCGACGCCGAGCGGCAGGGCCTGACTGACGAGCAAGCCGCTCATCTCCTTGCTGCGGTAGAGAAGGTGCTGCTACGGCATCAGGTGCTGTACGGCCAGTGCAAGACCGATCATGAGCGCTGGCCGTGCACGGAGTACCAGGCCATCTCCTCAGCCCTGCTAGGGGAAGAGGCAGGCGGTGGGTAAGCCCGGTCTCAGGGATCTGGCCAGTAGCCTCGGCGTCCTGGTCGCGCTGCGGCACCCCGGATCACGGTGGACTGCCAGGGCGGTCAAGGCTTCCTGGCTCTTGCTGGGTGTTGGTTCCGAGCGGGAACTAGCCCTGCGATGGCGCAAGCCGCGATACCGGCTGATGGTCACTGGCCCGGACGGCGAGACCGTCAACTGGGTGCGGGAGATTGACGGCAAGTTCATCCCGATCTGCACCCGCCGGGAAGGCGCCCGCCGCATGGTCGGCTTCCTGCTGACACATCCCGACTGCACGGCACGGCTCGCGCCCGCCGCGCTGACCGGGATGGAGGCCGCCGATGGCTAAGCGCAAGCGCACCCTGGAGCGCAATCTCCGCCAGGTGCCGCAGCAAGAGGCGCCGGAGGGTGAGCAGTGAGTGCCGTGACATTCTTCGGCGTAACCGCTGATCCTGACGAGCTCAGGGCCATCGCCGAGTTGGCCGATGCCAGGGCGCCCGATCTTGCCGACCGGCTTGCGACCCTCCACCGGGGAGTGCTCACCCCCAAGACCCTCGCCGACCCGGCGGAGATCGGCCCGAGGCTGCGCGCCGTTGCCGGCTTCCTGGAGAGGCGGCAACAGGGGGTGCCGTTCGGCGGTCCCGAGTGGCGGGAGTCACTCGATCGCCTGAAGGCCGCGAACGAGCGCCGCAGGCGCGAGCACCCTGAACGGTACGTGCACAGGAGTCGGCATGGCTGACCACGAGTGCCCCGTGCGGTGTCGCGCACGAGTCTTCCTCCATCACCGAGGTCATCGAGATGGAGGACGCGGTGAACAACCTCCGCGACATTTCGTATTTAGTTCTGTTACATTACGTCTTGCACGACGAAACATAACAGAATAGGCTCGTGCTAAGAAACGTGAAGCGAGCCAGCCCCGGCCCGAGGAGAGCCCAGTGAGCGAGCAGCCAGCCGCCCAGGTCGCGACCTGCCGTTACCCCGGATGCGAGGAGCCCCCCGAGCGGGCGAGCGGGAAACCAGGACGGCCACCGGAATACTGCGCCGATCCCGGCCACAACAGGGTGAATGCCTGGCGGAAGCGCCAGCAGCTGGCCGCCGAGGGTGCTGGGCTGATCACCGGCGAGGCCGAAGCCGAGCAGCCCGTCACCATGGCAAGGGTGTCCGGTGCGCAGTTGCTCCGCGATGCATCCCTCACCGCTGACCGGCTGGCCGGCATCACTGACCGGCTGCGCCTGGCCGTGGCGGTCGTCGGCGACCCCGTGGCCGCAGAGGCTGAGATGGAGGCAACCCGGACGGCCGCCGAGCAGCGGACCGCGGCCGCCGAGGCCGCCCGCGCGCAGGCCGAGCAGAGGGGCACCGCCGCCGACCAGATGCGGGCACTAGCTGACGCGGCCGCCGAGGAGATGAGCGAGCACCTGGCAGCCGCCCAGGCACGCACCGCGGAGGCTCAGCAGCAACTGGCCGAGGCCACCGCGGCGCACGCCGAAGAGACGGACCGCATCCGCGCCGACGCCGACGCGCGCATCGAGGAAGCACGGGCACGGCAGGCCGAGGCCATCCGGCAGGCCGAGGCTGCGACGCTTGCCGCCACGCAGGCCGCCGAGGCACGCGCCGAGGCCGCCGAGCGGCAGGCACGAGCCGATGCCGAGGAAGCGCACGCCAGCGCCCAGGCGCAGGTAGCCGCAGCCGAGGGCGACCGCGACCAGGCACGCCAGGAGGCAGCCCGCCACCAGGATGCGGCCAGCGCGGCGCAGGAACGCGCCTCGGCCGCCGAGGCCCGCGCCGACGCCGCCCGCGCGGGTGCCGAGCAAGCCCGCGCAGAAGCTGTCCAGGCGCTCGAGCATGCCCGCGCCGACGCCGCCCGCGAGCGCGAGGATCTCCGCGCCGCGCTAGAGGGACGGGCCTCGGCCGCAGAGGCGGAACTTGCCCGCAGCCACGCCGAGCATGCTGCCGCGCTCGAGCATGCCCAGGCTGAGGCCGCCCGCGAGCGCGAGGATCTCCGCACTGCATTTGATGCCCGCCTAGCGGTCGTCGAGGAGGCCCGCACCGACCTGCGCACCCGCGCTGTGCGCGCCGAAACGGAACTCGACCAGGCTCGCGCCGAGCTCGCCGACCTCCGCACCGGGGCTGCCGCGCAGACCGAGGAGGGGCCCGATGCCTAGTAGCGGGCTATTGCGTGACGCCCTGGCTGCGCTGGAGGCCCGCGAAGCCGAATTGGCGGACGAGATCAGTAAATTAACGGCCGAGACGAAGGCGCGAACCGCTGAACTCGGCAACGTGCGCGCGGCGATCGCGCCGTTGCGCTTGCTTGAGTCGGGTGCCGCCAGCCAGAGAACTCGTGCCAGCCAGGGAACGTACGCGGCGCTTCGGGCGTATATAGCCACCCTTGGGCCCGACACGCGCATTCAGGTAGACGCCGCGGTAGCCCATGCAGAGGCCAACGGGTGGCATAGTCCTGGCATGGACGGGAGGTCGGCGATGCTCATGGCACTGTCCAAACTCGCCGGCCTCGGGGAAATCCAGCACCCGGCGACTAAGCACTACCGAACCAACCGGCCAGGCCGAGGCCATGCCTGAGGAGATTGCCCCGGTGCGCCGGTACGCCGAACCTGGCTGGGACGGCTGGTACCAGGATTTCGCCGGCGTCACCCCGGTGCCCCGGCGCTGGCAGCCGGCGGCTGCCAGCATGCCGGACCTGGCCGGCCTGCCCGCCGCCGCAGCCAAACTCGTGGAGGCTGCGATCGCCGCCCGCTGCACCTGGCTGATGCGCACGGGAACGGTCCCCGGCGAGCGCCGCGCAGACGTGACGGTCTGGATACGCAAACGTCCCTACCGGCACATGTGGGAAAACGGGCGGCTGGGGCAGAACCATGCTAGGACCGCGCCGCGGGTCCTGGAAACCATCGCAGTGCTGGCATCACTGGCAGCACGAGCAGAAAGGAAGGCCGATGCCTAGGACATACCGGGTGCTGGTCACCGGCTCCCGCCGCTACCGCGACAAGGCCCGCCTGGAACGGGCGTTATGGTCACTGTTCACCGAACATGTCACCAACGGGCCGTACGACGCGATGGTGATCGTGCACGGGGACTGCGAAACCGGAGCTGACAGGCTGGCTAAAGCATTCGCGCTGCGGGCCAAGGCCGCCGGCCAGCCCATCGACCATGAACCTCATGAGGCGAAGTGGAAGGAATGCAGGCCGGGATGCCCGCCCGGTCACCGGAAGATCCACCCGATACGCGGCGATCATTGCCCGCTTGCCGGGTTTAACCGTAACGCGGACATGGTTGCGTTGGGCGCGGACAAGTGCGTGCCGTTCTACCGCAAGGGCGCGGAGAACAAGGGAACCGCTCATTGCGCCCGGCTGGCCAAGTGCGCTGGCATCGACACCGTGCCCGCTCACGTCCTGGCAGCCTGACTGCGGTAGGTTCCCTGTGTGGCACAGGGGGTTACCGGGGAACCGGATCTGATTGTTACCGCGGGGGACTGGCACCGCAACATCCGATGGGCTGTTGCGAAAATCCGCCGCGGCGCGCAGTTGCTCACGGGTCAGGCCGAGAAAGTGTTCCTGCATTTCGGCGATTTCGGGTTTTACCCGGACAGGCGGGATTTAATGTATCTGCGCGCCGTCTCCGGCACGCTCCTCAAAACTGGTGCACGGATACTAGTCGTCGACGGCAATCATGAGAACCACGATATGCTGGCCGCGGTCGCCGCCGCCGCCCGTCAGGCTGGTGCAGGGCCACCTTACGAGGTGGTGCCATCTGTCTTCTGGCTACCGCGCGGGCATAGGTGGGTCTGGCATGGCCGTACCTGGCTTGCGGTCGGCGGCGGCGTCTCCGTCAACCGGGCACTGCTCACCGAGGGTTTCGACTGGTTTCCCGCTGAGCAGATCACCGACGAGCAGGAAGCCGCGATCGTCGCAGGCGGGCCGGCTGACGTGATCGTGTCGCATGACTGCCCGGCCGGGGTCGCGCACGGCTACCCGCGGCCGCAGCCAGGTTGGGACCTGGCCGACCTGGCCCGCGCCGCCGTGCACGGCGAACGGCTGCAGCGCATCGGCGGGAAGATCCGGCCCCGGCACTGGATGCACGGTCACCTGCACATGGGTTACCAGCGTGACACCGACATCGGCTGGGGACCCGTCCAGGTAACCGGGCTGAACCGCGACGGTGACGAGGACAAGAATTCGCCGTACAACACGGCGGTCCTCGACATCCGTGACATGACCTGGAGGCCGTATGACTGAGATCGCCGCCTCGGTGGTGCTGCCCGCGGTCCTGGCCCGCGCTGAGGCCGCCGAGGCACGCCTGTCCGCTGTGCGGGCCATGCATGCCAGGCAGACTGACCCGATGCGGTACTGGGTCGCCTGCTCTGCGCATGTGTACGCCGATGCCGCTGACGCGATCGGCTGCTGGGATGAGTGGGCCACTTGCGGCGACTGCGGGTGGATGCCCGAAGATTACTGCGCTGCGTGCCGCCCGGGCACGGTATGGCCGTGCGAAACGTACCGCCTGACCCTCGACGCCAGCATGCCATGACTAGGCGGGTGCCCGGCTTTGTGGCATCCTGGCAGCATGAGCGCCGACGGCGAAACCAGTACGCTTCCCGTCATTCCGGGCGTCTCTTTCGGCTTGCCGGCCCCTACTCAGCGGGTGCTGCCTGAATGCCCCGCGGACCTGGCAACGGGAAAGGCAGACGTGCGGCCGTCCCGCGTGCTGGCCCGGAGGTTCCTGGCATGGGCCGGGCTGACAGGGCCTGCCGGCGAATAGGCAGCCGCCCCGGCATCTGCCTGACCCCGGGCATTCTTCTCGTGGTTGATGTGCGAACAGCCACGTCATAGTGTTAGCCTCTGGCATCTGACAAGCCAGGTGAAAGGTTAAAGGGGCATGGCTCGGAGAGTTGTCACCACAGTCACATGCGACCTGCACAACGGCGATGAGGTTGAGGCAGAAGACACGCTGGTGTTCTCGGTCGCCGGGACGGCGTACGAAATCGACGTATGCCCGCCGCACGCGAAGGAGATCCGGGAGGTATTCGGCTCTGTCGCGGAGCACGCACGGCGCACCGCCTCTTACAGCCGCGCCATCCGCAGCGGGACCGGCAGCAGGAAACGCGTCCGTGACGGATCTTCGCAGCTGGCGCGCGCATGGGCCCGCAGAGAAGGCATCAACGTGTCAGCCAAGGGACGGGTGCCGGAATCGGTGATGGACCAGTACCGCGCCGCGGGTGCAGCGTCCAGGGATCATATGTAGCAACCCCGGGGGAAAGAACCGGAACACGGCCGCCGCCGCTGATTCGCCGGCCAGGCCGTCTCAGAACAGGGGGAAACAATGTCAGTAGCAACGACTGCACGGCTCAGCTTCGGCCAGCCGCCATCAGACACGGACAGTTACCCGCATGCCGCCGAGGCGTGGGAGCTGCACAAGATGCTGATCAAACGCCAGATCAGTTTCCCGGACGAGTTCCGGCCGCAGGAACGAGACGGGGTGCCGGGATGGCGGTGGCGAGGATCGATGCGGTGGGCGGTGATGGAGAAGTACCCGTCCGCCGCCGACTCGTCTCGTAAGAAGATCACCGAATACCTGTCCGACACCGACAACGCGCATTCACTGGGCAAGCGGGGCCCCCATGCCACGTGGTGGATCCGCGCGGAATGGAACAATGTTTCCCCGGCGACAGTGCGGCGGCTGCGGAACGAGGCACGGGGCATTCCTGACCCGGCGTTCCGCCGGCTGGCCGGGCAGCCTCATGCCCGCGCGGCGGCGGGCATGGCCGGGTGCCGCTGGTGCACGCAAAGTTTCGGGCATAACCGTGAGCGCCTCGACCATGAACGCAAGAGGCACCTGGCCGAGTACACGGCGGCGGCAGAGTTCATCTGCCCGCTGCGAGCGGGAGGCAAGGAATGCGGGTACCCGTCGACGGAGCCGCGGCCGTTCGGGAAGCACCTGGCCGGCGAGCATGGCATCTCCGACCGGGCTGAACGTCTCCGGGTCGCGGGACGCGCACGCGCCCGGGCTTACGCCGAACGGAGTAACGACGCCGCGCCGGCCGCTAGCCCGGCCGCCGCTGCCCCGGCGCTGCTGCCGTCGATCCGCATCGCGGAACCCGGCCCGGAAACGGTCACTGACACGGCGCCGGCGACTGCGGCGGCCCCTGAGGTTGACGCTGGCCTTAGCGCCGGCCCGGCAGAACCGCTGACCGGCGCTGACGCGCCGGCCGACGACCCTGGCATGGCCGCCGCAGTCGCCGCGGCCGCCGGCCCGGACCTGGCCGCCGTGGTGAACGGCCGCAGCGGCGGCGTGAGCGCCGCTGACGCCCTGCAAGCAGCCGGGGTGGTGGCCGCATACCTGGAGGCCGCCGCGGCAGCAGAAGACGCCCTGCGCGCCGAGCGGGATGCGGCAGCCGCGGAACGGGACGAGCTCGCCAGGCAGCTGGACACGCTGCGTACCGTCTTCCAGCCTGCCCTCGATGTGCTCACCGCACCGGTAAGCTAAGCCTCGGTCACCAGCCGGTACGCCCGGCCTGCGCAGCGTTAAACCCTGTTGCGCCGGCCGGGCAACCCGGCGTATAGTGTCTGGTAGTACCTAGTGCACCGTGAAAGGCACTGTCGTGAAATTCTGGCGCAGCACGGACGAGCGAGGGATCGGCATGGCCGCCGAAGCCGCGCCGTCCTCGCATGCATGCCAGCCCAGGACCGTCGGCACCCTGACCGGGGCTTCCGGATAGCAGCACACGACCAGGCCGGAAGCCGCCCGCAGGGATTCGCCCTGGCGGGCGGTTCGCGTCTCCGGGGACAACGGTACTTCGATCGGGCGTAGCTCCAATGTAGAGCGGCCGTCTCCAAAGCGGCTGGTTGGGGGTTCGAGTCCCTCCGCCCGGGCTAGCGGCACCCTGCGGGGGGAATCCGTGTGCGTGTTGTCAACTCCATAGCGGAAACACCGCAAGCACCCCGGCCGGACTCGTTCGGCCGGCCGGGGTGCTACAGCCTCAAGCAGCCTACCGCGGGGTCTTGTTCGAACAAACATGCTAAAATGGCACCATGCCATACAAAGACCCGCAACAGCAACGCGAATACGAAAGGGCATGGGTGGCAGAACGCCGGGCGGCCTGGTTCGCGGGCAAGATTTGCGACTGGTGCGGCAGCACGGAAGACCTGCAACTGGATCACCGGGACCCGAAGAAGAAGGTCTCGCATCGCATCTGGTCATGGTCCAAGGCCCGCCGGGTGGCCGAGTTGGCGAAGTGTCGGCCGCTTTGCAGGCCCTGCCATGCCAAGAAATCGGCCAGCGAAACTGCCAGGGGGTCTCGTAATGGCATGGCGAAACTCGTGGCTGGCGACATCAGGGCGATCAGGAAATCCGTACTCTCGCACCGCCGCCTCGGCGTACTGTACGGGGTGCATCCGACAACGATCGGCGAGATTAAGCGCCGCGAAATATGGCAGTATGTTGTGTAACGCTACTACGAGGGACCTTAGCTCAGCAGGCGGCGCGTCTGCCGCGAGCCCCACGAAAACAACGACGTGCAAGGTAGGCTGGGCAGGTGAGAGAACGCGAGCATCTTGTGATCAACCGGGAGACTGGCGGAGCCGTCTACGCCACCAAGACTCTCCCTGACGCTGACTGGGATCAGCGCGCCAGGGAACTGAAGGCTTCCGTGCCGGACGCCGGCACCGTCGCGGCCGGGTTTTTCACCGTGGCCTGCAACGGCTGCGGCCGCACCGTTGAACTGGACTTCGACAACCCGCAGTTGCCCAGTGAATGGATTTCCCGCGAGGACGGCGAGTTCTGCCCGGCCTGTACGCGGTGAAACTTTGTTGCTTTGTATCCGAGGGGCTATGGCGCAGGCCGGAAGCGCGCTTGCCTGGCAGGCAAGAGGCCGGGGGTTCAAATCCCTCTAGCTCCACAGCGCACCACGGCCGTCAGAACTGGCGGCGCCGGGCCGAAACTCCGGACGGAGGCTCGACGTCACCGGGGGGACCGTGCTGCGCCAGCCCCAGCCTGGCCAACATAAGGCGCCGGCCAGGCCCCCATCCGCGCGGTGGTATGACTCTCCGGGTCTATGTGTCAAGAGGGCGAAATGATCCCAGTCCGTTAACCGTAATCCGGCCGGATAGCCGGGGAGGACTGTCCCCCGCCTGAGAGGGCGGGGGAGCAAGGGGGTGTAGCTCAGCCCGGTAGAGCAGCGGCTTCGCACGCCGCGTGTCGGGGGTTCAAATCCCTCCACTTCCACGCAGGACAGCCGGAGGGTGGGCTTAGAGGCAGCCATCCCTTAAAGAGCAGGGCCAGGAGACGTCCGGGTGAAGCCGGAGACCGCTGTTCCTGGGAAGGCGGGAAGAACGTGTCGCCCGCTGCAAAGGCACCCCGTAACTGGTAAGGCCGATGCCCCTCTTGGCGTAGCAGCACACCGGCTGTCTTGTCCGACGGGGTGTGGCGCAGCTTGGCTAGCGCGTCTGCTTTGGGAGCAGAAGGTCCTCGGTTCGAGTCCGAGCATCCCGACTAAGATCGCAACCATGACTCGTGGCCTGTATGCCCCGCAACTGCTACCGGAACGTGAGGTGCACGCCCGTCTGCACCGCCAGGTCGCCGCGCAGCGCGGAACGACGGCGATGACGCGCGGGCCCGGCGAACAGTACATCCTCAGCTGCCAGTGCGGGGAACTACACGTAACCAGCGACACGTTCGCGCCGCGACTTGACGACGGGATGTCGGCGGAGCCTAGGGGCGCGCATCGTCGCCTGGGAGGCTTGCAACCAGCTGCGGCGACTGCTGTGCTGGTAGTGCCTGCCCGATTCCGTTGGGCCGGGTGGAGAGCGGCGGCGTCCTGGGCCTAGATTTGCGGGACGCCGCCGCGCAGGGTCGTGTAGCTCAGTTGGAACGAGCGCCTGCCTGAAAAGCAGGAGGCCCCCTGTTCGACCCAGGGCGCGACCACCAGGGGGACGGTCCGGACAGCCAGGACCAGAACGGGAGCTAGCGCGCTGAGGCTGGTTGGGCGCGGGAAAACGTGACGGTGGCTCCCGTCGCCGTTCCCCACTTTGCGGCAGTAACACAACGGCTAGCGAACCCGGAGCGAACGAGGAAAGATAGCGCCCATGGCGCGAGTTTTCCTAAGCCGCCACCAGTCCGGCCTGCGGCCCGGCGACGGCGCGAAGATCAACTGGGACATCGGCGAGACGGTGCTAGTGATCAGCGGGAAGGATCAGCGCCGGCGGTTCGTCATCACCAGCGAGTACCGGATGCATCCCGCTGCGCCACCGGGCGAATATGTTCGCGAAGGCTATTTCGAGGATGACCCGGATCGCGTCTCGTGGGCGAAGCTGGAGAAGGCGTTGTGGTTCCCTTAGTCATGCGGCAGTAACTCAGGGGCAGAGTCTTAGCCTTCCAAGCTACAGGTCCGGGGTTCGAATCCCCGCTGCCGCTCGAAAACATGCGACAATGGCCGCATGCAGGATGAACCACCCGAACATGCCATCAGGGTTGTCACCCGGGTCGCTGACACGACCGGGCGGGTAGCGCAAGGCACCGTCCGGGGTTCGTGCTCGTCGTGCGACGAGCCGGTCTGGGTTATGCGCTCCCAGCCGCTGCCGCCGGAAGCCGAGGGACTTCCGCAGTTTTACCGTTGCACCAGGTGCATCGTAGAGGCCGCGGTCAGCCACGGCGACACCGGTACGCCGCTAGTGCAGCGGGTGGTCTGGGTCATTGATGCCGCTACCACCAATGACTGGCGCTGCTAGCCCCAGTTACTGCCGCTCCGCACGTATGATCAGTTATCGTGCCCGGCGAAGATCACGCTGTCCGTATCTGCAACAGGGTCGCCGACCAGCTCCTCGCCGATCCGGACCCGACGTCTGTCGTAGACACCTGCTCACGCTGCGACACCGCGGTGTACGTGACAATGGGCCAGGAACTCCCCGAACTGCCCGGCGGGATCACCGAACTGGAAACGGTCTGTACCCGGTGTTTCGTCGCGGATCCCGAAATGTGCGCCGGTGCCGACCCAATGATTCTCCGGCTCGCGCGCCGGCAGCATGCCATTGCGGACATAATCCGCAACTAGCGCCGCAAGCACAAGCGGACGTGCAGCGGACTCTTAATCCGCGGGTTCGGGGTTCGAGGCCCCGGCGGCGCACCAGTGCGACAATCGGCGGCATGAACTACCAGCAGAACGACGGCAGCAAAGACACCGCCGCGCTGTTCGCGTGGCTGTCCCGGGACGCTGACGGCACCGAAGGCGTCATCGCCGCGCCCGTCGGCGGCCTCGTGTTCCCGCTGGTGCTCGCCGATCTGGCTCGGGCCCGCAGGCTGACCCCGATCGCCCGGGAAGCAGCGTCGCTGCGCGGGCAGTCGGCTCGGCTAGTGAAGTTCACTCGCGCTGAGACGATCACCGAGCTCGCGCCGCCGGCGGCGAACTAGCAGGAGGGCGACCCATTCAATGATCAAGCGTCCGGTGATGCCAGGGGAGACATGCGCGCACTGCGGCGAACCACCCGAAGGTTATGCGACGATCTTCTACGATGTGAACGTGTGCCACACAGACGACCCGGCCCGCCCGGATTGTTACCGGCGCATCACGGTTTACGGTGAACGGGCCGGCGCGCTTATCGGTGCCCGGCCGCTGCCTTGCGGCATAACAGAAGCAGGCCTGCGGGCGTAGCCCAACGGCAGAGGCCACGTCCTCAAAAGACGTTCAGGTGCCGGTTCGAATCCGCCCGCCCGCACAATCTGGCAAGATCATGACCTATGACGAAGGCAGCGATCTGCGTACCCTGCTCGGACATTTTCTCGCCTCGCCGGGACTGGCGCACCGACCGGTCGTGGACATGGTGCCAATGCGAAGCCACCGCAGTCCGGTGGCGCGACGGCGGCCAGGGCCAGCTTGAGGTCACGTCACTGCACGGACCGCAGGACGTCCGGGTCCTCGGCCTGGCCAACAACTTCCTGCTCGCCGGGATCACCGGCGGGCGGCGCACCGGGGACGCATGGCGGCTCCTGCACTCCGAGATGACCGGCACGATCGACTCGCATTACCTGTTCCACAAGGAACGCCGCGGCTGCTGGGCGCTCATCGTCGCCGTCGGCGAATCCAGCGACGTACGGTTCACCAGCTTCAGCGAAGCAATCCGGGAAACGCAGTCAGCTGACGACGGGCAAGGTGTCCATGTCCAGGAGGCCGAGGATCCGGCGCACCGCCCATGACGGCGTCCGCAACGCGAAGCTGCCCCCGGCGGCCAGTGCCCGGTTCCGGGCGGCGACGAGCACCCCGATCCCGCCGGCGTCGATGAATTCGACCGCGGACATGTCGATGATCAGGTGAGCGTTCCCGCTGTCAATCGCTTCCATGAGCGCCTTGCGGATGCCGGGACAGGTGAGCATGTCTATCTCACCCCTGAGGGTGACAGCGTGCGGGTCGCGCAGAACTGCTGTCATGGCCTGCCACCTGTCGTTCGCGGAAGGATGACCGGCAGGGTCCGGGCCGCGGGCGCACAGCATATGCCCGGAGTGGCAGGCGTTGCCGCCGATTCCCGGAAACTGGGGGTCGTTGCCGTAGGTTAGCAGGTTGGTGGGGTATGGGGTAATTGGCATCCCGGCGGGTTCTGGTCCCGTTGATCTAGGTTCGAGTCCTGGTACCCCAGCTAGCGATCGTCGGTGAAGTCGTCTGGCTGCAACGTCAGGTCGTTGATGACCAGGCCCCCATCCGGCCATTCAGCTGGCCCGTCACCGTACTGGCCGGGGTGCATTAGCCGCAGGTGGCCAAGAATTCCTGTGCCGATGACCTGCGGTGGCTGGCATACCAGGCACGTCGCCTTGGCCGCCGGCCCGGTACCTGTCGGCTGATCCATCGCACTAATGTAGCTTGCCCCCGTAGCTCAGCCGGTAGAGCAACGCTCTCGTAAAGCGTGCGCCCCCGTTCGATCCGGGGCGGGGGCTCGCCGACGAGAACAGGGCCGCACTGGGGGTTTGGCTGTTCACGCGGGAAGCGCTGCCGCACATCTGCTCGGGGCCAACTCCGGGACTGATGACCACTGAACCGGACGCTTTCAGCTTATCGCCGGCGCTCGTGGCGCAACGGTAGACGCGCTAGCTTGAGGTGCTAGTGCCCTGCGAAAGGGGTATGCGGGTCCGACTCCCGCCGAGCGCACAAAGTAGTATCCCCCTCGGTGCCGTCCTCAACGCCAGCAATGCCGGGGCAGCAGCGATACTCCCCAGCATGTGCAGGAGGATCATGGGGACGGTACCGCCAGTTCGCCGGTGTAGCTCAGGTGGCAGAGCAGCCGTCTTGTAAACGGCAGGCCAGCGGTTCGACCCCGCTCACCGGCTCCTGGCGGGACGGACCCGGCTTCAAACGGCAGGGTAAAGGATCAGGCCCGGCATGCGCGGGCTGTGGCTCGCCCGGCATCTGCGGCGTCGCTTAGCGGTCGCCGTCCCGCCGCCTGGCCAGCCGCGGCCGCCTTCGCCGCGGCACAGGCGGCGGGCCAGCGTACCCCCCGTTCATGCCCGGGGGGGCTTGCCCGGCTTGCATCAGGTCACCGTGCCTGCGGCACAGTAGCGCCCGGTGGACCTTTCCATCGGTGGTGACGTGCCAGACCTCGGTGCCCCGGACCGGGCATTTCACGGCCCAGTCCACGGCCGCCAGCGTCCCCCGCTGCCTGAGAACCCGGCCTACGGCGCACAAGCCCGCAAATTCCTGGCATTTGTCACACCAGCCCAGCGGGCTCCACATGGTCCTGCCGCAACGCAAGCACACCCACGGATCTATTGCCCCATTTTTCCCAGGGTCGCGGAGGAAAGGCAGTAAGCGCGGCATGAAGGCCAAGATAACATGGCTCGGGCCGCCGCCGGTTCGCGGAATGTACCTGTAAGCCGCATCTTGTGGGGCTAAACTGCCCGGATGAACACCGTGTTTATCGAGGCAACCAGCGAAGCCGCGACGGGCCAGCGGGCCGGAAGGTTCGTCGTCGGCCGGTTCACGGTAAGGGACCTGGCCCAGGATTCGAAGGCCAGCCCTGACGACCTGGCAGTGCTCGCGCAGCTAGCGTGGGATCCGCGGAGGATCTGGGTTATGGACCTGGACACCCGCCAGGGCGCGGCGTTCCAGCCTGGCGGGGTAGCCGCCGACGACGTGAGAGAACACGGGATCCGGGTCGGCCCTCTATTCGTGCCGTTCCTCGGATGGCTTTACGATCAGGACCTGTCGGACATACGTGCCCTGCCCCGCCTGGTACGGTTGCATGCCCCGGTGGCCAGTCGCAGGCCCGGCTCGCCGGCGCGCGCAGGCAGCCACAGGTAATGAATAATTCCGCCCCTGTAGCTCAGTCGGCAGAGCGCGGCAATGGTAATGCCGAGGTCCCCGGTTCGATCCCGGGCGGGGGCTCAGCGCCTGATACCCAGTAGATAGGGTGGCGGGCGTGCCGATCGCGCCGGAACGCCTCAGCTGCGAGGCGAAGGCCCGCCACGAGCACGCCTGCGACTGCCGGCCCTGCAAGTTCGGCGAGCACTGCGGTGACCACTGGCGCGGCTGCCACCGATCCTGCACCGGAACTGCCCCCGGGCGCCGGTTCGGCCGGTTCCTGGGATACCGGCCCCGCGAGACGTACCGGCCCAACATCGGCCGCCTGCCACCCGGCGAGCCCCGGTTCGAAGGATGCGTGTTCTCCGACGGGACCTGCATCCTCCGCTGGCGGGGGAAGGTCAAGTCGACGTCGGAGTTCCGGTCGTTCACGGCAATGATGAAAGCTCACGGTCACCCGGAGTACGGTACGGTGATCATCTGGCTCGACGAGCCAGATGGCACCAGCAGTAATGACGCTTATCTCACCCCCGGCGGGGGTCACCACGCTGTTAATGGACCAGAAGTGGATAGCTGACGAGAAACGTTTCTGGGCCGCGATGATGGACCCAGGCCGAGGCCGTCGCAGGGTGACGATGCACTCGATGCAGCCCGGGCCCGCGCGGAACCAGCTGAAGATGGAGATCGAGAAGCAGAAGCAGCAGGACTTCGCCGCGGGCTGGCAGTTCTTCGCTTCCTGGGTAAAACACTGAGAGCAACCTCGGCGGGTGATCGCCGAGGCCATGCGGACATGGCTCAGCGGTAGAGCATCACCTTGCCAAGGTGAGGGTCGCGGGTCCGAATCCCGCTGTCCGCTCTGGGGAGAGAGACGCCGGTTCGAATCCGGCCCCCGCCTTCGGGCGGGGCAGCACGGTGGAGATGTGCGCTCTCCCCGTAGTTCCGGGGAAGGTAACGCGCAGGGCCGGACCACGCGGGCTGACGACGTGGCAGACGGCGCGCCTGGTCAGCAGACGGCGCCCTTGAGCCTGCGACCCTGCCTTCCCCGCCAGCCCCAACGGATCGAAGGTGTCAGCCGATGGGCACGAAATTCAGCGACTACCTGGCTGCCAGCAAGGCAGCAGATACGCCAGAAGACGCGGAGCTACGGCGCAGGTTCCGCATTCCGGACAATGCGCGACTTATCTACCGCGGCCGTCCTGGCCTGGGGAACGAGGACTGCGAACAGTGCCGTGATGACGCCGGCCAGTGTATTTGCGCTGAACGTTGCGGGTCGGTCGTCTGCGCACGCGGCTCGCGGGATGACTAGGCCCCGGTGGCGGAACGGCAGACGCGCCAGTTTCAGGTACTGGTGTCCGTATGGATATGAGGGTTCAAATCCCTCCTGGGGCACGAAAGCCGCGTGCAATCCCGCGACGGTTATGTATCGTGTTGATGGCGTCTCGGGAACATGCAGATCAGGTCGCAGTGCCGCGGCCGGGAGGGGAGCCATGGCCCGGCAAACCGCTGGCCGCCGCGTGCCGGGCGCAACGCTCAGCCAGCAACCGTGGTGGCGGCGGCACCGGACGGCGGACCTGGCGATCCTGGCCAGGGTCCTCAACGGGCTCAAAGCGCTACCCGACAGCAACGGCAGCGAACCCGCCGCGGACAGCCAGCCCCCCGCACCCGCAGGCTCCGCAGACCCCGGTGAGCTCGCGCAGGAACGCCCCGCCGCCCCGGCACCGGCAGAACTGCCCGACCCGGCCATGGCCGCGATCCGGGAAACATTCGCCATCACCGCCAAGGCAGGCGACGCCGCCGCAGCCTACTTCTACGCCTCGCTGTTCGTCCGCCACCCCGCCCTGCGGGCACTGTTCCCGCCAGCCATGGACGAACAGCGGGACCGGCTGTTCCGCGCGCTGGCCCGCATCGTCGAATCCCTGTCCACCCCCGCCGAGATGGCCGAATACCTGACGCAGCTCGGCCGTGACCACCGCAAGTACGCCGTCGAGCCCGACATGTACGAGGCCGTCGGCGACGCGCTCTTACTAACGCTCCGCAAATACGCCGGCGGGGCATTCACCCCGGCCGCCGAGCAGGCATGGACGGGCGCTTACCAGGCAGCGTCATCGCTGATGATCCGCGCCGCCGAAGAAGACGCCGCGGCCGGCCCGGCGTGGTGGCCCGCCGAAGTCGTCGAGCACGAGAACCGCGGCCGCGGGATCACTGTCCTGACCGTCGCACCCGACCAGGTGCTGCCCTACGACGCGGGGCAGCATGTAACCATCCAGACCCCGCGGTGGCCGCGGGTGTGGCGCCAGTATTCGGTGGCATGCCGCCCCCGCGAGGACGCCCTGCTGCGGTTCCATGTCAAGGCCATCCCCGGCGGGTGGGTCAGCAACGCCCTCGCCCTGCACACCAGGCCCGGCGACGAACTGGTCATCGGCCCGCCGCTGGGCGGCATGACGCTCGCCCCGGCAGCAGGCCGTGACCTGCTGCTCGTCGCCGGCGGAACGGGCCTGGCCCCGGTGAAAGCGCTCCTCGAGCAGGCCATCAGGGATGCGGCCCGTGGCCGCGGCCGCAGCATCTTCGTGTTCTGCGGCGCGCGCCGCCGCGAGGAACTGTACGACCTGCCGTCCTTGTGGCATCTCGCCGACGCCTACGAAGGCGTGCACCTGACCCCGGTGACGTCTGATGACCCGGCGTTCGACGGAATGCAGGGCAACGTGGGCCGGGTCGCGGCCCGGTACCTGCCGCACCCCGGATGCGAGGCGTACGTGGCGGGCCCGCCGCAGATGGTCCGCGACACCATCCGCGCCCTCGGCCGGGCCGGGCAGCCCCGCGAACGCATCCACTATGATGACGCGCTCCTAGCCGGACGGCCCCGCGACGGCACCTGAGCCGTGCCACGGCGGGTGCCGGTAAAGGTTCGGTGTCTGGTCAAAATCGTCGAACGTGCGGTGGAAGACGGGAGTGGCTGACGCTGCGGCCGGTGGCACGATCCACGACCAGTCCGCCGGGCATGCGCGGCCCCGCCGCTCCTCCAGCTCAACATGCCTGAGGAACCGGGCTGACTCGGTGTGATGATCGGTGATCGTCACCCCGGCCGCCCGGAACGAATGCAGCACCGCAACGTTGAGCTCGGTCAGCGCCTTGTCTTGCCACAGGGTCATGTTGCTGCCGGTGTCGAGGCCCATCGCCTCGGCGACGACGGGCACCTGGTCGTACCGGCTAGCGTCACCAAGATTCCGTGACCCGATCTCGGTGCCCATGTACCAGCCGCTGAATGGCACCGCCGGGTACCGGATCCCGCCGGCCTGCAGGTACATGTCGGCGATCACTGGCACGGCATGCCACCGCAGCCCGAGCCCGGCGAACCAGGGGAAGCCCGGGTGGCTGAGCGGCACCTCGAGCACCGCATCCGCCGGTATCTCAAACCAGGCCAGCCCGCCGCCGGGTTCCTGCACGACCAGTGGGAGCACGTCGAACCGGCCTGGCGGCTGCCTGCCGGGCCAGCCAAGATCCGAGGCGAGCCGGGTAAGCCCGGCGTTGAGAGGATCACCGGCGTGACGCCCGCGGCGGGTTTCGTAGCCTGCGTACCGGATGATCTGCGGGCTGATGATCCGCGGTCCTGGCCGGCCCGGTGCGTCCGGGGCGAACACGGTGATGACGGGCCGGACACGGCCCTTGTTAGTTGCGTGGCGCAGGTGCAGGACGCATTCAGCGGCCACGTCAGCGGCAGTGGCAATATCCCGGCGGTCGCGGACTTGCAGGCTCTGCCAGTACAGCCGGCCGATGCACCGGCCGCTGTTCCGCCACGCAACCCGGGCCGCGAACGCCAGCTCGGCGTCAGTGTGGGCATAGGTGCCCGTTAACTCGACTTCGCGGCGCACCTGGCTGAGCCGGCCGCCGGGCGGCCCGGCTGCGGGGTTCTCGCGGTGAAACAAGGTGAGGAACTGCTCGGCTTCGCCGAGCAGGCCGTGCCCGTTGCTTTGGTACCCGTTGCCGTTTTGCGCAGGTGGCTGGTATGGCTTGCTGTGGCCGCGCCAACTCGGCCAAACACGTCGCTCCGCGCGGGTACTCATCCGGGAACCTCCGCGATCGGCATGCCAGGACAAACGTGACGCTACGTTCGGGGCACGAGCATGGCAAGAGGGTACTAACATTCTGGCTATGGTGCCCGGGGGAGAACCCCAGGACACGGTGTCTTCGGAACTGGCATGAAACACCCCGTCATCCACCGCCCCGGCCCCGGAGCTATGGCCTAATTTGGGTCAGCCCGGTACGATACTGGTTGCGGCCGCCGGTGAGTGCGAGGTGGGCAACCGGGCAGATCCCGGAACAGTCAGGTACTAGCCATCGGAGCTTTGGCGATTCCCGAACACGGCACCGTCTGCCACCGGACCGACCCGGCGGTCGCGCCGGGGGCCCCTGGAGCCGTCGCCTAGCCTGGCCTATGGCGCCGCACTGCTAATGCGGTTCGGCTTAACACCCGTCGCGAGTTCGAATCTCGCCGGCTCCGCTTATGGCAAGCCAGCGTACTCGCGGGCTACCGTGTATCCATGGCCGTCACGCAGATACGTAACCGCCCGTCGGTGCGCTGGGCGTTCATGCAAGGCTTCCATGTCAGCAAGAACGGCCGGCCGTATCTGGACCGGCTGCGGGTGGTGCAAACGCCGTGGTTCGGAATCCTGTTGCACCGCATCCACGAACCGGACACTGACCGGGACCCGCATGACCATCCGTGGCCATTTGCGAGCCTGATCCTGTCCGGCGGTTACACGGAGTGCGTCCATGACAAGCCAGGCGATTTGTCCTCACATGAGCACCATGAGCGCCTGCGCTGGTCCTGGCACAGAATGCCACTGGACCGGGCGCATCACATCACCGAGATCAACGGCGTTCTGTGGACGCTAGTGCTCACCGGCCGCCGCCGCCCGACGTGGCGGTTCTGGACCGCCGGCGGCCCGGTTGACTGGAAAGCGTACCTGGCCGCCGGCGAGGACACAGGCCAGGCAGACTGGCCAGCCTGACCGGGACTCCGCGCGAGTCTAGGAGAATATGTGGCGTTCTAGGGCGGTTCGCCTAGTGGCCTATGGCGCGCGCCCGGAAAGCGTGTAGGGCTAACCACCCTCGCGAGTTCGAATCTCGCACCGCCCGCGACACGGTTACGCTACGATGCCCGGATGCCAATGAAACTGGGGGCGGCCCTCGCCGAACGCGCCGGCCATGCAAGGGAAATCGAGCAACTTCTCGGCTGGGCAATAGACGCGGCCCGCTACCAGGAAGGCAGCGAGCCCGCCGAGTCCGCCGACGTGCTGATGTCCCGCGCCGGTGATCTAATCCAGAAACAGGCCAGGCTGATCGCGCGGATCAACCTGACCAACGCGACGGTCCGGACGGCGGACGGCGAGTCCGTCACCGAGGCACTGGCAAGGCGCGACGCGCTGCGGGCCTTGCACAAGATGCGTGTCTCCGTCGTAGACCAGGCCGCCGGGCACGGCCGCCGCGGCGGCCTGTTCCGGAGCATGGCCAGCGAACTGCGCGACATAACCAACGTGGACGTACCCGCAGTGCGGCGCGAGATCACCGGCATCGCGCAGCAGATCCGTGAACTGGACAGCGCAATCCAGCAGGCCGGCCTGACCGCCGACCTGATCGAATAGAACTTGCCGGGCCGGCCAGGAGCCGGTAGCCGCAGATGGCCAGGGCGAGCGTGAAACCGTCGAGCCTTGCAAGCTCTCCTAGCGGGGACGTAAGGGCACGTCCCAACTGCTTACAGTGCAGCCCCGCAACGCGCACGACTGACAGCGCATGCTGAACAGCGCATCACCTGACGCTGACTGGCCAGTGAGTGAGATCTGCGGCTACCGGTCCCTGGCCGGCCCGGCAACAAGATCGAGGGCGTGCATGCGTCCAGGGGAATCCGGCACTCAAGGAGACTCGCCCCACCCCGAAGCCCTGGCAGCCGTGATCTCCTGGGTTTAATGCCAGCGCGACATGCAGCCCGGCCGCCCCGAAGGCGGCCGGGCACCTTGGGGGTCGTCGCCTAGTGGCCCATGGCACCCGTCTCGAATGCGGGCAGGGCTAACCACCCACGCGAGTTCGAATCTCGCCGGCCCCGCTTTGGCGCCGTCGCCTAGTGGCCTATGGCAGCCGTTTTGAATGCGGCCGAGGGCAACCTTCGCGAGTTCGAACCTCGCCGGCGCCGCCAGCCCGTTACCATGGCGTATCTCATTCCCGCGGGGAGGACATGCGTGGCTGACACTGCGGAAAGCCAGCTCGCCGCAGCCGAGGAACTGATCAACCGGGCAGCGGCGCTACTGTCCACAGCCCCGGACGTCCCGTCCGGGGACTTGCTGCGGCTCGCCGAGCTCCGCATCGCGGCCGGGCATCTGCACATCGCGATCACCGGCGCGGAACGAACCCAGCGGATCGCGCTCGAGATGAAAAGCCAGATGGCAGCGACGCATAGCCTGCTCGACCGCGCGGCCGGGCCCGGTGGCGACCTGTAGCATGCTCAGGTTTCCGGCGCGCCGTGCATCCAGTCCGTAACCTGCCGGCCCCGGCCCCGTGCTCCCCACGATGTTACGGCCGCGCCGGTGAACACGGCGCCTGACACCCGGATTCCGACGATGCTCCCCTCGGCGTCAAAGTCGACGCCGATGCGCTCGTCGAGCGGCCTCGTATGATGGATCCGGCCGTCGCCTACCCGGATGTAGACGATGTGCGCCTTGTCGTCTGCGCGGACGGCGACGTCGCGCACTGCCCTGGCCGCCATTCCTACAGTCTGCGCCCGCCGGGTCCGTTCCGCTACCCTGATCGGCATGCAGTACACGCCGGAACAGCGCCATAAGATCAGCACGGTATCTGCCGGCAAAACCGTGAAAACCGTCGTGTGGGAAGAATGCGACGGCGGCACCGAGTTCACTTCCCGGTTCATGGCGGAACTGGCCCGGTGAGCGGCAGGCACGGCAGGCATGCCCGGTCCCGGTGGGAATGGGGCAGTCAGCCGTCCCGGTCGGCTGACCGGCAGGCCGCCGCCGCCGAGCAGATTCCCGGTCTCGGTGAGGTGGTCGTCAAACGGCCGCCCGGCAAGAAAGACAAGACCCGGTGCAAGGGCAACGGCGGCCGGGACCACGTCCCCGAACTGACGATGGGCATCTACTGGTCGGCCCGTACCTGCGGGTGGAAGCCAGTATTTCACCGGCGGACCCGCACCTACGTCGCCGGCTGGGGGTGCGGGCACCGGGCACGGTGCCGGCACTGCGGCAAAGTCTTGCGCGAGAGCTGGGACCTGGCCGACAGCGAATGCCCGGCCTACCCTGGCACCCGGGAACAGCGCGCCGCAGCGGAAGCAGAAGCAGTGAAATGGGCAGAACGGTCGCACGGATGGCACCGGCGGAAACCGCCGATTACCGGCCAGCTGGGGTACCGCAAGCCGAAGAAAGCACGGCAGTCCTGATGGGCTGGCCCGCGGGCCAGATGCTACAGATCCTGGCCAGTCTCGCCGCAGGCTACGGACTGGCCCGCGCGGCCGCATGGCGGCACAGGAAACGCGGACGCTGATGGCCAGGATGCTCGGCCGCTGGTCCGCGGCCGGCTGGTATCGTCAGCGCCGGCCCGGCCACGCCGCCGCACGGTGGCGGAAACGAGTCGAGGACCGCGAAGTCGCCGACGAGATAACCGAGGCGCTGGCCGAACGGTACGCCGGCGAACTGCCTGACCCTGGCTGCCTGGACGAGTATGAGCGGGTTCTGCCCGGCGCCCGCGACCGGCTGCTGCGGATGCGGCACCTGACCGGGAACTGGCAGATACTCCCGCCCGCCTATCGGCCGGCATGCAAGGAAGGGCCCCTGAGATGAACGAAGCCGTCTGGTTCGCCGCCGGCGTGGCCACCGGAGTCATCTGGTGCGTTCTCGCCGGACTCTTCGCCTACCACGTCCGGTCAGCGCAACTGCGCCGCGACCGAGACGACCGGATCGCCGCAGCGGACGAAGACATCCGCACTCGCGGCTACAGCTAGGACATGTAGCTCAGCCCGGTTATGAGCGCTCGCCTGATAAGCGAGAGGTCGGCGGTTCGAATCCTCCCATGTCCACTGGCGCCCGGCGCGGGCCCGTCACGCGGCCGGGCCCGGGCCAGCCCTCGGCGGCGTAGCTCAGCCCGGTCAGAGCATCCCGCCCATAACGGGCAGGTCGCTGGTTCAAATCCAGTCGCCGCTACAAAACAACAATGAGACAAGGAGGCAAGATGGGCCGAAAACGTGACGGGTGGGCCGATCTGCCCCCCGTGGCGCAGTCTGGTTAACGCTCTGGACTTTTAATCCAAGGACCGCAGGTTCGAATCCTGCCGGGGGGACATGGGAATGCTTGACGCGATGGCCATCCGGCTCGCCTCCGGCGAGAGTTATGTAACGTTCAAGTCGGCCGGATCCTCGATGACGCCGCTGATCCGGTCCGGGCAGGAAGTGACCGTGCACCGGGTCAGTGACCCGGACGGCCTCGAAGCCGGTGACATCGTGCTGGCAAGGGTGCACGGTGTCACCTACCTGCACAAGATCACGGCGATCAACAGGGGGCATCGGCGTGTGCAGATCGGCAACAACCACGGCCGGATCAACGGCTGGACGTCATACGACAGGGTGTACGGCATCTACCGGCCGGACGAAGACGCGATGGTCGGCGTGCGCCCCTGGTGAGCCGGACGAGACCTGCGAGCGTTCCGCTCTCCCGCCCCGTGAACCTTCACCATGCCAGCTAAGTAGGCCGGGGGCTTGAACCCCTCCTGGCGCGCATGAACAGCGGCTTACCGGGGCACACATCGGTCTGCAGGTGCGGGTCGCCGGGCGATAGCGCGATCCAGACCTTCCGGTGCTCGTGTTCCCCTGGCTGCGACCACAGGCCACGGAGGAACACCGCTGCGAGGAAACCCGTCCGCGACCACCGCATGCGTTCACGGTAACGCGCCGCCGGCGTGGAATCGAGCCTCGCGGCGAATCGCGGGGCACAGTAGGCAGCGAATCACCGGGCATCGGGCTGCATCCGGCGTGACGCAGCGGATGACGAACGGATACGCATCGTCGGTGTACCAGCCAGGCTCGGGCCCGTTCTCGAGGTGCAGGAACCAGGCGGCCCGGTCGCCGAGTTCGGCCAGTTCCGGTTCGGGCATCAGCCGAGCAAGATAACACGCCCCGGTCGTCTAGCGGCCTAGGACGCCGGCCTCTCACGTCGGCGGCGCCAGTTCAAATCTGGTCCGGGGTGCTAGTTGTGTTGGAAGTTTCCCGCGAAGACCTAACGCTTCGCGGGGGTGCGTTGGAAGTTCAGCCACGGCCCCGTCGTCTAGTGGCCTAGGACACCGCCCTTTCAAGGCGACGGCGCGGGTTCGAATCCCGTCGGGGCTACGATGATGAATGAACTGCCGGGCCAGGTTGCCGGCACGCACCGGGCCCGGCAGGTCTATGATGTGCAAGTCCCTGTTTGCTGAGTCCACCCAGACCTGGCGACCTGGAGACACGCCGGCCGGGTTCCTGTGTTGCGCATGGTGACCCGGTCGGCGCTATACTGAACGCCAACGACGCGGGGTGGAGCAGTTCGGTAGCTCGCTGGGCTCATAACCCAGAGGTCGCCAGTTCAAATCTGGTCCCCGCTACGAAGGCTGGTCGTGCGCCGAGGCTGCTTTCAGAGCATATAAACGGCAAAGCACGGCATTACGAACAACCACGCGGAAAGGGGCCGGTAATGCGAAATATCGTCTCGGCCGCCGCGCGTTTCCCCGATCCGGCCTGACCTCCGGTTCCTGCGACTCGCGGTGGCCCTCGGTCCCGCGTAGCTCAGCGGCAGAGCGTCTGGCTGTTAACCGGCAGGTCATAGGTTCGATCCCTATCGCGGGAGCTTTCAAACAAGGTCGTGTAGAGCAGTCCGGAGTGCTCGCCACCCTGTCAAGGTGGAGGTCGCGGGTTCAAATCCCGTCTCGACCGCAAGGCCGGGTCGTAATATCTGAGGCATGACCGAAACAGGCCAGCCCCTTGAGCGTCTAACCGTGAACCTGACTATGCAGGCCGCGGAGGCGAGGGAAGCCGCAGCGGCACGGCTAGGCATGCTGCAGACGGACGTCACATGCCGCGCGCTGATCTTGTACGACGCCGTGGACAAGGCCCTCGGCGAGGGGCGCGACGTCCTGATCATCGCCGCTGGCTTGCCTGCTCGCCGGGGCTGGCTTCCCCGCCGACTGCGTTCTCGGCGTCTTATCCTCAACGTGGCTACGTGGCGCGGCCCGCAAAACACCGACTTGCCCGGTTAGCTCAGCGCGCAGAGCGCTTGCATGACAAGCAAGAGGCCAGGGGTTCAAGCCCCTTACTAGGCACTACCCGGCCGATAGGATCACGGCATGCTGATCCGCATCATGGGCCGGGATAGCGGTGAACCCGCCGGGTTCGACTCTTCAATCATCTCCGTCCCGCCGGGCTGGTACGCCGAAGCGGTCGGCCAGCTCTGGTGGGCGGAACAAGGGGGGGTGCTGGATGCTGCTGTCTGACCGGGACATCGGCGCCGCGCTCGATAATGCCGAAATCACGATAGACCCGCTCGACAAGAACCAGATCCAGCCGGCCAGCATCGACTTGCGCCTCGGCGCCGAAGTGAGGGTGTTCGAGAATCACAGCATCGGGGTCATCAACCCGGCCTCGCAGGGCGGCCTGCCGCGAACCCGGCTGGTGCCGCTCACGCCGGACATTCCGATGGTGCTGCACCCCGGCAGCTTCGTGCTCGGGTCGACTCTTGAATGGTTCGGTTTCGGTGACGGGATAGCCGGCCGGGTGGAAGGTAAGAGTTCTCTCGGCCGCGTAGGGCTGATGACGCATTCGACAGCCGGATGGATCGACCCCGGGTTCCGGGGGTACATTACCCTGGAACTGTCCAGCCACGCGGCATTGCCGATCATGCTGACGCCGGGGATGCTGATCGGCCAGTTGTGCCTTTTCCGCCTGTCCAGCCCCGCTTTGCGGCCGTATGGTACGCCGGGCCTCGGGTCGCGGTACCAGGATCAGGAAGGGGCAACGGCGGCACGGCCGCCACGCGAGCCCGCGTAGCCCAAGCGGATAGAGCGTCGCACTACGGATGCGAAGGCTGGGGGTTCGAGTCCCTCCGCGGGCGCTAAGATCACCAAAGTGAAGACCGATGATGCGGACCGTGTTTCGCTGTGGGACCGGCTGTTCACGTGGTGGCAGGTCGGTCGCCGCGACGGGCAGTTGTGCATGGCTTACGGCGGCACCATGCCGTCCCGCCGGGTCCGGGTATGTGACAAGCGCCGCGGTCACTGGGATTCGCACACATACGAATTCCTTGACATACTGCTCAACAGGTTATGAAAGCGCAGCAGATCCCAGACAGGGCACGGATTGTGCAGGTCGTCCTGCCGTACGCCACATTCGGGCTAGCGGTCGCCGGCGGCAAGGTGGTAGCGTGCGCGCCGTACGCCCGGCGCACAGTAGAAGCGCTCGGCCGGGACGAACGGGCGGTAGCCGACCATTACCGGGCGCTCGGGGCAAAGTTCCGGTTCGCCGAAGGGACCGAGGATGACCGTGCCGTGGCTTGTGCGAGCCGACTGGGATAAGCCGCACAGGTGCCCGTCATGCTGGTCACCTGATGCCGCGTACCGGGCGCATCACGCCAGGGCCCGCCGGTGGCACCTGTACACGTGCCGCGGCTGCGGGCAGCGGTTCGCGCGCCGCTGGTGGCTGCCGTGGTATCCGGGCACGGCGGTGCCGTGGCGGTCGCGGGCGGCCTGGTGGTGGTGGCGGGTCACCCGCCCCGCCCGCTGGCGGTGGCAGAACTTCCGGGGGGCCTGATGGGTACCGCGCATGTGGTTGACGATGACGGCGCCGAGGTCATCGCCGTCGAGGAGGCTGATGACCCGCAGGCCCTGTGGTTCCGGGTCGGCCAGGTCTACGACGGAGATACGCTCCGCAAGGAACCGGGCATCTGGATCAACTACCAGGAACGGTACATGGCGAGCGGGCTGTCCGGGCCGGTGCTGCTCACCCCGGCCGTATGGCGGGAACTGGTGGCTGCGGTGGATGCCAGGCTGCGCCGTCGCCGGGCATGGCGCGGAAGGTTCCGGCTCGGCGGCCAGCAGCGGTCAGGCAAATGAAAAGCCCCGGGGGGCGATCCCCCGGGGCTCCTCCAAGACGTTCCGTTGCGCTCTGGTCATCGGTGCGGCGTCCTTTCCGGGTTACGCCGGGTCCGCGCCGGGTTGTTCCTGGTCCGGCGGTGCTCCGCTGCGTAGCGTGCGCACTTGTCCCGGTTCCGGCCGATCTTCCGGCCTTTCTTACCCTGCTTCTTGGGCATTCTGTTTTCACCCCCTTAGCTCAGCTAAGGCGGCGCACGGTCCTTCGCGCCGGCTCTCGGGACGGCGGCATGGTCACCCATGTGGCTACCTCCTCTCGTGATGACGGCAACAATAGCGGTTTCAAGGGCGATTAGCTCAGCGGCAGAGCGCCGGTATCACAAACCGGATGTCTAGGGTTCGAGTCCCTGATTGCCCACACGCAACGACAACCGGACGAAGACTGCGAATGCGGGCACCTGTTCCGCCCGCATTCCTGGTCCCCTTCGGCAACCCGCTGAACGGCGGGCTGATGTTCTGCCAGGACCCGGAATGCGACTGCGTGCACACGTGGGCCGTGCAGGGCCAGGCGAAGGTGACGATGCCGCCGCCGCATGCCGCCGCCGCATGGCGTGCGATAGTTCATCAGCAAGGCGGGCCAGGGTAGACGGGCACCTCGCCGCCTGGCTGGTGCTCCGGCCAGTACCACGCCGACGTGCATCCCGGTGCCTGGCAGCGGATCCGGTAGTGGCCCTTGAAGTTGGCCAGCCCGCCGGGGCACAGGCAGGTCATCCACGACAGCGTGTACGATCCGGGCGTCGCCCACGGGTGCCCGTGGTGGCAGGCAGCGGGCATTGCATCGCCGGGGATGAGAGGCACGGGCATGAGCGCGAGTAAAGCAGACACAGATATGCACTGGCGTCGCCGAGCGATTGCGTGGCTCGCGGCCGCTGTACTCGTGTGCATCGTGTCCGCATGGTTGCGCCCGCCGGCTACATGGCTGGTCGTGCTCGCCCTTGCGGGGTATTTCGCTGGCACCTTCGCGGGGAGCATCTGGGCACGACTTTGATCATGGTGGGCGTAGCTCAGTTGGCAGAGCACTAGGTTGTGGTCCTAGACGTCACGGGTTCGAACCCCGTCGCTCACCCCAAGGCGGATTCCGTTAGCGGCCTATACGAGCGGTCTGTAAAACCGTCGCCTCCGGGCATCCTTGGTTCGAATCCAAGATCCGCCACCAGAAACTAGCACGCATCGGGGGGATGCGGCATGATCGCAGACTTTTACACCAGCGACCCGCATTTCTGGCATCGCAACCAAGCCGAGCGCCGCGGGTTCGCCGCCGCCGAGGAACACGACGCGGTCATCGTCGACAACATCAACAAGGCCGCCAGGGCAGGCGACCGGCTGTGGCTGCTCGGCGACGTGGGCCTGGGCTACGGCGCCGGTGCCACTGAGCGCATCCTCGGCCGCGTCGCTGAACTCGCCGCCGACGTGCATCTGATCCTGGGCAACCACGACGCCCCGCACCCCGAGCACCGGGGCTCCGTTGGCCAACTGCAGCGGTGGCAGGCGTCGGGGGTGTTCGCGTCAATCCAGCTGGCCGACTGCCACCGGCTCGCCGGGCACCGGGTCATGCTGTCCCACTTCCCCTACCAAGGGGATCACACCGAGAAGGACCGGGCGCCGTGCTGGCGGCTCCGCGACGAGGGCCGGCTGCTGATCCACGGCCACGTGCACCAGCCGTGGAAGGTCCGCGGCCGCGGCATCCACGTCGGCCTTGACGCCTGGGATCTCAAGCCGGTGCCCCGGCCCGTTCTCGAGAAGCTGATAGCCGCCGAGTTCGGCCCAGCCGGTCAGGCCGACGAGTAGGAAGAGGTGTTGCGCCGCCAGCTATCGGTCCAGCCCCACTCGTCGAGCACCAGCTGCCGGAACGTTTCCTGGTCCATGACGATCGTCGGGTCCGTGCACCAGGTGATCATTTTCAGGGCGGCGTCGTAGTCGCCGGTGTGGTCTTCCGGTTCGGGCAGCTTCAGGTACCGTTCAATGTCGGCGCCCTCCGGGATGGCTGCGGCCTGCTTCCGGTGCCATTCGGTGGCTTGTGCCCGGTATGCGGCGACTGCTTCGGCGTAGACGGCGGCATGTGCGTCCCGGTTTGCCTGGACTTTGGCCAGCAAGTCGTCTTTGCTAACAGGTACGGGTCTCATAACCGGAAGACGTTACCACCATTGCCGGTCCCGGTAGCTCAGGGGATAGAGCGCCGCCCTCCGAAGGCGAATGCGCAGGTTCGAATCCTGCCTGGGACGCGACTGATATGCTGGCGCGGTTTTCCCTGGCCGGGGGGCCAGGCGCCGAATAGGGGGAGAGCATGCCAGTTGACACTCTTGTGCGCGAGAACACCGAAACGGTTTATACCGGCGAAATCGCGGAAATGACCGCGCAAGACGGTGACGTGAAAATCCGGTGGTCTACCGACAATCCCGCTGAGGTCGCGGCGGCGGAAGCGGCGTTCCGCCGGCTCCGCAAGACGCACGCCATGGTGGCGAAGCGGGACGGCAAGGAGGAGGTCATCACCAAGTTCGACCCGAAGGCCGGGAAGGTCGTGGCCCGCCCGCCCATCGTCGGCGGCTAACCCGCCGTGCCCGAAGTCGCGGTGCCGCCGGGCACGCTGGTGCCCGGCGGCACGTACTGGGTCACCACCGCGGCCACAAGCGCGAACGTCACCTTCAGCTCCTGCACCTTCGGTACGGCCATCACCGCCACGCCGACCTTCGTGCTCACCAGCGGAACGACGACCACCGGGCTCACGCCATACGACCTGACAGCCCCGGCCGGGTTGCTGTACCCGCGCTACACGCCGACGCTGCGAGACGCGACCTGGCGGCCGTCCGTGTACCGCTACGAATACGACGGCAGCATCCCGCTCGACCCGGCGGCGATGGCTGAACGGCACGAGGCCCGCCAGCTGCATGACACGGAACTCCGTGCACAGATCGAAGCCGGCCGCCGTGCCCGGCAACGCGAACATGACCGCTGGCGTGAGACGCAGCAGGCTGCCCGGCGCCGCGCCGTCGAACTGCTCGAATCGTGGCTCACTCCCGGCCAGCTAGCGGACTTCCGCGAGCACCGGCGGTTCGAAGTCGTGTCCGACACGGGCACCCGGTGGCGGATCAACTGCTCCGGGCAGGCCGGGAACGTGGAACGCCTCGACGAGGCGGGCGAATGGGAATCGACATGGTGCGCGCACCCGCCGGGCGGCCTGCCCGACGCGGACGCGTGGCTCGCGCAGCGGCTGATCCTGCAAACCGACGAAGCAGCGTTCCTCGCCGTAGCCAACTGCCACGACGAGCGCCCCGGCGAGGTGGTCGTTCCCGCCGCCCGGGCCGCCGCATGAGAACCCGGCGGTGGCTGGTTATCCTTGCTGCTCACATGCTGCTCGCCGTGTGCGGGGGCGCGCTGGCCGGCTACGGCGTGTACGGTCACCCGAATCACCCGGCCGTGGCCGTCACCGGCGGCGCGTTCGTGGTCATGATGGCCGGCGCCATGATGTGGTTTGCGGTCAGCCGCGGCTTGCCGCTGGCCCGTTTCATCGACAACCAGTCGATCCCGCGACCATGCCACATGGGCCGGGCGGGCCGGGTCGTGCACGTGCCCCCATACTGCCGGTGCGGCCGGCGGGAAGGCATGCAGTGAAAGACTGCATCGTATCGTTCCGGTTCAGCGGCGAGTCATACGCCGCGATGAAGGCTGCCGCCGGCGCTGACGGGATCACGGTAAGCGCGTGGGTGCGCCGCTGCGTCACCCGGGACCTGATACCCGGCCCGGTCGCCGAGCAGCTGAAGGCGGCCTTCCGGCCCGACATAACAGACGTCGTGTCGCGGCCTTCGCCGCTGTTCGGCGGCAAGTCACCGCTCCGGTACGTCGCCGAGGGCGACGGAACCTGGGATGACGTGCTCGCCAAGTACAAGGCGATGTTGTCCTGGCAGGTCACCGCCTGAACGTGGTCCGTGACTAGCTGGTGGTTAGATGCGGCCTGCAACGCCGTACGCAGGCCGGTCCGATTCCGGGACGGGCCTCCATGCCCCGGTAGCTCAGCGGAAAGAGCAGCCGTTTCCTAAACAGCAGGGCGCAGGTTCGAGTCCTGCCCGGGGCGCCAGATCCCGCCGCCCGGCGGCTTCGGGCCAGCACGGCATCCTCATGGCGTTTTCCCTTATGGAGTAAGGCTTCCCGCCGGGCTGACAACCACCGCGAAGTTATGCGAAGGTTGCAGTATGCCCGGCCGCCCGCCACCGCCGCCCTGGGGAGTGCTGATCGCAGAAGCACTCGCCAGGAACGGGCTGTCGGCCCGCGAAGCAGCACGCCGCGCCGGCATCAGCGACGTCCGCCTCGGGCAGATCATCTCCGGGTGGGAATGCCGTGGCGGCCGGTACGTGCCCGTCCCGGCCCGCCGCCCGAAAGCGGTCCGGACCCTGGCCACGATCGCGCTCGTCGCCGGCGTCACCGCCGCGCAGCTCAGGCAGGCTGGCCGGGATGACGCCGCCGACGTGCTCGCCTCGGGCGCGCTCGGCGACGCCGCCGCCGATGCCCTGCTCCGCAGAATCAGCGAGATGGACCCTCCGCAGGCCCGGCAGCTGCTCGCCCGGCTCGCCGCCCAACTCGGCGCCGAACCCGCCGTCCCGGCTGCCCGCCGGTACGGAACCTGAACCGTGGACGCCTTCGGCGACCTGCGCGACCGGGCCCGCCGCGCCGCCGCCGCGAGCCGTTCCCCGGAAGCCGCCATCATCAGCGAGCTCGCCGACGCGCTGGCAGCCATGGCCGGCCGGGTCGACGGCCTGTACGCGGTTATCAGCGCTGTCGTCACCGCAGCCGGGGCGCACATGCCCCCCGGCGAGGTACCGCCGCCGCAGCTGGTGCAGGCCATGGCCGGCGCGCACGGCCGCGACACGGCATGCGTAGTGCCCCTCGGCGGCACGAACTGGGTAATCGCCGTAGGCCCGGCGGCCGGGGACGCGGACCCGGCGGCAGCGTGGGCCGCGCTGCAGGAGGTCGTGGCCACGGTAGACAGCCCCGCAGGCAAGGCATAACCAGCGCCTGACACGGGTATAGCGGGCATGACCGTCCGCAGTTGCCGGAAAGGTGCTGCCAATGGCAAGGCCCTTGTTAACTCCTGACCGGATCGCTGCCCGCAAGGAACTCGGAGCGCGCATCAAAACAGCGCGCCGTCTTGCCGGGCTGAACATATCCGAACTTGCCACCGCGGCCGGGGTGACGGCGAGCTTGGTATCCCGCCTTGAATCCGGCATCAGGCCGATGCGCAATGACATTCTCACCGCGATCTCCGGCGCCACCGGCGTGTCCGCCGGGTTACTGCTGGCCACCGACGGCCGCCGTGTCGTCCAGGACCTCGACGACGGGATCACCTACCAGCCGGGGACGTGCCCGGCCCGGAGCCAGCTAGCCGCGATCGCGGCGGCGACCATCTACCTGATCTGCGACATTCAGGTCACGGCGGCAACCAGGACGCACCTGGGCCCGCATCACGACCCCAGGTTCGGCAAATTCTGGTGGAATGAAGACGAATGGGCGCAGGCGCTCGCGGCAGCCGGGATCACCATGGCAGCCGCCGGCCAGCCAGCCGACCTGACAGCCGTCGTCCGGATGCTCGGCCTGGGCCAGACCTCGCGCAGCACCATGCGGCCCACCCTGCGGCAGTTCGAGCCTGATCCCGCACCCGGCGCATCAGGCGTGATCCGGGTACCTGAGCAAGACACGTCAGGGGATGCACGCGACAAACTGCCCTGACCCCGGCTAGCCGCCGAGGCAGGCGCCGAGCGGGGAGACCTGCACGCAGATGCTGACCGTCGGTACCGGGGACGGCGGCGCCGGCAAGGATGCGGTTGCGCTAGCCGTCGGCAGGGCGCTCGCTAGCGGCGCCGGCAAGACGGCAGTCACCACCGGGGACGGCGTCGCGGGCGGGGCCGGGGGAGTGCTCGCCGACGGCGACGGGCCCGGCCGCCCGGCCCCGGCCAGGGCGGCCCTGCGCGGCGCTGTGCGAGCCGCCGCGCGGCCGGGGGCACTGCTGCTGGCATATACCGGCCGCCGCGTCACAGGACCGCCTGACGGCCCCGCTGACACCGCTACGGCCCCGGCGGCTGCGGCTGCGATCGCGGCCGCGCCCAGGGCGGCGACAACAGGACTATCCGGGGTGACCACCGCGACCGCATGCGCCACGGCACGCGACGCGACGGCCACCGGACGGCGCAGCACGCCGGCCAGCGCAGGCCACAAAACGAGCCGCGGGCACCGGTATATCTCGGCGAGCGCACGACGGCGCGCCGCCTTATCCAGGCCGGCGCGGACGATGACCGTCGACCGGTCCTCGGACGCTAACGCGTTGACCCCGTCAGGCAGGTCAGCGGACTGGATGATCCGGGTGACGCGGAGCGCCTGCAAGGAAGACATGGCGTGCTTGCGGTGGCGGCGCGGCTCGGCAGGCATCCGGCATCCCTTCCCGTGCAATCCCACGCGAAGGCACCGATGGTAGCAAGACCCGGGTTAAAGCCGCTGCCGGATGTCCGGAATGCCCATCTGCTCGATACGGTCAAGCGCCGCCCGCATCCGCGAGCCGAAATCAGTTGCCGCAGTGTTCACCGGGATCTCGACAGTTTCCGAATCCGCGCTGGGGGCTACCCGCACAGGCCCGCCAGCCGGCTCGGTGATTACCCAGCGAAGGTTGTACAGCAGCGAGAGCAGCATTTCCGGGTCGCACAAGTCGGCGGATTGCATGGCCCGGAGCCTGGCTCCAGCAAGCATGACGCGGCTCTGCGCCTCGTCAAGCAGCGCCAGCAGCGCCTGGATGTTGCCCGGCGCGGTTGCGGCAGGGTCCTGACCGCCGACCGGGGTGGTGGCATCCAGCACGGCGTCCAGGTCACGGATGACCCGGCCCAGCGCTTCCTGAATGCCGAGCGCCATGATCTCGGCGACGAGACGGGCATCATGGTCCGGGCCAGAGTCCCCCGTGCCGTTGCTCACCGTTCGTACTCCCGCTTGATCCTGGCCGCGACACCAGCCGGCTGGCTGGTGACAATGAACACTTCCTGCACCATGCCGCTGCCATGCGCGGCGAGTTTCAGCCCGGTCGTCGTCCGCGCCTGCACTTTCAGCCGGAACAGCCCCTGGCCGTGCGTAACCCGGCACCTGGCCGGGTTGATCGAGTCAACCTCATCCCAGGCGCACATAGCTTCGAGCGCCTCCCGCAGTCCTTTGATGCGGATGTGGTGCCCGAGGTTGAGCTTCCCGTGTGCGCGGTGCTTAGGCGACGTCATCTGGCAGCCTCCGTAGCCGCCGGGGAAACGGGATAACCTGCACGCTGCCGTCGCCGCGGCGGACAGCCACGTTACGCGGACCGCCGCCGGGTCCCCACTGGGTAATGACCGTGACCGGCTCTGGCGGATCACGGTGGCCTGACAGCTGGTCACCGGGGTCCAGGTAGGGGCGACCGACGATCATGCTGCGACCGGCCGGGGGAATTGGTGAGTCCATAGTCCGTCGGGGATGCGGCCCTGCTTGCCTGGCGCTGGCCCGCTGTCTTGTTTGACGTATACCGGTACCCTGGCCTGGTCACACTGGCGGTGCAGGTCGGTTAGCCATGTCATGGCCATCCGCCGGTGCCCTGGCCCGGACTCCCCGCCGATGATCACCCAGTCCAGGTAGGTGACCCGCTCCCACCTGGCCCCGGCACGGCTCATCCCGTTGACTACGGCACCGTCCGGCGCGTCCATGCAATCCGCTGACGGGTCGTCGTCCGGGTTGGCGGACAGTGTTTCCTCGACGAGCCAGTCGCCGAGGTCCACGCGGCCGAGCAGCGGTTCGCAGGACAAGAACCGCACCGCCGCATTAGCGGCCGCCTCGAGCAGCACCGGGATCCGCTCGCCGGCCTGACGCTGCCGTTCGACGCTCGTACCGATCCACACGTTCCGCGGCCAGTCGCCGCTCCAGGGAACCAGCCGAGCGATATTCTCCGGCCGCTTGGTGAGCAGCAGCCAGTCCAAAGCCGGCGTCTCGGCGATCAGTTTCCACAGCCGCAGCCGCGTCGGCCCCACCGCTGGATGATCCTCGAAAACGTCGGCCAGGCTGGCGCAGAACACCCGCTCGCGGACACCCGCTTCGGCGGCCAGCCGGTTCCACCGCGCCGGCTGCGACCAGTAACTCCCGGATGTTATCTTGCGGGGGCCCTTGCGGCGGAACACGTCAAAGCCGTACCGGCGTGCCCACGCTTCGGCGTAGCAGTTCCGGCATCCGGGGGAGACATGCGAGCAGCCGATCCACGGGTTGAACGTGTGATGGCACCAGCCGATGTTGCTCAGTTCGCCCATTCAGGTCCACTCCTCCCCGCACGCCTGGCATTTCTTGACGCCATGCTCGTAGTCCGGCTGCCCTCCGGGACCTAGTTCGGTGTCGTAGTCGTCTGAACCGCAGATCGGGCAGCCGGTATCCGGCGGGGGCTCGGCATGCCTACCGCCGGGTCCGGGAGAACCGGGGCTGCCCCCGCTCACCGCCCGCCCCCGTTGAGGTGGTAGCTGGCCAGGAACCCATCGGCGAGCCATTCGGCGCGCGCCTGGACTTCGGCCCGGCTACCGCCGGACCGGCCGATCTTCGCCAGCGAATCAGCGGCCTCGTTGAGCAGGTGCCCGGTGTGCGCCGGAACCTGCCGCACTTCCAGGTTTACGCCGAGATCCCGGACCCGCGCCGCGAGTTTCCTGAGCGTCGCAATCTTCCTGGAATGACCGATTACGTAACCGGACGGCATCCGCCGAACGTAACCGTCCTGCCACGCCTTCATATGCAGGACGGCGGCCCCGTTATCACAGAACAGGACGCCCGGCGCCGGGCCCGGGCGAAACAGCAGCGCCGCGATCGCCCGGAGTTCGAGTACGTCGACGCTGACCCTCGTGGCGGTGCTCATCCGCCACGACCCTGGCCGACGGATCACGCCGTACCGGCCGTCCGTGACGATGTAACCCAGGCCGACAACGTTCCCCTTGAGGCTGGCATCGGTCGCCGCCACCAGGCCTGCTGACCGCGAACCGTAGCCGAGAAGCTGCCCGCGGACCTCCATGAACGGCGTCGCCCTAGACGCAACTCCGGCGACCAGCCGTGTCTCGGCGGTCACGAGTCGGCCTCGTCATGATCTGCCCGCTCGGCGGGAGTGGCCCTGTCCTGCCACGGGCCGAACGCGTCAGTAAGATCCTCGGCAAGCCGCAGTGCAGGGTCCGCCGGCGGGCCAACATCTATCGCAAGCCCGGCGGCGGCGAAGAACAACGACGCGATGACCCGGGCGGGATCGCTGGTGTGCATGGCCGGGTCGCCGGGCCCGGTGCCGTATGCCTCCGGCCACAGTAGTTGCACCACCAGGTCGCACACCGCGGCGTACCGTTCGGCTGCCCCGTCCCCGGAGTCAAGGACAAGCGGAGGGGCGGCACCGGCGTACCGGTCTCTGAGCGCGGCCAGGAACTCGGGGGTCAGCCGGTCGGCCGGGTCGATAACGAAGGTTGTCCTGCTGCTGAACGGGTACCGCCCGCCGGCTGCAGCCTCGGCTCTGACCCGGCCGGCGGCGGTGGTGTAGTCTTTCGGCTCCATCGGTCCCATGCTGGCCTCCTCCTAGTTGCGGATCACGGTCGCTTTGCGCACTTCAACCGAGTTCTGCCGAGCGCGGTCAGCAGGAGCAGTCACCGGCCCAGCCGACGGTGCCGGCTCGCCTGGCCTGGGCATCAGCCTGGCCAGCGCCTGGTCCAGGTCCTTGCCAACCTGGCCGGAAATATCCTGGCCGTCGACGACGACCTGCAGGTACCGGCGCGGGTCGGGGGTCCACAGCCCGCCGTGCCGGGCCCGGGTGAAGAACATGCGCAACCCGGCTTCCCTGCCGGCGAATGTGACGCCGATAATCCACCGCCGCCCGGCCTGCCCGGCTTCCACGGTGGCCAGTTCGCCGATTTGCCCGGCAAGCTGCCTGTACTGGTCCTGTACGATCGGCGGCGCGCCGGTGATGTTGCCGTCGTCCGGTACCGGGTCGAGTCCGGTGACGTCCCGGCCGTCCGGGTCGGCGAAGATGCGAACGAAGTCGTCGAAGTCCCTGGCCAGTTCGCGCCGCTCACCATCGACTTTCAGCGTCGAGCCGGCCCATTTGGCCCTCTTGCCCGAGCCGCCCTGATAGTCGATGGTGAGTTCGACGCGGTCGTTGGAGAGCTGCAGCTGCCAGCGTGCGGCGCCGAGGTAGGCGACGCTGGGCCGGTGCCCTGTGGCCTTGTGAAGCTCGGCGGCCATCATGGCGGCGGCACGCGGCGCGGCGATTGAGTCCATCGGCATCAGGTTTCCTCCGGCTGGGTTGCGGGCCCGGCTAGTTCCTCCGGCCGGGGGAGCGGTATGCGGTCCACGACGGCGCGGACGGCAAGATCAAGTCCGCCGACCGGGCGCGCCGTCGACGGTTGCGCATTCCAGTTCCAGTAGCGGATACGGACGCCAAGGATGGCGGCGGGTGGCCGTTGCCGGTACCTGGCGATCGTCCCGTTGCCCTCGAATCCCTCAAGGACGTTGCACGGGTGGCACAGCCTGCCGCGCACCAGCATGGTCCGGTGATCGTGATCTTCTTCTAGCAACCCGCCTTCGTAGAAGCCGCAGATCGCACACCGGCCAGCGTGCCACTGATGAAGCACCGAGGAAGCGTCATTGTCGTCGGCGAACTCGCGGGGCGGCGGGACGGGCCATGCCCAGCAGGCCGGGTCCGGCTCGACGAGTCGGGTTTGCACTAGCGCGCCCTCGGCCTTTTCCGCGGCGGTCATGTGGATGCCGCACGCCGGCGCGACCCAGTGCTCCGGGTCGTACTTGCTCTCGAGAAGCCAGGCGCGGGACCTAGTGCAAGTGCGCTGCGGCGCGGTCCGCAGCGGCCGCCCACAGATCCAGGTCACCTTTCGTCCCCCCTCGCGCGCTGCCGCCGATCGGACAATGCGGTCCCTGACCTGTTGCCTCGGCGCTGCCGGGCGCGGTCGTAGCGCAGCGTCGTCCGGGTGTCCTTGTGCCTGGCGGTGTCCTGCACAACCTGGATCGGCACGCCCTCATCTAGTGCATGGGTGATGTGGCTGTGCCGCAGGGAATGCGGGCCGATCTGCGCCCAGGATTCGATACCGGCGGCCCGGGCGGTCCGGCGGATCAGTCGCCACACGTAGGGCTCGTCCAGCCGGTGCCCGGACCGGGTGGTGAACAGCGGCTCGTTCTCGTCCAGCGCGATGTTGGCGGCCAGGTACGCCTCGAGCAGCCGGGCCGCTTCCTGTTCGATGACTACGCGCTCGGTAATGCCGCCCTTGCGGCGCAGGCGCAGCGTCCGTGCGCCCTGATCCCAGCCAAGGTCGCACATGTCAGCGTTCAGGACGGAACTGACGCGCAGGGCACTAAAGTACAGGAGGCCGACTAGCGCCCCTGCCTGCGCGCTGTCGGCTTCGGCCCGGTCCAGGAACCTGTTCATCTCGTCTTCGCTGAGCCCGACGGCGGGAGAGACGTCCCGGTCGACGCGAGGCCGCTTGGCGTCCTTCGCGGGGTTGTAGTCGGCTAGTTCCTCGCTGATCAGGTAGGCATACCAGCTGCTGATTGCCGAGAGTTTGCGCCCACGAGTGGCGTCTCCCTGGCCGCAGGCTTCGAGTTCGCGGGCATACAGGTCGACGTGCCGGCGTCTTGCGGCCAGGGGTTCCAGTCCGTGCGTTCGGCACCATGGAATCCAGGCAGGGGCTTTCATCCTGGCCGGCTTGCCACTGGCGCCTACGCCGAGGAGGTCGCGCTGGTAGGCGATCCGGGTGTGCGGACTGTCCTGTGCCAGGATCCAGCCGAGGGTGGCGTTCCAGAGCTTGTCTGTCTGCGTAGCGTTGTCGGCAGGCCGCAGCGGCGGCAGGGTGAGTTCGCTGCTCACCCCGCAGCCCTTCCGGCTTGTCCTGAAATCTGCTCTTTCGTCCAGGTTCCGTTGAGTTCTTCGGAGCAGACGTCGCCGCTGCCGTTATGGATGCAGCGGTACAGGACGTAGGTGACGGGGGCGTTCATGACCTGAACGTTCTGGACGCCGGCGATCCGGTGGTCATGCCGGGCCCATCCGGGCGCTTTGCAGAATGCCATGCACCCTAGTTTACAGGATAATTGGAATTATCCACGGCACATGAACCAGGCGATTCTAGGCAAGTCGGACATGCTAGTTCCGGGCAAATCAACCGTTCGCAAGAGGAGTGGTTGCCGTACCCCGTCCCGTGCACCTGGCCATGCGACTGCGCCGCAAGGGCCTGCCCGCGTCCGTCAGCGGCGCAGCCTTACGATTAGCACGATCGCGAGAAGCAGCAGGCCAGCTGCGCCGATCAGCAGCGCCGCGTCCAGTTCCGCCGGCGTGATGTTTGCCGACTTGGCGGCCCAGAATGCGACTTTAGCCAGGCTCCGGGTCATCGCCGACCTGCTTCCGCATCTCGTCCTGAACTTGCGCGGCAACCTTGAGCTGCTGTGCGTAATCGAAGACCCGCTCCTGGTCGACCGGGCGAAGCTCGCATAGGACCCTGAGCACGGCGCCGGCTGTCGAACCTGGCGCGGCTGCGGCCGCGGCCGTGTCGTACCCGCCGAGACGGAAGAGTTCCGAAAGGTCGAGTTCGTAGACCTGCGCCAGGACGCGGAGCATGCGCGGCGACGGCCGTTGAATCTTGCCGAGTTCGACCTGCGACAGGTGCGCGTTGCTGATGCCTGTCCGCTGCTCGACTTCCCGGAGGGTCCACTGGCGCGCTGCCCGTTCGGCTGCGAGCTTCGGCCCCAGCTGTGTCGCCACGCCCGCCCCCTGTTCTCGCCACGCCCGCCCCCTGTTCTCGCCGCCACCATGGCGCGCTAACTTAGCTTAGCGGGTGCGCAGCTAGCTTAGCAAGTGCGGCGGGCCGCGACACCCTGACCCCGACAGCGCCGACTGCACCTGACCTGTACCCCGGGCTCGAGGCAGGTAGCTCCGCCCGGTAACGGTGGGCTCGCTCCCTGTGACTAACCTACGCAACCGCGTTCTCGCACTTCTCGCACTCCTAGCTATCCTGGCTGCCGCTGTCGTCCTGGCTGGCTGTGGCTCATCCGGCGTCGGCCAGCCAGGGTCGGGGAGCCAAATACGTTAGCCGGGGTAGGTCCAGACGTGGAGCAGCCTGCCTGCCTCTGCGCGGCCGGGGATTGCGTGGCGTCCGCAGGGAGTGCTGGCGAGGTGGGCTGCGGCACCTTCGTCGCGGGTGCCCGGCTCGGGCGCTTCTCCCCTTTCGCCGCAGGTCCGGCAGTACCAGCGCCACGGATCGGTGCGCGCGGCTTCGGCCGCTGCGAGCTTTTCCGGGTCCGGCGGGTTCTCGCAGATGCGCCGGATGAGGTCCATGACTTCCTCGTACTCGCCCATCACTTGCACCAGTGGCGGCCAGCGCCGCACATCTTCGGCATCTACGATCCCTTTCCTGGCTTGGCCGCTGCCAGGAACAGCCAGGGGCTCCGGTAGGCGGCCTTGTGCGGCCTGTCGTAGTCGCTGGTGATGACGTGCCCGGCGCTGCACCGCCATTCGGTGAAGTCATCGTTCATCTTCCCTGGCTGGAGGCACAACCAGTCGCCGCTGCGGTACGGCTGGCGGGCGGTCTCGGTGGCGCCTGCCTCAACGATCACGGGGCACTCGTGCTGGTCGCCTTCGCATTCCATCTCGCGGCCCGCGATGCTCGTGGCATCCACCTGGCAGTAGCGGCAGTGCGGGTTCCGCCCGGGGGTGAAAACGTGACCGTTCCGGTCCACGGTCGAGACTGGCCACGGTTCGTCGATCGGCCACCAGCCAGAATGGGCGGTCCGCTTGCCATCCCCGTCCGCCGGGCGGATCCCGTCCTCCGGACAGTAGCCGCCACGGCCGTCGCCTGTGCAGCGCGGGCAGCTCCACCACCGGCACCACAGCCCGCCGATGAACTTCTCAAGCACCGCTCCTGGGTGGCTGGTGCACTGGATTGAAACCTCGTGCACCTGCCAGACCTCATCCCAGTCGCAGTAGTCGATCTCGCCGTCAGCGCCGAGCGGCCCGTGAACCGAGGCGCTCCCCCATGCAGTCAGGTGCCGTCCATGCCTGCACTCCGCGCAGCGGTAGACGCTGCCCGCAGTTTTAGTCCTTTCGGTCATGCCGCCACCTCGAATTCGGTGTTGCACACGCCGCATGTGATCGGCCCGGCGGCGAGCACGGGCTGGGAGACGCGGATCCGGCGGCCGCAGTCACAGCGCGCCGCGACGCCGTTGTTGCTGCTGCCACGGCCACGCAGTTCAGCGTGGCGGAAGGCGACCATCGCGGCTTCCAGGCGGCGCACCTCGGCCCGGTACAAGGCGACGGTGACATCCGGGACGCTGGTCTCGGACCAGCCGCCCGTGCCGGTCCTGGCCACCTCGAGGCCAAGTTCCCCGGCGAGTTCGCGGAACCGGGTGTTGTGGAACCGGTCCTGCCGGCTTGTGTCCCTGATCTGCCTGGTGTCGGCTACGCCGTGCGCGGCCTCGTGCAGCAGCGTGCCGAGCATTTCCCGGGCACCGAGCTGCATGCCCTCTCCCCCGATGAACAACTCGGCCAGCTGGCTGTCGCCGCGCTGCCACCTGGCGGTGGCGTAGTGGCCGAGTTTCAGCCCGTTCCGCCGGGGCCCGGCCGACCCTGAGCCGATTGTGATCACGACTTCGGGTACGTCGGGGTGGCGGGCGCGGATCGCCGACCATGCGTGGTCGAGCGCGGTGACGAGACGCGGGCTGATACTCGCGGCCTGTCCGGCGGGTGCCATGAGGTAACCATCACATTGTTGACACGTACGTGTCAACAATGTGGCATTCCCGGGCGTGGCGCGCTGCTTCTAGGCCGGCCGGGCCCGGCCGGGATAACATCCGGCCATGGACGCTGGCCGCCTGCTGCCCGGTTTGCTGATCCTGCTCCGCGGTTTTGCCATCGGCGTGGCCATCGCCTTCACCGGGTTGTTCCTGCTCACCGCGTTCCTGGTCGCGCTCGGAGCCCTGACATGGCGGGAAGCCTGGGACATGTTCGACCGAGCACGCAAGCAGGCCGTCAGCGAGTTCGCGGGGCAGATCCGGGCACTCCCCCGCAAACTGCGGCGCAAGCACTGAGGGGCCGGGCCGGGCAGTCGGCGAACTGCCCGGCCCGGCCCCGGTATGCGAACCTGCCGGACTCTACCGTAGCCCGTCCACGTTAACGGCGGCCTTGAAATCGGCGCCCGGCCGGAACCGCGGCACCGCATCGGCGGGCACGGTGATCGTCTCCCCCGTGGCCGGGTTGCGCGCCTGGCGCTCCGGCCGGGAATGCTTCTCGAAAACGCCGAACCCGGTGATGTTCACCCTGTCGCCGCCGGCCACGGCCGACGTGATGGTGTCGAGCACCGCGTTGAGGACATCGGCAGCCACTGCCCTGCTACCAAGATCGGCGCGCTGGCTGAGCGCATCCACGAGTTCCTTCTTGTTCACCACTACCCCCCACACGATCGGAAAAGCCCGCGCGCATGCGGGCCTTGAATGCGCCCGAACGTAGAGGATGCAAGGACCGTGACACAAATACCAGGTGCCACTGGCAGGTGTGTCGAGGGTCACAATGCAGGCTTCTTGACAGCAAGCGGGGCATTTACTCACCATGCAAGTAGGGCGTGTGAGCACCGTTGTCGGGCCGCCCCCCTAGCCTCGGGGGGGCGGACTGAGGCCGGTTGCCCTTCAGGCGAAGGGGACGGCCGCGCAGGTAACACCGGGCCGGTGCCGACCCCGCCGGCCCGGGCGCCCCTCCCCCGGATGCGACGTACCGTGACCGTCCGGTTCCCCGATGTTCGTGTTCCGCTGGACGGCGCCCCGGGCAGTGACTAGCCTCCCCCGCATCAGGCGTCACCCGGGCCCCGTGTCCCTTTTGCGGCTCCGCGTCCGGTGACGCGAACTACGGGGTTTCGGGGTGGTAATGTTCCGCCGCTTCACTCTCAGTGTCCTCGCCGCAGCGGTGCTCCTCGCGCCGGCTGCGGCGTTTGCTTCTCCGGCCACCGCAGCCGTCACGCCGGCGCGCTCCCCCGCGCTAGGCGAGACCTGGCAGCAGGCCCTGGCGGCCGCCAGGGCCGCCGCCTCGGCGAGCGTCGCCCGGCCAGGCGCATACACAGTCCGGCCAGGTGAATCGCTGTCCGTGGCCGCCGCGAGGGTGTACGGCACCCCGGCAGCGTGGACGGTGCTGTACTGGGCCAACCACGGCAAGATCCGGTGGGCCGACCAGGTCCGCGCGGGACTGCGGCTGACCGTGCCGCCGCTTCCGGCCCGGCTGCCCGCGCCGCCGCGGCTGCTGCGGCCCGCGCCGCCGCGCATCATTCACGTGACTACCGTGGCCGAGACCCGGCCGCAGTCTTCCCCGCAGCCGGCCCCGGCCGCGCAGGGCAGCCTGCAAGCGTACGCCGCGTCTATCGCCGGCCCCGGCCAGTTCGGCTGCGTCGACGCGATCTTCACCCGCGAATCGGGGTGGGACCCGCAAGCCGAGAACCCGGACGGGGCGTACGGCATCCCGCAGGCACTGCCCGGGTCGAAGATGGCCTCAGCTGGCCCGGACTGGGCGACGAACCCGTACACCCAGATCCGCTGGGGCATCGGCTACATGAACGCGACCTACGGGTCACCGTGCGCCGCCTGGTCGCACTGGCAGGCCGCCGGCTGGTACTAGCAGGCGGAAAGGAGGATGAGGGCGGCAGCATCGGCACGCGGGACCTAGGGAACGCGCTTTAGGCTGCCGCCCCCGCCGTCAGGCACGCCCATGTTAGCGTGACGGGCATGGTCCTGCTTGATTACCTGCTTGATTACGTGTGCGCGGAATGCACGATGGGCAAGTGCGAGGTTATGGACAGCCCGCGCAAATACGCCATCGGGTGCCGCTGCTGCACCGGGCATGCCGCAGATGCGCCGCCCGCCAGGCGGGCGGGCACCTAGGCCCCGCCGTGGCCCCGCGAACCGAGCCCCTGTGGCGCCGGCTGTGGCCGCGCAAGCCCCGGCACCGGCGGTCCGCGTTCGTGGCCGGCGACGCCACGGGATCGGTGTTCCGCAACATTGTCACCAGCGCGGACGATTTCGCCCGGGGTGATCATGAGGGCGCAGTGTTCGAGAACGTGCCTCCCGCGGACTCTGGGGCAGGCGGCAGGAGTCTTTGGTCAGCGGGCAGCAGCCTTTTCCAGTACCCGCTCGATGTCGGCGAACACCGTCGCCCAGTGGTTGTTGAACGTCACGGCGATCATGCCCGGCTCGGCGCAGGCGACCCGCACGGGGTACTCGGCCGCGATGATTTCCTCCACTACCCGCAGGGATTCGCCGAGGATGTCCAGC
>Ga0070698_100000156_pt1 | contig 62101 bp, 48 predicted proteins | sample KBSK1502metaG_FD_65477 | JGI IMG/M metagenome (GOLD analysis project Ga0070698, IMG submission 65477) | Corn, switchgrass and miscanthus rhizosphere microbial communities from Kellogg Biological Station, Michigan, USA - KBS K1-50-2 metaG | ecosystem: Host-associated > Plants > Roots >...
GATCAGCAATGACCGCAGCAATGCCGCTCGAGCTACTCATCGCGACGGACGTGCTCAGCGAAGGTCTGAGTCTCCGGCGCGCCGGCGTGATCGTGCATCTCGATCTCCCATGGACGCTGGCTCGACTCGAGCAACGCGTTGGACGGCTGCGCCGACTCGGCTCGCGGCACCAGCAGATCATCGTTTATGCGATTGGCCCGCCAGTCGAATCGCGTGAACTGATCCCGGTGGTGCGAGCGCTGCAACGGAAGGCTCGACTCACGTCCAGTGTGGTTGGTCCGGAGGAACTCGAGTCCGCGTTCCCGCTTTTCGGCGAAAGGCTCCGGCGTGCCACGCGTGAAGCGGTGTGTCGTAATGACTCCAGCGCGACGGAGTCGCTGCGCACATTGTTGACGGCGTGGGCGTCCGGGACGTCGCCGGTTCAAGAGAATCATGGCCCTCCAGGTAGTGCGTGCCTGGCGTTGCTGTCAGAGTCAGGGCGTTCACGCCTCATTGCAGTGAATGAACAAGGCGTCTCCGAAAACACGGCTGACGTCCTTCAAGTCGTAAAGCGTTTTTCACGCCGAGCCGCGGACCGTTATGCGGCTAGTGACACGCTCAGCTGCGGCGTAGGTGTTTTTCTTGACTCGATCGACAAGTGGCTGGACGAGCAACGCGCAACAGAACTCGCGAGACCTGCAACCGACGCGCCCTCGGCCGCGCACGCCGCAATCCTCCACGCACTTCAGGATATTCTGGCCAATGCCACGAGGGCTACGCGTCCGGCGCTCACCGTGCGGGTCGAGCGATGCCGGCAGCTCGTGATCGCCGCGAGAGGCATCGGCGCCGAATTCGCACTCGCACGGATGATCGAACCGAACTCACGCCTCGACTTGGATGCACTGGAACAGCTTCTAGAGTCGCGCGCTGTCCTCGATGCAAAGCGGGAAGCGACACCGATTTTGTCGGCGCTGTTGTGTGAAGACCCGGAACAGGCCGGCGCAGTGTCCGCCTTCTGGAAGACCTACTGACGGTTCGCTGCGTCCAGGTCCGCCGCGATTTCCACTCACCGCGTGGCGGGCGGCGTAACGCGAGGACGAACTTGCCGCCGTCGCTGGTCGCTTCGCCGTACCGATATCCACCCACGAGGTAGCCGACCGTGTCGCCCCTGCGGCGAATTGGACTACCGCAGCGTCATCATCAGCCGCAGCGTCCGCCCCGGCTGCGGCAGTCCACACTGGTCGAAGACGGCGGCATTGCCGACGTTGTCGAATGACAGCACGGTGCGCAGGATCCGGAACGGACCTGATACCACCGAGACCGACCGCTGCACCGCCAGATCAGCGGCCGTTGCCGAGCCCAGCGTCATCTCGTTTTGCGTGTCCGCGTTCAGGCAATACTGCGTGCCCGTATGATGCGCTGTCGCAAATCCGCGGATCTGCCACGGCAGCGGGACTCCGAGTTCGAGGCGCCCACGAACTTCCGGGTTGTTCTCGGCGTGACGCTGTGCGTCGTTCGCTGTCTGGTCGAAGACGTCGATGCGCTGCAAAAGCGCGTCGCCGTTGAGCGTCACCTCCCGATTCGGATTAGCGCCGAAGGTCAGTCCGCCGAGCAGTTCGACACCGGTGCTTTGAATCCGGTCGCGATTGATGCGCATGAAACGCGTCGGATTCGACAAGGTGATGCGCACAACGGCATCCTCGAGGCGGTGACGGAAACCCGTAACCTGCAGCGTGCTGTATGAGGTGCCAGAGGCAGCGCTCAGGGTGAAACCACCCTCGATCGCCATTAGCGTCTCGGGCTGCAGGTTCGGGTTCGGCGTGAACCGGTTCAGCGCCCCGGAATACAACTCGCGCAACGCCGGAAAGCGGGACCGTTCGCTGACACTCCCGTGCAATCCCCAGGCCTGGTTCAATTCATGGGAAATCCCGAACCGCCATCCGACGTTGTTGAACGGTTCCTGGCCGGGTTCGCGGCCGCCCGTTTCCGGCGATTTCGATTCATCGAAAACGACGCCTCCACCGAGGCTCGTGCTACCGCCTAACGGAACATCGAGTTCCACACCGGTGCTGCTCAGCTTCTGGCGATAGTTGGCGGGTGCCGCGGGCAGCAGCGTTTCCTCGTACTTGATGTCGGCCGCCGTCCAGCCGGCGCGGAGTGTCGCCGATCCCAGCGAGTGCGTGAGCAACGCGCGCAGCGTCAGCGCTTCCTCGTCCCCAAGCTCCACACCGGCGACCGTCGTATAGGTTCGATCTTCGAACGACTCGATCTTGAGGCGGCCCGCGTTGCGACCCGCGCCGATTGTCAGCGAGCCGTACCCGAACGGCGTGATGACCGTACCCGTGCTGGCTGACAACGCGGTCAGCGACCGCCGGTGATAGGGGTATCGCCAGAGGCGTGGACCGCCGATGTGCTCCTCAGGAGGAACGCCCTTCTCCGCGTCGAATGCCGAGATGGAGAAGCCGAGCGAGCGACCCATCGCGTTCGCCCAGCGGAGGGCTGCAAACCCGTCGGTTTCCTTCAGGTCGCTGTTGGTGCGAAGGCCATCCGCGGCGGTGGGATCGCCAACGTCATCGGGCACGGCAAATCCGTCTCTCTGACGGTGCGCAAACCCGCCGCGCAGCGAAAGCGACCCACCGCCGGCATCGAACGCCCTGCCGCCGTTGAGCACACCCGTGAACGCCCCGTATTCGTCGACGCCGGCGCCGAGCGTGACGCGGCCACCGGACGTGCGGAACGCCGCCGCGTCTGACGTCACCTCGACCGTTCCGCCTAACGTGTTCGGGCCATTGAGCAGCGAGGCGAGCCCGCGCACGACGACGAGCCGTTCCTCACCGGTCAGCGGAATGAGTGACGGGTCGGTGCGGTGATCCCAGCCCAGGGTGATCGGCACGCCATCCACCAGCACAGCGGTCTGGCGGGAATCGGACCCACGCACGGACAGTTCGGTTTCGCCGCGGGAGTTCTGCCGCACGAGGACAAACGGCGCTTCACGGAGCGCCTGATCGAGCGCCGGGGCGGGCGTCATTCTGAGTTCCGTCGACCGCACAACCACTGCGCTGGCACCGCCCACCGTGGCCGCGGCGCGTGCTGCACTCACCGTGACGGTCCTCAGGCGCCGGGCGGAATCGGCTCGTGCTGAGTCAGCAACCTGGGCGGAAACAGCCAGCGGGAGGGAGAGGAGCGCGACGACCGCGATGCGCCAGGAGCGGAAGGTTTTCACGGGAATCCTGGTTCCAATCGGGGAGGTGCCGCCGAATCATGAATAAATCATGAACGCGGCAATATCGGAATCCGTTGCAGTCGCTGGCAAGCCTCGGGATGAAACGAGTTGCGGCCGAGGCTATGACGCGGTGTGAACCGGTACCGTGAACCGGAACTCAGTGCGACCGGCGCGGGATTCGACCAGCTCGACTCGGCCGCCGTGGACCTCAGCGATCCGGCGTGCTATGGCCAGGCCGAGGCCGGCCCCGCTCGTCTGGGTGTCGTCATGGCGGACGCGGGCGTCGTCGACCTGGAAGAACCGTTCGAACACCCTCGCCCGCGCGGCTTCCGGTATTCCTGGTCCGGCATCTACCACCGCCACGTCGCACTCGCCATTGCGACGGGTCATCCCCACTTCGACCGTCGCGCCCTGTGGCGAGTGCTTGATGGCGTTGTCGAGGAGGTTGAGCACCAGCCGGCCAAGGAGGTCCGCATCGCCGACCACCTGCGCTTCAACGACGTTCGTCAGCGCGACCTTCACATCGCGCCGATCAGCGAGGTGGCGCACCCCTCTCGCGGCATCGTCGACCACGTCCTCGAGGTACAGCGGGGCCTGTTGAATGACGAGGTGGCCCGAATCGGCGCGGGCGAGCAGGAACAGGTCGTCCACGATCCTCGTTAGGCGACGAGCCGCGTCCTGCATGATCACGACCGACGCGCGGTACTCCTCGTTCGTGCGGCTCGAGCGTGACAACGTCACGTCGGCTTCGGTCCGTACGATCGCCGTTGGCGTCCGCAGCTCGTGTGAGGCATCGGCCATGAAGCGACGCTGCTGCTCGAACGAAGTCTCGAGCCGGTCGAGCAGGTCATTGATCACCCGCGCCAGCCGGACCAACTCGTCGCCCCCGCTGACCGGGAGTCGCTCATGCAAGTTGGACGCCGTGATGTCCGCGGCATGGGCCGCCATCGACGCCACGGGTGCGAGACTCCGGTCGGCGAGGAAATATCCGCTGGTCGCGGCCACGAGGATGAGCAGCGGAATCGCGATGAAAAACATGCGCCGCACGCCGGACATCATTCGTTCGGCCTCGCGCAGCGGATAGCGTCCCGCCAGCAGGTAGCGATGGCCGTCCACGGCAAGCGCCTGGACGCGGACCAGGTGTTCGCCATCGGCCGCTTTCAGACGTGTGCTCCGCGGGCCGGCGTCGCTGACGATGCTACGCGCCACCTGACGCAAGCGCTCGTCAGGCACGTTCCCGATCGTGTCGCTCGAGAAGTCACCTCGAGCCACCACGCGCCCCGTCGAGTCGATGATCATGATGTGAAGTTCGCGAAACCGGACTTCGGCGACCGTCATGCGCATCGCATCGTCGACGGGAAGTCCCGCACGCCGTTCGGCGCCGAGTTCGCGCGTGAAGGCGCCAAGAGCCTCCCCAATGAAGCGATCGGTGCCGCTGACCAGAGCGCGCGAAAACGCGACGTAAGAAATGATCGCGAATACCGCCAGCGGCAATCCGAGCAGGATCGCGTACCACAACGTGAGCCTGACGCGGATCGACGAAGGCCAAGCAAACACCGCTTACTCCCTCTGCGACGCCGCGCGTTTCCGTGGTCGCGTGGCCGGGGTGGGCGCCGACTTCGGCACTTCGAGGACGAAGCCGACACCGCGAACGGTGCTGAACAATGGAACCGGCTCTCCTTCGTCGATCTTCCGGCGAAGGCGCCCGGCGTACACGTCGATGATGTTCGAATACGTGTTCCGGTGGTCGTCCCAGACCTGCTCCATGAGCTCCGCGCGGCTGACGACGCGTCCGGCGTTGCGCGCGAGGTGCAGGAGAAAGGCAAACTCACGGGCGGTGAGCGGAATGTCGCGCCCGCCCCGCTGGGCCACGCGACGCTGCGCATCGAGCACGAGGTCTCCGACCACGAGCCGCGATGTCAACGTGTCGCCGTGACGCCGGTCGAGCGCACGTAACCGCGCCAGCAGCTCACCGAAGTCGAATGGCTTCGTCAGGTAGTCGTCGGCTCCGGCATCGAGACCTGCGATCCGGTGTTCGACCGCGTCGAGGGCGGTCAACATCAGGATCGGGACCCTGCTCCCATGGTCCCGAAGCGCGCGACAGACTTCGGTACCGCTTTTCCCGGGAAGCAGGACGTCGAGGATAATCGCGTCATAGTCGTTTGCCAGCGCCAGGCTGAGGGCCTGGGTGCCGTTTGCCGCCTGGTCGACCTCGTGCGACGCCTCCCGCAGTCCCCGTGAAATGGACGTCAGGAGGTGCCGGTCATCTTCGGCGAAGAGCAACCGCATCGGGAAGCCGCCTAACGGCCCGGGGGGATCACCGGCGGGTCGCCGGGAACGGGGCGCTCGAAAAGAGCCCTGATCGACTCCCAGCTCGGGCCGAACAACCCGTCGCGTTCTCCCTCCGTGGCCCCCGCCGTCACGGCAGCATTCCACAGCGGCGGCTCGGCGCCTAACAAGTTGTGGACGAAGAAGTCCCACATCTTGCGGTCGCCATAGGCTGCGCTCGGACCACGACGCCCGGCACCGTGCTCCTCGCCAGGCATAACGAGCATGTCGAACGTCTTGTTCGCCTTGATCAGCGCGTTTGCCACCTGCATCGTCGACGACGGATCCACGTTCGTGTCGAGCTCACCGAACACGAGCAGCAGTTTCCCCTGGAGCTTGTGGGCGTGAACGACGTTGGAGCTGGCCTCATATTCGGGGCCGATGGGGTAACCCATCCACTGCTCGTTCCACCAGACCTTGTCCATTCTATTGTCGTGGCAGCCGGCAAAGGCGACGGCAACCTGGTAGAACTCCGGATGGAACAGCAGCGCACCCATCGCGTTCTGGCCACCGGCTGACCCGCCGAAGATTCCGACCCGAGTGATGTCGTACCACGGGTTCTTCGCCGCATACGCCTTGTGCCAGAGGATGCGGTCCGGGAATCCGGCGTCGCCGATGTTCTTCCAGGCCACGTCATGGAACTTGCGACTGCGATTGGCCGTGCCCATGCCATCGATCTGCACGACGACGAATCCGAGCTCAGCGATCGACTGCATGTTGTACCACGGCGAGAAGCCCTTCGGCACGAACGAGCCGTGGGGGCCGGCGTAGATGTATTCGATCACAGGATACTTCCGCCGCGGGTCGAATCGTGTGGGCCTAACCACGACTCCCCAGATATCGGACGTGCCATCGCGGGCCTTGGCAGTGAAAACTTCCGGCGCACGCCAGCCTGACTTCACCAGTGCGGACGCGTCACCCCGTTCGAGATCGAGCAGGACCTTGCCGTCACTCGACTGCCTCAGTTGTGCGATTGGCGCGAGATCAACGCGCGACCAGGTGTCGACATAGAGTTCGCCATCCGGTGAATACGCGAGCGAGTGATCCGCCGGAGCGTCGGTGAGCGGCGTCAGGCCGGTTCCGTCGAAGTTGACGCGATAGAAGTGGGCGAAATACGGATCCTGCTTCGGATCCATGCCGCCCGCGCTGAAGTAAATCTGCCGCTTCGCCTGATCGACCCGCTGCACGGCCCGCACAACAAACTCGCCTTTGGTGATCTGGTTTTTCACTGTGCCTGTCGCGCCGTCGAACAGGTACAGGTGCGCCCAACCGTCGCGCTCCGACAGCCACACGATCTCGGCGCCATCGTTGACGTCGGAACGGTAGATGCGTCCACCACCTTCGAGCGTACCAGCGGCCCGGCGGTAATCGATGAACGTGTTTGACTGCTCGTCTATCAGTACACGCCCCTGCCCAGTGGAAGCGTTTACCTCGATGACACGATACCGCTGGTGACCGCGCTCATTGTATTCGAACGTGAACGCGCGGCTGTCCCGCCTCCACTGAAAGCCACTGAGGTTGAACGGATCGGGGAACAGCGTGTTGTCGACATTGGTCTGCTTGCGTGACTCGACGTCGAACAGCGTGGGCTGCTGGAGGTCGAGCACGTCGCCCGGCTTCGCGTAGAAACGCTCGAAGTACTTCGGTTGCACCTGGTCCGGCGGTGAGGACACCACGTATCGCACCATGCGCTGATAACCGGGCCGCACTCGATAGGCGGCGAGGTGACGCGAGTCAGGCGCCCAGCTCAGCGATTGACGTGTATATGGATTGCCCTCGGAGCCATCGCGACTGAGTGCGACTCCTTCCGCGGCGCCCTGCCCTGCGCCGCGCACCCACACGTTGTAGTTGTTGATGTACGCGATGCGCTCGCCGTCGGGGGACGCGAGAGGCGCGTCAGCAGCAGCAGCATTCCCTGCCCCGCCTCCGCGACCCCCTCGACCGGCACCTTGGCCGGCAGCGCGAGCACAGGTGTATTCAGTGATCGAACATGTGAACGACGCGGAGTCGACCGCAAACTGGATCGCCTGATCGTTGTTCGTGAACGTGTAGCCGGTGAACGGCAGCGTGATGCCGGTGTGGCGGCCACCGGTCAGCGTATTCAGCCCCGTTGCGAGCCGATCGTGATCGAAAGCGACACGTTTTACCGGCGCGTTCCGGTTCGTGACGTCGACGAGCATGAACGTGTTGCCTCCGGCCACGGACTTGCGGTAGAGGACGCGCGTGTTTCCCGCCCACGAAGCAGATTCGATCGCGTCAACGACCAGCGCGCGATTCCTTGCCTGGAGTGCGCGTGCCCGATCGTAGTCGGCTGCTGTGACGGCAGCGGTTTGGGCGCTTGCAGGGAGCGTGATCGCAGCGCCGAGGACTGCCAGCCAGACGTGAGGCGAGTGCCGCATGGGTCCTTCCTTTTGATGCGTGTTGGTCACGCCAAGATGTGACGTGGTGGCCCGGGTGCACCATAGCTGACTGCGCGCTGGTTCCGGCTCGACTACCTTTACGCGTCCCGTAACTGACCCTTCAGCCCCCTTCGATGCCGGCATCCTGCGGCTCCGAACCGGTGCGCGGCGCCGTCGCAAAGGTCATGACCGAGACCAAGTCACTGCTCGCGCTGCTCGACGGCGGCGCCGATGACGCCCGTCTCAAGGCGGCGCTCAAGGCCGTTCACGATTCGTTCGAGGCGGCTGAAAAAGGGTGTGCCGGTCACGGCATGCACGGTTAACCCACACTACGTCCATGCTTCTGCTCCACGATCCATCCGTTCGGGACGCGTTCAAGCAGCGCGCCTCGTCGCTCCGGCCAGACTCCGAGCGGCGTTTTGGCCGCATGCGTGTTGACCAGATGCTCTGGCACGTGAACTGTGGCCTCGAGAACGCGTTAGGCCGCTACGAGGTCAAGGACCAGAAACTGCCGCTACCGTATTCAGTGGTGAAGTTCCTGGTCCTGAACCTGCCCTGGCGGAAGGGAAAAACGCCGACCGCCCGCGAGTTCCTCGCGAAAGGGACCTACGATTTCACCAGCGAGCAGGCCCGGCTCCTCCGCTTGATCGACGAAGTGAGCGCCAAGTCCGTCGACGAGCCGTGGGGCCGGAGCAGCTTCATGGGACCGATGACCGGACGTGACTGGTCCAGATTGCAAGCCAGGCACCTCGACCATCACCTGTCGCAGTTCGGAGTGTGACCCGTTCTTATCGCGGTTTGATGAACGTGCCGTCGCGGAGTTCCTGGACCGCCGTCAACAATTCCGCCTCGGTGTTCATCACGATGGGTCCGTACCACGCCACGGGCTCCTTGAGCGGCTGACCCGACACGAGCAGGAACCGGATTCCCTCGGGCCCGGCCTGCACGGTGACCTCGTCGCCTGCGCCGAACATTACCAACGACCGATTGCCGGTCATTTCGCGAGCGACCGTCTCGACCGGTCCGCTCTTTTCGGTGAGCACGCCGAACGGCTCCGAAGCGTCGCGGAATGTGCCCGTGCCCTCGAAGATGTAGGCGAACGCGTTGCGTCGCGTGTCCGCCGGAAATGACCGGCGCACGCCGGGCGGAACCCAGATGTCGAGGTAATACGGCTCGGCCGCGATGCCGTCGACCGGACCACGCTGGCCCCAGAACTCGCCGCACACGACGCGCACCGTGGTTCCGTCGTCTTCGACAACTTCCGGAATGTGCGCCGACGCGATGTCCTGGTACCGCGGCTTGGTCATCTTGAGCGACGACGGCAGGTTCGCCCACAACTGAAAGCCGTGCATGCGTCCGGCATCGTCGCCACGCGGCATCTCCTGGTGCATGATGCCGCTGCCGGCGGTCATCCACTGGACGTCGCCCGCGCCTAACGACCCACGGTTCCCCAGGCTGTCACCGTGGTCGACGGTACCCTTGAGGACGTACGTGATCGTCTCAATACCGCGATGTGGATGCCACGGGAACCCTGCCAGGTAGTCGGCAGGGCGCTCGTTGCGAAAGTCGTCGAACAGGAGGAATGGATCGAACTCGTTCGTGTTGCCGAAGCCGAACGCGCGGCGCAGCTTGACGCCCGCGCCCTCCATGGTCGGCCTGGACTCGATGATCTGTTTTACTGGTCTGATGGACATTCTACGCCTCAGTCTCGTTGAGCTGGCACACGCCAGCGCGCTGCACGAAATCTAGCGAGACTGGGAAGGAGCGATCAGCGAACGGCGATCAGCTGCCGGTATCCGAACCGGCCGGGAGCGCCTCGCGAAACAGATTCGCACCGTTGGTCCGGACTACGTCGGCGTAAAAGCGACCGCTCGACTTGACCGTGCGTCGCTGGGTCTCGAAATCCACCTGGACGATACCGAACGGCATCGTGTAGCCGCTGTTCCACTCGAAGTTGTCCATCAGCGACCAGACGAAGAACCCACGAAGGTCTACATCCGCTTCAATGGCGCGATGCGCCGCCTGGATGTGGTTGCGCAGGAACTCGACACGTTCCGGATCCGGAACATCCTGGCCGTCGTCGGCAATGGGATCCTTGAACGCGGCCCCACATTCGGTGATGTACATCGGAATGCGGCCGTATCGCTCGGAAATCGTTCGCAACGACTCTACCAACCCACCGGGATAGATCTCCCATCCAATCAGCGTGCTCAATGCCTGTTGTTCCACGCGCTTCGCTCGCAGCGGAAGCGCTTCGGCGTCGTCGCCCACCACCACGCGCGTGTAATAGTTGACTCCCACGTAATCGATCGGCTGGTTGATCAGCTTCAGGTCGTCGTCCGAAAACCCGCGCCAGTCACGGCCGAACATCACGGGCAACTCGTCAGGCACCTTGCCGAGCAGTATCGCGTCCAGGAACTGCAGGTTGCGCCAGGCATTCGCGCGCTGCGCCGCGGCCAGATCGGCCGCGCTTTCGGTGGCCGGGTATTTCGGCTGGATGTTGACGGCGATCCCGATGGCGCCATCGCCACGATCGCGATATGCCTGCACGGCGTATCCGTGGGCACGCATGAGGTTGCGCGCGACCTGGGGCGCTTCGGCCGCATTGCGATGGCCCGGTGCATACACGCCGAGCACGTACCCCTTCTCCATCACGACCGCCGGCTCGTTGATCGTCATCCAGTACGGCACGCGATCGGCGAACGCACGGTAGGTCAGGTCCGCGTAGTCGCCGAACCACTTGGCCGTGTCGTCGTTCAGCCAGCCGCCCTTGTCCTCGAGCGCCAGCGGCAGGTCCCAGTGGTAGAGCGTGATGAACGGGAGGATTTTGTGCTCGAGCAGCTTGTCGACCAGGCGATCGTAAAAGCCGAGGCCTTTCGCGTTCATGCGGCCGCGGCCCTTGGGCAACAGGCGCGCCCACGCGATGCTGAATCGATAGGCACCGATGCCGAGGTCGGCCATCAGTGCGACGTCTTCCTCGTAGCGATGGTAGTGATCGCAGGCGATGTCGCCGGTAGCGTCCCCGACGATCATGCCCGGCTCGCGCGAGAAACGGTGCCAGATGTTGGGTCCGGCACCGTCAGCTAATGTCGAGCCTTCTACCTGATACGCCGAAGTGGCGACGCCCCAGAGGAAATCGTTGGGAAATTCGGCTGATTCTTTCATGGCAGGTCCGCAAAGAATAACACGGACCCGCTTCAATCAACTGTGCTATTCGTACCGAAGGGCCTTGATCGGATCGATGCGTGCTGCCTTCATAGCGGGAATCCCGCCAGCGGCGAGCGCAACCAGACCGAGCAACACGGCGGCGGCGGTCATCGCGAGTGGGTCAGTCCCCTCCAGGCCGAAGAGCAACGTTCCCGCCACCTTCGAAAGACCGATGGCGGCAGCAATGCCGACGGCGCCGCCGATCAAGGTCATGATCCCAACTTGTTTGAGCACCATCGCGCGAACGCGACCGGCGTTGGCACCGAGCGCCATCCGGACGCCGATTTCCCGCGTCCGCTGCGCGACGGTGTATGCGAGCACGCCGTAGAGACCAATCGCCGCGAGCAGCGTCGCGAGCACCGCAAACGCCGCCGAAAGAGTGCTGATCATTCGGTCGAGGAAGACGTTCTCCTTCACCTGCGCCTCCATCGTCTTGAACTCCTCGAGAGGCAGGGCGGAGTCTATGCGCTTCATGACCGACGGGACGGTGCGAAGGAGCATCGCTTCGTCCGCTGACCCACGCACATAGAGCTGCATGTACCCAACCAGTGAGTCCTGGCGGTACGGCGTGTAGAACATCGGCGGAGCGGGATCGCGCACTTCGCTGTTCTTCGCGTCCTTGATGAAGCCGACGATCTCCATGTCCAGCGGCTGATCACGCCCACCGGTCGCCATGTGTTTCCCGACCGGCGCGGTGCCGAGATTGAACTTGCGCGCGAACGCTTCGTTGACGATCGCGACCTTCGGGGCTCCAAGCGCATCGCTGATCGTAAAGTCGCGCCCGGCCAGTAACGTGGTCCCCATCGTCTTGAAGAAGCCGGCACCGACTTCGTTGTACCTGGCGCCGTTGTCCGTGTCCGGCGTTGTGGCAAACCCTTCGACGGTGACACCCGTACCCGAGCTGCTGCCAGCGAGCACCGGAATGATCGCCGCGGTGACCGCGCTGACGCCGGGCAGCGCCGCAAGTTCCTCTTCCATCTGATTGAACAGCGCCATCGCCCGCGGGCGCGAGTAACCGTTGAGAATGGGCGACACGCCGAACGTCACCATGTTCGCCGTGCGAATGCCCAGCTCCTGACGACTGACGTTGACCAGGCTCTTCACGAACAGCGACGCCATGACGAGCAGCGTCATCGCCAGTCCCATCTGGACGGTCACCAGCGTGGTACGGAATCGCACCGCCGAACGGGCGCCCGACTGGCCCGTGTTCGCGCGGATCATGCCGATGAGATCCGGCCTCGTGCTGTGCAACGCCGGGAACAGCCCGAAGACGATCCCGGTCCCCAGCGACAACGCCGCGGCGAACAGCAACATCGTGCCGTTCATGGTGAACGTGAAAATACCGGCAGCGTCCATCGGCAGGAACGAGTTGATCAGACCCACGGTCCACTTCGCGACCAGCAGGCTTGCGACACCGCCAATCACCGCGAGCATGATCGCTTCGGTGAGCAGCTGGCCTAACAACTGGGCTCGGCCAGCGCCCAGTGACAGGCGCACGGCCATTTCCATCGAACGGTTCGCGCCGCGGGCCAGGAGCAGGTTGGCGATGTTCGCGCAGGCGATGAGCAGCACGATGCCGGTGATGGAAAACAGCATCATCAGCGGCGTGGTGGCCTCGAGCTGCATACTGCTCTGCCCACGCTGCCCTTCGGCGACCAGGATCTCACGGGCCTTGAAGCGCGCCATCGTTTGTTCGCTCATCCCCGCCTGCAGCGGCGCTTCGATATCGCTCAGGATCGGCTTGTACAGCGCGTTCAGCGCAACACGCGCGCGCTCCATCGTGACGTCGGGCTTCAACCGTCCGAAGAGGTAGACCCAGTACGCCTGCCGATTCTCGATGCTTCGTGAACCGGGGGACATCATGTTTCGCATCGTTAGGGGCACAAAGACGCGCGGGAGGTCGCCGAGTGTCGTGCCTTCAAAGCCGCGCGTAGCGACGCCCACGACCGTCATGGACTTCCCGTTGATCGTGATGACATCGTTGATGATCGCCGGGTTGAGCCCGTGCTGCGTCTCCCAGTAACTGTACGCGAGCACGGCGACAAAATTTCCGCCGACGATCTTGTCGTCGGCCGGCGTCAGCAGACGGCCGGCAGCGGGACGGAGACCGAGCGTTGGGAAATACGAGCCCGAGACGAGGAGCCCCGATGCACTCGTCGTGTTGCCCTTGTAGGCGAGGTTCGCGCCGAATCCGCGATGAGCCGCGAGCCCGGTGAAGACATCCTGCTTCTCTTCGAGATCCCGGAACATCGGGTAGCTGAAGACCTCCTCGCAGCTCCCCGCCTGGCTGCACGACGTCGAGCCTGGCTTTGGTCCAGGTGCGCTCAGGTTGACCAGTCGACCTGACTCAGGAACCGGGACTGGCCGTAGAAGGATCTGGTCGAAGAACGAAAAAATGGCGGCATTCGAGCCGATCCCCAGCGCGAGCGACAGAACAGTCACCAGGGTGACGAATGGCGTCCGCATGAGCGTGCGGAACGCGAGCCGGGGGCTGACCATGATTCGTTACCTCGAGGACGTGGAGCGACCTTGGTTGCTGCGGGTCTGCTGCGCCTACGAGTGGCGTCAGGTTGGGGTTTCGCTCGGTCTCAAACCCTCGCTTCACCCGGGGCTTCTAATAGCCCAAAGAGTTATGCATCGTCCCTGCGCTTTCGCCGGATCTCCAGTGACACGGCGACGCACCTTCACACTCCACGCCTGGTGATCAGAATGTCTCGCAACCTCGCCCGCCCGCTCTCGCTGGCGGCAATTCTCGTGTCCGTCGTGGCTCTCACCGCGGCAACGCAGGCAGCGAGGTTCCCCACAGGATCGTACAAGGCGAACAATGGGACGAACGACATCGTCCTCGCCTTTGACACGACTGGAACGCTCGACGTCCTGGTGGACGGGCAGGCCTTTTCGAAGGGCACGTGGGAAGCCAAGGCAGACACGCTCTCGTTCGGTCCAGTGACCGGTCCGGAGGGCTACGGTTGTGCCGCTGGCGCGAAATACCAGTGGTCGATCGCGGAGAACCGCATCACCTTCACGCGTCTCGCTGACGACTGCGAGATCCGGATGCAATCGTTGACGGGCCTGGCGTGGACGAAGGGCTGACGCATCCCCAGCGCATGAGCGATACGTCGATCACATGGCGCGTTGACGTCGGAGATGCAGAGGTCTCGGCAATCTTCGACGCATCGGACACACCTGACGCGCCGGTTTTTGTCTTCGGCCATGGCGCCGGGGGCAACCTCGCCGATCGCGGCGTCGTGAAAACCGCGCAGGTCCTGCGCGAACGCGGACTGCACACCGTTCGGTTCAACTTCGCCTATCGAGAACGGAAGAGTTCACGGCCGGACCCCATGCCGAAGCTCACCGCGTGTGTCACCGCGGTTGCCGAGCGCGCCCGCGCCGAGTTGAAGCCGCGCAAGCTGCTTATCGGTGGCCGATCGATGGGCGGTCGGGCGGCGTCGGTGCTCGCATCCGAAGGCTTCTCATGTGACGGCCTTCTGCTCCTCGCCTACCCACTCCATCCGCCGGGACGTCCGGAGCAACTCCGATCGGCGCACCTGCCGGCCATCCGCATTCCCGTGTTGTGCATCAACGGAACTCGCGACGATTTCTGCACTCCGTCGTTGATGCAGGAAGTCCTGACCACGGTCCAGCCGACCTGGCAAATGCACTGGATCGACGGTGCCGACCACAGCTTCCACGTGCTCAAGTCGTCAGGCAGGAACGACGACGACGTGATGAACGAAATTGGTGACGTCGCAGCGCAATGGGAGGGTGGTATTTAGTCACCAATCACTGCAGTTCCCGTAGCCAGATGTTCCGGAACCGCACGGGATGAGAGTGATCCTGAAGCCCGAGCGGTAGTTTCTCGGGATGAGCCGCGTATGGCGGCCGGGCATAGTGGCCACTGGGGCCACTGAGCGTGACATGGTCCTGCACCAGCACGCCATTGTGGAACACCGTCATCGTCGCGGGACGTTGCAGCCTGCCTGACGAGTCGAATCGCGGTCCACGGAAAACGATGTCGTACGATTGCCACGCACCAGGCGGCCGGGACGCGTTCACCAGCGGCGGGAATTGCCCGTAAACGGCCGCAGCCTGGCCATCCGGGTAGGTGGTGTTGCCGTACGAGTCCAGCACCTGCACTTCGTAGCGGCCCATGAGATAGACACCGCTGTTGCCGCGATCTTGTCCACTGCCCTTCGCCGGGTCGGGTGACGACCACTCGACGTGGAGTTGTGCGTCGCCGAAACCATCCCGCGTCTGCAGGCCTCCCGTGCCGGGACTCACCTCGAAGTAGCCGTCACGAACCACCCATGCAGGCGCTTTACCCTCGGCGCCGACCCACTTCGAGAGATCCGTGCCGTTGAACAGCACGATCGCATCTTTCGGCGCGGAAACGGGCAACGCACCTGGCCCCGGATCGACCACCACCGGCTGCGGCCGGTTCGGGGCATGGATCGGCCAGTCGGGACTCGGCTGTGCCTGCGCCCCACCCGCAACGAACAGAGCCAGAGCCGGGAGCCTAACGATTAGACGGTGCATATTGACCTCAGGGACGAGAGATCACTGGTTGAGGGTTGGGCTCCGGGATTGCCGTCTTGACATGCAGGATCAGGCGGACGCCGCGCTGCCACGTGACGAACGCGTAGCCCCACTGCACCAGCACGCTCAACCGGTTCCGAAAGCCAGCCAGGTACAGGATATGAACGAATACCCACAGGAACCATGCCGGGACGCCGCTGAATGTCAGCCACGGAAACTCGGCCAGCGCCCGGTACCGGCCAATGACAGCAAGGTCACCGTGTGTCTGGTACCGGAACGGCCGACGCGCTTCTCCACGTAAGTCGCGCAGGATGTTCTGGCCGGCACTCTTGCCCATCTGCATCGCGGGTTGGGCGACGCGCGGAATGGGCTTGCCGGCGGCGTCGCTGATCGCGGCCTGATCGCCAACAACGAAGACCTCGGGTTGGCCGGGCAGTGAGAGATCCGCGCTGACTCTTGCGTGGCTCGCCTTGTCGACACAGGTGGGAAACGTCTTCGAGAGCGACGATCCACGATTCCCGGCTGCCCAGAACACCGTTCGTGACGCAATGCGCTCTTCGCCGGCGTAGACCGCGCCGCTGGTGATATCGGTGACGGGCGTGTTCAGTCGCACGTCCACGCCGAGCGATCGCAGGTCCCGAAGCGCCTGCTCTGAAAGGTGTGGCTTGAACGCGGGCACGAGTCGTGGGCCCGCTTCAAGCAGGATGATGCGCGCCGTCGCGGGATCGATGCGGCGGAAATCCTTGCGGAGCGCCTTACGCGCAATGGAAACCATGATGCCGGCCAGTTCTACGCCGGTTGGTCCGCCGCCAACGATAACAATCGTCAGGCGCTCGGCTCGCTCCGCCGCGTCTTCGGTTGTCTCGGCGACCTCAAACGCCGACAGAAACCGATTGCGCACCTCCAACGCATCCTCGAGCGTCTTCAGCCCTGGCGCGCATCGCGCCCACTCCTCGTGGCCGAAATAAGCGTGTCGCGAACCCGCAGCGAGGATCAGGTAGTCGTACGGGACTTCATTGCCATTACTGAGTTGCAGCGAGCGTCGCTCCTTGTCGATGGACGTCGCGCTCGCGTCGAGCACCGTGATGTTGCGGACCGATCGCAACAACCACCGGATGGGCACCGCGATGTCGCTGGGGGCGAGGGCTCCAGTTGCGACCTGGTAGAGCAGCGGCTGGAAGACAAAGTGGTTCGATCGATCGATCAGCGTCACGTCGACCGGCGCATGGCGGAGTGCCTTTGCGGCTTCGATACCAGCGAAGCCGCCCCCGACGATCACAACGCGTGGCCTGGGTTGGGCCGAGTCACGAGTCACGAGTCACCAGTCACAATTCACGATCCCTGATTCACCGGTTGCGAGGTACTCGAAACCGATAGCACCATGCCGACAACCACCACCGTCACCGCCCCCACGACGTTATGCCAGAGAAATGCGACCTGTGGAAGGCCGAACGACACCGACGCGACTGCGCCCATCCCGGCAAGAAGGCCCCAGAATGCACCCACAGCGCGCGCCCTCGGAATCATGGCGAGCACGAAGACGCCGAGGATGGAACCATAGAAGAATGATCCGTATCGATTCACAACCTCGATCAGGGATCCAAGGGTTGCCGCCTGGACCGCGACGGAACAAGCGAAGATGCCCCACAGCCCAGTCGCCACTTTCGAGACGCGAAGGAAGTGCGCGTCGGTCCCTTCGGGTCGATACCATCGTCGATAGAAATCGATGACCGTCGCCGTCGACAGCGAGTTCAGCTCGGCGGCAATCGACGACATCGCCGCAGCCATCACCGCCGCGATGAAAATGCCGGCCATGCCGAGCGGCAGGTGGTTCAGTACAAAATTCGGCATGATGTAGTTCACATCGCGCGATGGCTCGCCAGTCACCGTCGTCGCGAGCGCCAATGCCTCGGCGCGCACGGATTGGACCGTCGAATCGGTAGCGAGGAAGATTCTTTGACCGACCGCATCGTTCGCGTCGCCCGCCGCGAGTGCAGACGCGGCATCTCGCCGCCTTTCGAACCCGGCACGGTACCGTTCCTCGAGAATGGCGTATCCAGCAGGATCCGCGGCGCGCACGCTCCGTTCGTGGGCCGGATTGAACAGCAGTGGCGCCGGCTTGAACAGGTAAAACACGAAGATCAGGACGCCGATGAGCAGGATCAGCGCCTGCAGTGGGATCTTCCAGTACGCGCTCATCAGCAGCGAACTGCGTGCTTCTTCAACCGAGCGCGCGGTGAGATAGCGCTGCACCTGGCTCTGGTCCGTGCCGAAATACGAGAGCATCAGGAACGTCCCGCCGATGATGCCCGACCAGAACGTGTACAGCTTGGTGACGTCGAAGGAGAAGTCGAACACCTGAACGCGTCCGGCGGTGCCGGCGATCTTCAGCGCCGCGTCCGGATTCACCGGTAACTGTACAACCAGGATGATGACGATCAGAACCAGCGCGCCGACGATGAGGACCATCTGCTTCACGTCCGCCCACGTCACGGCCTGCACGCCGCCGAACATCGTGTAGATCACGGTCGGGATACCGATCAGCGACACCGACCAGAGGAGCGGCCAGCCGAAAATCGCCGAGAAGACGATGCCCGGCGCGGAAATGATCGCGCCGCACGACATGCCTCGTGAGATCAGGAAGAGAAAGCTCGTGAGCGACCGTGTCTTGGCGTCGAATCGGCGCTCGAGGTATTCGTAAGCGGTGTAGACGCGCGCACCGTGCAGGAACGGGACAAGGGTCACGCCCAGGATGACCATCGCGATGGGCAGCCCGAAGTAGAACTGCACGAAACGCATGCCGTCGGTCGCGCCCTGCCCAGTCGTGCCGATCATCGTCACTGCCGACAGCTGGGTGGCCATGACCGACAGTCCGACGGCCCACCACGGAAGGTCGCGATTGGCCAGGAAGTAGCCGTCGATGCCGGTGGTTCCCTTGGCGCGCCTGAGCCCGTCCCAGACAACGTAGACGAGATAGACGACGACGATCAACCAGTTGATCCAGTGCATGGCTGCCTAACGCCCGTAGTGGTACTGGAGCCACGCCAGGGCCGCCAGGGTAGCGACCTGCATGGCCATGACACGGACCAGGACGTGACGGAAGGTTCGAGGTCTCTTCTCCTGCAAGGCCGCTCCGTGAGGGGTGCGACGGGGAACTTACCGTGGCGGCAATACCTGCGGCCAGCCACGGACCACGGGTCGTGTTGACAGCGGGCTTTCTGCGGGCACCTTCCTCTTAATCCACTCTCCGAGAGTTCGAACACCATGCCGCACGTCCGTCACCTGGTCGCTGTCCTGGTTCTCTCTTCGTTAGGCCCCGGCTGCGCCCCAACCGAAGCGCCGGCACCGGTATCGTCCGGACGCCCCCGCGCACAGCTCACGACCTCGGAAACGTTCGACGCCGGCCAGGTGCCTCCGTACGCCGGCGAACACGACGCCACCTACGCGTACATCGACGCGAACCTGCGCGCGCATGTCGAGAACCTGCGCCGCTGGGTGCGGCAGCCATCGGTCAGCGCGCAGAACCTCGGCGTCACCGAGATGGCCGAGATGGTGCGGAAGGACCTCGCCGCCCTCGGCTTCAAGGAAGCGGAGCTCGTTCCGACGAGCGGGCATCCCGGCGTGTGGGGCTACTACGATGCCGGCGCCGAAAAAACGCTGGCCGTCTACATGATGTACGACGTGCAGCCGGTGGAGCCGACGGGTTGGTCGGTCAAGGCATTCGACGGTGCACTGGTCGATCGGCCGCTCGGCAAAGTGCTGATGGCTCGCGGGGCGACGAACCAGAAGGCGCCCGAACGGGCGTTCCTCAACGCACTCGAGGCGATTATCCGTACGCAGGGCAAACTCCCTGTGAACCTCATGGTGGTCGCGGAAGGTGAGGAAGAACTGGGATCGCCGAACTTCGGCCAGGTGATCGACAAATACGAGGCGCGACTGAAGACAGCGTCCGGCGTTTTCTTTCCGTTCAACAGCCAGGCGCCCGACGGTGAAATCGGCATGTTCATGGGTGTCAAAGGCATCCTCGCGTTCGAGATGGAATCGCGCGGTGGACCGCACGGTGGGCCGGTCCGGTCCGAGGTCCACGGTTCGTACAAGGTGATCACGGATTCGCCGACGCTGCGACTGGCGCAGGCGATCGCCAGCCTGACGACTCCCGACGGCAACACGATCCTGGTCCCCCGCTACTACGACGCCATCCGCCCCCCGTCGGACGAGGAGCAGCAACTGACGAATGGCATGTTGCCGAAGTGGATCGCGCAGGACAGCGCTACACGCGCCGGGATGGGAATCGTGCAGTGGATCGACAGCATGAGCGCGCGCGACGCGCTGATCGAGTACCTGTTCAACACCACGATGAACGTGGACGGGATGTGGAGCGGCTACACCGGTCCGGGCATGAAGACCATCCTGCCGCACATCGCGACGGCAAAGGTCGATTCGCGGCTCGTTCCCGACCAGGATCCCGACTCCGCGCTGGCACTCATTCGCGCCCATCTGGATGCGAAAGGATTCAGCGATATCACCCTGCGGAAACTGAGCGGCTATCCGCCGGCGCAGTCGTCGGTGAGTGCCCCGCTGGTTCGCGCAGCGATCGGGACGTACCACAAATACGGACTGCCGCTGAGTGTGTCGCCGCGCCTGGCGGGCAGTGCGCCGTACTACGTCTTCACCAAACGACTCGGGTTACCGATGGTCGCCGGGGGCATCGGTCACGGCTCGGGCGCCCATGGCCCGGACGAATACATGGTGATCGAACCGAAGGCGGGCTCGAAAGTCGCGGGTCTGGCGGCGATCGAGAAGTTCTACGTGGACCTGCTACATGCCCTGGCGGAGGCCAAATAGTCACCCTCGGACATCCCGGCTATTGAGCCGGCCTCGACGCCTTCGCCGCCAGCAGGTTGACGAAGAGTCTGGCCGCCCCCGGCACACCGTTAGGCAGCTGGCGGAAAAATGCCAGCGTGGTGTAGACGTAGGTTCCCTGGCCTAACGGTGCAACGAGCAATGCGCCGCGATTTGCCGGTTCACCCGGATCGCTCAGCGCCAGGACCGGGGTGTATTGCGGATCGAACGTCCGCGGCATGTACAGCGATCGATCCTGGATCCAACCGTCGAAGTCGCGCGACGAAATCCGGTTCGGCACGCGAAGGATTGCAGCCGTTGTATCGAGAATGGCGACCGGCGCGTTTTCGTTCGTCACCCGGTCGTGCGGCCGGTTGATCGTGATCGGGTACGGCATGATCCCAGGCTGCTGCATCTCGTATTGACCGTATTGGACCACGAGCGTGCCGCCGCGGCGGGCGTAGTCGAGCAGGACCGCATTGTTAGCAACCAGCGCCGGCTGCGTTTCGTACGCGCGAGGCCCCACGACAATCGCCGTGAACGCTCGCAGGTCGGCTTGCGCCAGCGTCGCCGGATCAATCGGCGTCACCGCGATGCCTAACTGCTCCAGGGCACTCGCGCTGTTATCGCTGACGCCTGCGATATATCCCACGCGCATTCCAGTGGTCGTCACGACGTCGACCGCTTCGATCGTCATCCGCGATGGCCGGTACATCCGTCGCGCCGTGATGTGTTCGTAGTCGATCGTGGTGTAGCCTTCCGCAAACGTTCGACCACCCTCGGTGGCCGCCACGTCGACGACATGCCGGCCCGTCGGCAATTGGCCGCGGATCCGGTACGTGACCGTGTGCGCCGCGCCTCCCGCCGGCAACGTCACCGACCGGACCGCACTGTCGGCCTGAAGTCCTTGCGGCAGCTTCACCTCGAGACGAACGACACGCTCCGCATCCGACGCCGAGCGCAGTTGTACCCGAAGGTCACGCTCAATCGGGACCCGCGCCGCGGCGTACTGGAGCTGCTGGTCGAGCAGCACCGAAACATCCGGCACGGCGGCGACCGCGCGCCTGACCTCACCGAGCACCTGGTCGGCAAACCGACGCACCACTGAGCTCTGAACCTGAAATGACGTTTCACCAACCCTGACGTCGAAGTTGACCAACGCATCGGCGTCGTATTGTGCCTCGTCACGACCGCTGATCGCGTAGTTGAACATCGCGCCGCGACGAGGCAACGCGAGCCAGCGCAGCGACGAGGTTCGGCCGAATCGCATGCTGTCGCTGCGCAACGTGAAGCTGCTGTCCGGTGCAACCACGACGGGCACCAGGTCCATTTCAACGCTCGCGCCGCCGACGATCATGTACGCGTGGCTGACGGTCACCGGCAGGCGACCTCGATTGTACAACACCGGATTTACAGGCACCGGCTGGCTGGTGCCCCACAGCTCGCGCGGGGCCGACGCATCGATGGTTATCCCCGCCGCCAGCGCGAGCGCGCTGCCGAGTCGTGACCGCGCCTGCCGCACCGCGGCGCCGAGTTCCGTGGGTTCTTCCGCTGGCCCGCGCTGGACGCAGTTGGGATCCTTCGACGCCACCGCGCAAATCATGCGTAGATGTCGGTCAATGCGAGCCAGCGAAGGAACGGACTTTTCCGACGCGAACGCATTGAACGATTCACGCGCCGCCAGGAATGCTCCCGGCAGCGAATCGAGCGCGGCCCGCGCCGCGCCACTTACACGGTCGCGAAACCGGGTCCACGTCGTGTCGATGCCGTCAAACATCGACCGTTCGGTCTTGGCATCCTGCGGTGCTGACACTCGCGTGGCTTCCCGCTGGACGGCGTCGAAGCGGACGCCTAACGGCTGCAGTGATCCAAACGCCTGTGACCGGTGTTGCGACCGGCTGATCGCCGCCAGCTCGGCGTACGAACGGCCGAACAGGGGGTCGTACTCCCCCGCGTTGAGCGTGAGGGTCGCATCGGCCCGTCGCGTTGCGTTGGTAGCGCCGCGGTAGAACTTGGAGACCGTCCACCCTCCGTGACCACCCGTCGCCGTCCGGGGATATCGCACCGTGTCGCCCGACACATCATACGCCTCACGAGCGAGGATGCCGGCCGCCTGGTGGTGACCGTGCCCGTCGCGCGGCGTGCCTGTAAACACGGCGATGATGATGTGGGGCTTGAATGCCCGGACAATCGTCAGGACGTCGAGCAGCAGCGAGTCACGTGGCCACTGCGTGAACGCCTCTTCGACGTTCTTGCTGAAGCCGTAGTCGTAGGCGCGCGTGAAGAACTGTTTGCCGCCGTCGATTCGTCGGGCGGCCAGCAGCTCCTCGGTCCGGATGACGCCAAGCCCTTCGCCGAGCTCGTTGCCGATGACGTTCTGCCCGCCGTCGCCGCGCGTCAGCGAGAGGTACGCGGTTTCGATGTGCCGGCCGCGCGAGAGCCAGGTGATGACCTGCGTGTCTTCGTCGTCCGGATGCGCACCGATGATGAGCACGCGCCCCGAAACACCCAGCCCCTGGATCGCCGCGCCTAACGCTGCTGCGCCGCGCTCCTGCGCACCGATCGCGGCCGGCAGTACCAGGCAAAGTCCAAAGAGGATGGAAAGCAGCGCGCGGAGTAATGGCCGCCCAGGCCCCAAGCCCCAGGCCCCAGGCCCCCATCTCACCTGGTGGCTCCCAGCCTCGGCGCCCGCAACCCTGCCGTGTTGGGCACGGCCCACGCTTCAGCAGCGATCCGCGCCTGTTCCGACTGATGCGCTTCGTGGAATCCCTCGGCCGGACTCGCCCGTTCCGGCCGACCCACATACCGAATGATCAGGGCGTTGCCCGCTGAGGCCCGGAGCCGCGGCGCCACGAAACTCCACGCGCCCATGTTCTTCGGCTCTTCCTGCGCCCACACGATCTCCACCACGTTCGGATAAATGTCGACGGCACGTGAGACTTCCTCGTGCGGCCACGGATACAACTCCTCGACGCGCGCCACCGCCACGTGATTGGGCCGTCCCTCGGCCACGAGTTCGTAATACAGCTTGCCGGTGGTGAAGACCAGTCGCGTGACGTCTTCGCGACGCGCCACACCCGGATCGTCGATCACACGCTTGAAGCCGCCCTGCGTCAGGTCCTCGAGCTTGGACGCGGCCGCCGGCAGCCGCAACATCGACTTCGGTTGCATGAGCACCAGCGGCCGGCGCACCGGATCTTTCGCCTGCCGTCGCAAGGCGTGGAAGTACTGCGCCGGTGACGTGCAGTACGCGACGCGCATGTTTCCTTCGGCGCAGAGCTGGAGGAACCGTTCCAGCCGGGCGCTCGAATGTTCCGGACCCTGTCCCTCATACCCGTGCGGCAGCAGCAGCACGACCGAGGAATCCTGACCCCACTTTACCGTGTCGGCCGCGATGAACTGGTCGATCACCGGCTGGGCCATGTTGACGAAGTCGCCGAACTGCGCTTCCCACAACACGAGGGCCTCGGGATGGGCGGTCGAGAATCCGTATTCGAACGCCAGGACGGCCAGCTCGGTGAGGGGACTGTTCCAGACCTCGAACTTCGCCGAGGCGTTAGGCAGGTGCTGCAGCGGAATCCACGAGGACCCGTTTTCGGTGTCGTAGAGGACCGAGTGCCGGTGCGAAAACGTCCCGCGCTCCGTGTCCTGCCCCGTCAGCCGGACGTCCACGCCCTCGACCAGCAGGGACGCAAACGCGAGCGACTCGGCGTGACCCCAGTCGATGCCCCCGGCTTCACCCATCGACTCACGGCGGCGCTCGAGCTGCTTCGCCAGCCTGGGATGCACGTGGAAGGTCTCCGGCCACGACAGCAGCCGTTCGTTGAGCGCGATCAACAGCTCGGCGCGGACGGCCGTCGGCCCCGGTGATACCGCAGCTGGCGTCGCGGCTTCCGCCGCGTGGGCCGGAGCAACATCACGGTGGGCATGGGCTTCCTCGAGGCGCTGCATGACGGCCTGCTCTTCGGCGGCTACATCCTGCTCGGTGACGACGCCGTCGCGAACCAGCCGATCAGCCAGGACCTGGCGGACCGTCGGGTGCGCCCGGATTGCCCGGTACAGCATCGGTTGTGTGAAGGAAGGCTCGTCGCCCTCGTTATGCCCCCAGCGCCGGTAGCCGACGAGGTCGATCAGGAAATCCTTGGCAAACTGCTGCCGATAGGCGATGCCGAGCCTGACGGCGGCAATACACGCCTCGGGATCGTCGGCATTCACGTGAACGATCGGCACCTCGAAGCCCTTGGCGAGATCCGATGCGTAATACGTGGACCGGCCGTCGGCGGGATTGGTCGTGAAGCCGACCTGGTTGTTGCTGATGATGTGGAGCGTGCCCCCGACACCGTAGCCGCGTAGTGCCGAGAGGTTGAACGTCTCGGCCACCACTCCCTCGCCCGGAAACGCGGCGTCGCCATGTACGAGGATCGGCAGCACCGACGCACCACGTCCGTCCGGGGCGCCAAACGCGCGCCCATACGCGCGTTGTTTCGCACGGGCGAGTCCCTCGAGGACCGGGTTCACGACCTCGAGGTGGCTCGGGTTCGGGACCAGTGTGAGCCGGACATGCCGCAAGTCTTCGAACGCGCGTTCCGACTCGAATCCCAGGTGGTACTTCACGTCGCCGGTCTCGCTGTCGGCAACGTCCGCATGCTTGCCGTCAAACTCATCGAAGACCGTCCCGTACGGTTTGCCGAGGATGTGCGCCAGGACGTTGATGCGGCCGCGATGCGCCATGGCCATCACCATTTCACGCGCTCCACCCGTGGCCGCGTCGTGAATCGCGATGTCGAGCATGGGGACGAGCGCATCGGTCCCCTCGATCGAGAAGCGCTTCACGTTCACGTACTTCCGGTGGATGAAGCGCTCGAGTGCGTCGACCTCCGTGAGGCGGCGCAAAAGCGTGCGTTGCTCATCCGGCGAAAGTTGCCGTCGCAATCCCTCCTGTTCGATCACCGTACGGAACCACTGCCGTTCCGACTCGTTCCCGATGTAATCGAACTCGAATCCCAGGTTCGACTGGTACAGTGACCGCAATCGGGCGGCAACATCGGCCGCGGTGGGCAGGTCGAAGCCGAGCGCTGCACCGGGCACTCGCTTCAGGTCTTCTTCGCTGACACCGTGGAAGGCTGGCTGCAGCTCGGCCGCGCCCGGTGGGTCGCTGCCTAACGGGTCGATGCGCACCGCAAAGTGGCCGTAAATGCGGATCGCATCCATCAAGGCGGCGGCGCCGGCGACGAGTCGCAGAAACGGAGCGTCTGTTGTGACGGTTGGCGGCAAGCCGCCGACCCCCTGTGGCGCGATGGACTCCGCAAAGCGGAAAAACTGGCGCCACGATTCGTCCACGGAATTCGGATCCCGGCGGAACTGCTCGAGGAGCTCCGCAACGTGCCCGTCGTTGTAGATCCCCGTGACAGGAAGACTGGTCATGTCCGGAATTTACATACCAGCAGGAGCCGGTGAACCGATCGAATGACTGTCAGTGCAGTACCTAGCTGGCGGCGCGGCCGGGTAGCCCGGGGACGTTCCCAACCAGGAATTGCACGTGGAGTCCGCCGTTTGTCGTCCGGAACTTGGGGTCCAGCTTGATGCCCGTCACGCGTTCCAGCGGAACAGCGGATAGCAGTCCAACGTGCCATGCGACAAACCGCTGTCGCAGTTGGTGGCCGAATTCCGTCAAGAGACGTCGTGTCTCGCGCGCGTCGCCGAGTCGCACACCGTAGGGCGGGTTGGAGACCAGCCAGCCACTTGATGATTCGGGTTCGATGCGCAGCGCGTCCCGCTTCTCGAATCGCAGCAGCGCCGTGACGCCAGCGCGTTCGGCGTTGTCCGTTGAAGCGCGGATGGCGGCGGCGCTCCGGTCCGAGCCGATGATCGCAGGAACCAGGTCCCGTCGCTCGCGACGCTTGGCGTTGTCGCGCACGCGTTGCCATTCGTCATGATCGTGTCCCGGCCAGTTCATGAACCTGAAGTCGCGGTTCATGCCCGGTGCGATTCCTGCCGCAATCAGCGCGGCTTCGATCGGGATGGTCCCCGACCCACAGAATGGATCGAGCAATAGCGACCTGCGATTCCAGCCGATCGCCAGAACGAGCGCGGCGGCGAGCGTTTCTCGCATCGGCGCCGCGGTGACGCTGGTGCGGTAACCGCGCTGATGCAGGTGCGCGCCGGACGAGTCGGCACTCACGGTGCAGTGGTCATGGTCGAGGCGGACGACGATCAGTTGCGTTCTACTCTCCAGAACATCGGCGTCGTCATCGCCCGATGCCTTTGTTATCGAGGCCCCCATTCGGTTGACCAGGTCCCGTTCGATCCGCTCGGCCACCGCTCCGCTGTGATAGAGGCGCGACTTCCGGCACGTGACCCGGAGGGTTACTCGCTCTCCACGCGTCAGGACTTTCTCCCAGGGAATGCGCTGAGCGCGTCGTTCCAGTTCGGCGAAGGTCAATGCCCGGTATTTCGCGAGTCGGACGAGCACACGACTCGCAGTCCGGAGGTGGAGATTGGCTTCGTACAGTTGGCTGCGCGTCGCGCCGAACTCCACGCCGCCGTCGACGACATGGGGGGATTTGAGGCGCAGATTGAGCAATTCACCGGCAACGACCGACTCGAGCCCCGGGGCCGCTACGGCGAATGCCTCGAATTCACCCGCCGATTCACGCGTCACGAATCACGGTTCATGGTTCGCGGGGCTTTCGAAGCCGAGCCCAGAACAGCACCGCGAAAATGAGCGCGTAGAAAAGCGGTTCCCGAATGTCGCGCTTCACGGCCATATAGTAATGGATCAGGCCCAGGACAACGGCCGGAAAGATGAGCCAGTGGAGCGCGTTCCAGCGCTTGTTGCCGAGGCGCTTGATCCATCCCTTCGTCGACGTGATCGCGAGCGGGACGAGCAGGAGGAACGCGGCCATGCCTAACGTGATGTAAATCCGATCGGAGACGTCTTCCACCAGGAGCGACCAGTTCAGCTCCGCGTCGAGGACGAAGTAGATGCTGAGGTGGCAGAAGATGTAGAAGAAGGCCAATAATCCGAAGATGCGCCGGTAGCGGATCAGCCATCCCCATCCAGTGACCTTGATGAGCGGACTCACCGCCAGGGTGAGCACGAGGAAGCGGATATTCCACTCCCCCATGAAGTGCTCCATCTCCTTCACGGGGTTGGCGCCGAGGAACCGCGTATCCCGGGTCAGGTCGGACCAGAGGGCGAAAGCGATCCACAGCGCTGGCAGGAGGCTCACCGCGATGACGGGGTATTTCACCCATTGCGGTGCTTTGATACGGGGTACGCGATAACGATGACGCGATTCCGCTGGTCGGGCCCTACCTTCCCCGGCGGGGGGGCCCCCCCGCAACCCCTGCCCCGCAGCCGCCGGACCTGCCTCCATCAGTAGAAGCGACGGAGGTCCATCCCCGAGTAAAGGCTCGCCACCTGGTCCTCGTAGCCGTTGAACATCAGCGTCGGCTTCTTGCGGATCGAGCCAATCACCTGCTCGCGCGCCTGGCTCCAGCGAGGATGGTTCACCGTCGGGTTCACGTTCGCGTAGAAGCCGTATTCGTTTGACGCCGCCTTGTTCCACGCCGTCGCCGGTTCCTTGTCGGTGAACCGAATCCGCACGATCGACTTGCAGCCCTTGAAGCCGTACTTCCAAGGCACCACGTGCCGCAACGGCGCGCCGTTCTGGTTAGGCAGGTCGACGCCGTAGACACCGGTGACGAACATGGCCAATGGATGCATCGCCTCGTCAATCCGCAGCCCTTCCACGTACGGCCAGTCGAGCACCGGGAACCGCTGCCCCGGCATCTGCTTGGCGTCCATCAGCGTCGTCATCTCGATGTATTTCGCCGACGGCAACGGCTCAACGCGCTTGATCAAGTCCGCCATCGGAAAGCCACGCCACGGGATCACCATCGACCACGCCTCGACGCAGCGGTGCCGGTAAATCCGGTCCTCCAGTTTGTGCGGCTTGATCAGGTCCTCGATCAGGTAGTCGGCGGGCTTCTTCACCATGCCGTCTACCTTCACCGTCCACGGCTTCGTCTTGAAGTTCCGCGAGTTCGGCGCCGGATCGTCCTTCGCCGTGCCGAATTCATAGAAGTTGTTGTAGCTCGTGATGTCATCCCATTCGGAGAGTTCGCCTCGAATTTGTTCTCCCATGCTGACCGCCCCCACCTTGCCGGGCCCTTGCTGCGGAATCGGCCGGCGCAGTTTCTCCATCGCCTGGGCAACGTCAGGAATCGCCACCGTCGCCGCCACGACGCCGAGCAGACCCGCTTCGCGCAGGAATTGCCGACGATTCCGGTAGACCGACTCGTCGGTGATCTCGGACGAAGCGATTGCGTGCTTCGGAGTTACCCTGATCAGCATCACGGCTCCTGGCCAATGGAAAGACCCCGGGGCTTTTGTACCCCGGTCCGAAGATATCGCCGATGTACAGGTTTTGGTTCCCGCGCCGAGGCCGGTGGTTCCAGCCTTGGGGGCCTTACTTAGCCTTTAGGTGTCTGACCCCCAGGCTAATGAGCACTCAGGCGGTTTTGTGCGCAGGATCAGCAGGCGCGTGACCGACCGGATTGAATCCCCCAGCGCCCATCGCCCAACTGCCCACCCGCCGATAACGCGCTGGAGAGGATCGCATCGCGAATCTCGCGCAAGGTCGTTTCGGTGATCGCTGGATCCCACGGACCGCCGGTCAAGGCGCGGAGTCGCAAAGGAGTCGCTTCCGGACGCCGTCGCGCAAACTCAGTCCACTGCTGCAGTACACCGCGCGCGCGCGACTCGGCGGCGTACTGGACGACCGCTCGCACGGCGCTGACGTCGTCACCCGGACCGGCGAAGGTATCGACGAGGCACGCCCAAGATCCGCTCACCGAGATCGATGCGAACGTTTGTTCGAGTGATTGATCCCAGGGCCTGAACTCGGATTTCGTGTCGAGGGCCACTCGACCCAGTGGCGCTTCGAGGACCCGCCTGACTGCTTCGTGCACGGTCAGCCGCCGTTCGGCGCCGTACAACTCGGAGAACCAGGAGCGCGTTGCTTCCGGAACCGACGTCAATCCCTCGAGGGCGCGCAGCGTGGCGCTTCCGCCGGCTCGCGCCGCTTCCGGGGTGATGGCCGACGCGTAGCCGGTCAACACGGGATCCTGCGCCGCGCTCAAGTGCCCGTTCAGTCGACCGTCGCGGGCCAGAGAAGCGCTGACAAACCAATCGACGTTGCGCGCCAGGACTTCGGTTGGGCGCGCCGATCCCATCATCCGCGCGTTGATGCTGTCGACGCGAGTGGCGCTCGCCATCTGACGCAGGGCGCCTGCGAGTTGATCCACCGACTGCCGCAACGCGTGGTCGGTGCGATACCACCCTGTGCCCCCGTATTCGCGGCGCGCGGCCTGCCAATCGAGATCGTGCGCGAACTCGTGCGCCATCACGCCACTGTGGCTGGTTGGCGGGAAATAGATGATGCGACGAATCGGGTCGTGCAGCGCGAGCGCGCGTTCGCCCAGCGGACTGGCGCCGAAATGAATCCTCAGGCCTCGAGGATCGAAGCCCGGCAGCACCCGACGCATGTCGAGAATCGCCAGTTCGAGCGTGCGTTGGAAGTACGGACGCCAGTTCGTGCGCGTCGTGGCGTCGAACGTCACCGTCACTCCGAAGCGTGACTGCAGCTCGCGGACTGTCGGGGCAGCATCGCCCGGAAGCCAGGCACGTTCCTGCGCGAAGGGCCGCATGGCGACGCTCGCCGTCAGGATCGCCGCATCGGCCTCGGGCACGGGCGACGAGCTGCGCGCCTTGAGGAGCGCGTACTCCGCAGCCAGCGTCTCTTCATTCGACGACCGTTCCACGAAACGCAGGCGCAATAGGCGATCGGTCATCCCTTCGCCACCCCGGAGCAGTCCAGAGTAGCCGCGGACCGCAACCATTATGGGCGCCAGGGGAGGCTGTTCGCGCACCGCCGCCAGCGCCGCCATCCGGAACGGCAACGCATCGCTGCGCCGTCGATCAATGGGATCAATGGGGTCAGACTCCTTTGATCGACTACCAGCCGCCATCGGGGTCGCGTCCCCAAGGATCAAAGGAGTCTGACCCCATTGATCTCCAGCGGCGACGGTGTTCCCAACCGCCGCGATCTTCGCGACCAGCGCCGGCAGCGCAGCAACGGCATCGCGTTCACCCCGCGCGGACAACGGAACGATGACCGGGCGCTCAACCTCAAAGCGCCTGGAAATGCGCCACAGACGGAGGAGCTGGACGCGACCCACGCCATCACGGTCGGCGGCGTTCAGCAGGGCGCGCGCGTCGCGCATCGCCAAGATCCGGTCGCGGGACTGTGCCGCCGCAGCCGTCGCAATCTCCGGTGCGCGCCGCGAAACAGAGCCCGAGGCGGAGGCCAGCCGGTAGGCCAGGCGAACTGTCAGTTCGCCAACCCTTGGATCGGCCGTGGCCGAAACGACGCTGTCGATGATGGCCTGGTGTCGAGCGCCGAGTTTGCGGTTTCCTTCGAGATAGAGAAGGTCCAGCGCGCCAAACCTTGGCTCAAATGCGTTTCCCGTCAGCGTTCGAGCGATCATGGCATCAGCCAGTTTCGCGGCGCCGATCGGCTCGATCGCGGGGTCGCGCGTCGCCTGGTCGATCAGTCGGAATGGACTACCCAGACCCAATCGCAGGCGTTCGAGATACAACGCGGCGATGGCTTCCGCCGGTGTTATCGAGCTGACCACGCGCTTTCCCAGACTTCGCTCGAGGGAATCGGCGAACGCCAGTCCGACCTCGGCGTGGAGCAGCAGTTCGCGCTCGCGGGTGGACGTCTTGATATGCGTAAGCCAGGCGCCGGTGCTCACGACTACCGAAATCGCGAGAACCGTCCCCAGAATCGCAAGCCGACGCACACCCAGTTTCTTCATTTCTGCTGCCCCGACCAGACCGTTGCGCTGAATCACCGCATCCCGCCGTCCACGTCGGTCCCCCCGCAATCCGACACCTGAGCGAGGTATTTCGTCACCGACGACCCTCTGGAATCCCCGCTTACAACGAACCGTCCGTCGGAAGCTGTAAGTATCCCGTTTCGTTCCCGGTTAGGTTCCTCGCGTGTCCACCGAATGTTCCTCACTGACATGAGTCGCCAGCTGGTCTGGCGCACGATCCTTTCTACCCTGTTCGTCACGTTTCCATCGAACAGTGGCGCACAAGACCCGGTTTCGAACCTTGGCCTCCCTGCGGTCGCCGCCTTCGGCTTTCATGGCGGTTTCGCCAGGCTGGAACGCTCCAGCGACGGGCAGGAAGGTGGCCTGTTCATGGACCTTGGGTGGCTGAGAGGGCGATCGGTACGTCTTCAGGCTGAAATCGCGATGCTGAGGGCCACGCTTACAGAGACCCTCGTTCTGGAAGATTCGACATTTCACGGGGACTTTTACGACCTGTCGGCCGGTCTGAGTGCCATCTGGCTCTTGAATCGGCAAGGTCCGGTTTCTCCCTATGGCCTGGCCGGCCTCGCGGTTCACGCCCTTTCGAGCTCCTTTGGAAACTCGGTGCTCGACCAGCGCTATAACGCCAACCGATTCGGCAGCCACGTAGGCGCGGGTGTGCGGTTGCGCGCCGGGTCAGCGCGACCAGCGCTATTTGCCGAGGTTCGTCGGGTGATTTCTGATCACGTCGACCGGACCGAAACCCGATTCGGAGGCCTGCTTCTCCTGGGAGATCTCTACCGCCGCACGGCCGCGATTAATCGTTAGGTCGAACACGGGAATTGAGGGAAGCTGACATGCCGGCGCGTACCAGTAGCAGGGCCCCGCAGGCTACGACGAAGCGAGCGACGCCGACCGCCCGAACCAGGGATACCGCGTCCGATGTCGCGTACGCGCTCGGATGGCTCGAAAAGCGCGGCACGAAGAAGAACCGTGATGGCATGGCTCGCTACGGCATCGTCGCGAAAAAGGTGTTCGGTGTCTCGATGGGCACCATGAAATCCCTCGCCAGGGAACTTGGTCGAGATCACGCACTCTCCCAGGCGCTCTGGAAGACCGGCTGGTATGAAGCGCGGATGCTGGCGTCACTCGTCGGTGAACCGGATCGGGTCACACCGGCGCAGATGGAGCGGTGGGCGAAAGCGTTTGACAATTGGGCGGTCTGCGACACCGCGACGTTCGCGTTATGGGATCGGACGCCGCACGCCTGGTCGAAGGTGCGCGAGTGGTCGTCGCGGAAGGAGGAATTCGTGAAGCGCGCGTCCTTCGCGTTGCTCGCCAGTCTCACCGTCCACGACAAACAGGCGCCTGACGAGCCGTATCTCGCGGGCCTCGTGCTGATCGAGCGGGAAGCGCCTGACAACCGGAATTTCGTCAAGAAGGCGGTGAACTGGGCGCTGCGGTCAATTGGAAAACGGAGCCCGATGCTCAACAAAGAGGCGGTGGCAGTAGCCCGCCGCCTGGCGGAGGCGGACGATTCGGCGTCGCGTTGGGTGGGCAGAGATGCACTGCGCGAGTTGACCAGCCCGGCGGTGCAGCGACGACTCGCCAAGCCACGGGCGAAGAAGGTCGCGCGCGCCTGACTGGCCGACGTCTAGACAACTCGGATTTACACGGAAATGGCCTCACGCGTGAGACAGGTTCACCGCGTTCATCGGCCCATCGGATTTTGGTAACACGACCCGCGGTTCGCGTCAATCGACTGAGACGTCTAGGCGCTGCCTAGCGCATCCGCCAGCGCCGACTGCATGTCGTCCGAACAGGTCCACTGCGCCATCCTGGAGTCGGTGGCACCAGCGACTAGAAGCAGCTTCGCGACCGCACCGTGTTGCGCGCGCGGATTGCCGCAGTTCCGGGAGCCGTGGCAACACCAGCTCAACGGCGTACCGTCATAGGTCGTTTCACGAGTGTTGATCAGCGCGCGCCCCGCAGGATAGCGCAGGATTGCCTCGACGCACTCGACTGATCCCTCCCACGCGGCGCAATGCAGTGCGTTGCCACCCGTGGGCCCCGAGATACTCGCCATCGCCGGGTCGAATCCGAACTCGAGCAGCAGCTCCACCGCGGGTCCGTTGGCGCCCCACGCTTCGTCGGTCAGCGCTCGCTGCTCGGCGGGCTCCAGTCGGTCCATGAGGCCGGGATTGTCGCGAAAGATAGCCCTCGCCTCGTCCGCGTCTCCTCGGTGACAGGCCAGCAACAGCCGCGCCACCGGGTTGGCGAATGACTTCATGACCTCGACCGTTTCGGTCTGTCCTCGCTCGGCCGCGACCTGCAGCGGCGTGAGGTTCGAGCCTAACGTCCAGAGGTAGATGTGAAAACTGCTTGGCGGTTTCTCGCCGTAGTTGCCCTGGCCCGTTCGCAAGGACAGCAGCGACGGATCCGCGGTCAACATCCGGCGGACCCGGGGTGTCAGCCCTAACGCGGCCGCCAGGAAGATGTCGCACGACGCGCCGCGGTCGACGAGGTACCGCGCCAGGTCGGCTCGCGACTTCTCGGGGTGGCCGACGTCACCCATCATCCACTCCGCCGCCGTCGAGCGATGGTCGATGTCACGTGCGTCCAGGTCGGCGCCGGCGTCGAGCAGGAGGTCCACGATCCGGCGAGATGCCGCGAAATGGAGTGGAGTCTGTCCGTCGCCACCCCGCTCGTGCACGCGCGACGGGTCGTCGCTCAGGAGTTTGGCGAGGAGATCCGGACGGTCGAGTTGAGCGGCGGCGCAGGCGTCGGGAACGGCTCCGGCAGCCAGGAGTCGTTCGGCGACGGGCCCTTTGGCCGCGTACAGTGGATGGAATCCGCCGGCCCACCAGTCGCTCCGCCGGTTGGGATCGGCGCCGAATTCGAGCAGCGTCTCAACGAGGGCCAGATCTCCATCACCGGCGACGGCGACCAGCGCCGGTGAGTCAAAGCCAAACAGCGGCTCGTTGATCGCGGCTCTGGCCTCTTCGCTGTCGGCGAGAACACGGCGAAGCGCGACGGCATCATGGTCGTGCACCGCCTGCCTGAAGCGATCGATCGGTGCAGCGTGACTGGCAGTTTCCATAACGCAGCAAGAAAGCGCCGGCCGCCCGACGCATCAAGAGAGCGCCGTTGCCGCGTCCGTCAGTTCGGTTGCTTCAGCAAAGCGTCGTGAGCTGGGCTTCCGATCCCGTCGGCGGCCGCCGCTGCAGCGGTCATCGCCTCCCGGGCGCGCACCAGGAGTTCCTGCGCCCGCTTCACGTATCTCTCGCACTCCGCCGTCGTTTTCTCGCCCGGATTCCCGCACACCACGATGGCCAGCAGATTCTCCGCCTGTACCACCGCGGCATCCGCCGTGTCGAACCTCTGGTCGTGGAACCGTGCCGTGGCGACCGCGGCCGTGGTGACCACCGCCATTCCGAAGGTCGTGCCCACCGCCATGTGCCGCAGCCGGCGCTGGATAATGCTGAACAAAAGCCCGTGCATAACGCCTCCATCCCGAAAAGGTCGATGCCTAACGGGACGGATATTTAGCGAACGGCCAATCGCCGTGACGGGCTCTACATCACAATAGCGATGTCAGCCTCAGGCTTAGGACTTTTCTACAGTCGTTATGGTCGTGGCCGCTACTCGTCAGGCAGTCAGCGTGGCGGCCTAACAGTTGTGCCGGCGGGCGCGGCCATTTCCCCGGGACGGTACCGGACGACGGACTGGGCGTCCACATCCTTGTCGGTGAATGCGACCCGCTTCAGATCGCCCTTCGCGAAACGCTCGGCCTGGTCGGCGTGCCACCGCGACGCGGTGTCAGGGCTCTCGCCGTACGCCAGAACCGAGTAGGCCTTCGGGACATCGGTGAACTCGACGGCCAGCACCCAGCCATCGCCGCCATTGGCGGACAACTTGCCGTCCGGATCGCGGCCGAAATTGAGGACCCGGAAGCAGCCTAACGCACCGCCGCACCCGCCCACCGGGACGTCGACTTTGCCCCGCCGCACGCGATGCACCTCACCCCATTTGACGTCCCAGCTCCCATACCGGCGAGCGGTCTCCGTGACCGCCCACGCAAACGCCTCCGCCGCCTTCTTATGGTCGCTCAGGCCGACCGGCGTCCGTGCCGGGTCGCTCATCAACCAGCGTTTCGCGTAGCGCAGCGAATCGGGCAGTCCCTGGCCGTACCGCTGCCACCAGACTTCAAACAGGGACCCACCGCGGCTCTCCGGTTCCGACGTGTTCTCCCACTTCTCCAGCAAGGCCAGCGCGACCGCCACGTCGCCGGTAGGGTTCGTCGCCTTCACCGCGGCCACCAGGTCCGGCTTCACGCGGTCGGCAAGGAGCATTCGGTAGGTGTGCTTCAGCCGAACGACGTCTTCGAGCGTGTGCTTCTTGTTCCCGCCGACGAGCTCCAGGCCAAGCTGGCTCCGGAGTGACAGCGAGGGCGGCTGCAGGTTCGGGTACGCGTTGTTCGTGTCGAGCGGGGCGTTGAGGTTTGTCCAGTGCGGGGAGTTGTTCTCGTTATGCACGTACCCGCCGCGCGGATTGAGGACCTGCGGCAGGGAGTCGAACGGCACATAGCGTGTCCAGACCTGCCGCGTCTCACGGGCCGGCACGGCCGTGTCACCGCCCGTCGGGTGCGGCAGCACCGGCAGCCCTGCCATCCAGATGTAATAGATGTTCCCGTCGCGGTCGGCGTACGTGAAGTTCGATGTCATCCGCGCCCGCATCTTCATCGCGTCTTTCCATTCTGCCAGCGACTTCGCCTGCATCATGCGGAGGAACTGTTCGCCGGCGCGGAAGTCGCCTTCACCCGCCGCCTTCACGACATAGATCTTGCCGTTCCCTCGATGGACGACCGGGCCGAGTGGCGTCGACCACTGTTCCCGCGTTTCGGTGGCAACCGCATCGCCATTCTTGAAGCTCACGGTGGCCAGCTCGCGCTGGAGCGGCACCGACGTTCCGTCGAAGAGGTAGTGGTCCGGCTGGGCCGGATCGGCATCGAGCGCGTACAGCTCGTCCAGGTCCTGGGCGTTGTTCGTCGTCGCAAAACCCAGATAACGGTTGAATCCACCGATCACGATGAACGGTCCGCCGATCCGGAAGTCGCCATAGAAGTCGACCACGCCCGGAACAGTCAGGTGCGCTTCGTAGTAGCCCGCGTTCCAGTTCAGGTGCGGATTACGCAGCAGGATCGCGCGCCCGGATTTCGTGCGGCTCGGCGCAAAAGCCCAGGCGTTCGATCCAACGTTGTCGGGTGTCATCTCGCCGGTGTCGACGGGCGCGCGCGGCGAGTTGGCCCGCATCGACGGATCTACCAGCCGCTGGTACCCGCGGATCGCGGCGGGGGAGACGCCCCCGACGTCGAGCGCTGCCACGTCGTAACCGATGAATCGCGGCATCCCGGACGGGAATTGTGTCGGATGGAGTTCCACATACCGATTGAGGCCTTCAGCGAATCCCTCGTAGACGTCCCGCGTGGATTCGTCCAGCCGGTGATACGTCGCGATCACGCGCTGCCGGTCACGCCAGGAGCCGAAGTCGGACTCGATGCTGTCTCGTCCGAACACGCGCCCCATTCCGCCGCTGGCTCGCAACACGTTCATCACCGTCCGCGGTCCGTGGTCTTCCGACATGACCCAGGCGAGTCCATAGCCGCCGGCGCGCAGCGTCCGCGCTCGAATGTGCGGGACGCCGTGTTCGGTGCGGATGATCTCCACGTCGCGCCAGAGCTCCTCGGTCCGTGCCAAACTCACGAAGCCGGTTGCTGCAAACACGACAGCGGCGATCGTGAGCGTCGCCGGAACGCGGAAGAAACGATTCAATCGACGCATGACCGTGTGATTCGAAGGATTCTGCTCGCTACTGCGCGGAATCTGGCGCCGGGGAATCCCGGCGCCAGCCGCCTGCAGAATTACGCAGTCGTACCGCCGCGTGATGCGAGCAGGTCTTCGAGCGCCGCCAGGCGAAGCTGGATCTCATGCAGGCTGGCGGCCCGCATCCGCACGAACATGCCGATGGTACTCACGGTCGCGATCAGCACGGCCAGCATGCCGAGCGCGATCACCAGGGGCATCATGATGCCCGCCACGCTCATCCACGGCAGGGCGCCGAGCATGGCCGCGCGCGCCATTTCGACGGCTTGCCCACCCACGAGGATCGTCAGCAGCAGTGCCAGCACGCCGGTAACACTCCATGCCATGATGCTGACCTTGCGGATGAACCGGTCGCGCTTCTTCTCGTTTTCGATGGCGTCCCACACACCGCCGGACGCCGTTGCCTTTTTGTCGTTCATGTCTGTCTCCTGAGAAGGGATTCCTGAAGTCGTTTCTTTGCGTGGTGAAGGCGCGTACGCACCGTACCGATTGGCCTTCCAACAACCGTCGCGATCTCCTGGTAGCTCAGTCCGTCGCGATACCGGAGGAGCATCACTTCGCGTTGCGGCGGCGGCATCGCCATGAGCGCCGCGGTCAACGCCTCTTCGTCGACAAGTGCATCGTCATCGTCCTCCGACTCCGACGCCGGGATCGCGACAGTGTCGACGGACACGTCATCAATCAGCTCATGCTCGCGCTTTCGGCGGCGCAGGAAGTCGATCGCCCGATACCTCGTTATGCGGAAGAGCCAGGTGCGAAACGCGCCCGGATCGGCGAGGTCGCGAAGGTGCCGGTACACGGCCAGCCACACTTCCTGCTGCGCGTCCTCTGCGTCATCACCAACGATGCCGCGCAGGTAGCCAAGCGTGCGTCCTTCGAATGCCGACATGAGCTTCGCGAACGCCGCGTCATCACCTGCCTGGCAGCGAAGCACCAGCAGTCGCAACGCAAGGTTCTGGGGTCGTGAGTCGACACTGGAAGCATCACGACGTGCAGGGTTCGCCACGTACCGCCTCCAGGAATCGGTGATGTCCAATTCGGTGTCGGCTTAGTGACGTCGCGCCTGGCCGAAAAGTTCAATCGGCCGATCTTCCGCCCTCACCCGCACTTATAGCAAGAGGCCGAGCCTGGCAGTTGCCCAGGCTCGGCCTCTAATCATGAGCGGCGCGGGTCAGTCGCTTCGAAAATCGAGCGTGAGCTGACCCTCGATCGTCACGTTGAGCACATACGTGTATCGCCCGGCAGGCAGCAGCGTCTCGCCTACGTAGTCGATCGGCTGAAGGCGCCGCTCTTCACCGCCCACTCGCACGATGATCAGCGCGTAGTCGTACGCCTTTGATACTCGATGGTATTCGCTGACGCTGTGCGCGGCAACAACGCCGTAGTCCACGCTGTCTTCAGGGAAGACCACGTCCACACTGGTGAACGGGAAGGAACTCTCGTTGGCGATGCGAATGTGTACATCGCCCCTCGGCCCAAACGGGGCCGGACAGCCGGAGACCACGAGCACACCGACTAGCAGTCGCTGAAGCAGATGCCGCCGCATGCGGCAAGGACAACCAGCTTGCCGGTTGTCCCCTACGCGAGTGGCGCTCCGATCGAGCTTGAAAAGCATCTAACCACAGGGAACACAGGGCCCATAAGAATCGTGGGCCAAACTGACAATTTGCGCATTGCTGTTCCTGTGTTCCCTGTGGTGAAAGGGTTTTTCGTTACTGCGGTAAAGGCAGGACCAGGAAAGTCTGGGACGGCCCGACTGGCGTCACCGTCGTTCCGACCATCTTGCCGATTGTCGCCGTGTAAGCGCCGTTAGGCACGCGCTGGCCACCACCGCCCCGGCCACCTCCACCGCCACCTCCCCCGGCCCGACCTGGTGCCGCTGCACATTGAGGCATGGCCGGTGGTCCACTCGCTGCCGTGCTGTCCGCCGCACCCGCCCCTCGACCGCCGACATCCGCAGGATCACCGCCGGCACGCCCGGGCGTAACCGGGGCGTCGGGAACCAGGCCCCATGCGACGCGCCGCAACCCCGCCGACTTGTCGAGCTCACACCGTCGCACACGCGTTCCAGCCTGATTCTCGATCGTCAACACGAGCTTCGTGTCCGCCGGGAGCGCCTGCCTGACGTGGTACGTGAACACCGCGCCTGACGGCGGGTTGGCGACCTGGAAGTTGCCGGACAAGGTGCCGATGCCGGCGCTGCCGGCAGGACCCAGGCCCGTCGTGTTGTACGAATACGCGTGACGCAGCGGGAACAGCCGCGCCTCTTCGGCCAGCGATGCCGGCGTGACTTCGCGCAGCGCGCTGTAATCATCCAGCACGTAGAAGCCACGGCCGAACGTGGCGATGACGAGATCCGTTTCGCGCTTCTGCACCTGCATGTCGCGCACCTGGATCGACGGCAGTCCACCTTTGAGCGGCGTCCAATTCGCGCCGCCGTCGACGGACGCGAATACACCGAACTCGGTGCCGGCGAACAGCAGGTTGCCGTTCACGTGGTCCTGGACCACAGACCAGACATCGTGCTTCGCAGGGAGGTTGCCCGTGATGTTCGACCACGTGCGGCCTCGATCGGCGCTCCGCACGATGTACGGCTTGTAGTCGCCGCGCTGCCAGTTGTTGAGCGAGACGAAAACCGTGTTGGCGTCTCGCGGCGAGGCCCAGACATCACTGACGTACGTGAATTTTGGAACGCCGGGGAACTCGTCGATGCGGCGCCAGGTTTTTCCGCCGTCTTCCGTGACTTGCACGAGACCGTCGTCCGTGCCGACCCAGATCAGGCCCTCGAGGACGGGTGACTCGTCGATGATCACGATGTTGCTCAGCGCGGTGGTCGAACCATTGAGCGCCACCGATCCCTGAGGCCACACTTTGCCCATGATCGGCAACGTGTCGCGGTTCAGGCTGCGCGAGAGGTCGGGACTGATTCGTACCCAGCTGTCACCACGGTTGTCCGAGCGATACAGGAACTGGCTACCGAAATAGAGACGAGTCGAGAGGTGTGGACTGACCATGATTGGCGCGTCCCAGTTCCAGCGATCGGCTGGTCCGGCGCCACGTCCGCCGGCGCGTCCCTGCCCACCGGCGCGACCCGCTGTGGAATCCGGGGCCGCGCCACGACCGCCGGCGCGGCCTGCAGCGGCGCCACTCTCATCTTCCTGCTGCACGGCTTGTTGTGGATTGGGTCGGATGCCAGTGCCGCGGCCCTCGCGCACGTCAAACCGAGAGAGCCCGCCGTTCTGCGACTCGGCGTAAATGATGTTCTGGTCTTCGGGATCGCCACGCGACTGGAATCCATCACCCCCGGCGACGATGAACCAGTCGCTGTTCCGGATGCCCCACGGATTCGACGAGCGATGCGGTCCGCACATCGAGAAGTTGTCCTGCGTGCCGCCGCACACCCGATAGAACGGCTTGGCGTTGTCGGCCGAAGCGCGGTAGTACTGCGTGATCGGCAGGTTGGCGAAGAAGCGCCACGTGTTGCCGTTGTCGTATGACTCGTACAACCCGCCGTCGTTGCCTAACAAGAGGTGGTTCTTGTCGACCGGATCGAATGCGAGCTCATGATGGTCGACGTGTACGGGATTGAAGGTCTGCGACGGCTGTCCCTGGTCCCAGCCGGGCGAGCTCCACGTGGCGCCCCCGTCCGTCGACCGTGAGATGTTCGTCGCGACCGAATACATCGTGCCCGCGCGCCACGGATCGACGAAGACTTCCGAGTAGTATTGGCCGGTGCCGTTCGAGAACCAGCTCTCACTGCCGGCGAGGTTCAACGACGTGCCGGCGCAATTCGTGTTCAGGCTGTCAGCGACCGCAGTGCCGCGCCCACCGCCGCGACCACCCTGCGGCGCGCCCCCCGGTGGTCCACCGGCACCACCACCTCCCGCTCGGCCGGCTGTGTTCACCGTCTTGCCATAACGAGTCCAGCTCGCGCCACCATTCGTCGACTTGTAGAAGCCCTGCCCTCCCTGCGCCTCCACTAACGCGTAGAGCTCAGCCGGACTTCGGCGTCCGTCGATCGCCAGCGCAATGCGACCGATGTCGCACTTCGGCAACCCGCTCGTCAGCTTCGTCCAACTGCGCCCGCCGTTGGTCGACTTGTGGACCCCCGCCTCCCGCCCGCCGCCGATCGACTGGCCGACGTGCCTGCGTCGCTGGTACGAGGACGCGTACATCACGTCGGGATTCCGCGGATCGAGCACCAGGTCGGTAACCCCGGTGTTTTCGCTGATCGTCAGGACCGCGGTCCACGTACTGCCGCCGTCCGTTGTCTTGTAGAGTCCGCGCTCTCCGCCGGCAGAGAACAACGGGCCCTGGGCCGCCACAAAGACCACGTTCGAATTGCGCGGATCGATGACGATCTTGCCGATGTGCTCGGACGTCTCCAGCCCCACGCGTTTCCACGTCTTTCCGGCATCGGTCGATTTGTAGACGCCGTCGCCGAAATGCGCGCTGCGCTGGCTGTGGTTTTCGCCCGTGCCTAACCAGATGACACTCGAGTTCCGCGGGTCGACCACGACGCAGCACAATGTGAATGACGGGCCGTCGTCGAAGATCGGCTCGAAGGACAATCCGCGATTCACCGTCTTCCAGAGGCCCCCGAACGCCGTGGCGACGTACCAGATGTTCGGGTCTTTGGGGTCGATCTCGACGTCGGCGATTCGCCCGGTGACGAACCCTGGTCCGATCGACCGGAAGGCGACGCCCCTGAGCGTCTCGCTGTCAATGGATCCGCCCTGCGCCCGGACGAGCGATGAGGACGAGAAAACGAGGGCGAGGGAGGTGTGAGCAATGAGGAAAGGGAGTCGGCGCATCGAATGCTGTCCGGTGGGAGTCGGAAAATGACGCAGTCGCTGGAAGCTATGGGCGGTCGCCGGCAAGGCCAGCAGGGCGGCATCAGGCGCTCCCGGATTATCACGGGAGGCAGCGCCAAAGCCGGGGGTTGCTCGGCGGTGAATTCTGGCCTTTCTTCGCGCTATGGAAAAAGCGTCAGGAGACTCCAAGCGCGAGGAGCGCAAACAGCGGTCGGAGGCTGAGCGTCAGCACCGCGAGCTGATAAAGCGCTCGCAGCGAACGCGGAACCGCGCGTTCGTCGTGGTCGGCGTCATCGCCGCACTAGCCATGGCGATCCTCGCCGTCACACGCCGCCAGAGTACCAATGGTCGCGTGTGGTCAGCGGCGCATGGTCACTATCACAACGCCAGGGGTCAAGAAATCCGATAGAACTGCCGAGGCTCAGTGCTGGAGCTAGTGCGCCCCTTGGCGCCTGTCCTCTTTGCGGTTAGTTCGGAGCGCGCACGCCGGGGCCTCCGTAGTTGCGCTCGTGGCCTATCGAAGGCCCATGCGGATCCAACGCACTATTGATCCGCGAGATCACCTGCCGGACGCTTCCCGGAAACGGTTCGGTGCGGCCGTGATGTCCGTAGGGGTCCGTGTACCAGACTGCGGGGCCGTCGCCGTTGCTGATGCGATTGCCGTTGATGTCGACGTTGCGGCGCACACCATTGAACGGAGACCGAGGGTCGTCCCAGGTGATGCCGGTGAGCTGCCCGTTGGCCGTCGATTCCTCGCACGCTCCACCTCGGGCGCGATCGCCGTTGGACTCGGTGGCGTAACACATGTCGATCGGCCGGCCCACCAGCGCCGGCGCTGCCGGGTCGTAGTAGCGGCTGGGTAACGGGACCTGGAAGTACGGATCGAAGGACGCAATCGTGTGCCCGTCTTCCCGCCGGATCGCGTTCGAGGTTTGCCAGCTCTCGTGGAGCGCGGCGCTGATGTTCGACGTCCGGGTGCTGCCGACCAGCATGTGTTCGAGCACACACTCGCGATCCGGAATAAGGCGCTGCCCACCACCGGTTGGTGAGTTGAGTGGTGTCGGCGCACCGACCACCACGTGTGTGCTGTTGTCGCATGAGCGGACGAACTCGCCCGGTTTCCCGATCGCCGTCAGCAGGGTTGCATGAATGGCCGTGCCGTCATTGCAGACGATGTGATAGGCCAGCTCGTGCACGTTGTTGGTGAACGCGTCTTTCGAGTGGGTGCCCTGGTGCATCTTGACGAGCACGTCGCAGCGCACGTCGAAGAGCGGCGCCGCCACGTCCGAGTTGACCCGCATGGCGATGTCGTTCTCCCACTCCACCTTGTGGCCGACGTGATCTTCGTGCCGCTGGTTCACGGGATCCCACGTGACCAGCTGCTCGTTGGCGTAGGCAAAGGGGATCGGGCCGACCATGGAATACAGGCGCGAGCCACGGGGGTCGCGGCCGTGTTCGTGGCCGAAGCGGCAGCCTGACTCCGGATCGTTAGGTGGATGCCAGGTCGGGTACCGCTTCCCATCGGGTCCAACGACCGAAAAGGCGTCGTGCTGTTCCTTGGTGCAGGTCTCGTTCGGGCCCGGTGTCCAGATGCCGAACGCGCGCGCCGGAGGGGCCGACAGCAGGTCGGGACCGGTGGGATCCTGCGAGCAGCCGGCGAGCGCGATCAGCGCCGCCGAATTCACCAGCGCATGTCGGAATGGACGTTGACGGAAGAAGCGCATAACGAGTCTCCGGGATGGAGTGACCAGTCCTAGCGACGCGAAAGCGCGAGGCCGTATTGGAGCAGCGACATGCCGCCGAGTGGAGTGACCTGGGCGCCGTTGAGGCGCATGGTGCCGCCATGGCCGCTCAGGTAGCTCAGGTACGGGATGACGACCATGCGGTCCGAGATGCGGATCTCGTGGCCCACACCCAACACGCCGGCGACCGCGGTTGTACGCAGCTCCTCATCGTCCGAGCTGGCAGAGTAGCGCGCGATCCCTACACCGAGCTTGATGAAAAACGAGCCGTCGGGCTTCGGGAACAGGTGAGCCACGGGTACAGCGGCCAGCACAGACCGCGACGCGCCGCCACCCGAGTGCATCCACCAATCCGCTTCCAGCCCGATGCGCAGGCCGGGGCGCATGGACTTCTCCACGCCAATCAGTCCGGCGACACCACCCTTCCCTTCATTGGTGCAGAAAGGACAGGTCAACGCGCCGGCGCCCTTGCTGATCCCAATGGTGGTCGAAATGCGTTGCGCCCTCGTCTTCTGCTGGGCGGCGCTTTCGCTCCCGAAGGTGACGAGGGCGAACGAGGCGATGGCAAGCGAGGTGAGTCGCATGTGGCGATTGGCTGGAGAGACCGTGAAACAGGGTCTCTGAAGATCGCCACGGCCGCGCTCGCCTTGTGAACGACCGGCTCACGCCTGGTTCGTGAGGTACGGCGTTAGGCAGCCACCACAAATCCTGTGACAGCGTACGTCACATTTGACCCGTATCGTCCGCCACGAGGAAAGATGTTACCACAGGGAACACAGGGGTCACAGGACGACATGCGTTAGGTGCCTTGTCCCCAAAACGCCCGGCGTCTACCTCTGTGATCCCTGTGTTCCCTGTGGTAGATGCTGTTTCAAGACCCGCCGGCGCTCTTGGTCAGGCGAGGGCGACGTCGACCTGGTTGTCGTAGAACGTCGCGCCGCCGCCCAGGTCAGTCTCGCGCTGACTCGTCGTCTCGTTCGCGTTGCGGCCGTCGGCTGCAAACTTCGTCCACCAGACCGAGGGAGCCCAGACCACGCCGCGACGGATGCCCTCGTCCACTCGGGCGATCACCGTGAACGCGCCTCGCCCGTTCCGAATCTCGACCTCGTCGCCCGTCTTTACGCCGCGTGGCGCCGCATCATCGGGGTGGATGATGCACTCCGGCTTCCCCACGCTGCGTCGCAGCGTGTCCACGTTGACGAACGACGAGTTGAGGAACTGGTGCGCCGGTGAGGAGATCAGCGTCAGCGGCCACTGCGCCATCAGCGCCGGATCCCGCTCCGGGCTCTCGTACGGCGGGATGTACGTCGGCACCGGGTCGAAGCCCATCTGCGCCAGCCGCTCGCTGTAGAACTCGCACTTGCCACTCGGCGTGAGGAATGCGCCCTCGGCAAATGGCGCGTACGGCTTCGGAATGTTGAGCCGCACCCAGCCCTGCTCCAGCAAGGCGTCGAATGTCACGCCGCGCATCCGTTCGTGATCGGTGTCGAGCGCCTGACGAATCAGCGTCAGGTCGTCGTCACCGAACCACTCGTGGTTGAGACCCATCGCGCGGGCCAGCCGCCGGAAGATTTCGGTGTTAGGCAGGGCCTCGCCGATGGGCTCGATCGCCGGCCGGTTGAGCGTCGCGTAATGATGGCCGTAGGCCAGGTGAACGTCCCAGTGTTCGAGCTGGGTCGTGGCCGGCAGCAGATAGTCCGCCCAGTCGGCGGTGTCCGTCTGGAAATGCTCGAGGACCACCGTGAACAGGTCTTCACGCCCCAGCCCCCGACGCACCGCGTTCAGGTCGGGAGCCACCGCGCCCGGATTGGAGTTGTAGACCACGAGCGCTTTGACCGGCGGACCACCCACGCCGGCGTCCGGCTTTGTGAGCGCGTCGCCCAGCCGGATCATGTTGATAGTACGCGTGGCCGGCCCGGCGTCGACTCGATGCAGCTTCGTCACGTTGTAGCTGAAATTCTTGCTGGTCGAGAGCTGCACACCGCCGCCCGGGTGCCGCCAATGACCCGTGATCGCGGGCAGGCAGGCGATGGTGCGCACCGCCATTCCCCCGCCGGCGTGACGCTGCAGCCCGTAGTTCACACGAATGAAGGCGTTGCGCGACCGGCCATAACGACGCGCCAGCGAAACGATCGTCTCCGCGGGAATTCCGGTCGTTGCGGCGGCACGCTCCGGACTCCACTCATCAGCCCTCGCACGCAGCGGCTCCACCCCAAGCGTATGACGTGCGATGAAGTCGTCGTCTTTCAGGTTTTCGGCGAACAGCATATGCATCATCCCGAGCGCAAGCGCCGCGTCCGTCCCCGGCCGAATCGGGATCCACTCATCACACTGCCGCGCGGTGCGCGTGCGAATGGGGTCAATGCAGATGACCTGCGCTCCATTATCGCGGGCCTGCAGCACGAAGGGCCACAGGTGCGGATTGGCCGTCAACGTATTCGTGCCCCAAAGCAGGATGAGGTCTGACTCCGACACAGCCTCCGTGTCGGCGCCAATGTTGGCGCCAACGGTCATCCGCATCCCGGCGCCACCCGCGGTCGAGCAAATGGTGCGATCGAGCTTCGACGCACCCAGCGTATGAAAGAACCGCCGGTCCATCGACTCGCCCTGCAGGTAACCCATTGTCCCAGCGTACGAATACGGCAGGATCGACTCGGCCCCGTGAGTATCGATCACCTGCCGGAGCCGGCCCGCAATGTCGGCCAGCGCTTCGTCCCAGCTGACCACCTCGAACTTGCCGCTCCCTTTCGGTCCGACGCGCCGCAGCGGGTGGGTGAGCCGGTCGTGGTGGTACGTGCGCTCCAGGTAGCGATTTACCTTCGAGCAGAGAAAACCCTGCGTGACCGGATGGTCAGGGTCACCCTGGATTCGAACTGCGCGCCCGTGCTCTACCGTGGTGATGATCGCACACGTGTCCGGACAATCGTGTGGACATGCACCTCGAATGGTGCCGTTGCTGACCAGTGGTAGGGTGGCGCTGCCCATTGTCCATCAAACATACTCAGTTGCAACCGGGAACCCTTTAACCGACGCTACGGTCAAAGGAGCAGCCGAAGCACGATGCCCCCAGCCCGACCGGTCATGACCGCCCGCCGTAACGCCTTCACCCGCGCCCGTGCACTGATCAGCGCGCGGTTTTTCGTCTTCCTGACCGCGGCGTGCTTCGCTCTTCCGGCAGCGGCCGTTGGCCAGGCTCGCGTCGCCCCGCCCGATAGCCTCACCGATGCGGAATTCTGGAAGTTCTTCACGTCGATGTCGGAACCCGGCGGCCAGTTCCTTTCCGAGAACTTCGTGTCGAACGAGGTCTCGTTTCAGGACGTCATTCCGACGCTCCAGAAATCGCTGACGAAAGACGGGGTGTACCTCGGCGTTGGGCCCGAGCAGAACTTCACGTACATCGCGAATCTCAAGCCGCGCCTGGCGGTGATCTTCGACATCCGCCGCCAGAACGCGATGCAGCACCTGATGTACAAGGCGTTGTTCGAACTGTCGCCAACGCGCGCCGAATTCGTATCCCGGCTGTTTTCGCGTCCAGCGGTTGGACGACTCGCGACGGGCATCGCGGTCGGCGCACTCTTCGACTCCGCCACGGCCGCCATACCTAACGATTCGGCGTACAAGGCGAACCTGCAGGCCATCATCGAACGGCTGATGATCAAGCGAGGATTCGCGCTGCCAGCCGAGGACCTCCTGACGATTGGGCACGTGTACAACGTGTTCTTCGCCGCGGGACCCGAAGTGAACTACGGTTACCGCGCCGGCATGAACAGCGTACGATCGACGTACCCGAGCTTCGGCATGCTCCAGGCGGCCACCAATGCCGACACCGTTCAGATGGCGTTCCTGGCCAGCGAGGAGAATTACCGAGCGGTGCGCGCGATGCACATGAAGAACCTCATCGTGCCCGTCGTGGGCGACTTCGGGGGACCAAGCGCTATTCGTGCCGTTGGGAAGTGGCTTCGCGATCGCGACATGACCGTGACGGCGTTTTATGTCTCGAATGTAGAGCAGTACCTGTTCCGGGATATCGGCGGCGCGTCCGACAAATTCTACGGCAACGTGTCTTCGCTGCCGCTCGATTCGACCAGCCGCTTTATCCGGTCCGTTCCGCGAACGTCGGCCATGCCCGTGATGACGTTCAATCGCGGAGCGACCGGCACGCCGTCGGGCCGGATCAGCTTCGTGATCACGCGTGATGCTGCCGGAAGCATGATCACGCAGACCTTTCGTGACAGTGCCGGCATCACCCTCATGCAGACGACGGTCGACAGTACCCGACGCGGTGCTTCAACTCAGGCGCGTGATAGCGCCGCCCTTGCACGTGTCATCGAGGGTACGAGAAAGCCGACAGTGGACTCGACGGCCTCCGACAGCCTCGCCCTCCGGAAGATGATGACGGTGCGCGACTCGATCATGCGCTTGAACGCGCAATGGCAGATTGCGGGTGGACCGGGAGTGCAATACGTCGTGGGAGGCCTCCTCACCTCCGGACTCGCATCCATGACGGGAACACTCGATGCGTTTTTCCTCGGCAAGCTGACGACGTATACCTCCGTGGTCGATATGACCAGGATCAGCGGCTGGCGATAGCGCGCGGGAGTTGCTGGACGCGAACCAGGGTGCGACGATTCCGCCGTCATCTGACCGGAGTCTTTCGTGTCCAGCACCCGTCTCTCGCTGCTCTGCGCGACGATCTGCGTCGCGGTCGCCGTCCCGGCCACCGCCCAGCGGCCGTTCAAGGTCTACATCTCGGTCGACATGGAGGGTGTTGGCGGTGTCGTGACGAATGAACAGCTCGGACCCACCGGATTCGAATACTCCCGGGCGCGACAGTTCATGACCGACGAAGCGCTGGCTGCGATTCAAGGCGCCCGTGACGCGGGGGCGTCCGAGATACTCGTCAGCGACTCACACGGGAACGGACAGAACCTCCTGATTGACCTGTTCCCCGCTGATGTCACCGTGATCCGATCGTGGCCTCGTCCCTTGATGATGATGGAAGGGATCGATTCGACATTTGCGGCCGCGGTGTTCATCGGATACCACTCGGGCACGTCCAACGTGAGCGGCGTGCGAGCCCACACGATGTCGAGCGCCACGCTGACCAGCGTCAAGCTGAATGGCGTCGAGGTCCCTGAAGGCGGATTGAACGCTGCCATCGCCGGACACTTCGGCGTACCAGTGGTCGCGATCAGCGGGGACGACGCCGCTGTCAGTGAAGTGAGCAAGTTCACCGGCGCCGTGCCGGGAGCCGTGGTCAAGCGCGCGATCTCATTCCATTCGGCGGCGACCATGACGCCGAAGGCCGCACAGGATCTCATCCGCGGGCGCGTGAAGGCAGGAGTTGAACAACGCGCCTCGGCCAAACCATACGTGCTTCGCGGACCGGTGACCCTGGACATGTCGTTCAAGAACTACCGCGCCGCGGAACTGCTGGCGTACCTCCCGATCGTGACGCGGGTGAACGCCCACACGATCCGCTTCGTGGGAAAGGACATCCTCGAGGTGTCCCGATTCATCGAGTTCGTAAACTCGTATTCACCGGACCTGACGCCCTGATCAATCCAGCGACTTCCGGAATCTCATCGCACTCAACGTGATCAGTACGATCGCAAAAGCGCATAACGAGAGCACGTCCTTCCAGATCGCCTCGAACCCCGTTCCCTTGAGCAGGACGCCCCTCAGGATGCGGAGGAAGTAGGTCAGGGGAATCGCGCCGCCGACCCATTGAGCGGCGGTGGGCATTGCTTCCCGGGGAAACATGAACCCGGACAGCAGCACCGACGGGAGAATCACCAGGAACGAGAGCTGCATCGCCTGGATCTGCGTCTTCACCGCGGTGGAAATGAAGAGACCAAGCGCGAGACTGGCGATGATGAATGGCGCCGTCGCCAGGTACAGCAACAGCATGCTGCCCCGCAGCGGCACGTCGAACACGAACCGGCCGAGCAACAGGATTACGGTGATCTGCACGTAGCCGACGAGGACAAAAGGCAGGATCTTGCCGAGCATCAGGCCGGCACGCGTCACCGGGGTTACGATCAACTGCTCGAGTGTGCCTCGTTCCCGCTCCCGCACGATCGACATCGAGGTGATGGCGGACAGCGTCAACGTCAGGATGAGTCCCGCAACGCCGGGCACGATGTAGATCGAGCTTTCCAGTGCCGGGTTGTACCACGGGCGCACGCGCACTTCGAGCCGACCGGTGCGGGCGCCAGCAGGAGCGAGGGCGGCATTGCGCGACGCGGAAGCCAGCGCGGCGGCCGCGATGGCGGCCTGGGAAGCCAGTGGATCGGCGGCGTCGATGATGACCTGCGCGGTCGCCGTGCGACGGCGTTTCAGGTCGGTTTCAAAGTCCGGCGGAATGACCACGGCTGCCCTGGCCTCGCCGCTCTCGATGACGCGCCGCATCTCGTCGCGGTCGGCCACCGGCCCCACGAGGTCGAAGTTGCCGGTATTGACCATCGCCTGGGTCAGCGCACGGCTCTCGGTCGTCTTCGATTCGTCCAGCACGACGGCCGGCAGGTGACGCACTTCCATCCGGATCGCGAAACCGAATAGCAGGATCTGGATCGCCGGGATCCCCACGAGCATGCCGAGCGTGAACCGGTCGCGGCGCATCTGGACCAGCTCTTTCCAGAGCATGGGCCATAAGGCGGATGAACGGAGGCGATCCAGCATCAGTCGCTCGAGACTCGCGACTCGTGACCCGGCCCCGCTGCGGGAGCAGCCTGCCACTGGGTCGTGTCGGTGCTTTCATCGCGGCGCTGCAGCTCGATGAACACGTCTTCGATCGAGGGTTGACCGAATGCCTTCGTCACCTCGGCGACGGTGCCTAACGCGATGAGGTGCCCGCGGGAAAGGAATCCCAGGCGCTGGCACCGTTCGGCCTCATCCATGTAGTGCGTGGTCACCAGGATGGTCGTGCCGCCCTTCGCCAGCGCGTAGATCCAGTCCCAGAAGAGCCGGCGCGACGCCGGATCGACGCCGGCGGTGGGCTCGTCGAGGAACAGCATGTCGGGCTGGTGGGCGGTTGCGCAGGCGAGCGCCAGGCGCTGCTTCCAGCCGCCGGAGAGCGTCCCTGCCATCTGCCGCGCCCGCGGGCGCAGGCCAAGCTCATCGAGCAGCGCCTGCACCCGCGCGTCGCGACGATCGCCGCGGAGTCCGTACATCGATCCGTAGAATCGCATGTTTTCGGCCACCGTCAGGTCGTCGTACAGACCGTACCGCTGCGACATGTAGCCAATGCGTTGACGGACGCCTTCGGGATCCCTGACGACATCGATGCCGACCACCGTGGCCTGGCCCGCCGTTGGCTCGAGCAGCCCGCACAACATGCGGATCGTGGTGGTCTTGCCCGAGCCGTTAGGCCCGAGCAAGCCAAACACTTCGCCTCGGTGGATCTCGAGGTCCAGGTTCTCCACGGCGACGAGCGACCCGAACGCCTTGCGAAGACCGGTCGTTCGCACCGCCACATCGCCGTTAGGCACGATGCGGTTGATGGCGGGTGCCGAGGGCGCCGTCATCGATCGTGGTCGTTGGACGAGTCTTTCTTCGCGCTGCCATCCGAAATCGGCCCTCCGCCATGGGCGCCGAAGTGAGCCGTCGCCGGAAGGCCGGCCTTGAGTCGTCCGGTGGTATCGGAGAGCTCGAGCTTCACCCCGAACAGCAGGTCGGCGCGTTCCTTCTCGGTGAGCGCCACGCGCGGAGTGAATTCGGCCGTTGTGGCCAGCGCCGCGACGCGCGCCTGGAACGTCTCGCCCTCGAGCCCGTCGATCGTGACTGGCACGACGTCACCAACCTTTATGGAGGCGAAGACGGGCGACGTGACGTAGACGCGGACCCAGGCGTGGCTGGCGTCGCCTAACGACAGCACGGGGATGCCGGCCGCCAGCACCTCGCCGGGCTCGGCATGTTTGGCGAGCACCTGGCCATCGACGGGTGCGGTCAACACCAGGTCGCCAGCGGCCGCTTCCCCCATCGCCAGTTGCGCGCGCGCGGTGGCGACGGCCGCACGGGCCGCGGCGATGCGGTCCGGTCGGGCGCCGGCCTGGAGCAGGTTGAGTTGCTCTCGGGCCGCGTCACGGCGGGCGGCGGCGACACGTGCCGCGGTCACGGCCGCATCGAAGTCCGCCTGGCTTATCGCACCCGCGCCGAGCAGTCTCGCCAACCGCGTCGAGTCGAGTGCCGCCTGGACCGCCTGCGATTGCGTGACCCGGAACTCGGCTTGTGCGCGCTCCAGTTCCTCAGGACGCGCACCTCGCTCCAGGTCGCGCAGCTCCGACTCGGCGGCGACAACTCGCGACCGGCGCTGCTGGATGTCTTGTGGAAGACCGGTTTGGGTGAGAATGACGAGGGTGTCACCCGCGCGGACCGACGCGCCTTCTTCGACGAGAATCCTGACTATTCGCGCCGGCACGGACCCGGCGACGTCGGTTTGCGTGAACTCGATCGTTCCGCTCGCGAATGTCCGATCCTCCTCTTTGCAGGCGCCGGCGAGGAGGACAAAAAGCACACCGGCGAGACGTGAGCGGTTCATGGCGTGGCCTTTTCGAGCCTTGGCTCCTCGAGGTGGGTGTGCGTCGATTCCGCCGCACTGCTGCCTTCGGCGCGGAGGGCAGCCAGGGAAAAGGCGGCGGCATGGTGACCGAACGCCCGCACGTCATCCGGTGTCGGTCCTTCGGGACCACGGCCAAGGAGAATGCCCGCGACAGGGCTCGCCAGAACCAGGTACGCGACTTGGGCAACGACTGAGATGGCGGCAAAGCGGGCATTCAGTCCGGTGCCGAATGTCCCGTCGCGTTGTCCGCTTTCAATTGCGAGGCGGAGGCGCTCAAACAATCCGGCTGAAAGGGACCGAATCGCCGGTTCCGCGTGTGCAGCCTTCCAGTCGATCAACTCGCGCGCGAGCAAGACCGGGAGGTGGGGCTTGGCGGTAAGGACGGCGACCTGGCTCTCCACAACCGCCCGAATCACGGATTCTGGGTCGGAGTCGACTCGGATACGGCTGGAGGCTTCTGAGGCGATTCTTCCAACCATCCGCTCGAGCACATGTCGATATAGCGTCGCCTTACTGTCGTAATAATAGTAGATTAGTGCGGAGTTCTGCTTCGATTCTGACGCTATCATCTTGATGGTTGTGCCTGTGAACCCGCGCGTAGCGAAGAGACGCTCGGCGGAATCCAGGATCTTCTCGGCCGTGACTTGGGCGGGTTCCACGGTCTTTAACTAAACGATTAATTGAAACGAGTCAAGACCGAACGACAGGATGATCGGACGCGTTGAGATCACACACCAATGGCCGTACCGTAGGCCAGACAAGTCCTCCAGCCATTCCCAGTGCCGATTACGATCCACCTGAAGCGCAACGGCCCCTACACGATCGCCGCCGAGGAGGCGGATCAGGTCGTGCTGCTGGACGCGGATGGAAACCGGCTCATTCCGAAACCGGGGCGAATTGCTCTGTGCCGCTGTGGCGGGTCGAACACGAAACCGTTCTGCGACGGGACGCATAAGCAAAACTGCTTTGTCGGGACGTCAGAACCGCCGGCTGAACACACCACGGAATCGACGCCCGATGCGACCGGGTCCTCGACTTCCGGCGCCGGATCATGACCGCCCCGGATCGCGGAGACCACGCGCCACGGACCGAGGCGGAGCTGGAGGAGCTCCTGGCGCGACCATCTTCGACGGTGGTTGATGCGCTCGAGGAGTGTCCCGGCGACGTCGCGATCCTGGGAGCGGGTGGCAAGTTGGGTCCCACGGTTGCCCGCATGGTGCGAAGGGCCGCCAACCAGCTCGGGAGTGCGCGGCGCGTGCTCGCCGTGTCGCGATTTGGAAGCGGCCCACTCGGTGACCAGCTGAAGGAATCCGGAATCGAAGTCGTCCGCGCCGACCTCACCGACTGGGCGTCGCTGGCGTCGCTGCCGGAAACGCCTAACGTCATCTTCCTCGCCGGCCAGAAATTCGGGACCCGGGCGCTCCCGTCCACCACGTGGGTCACCAACACGGTGGTGCCCGCCCTCGTGGCCGATCGGTTTCGCGGTTCGCGCATCGTGGCACTGTCCACCGGGAACGTGTATCGCCTGACGCCGGTGCGTGCCGGCGGGTCCCGCGAGGATGATGCCCCCGGCCCCGTTGGCGAATACGCGTGGTCGTGCCTGGGCCGCGAGCGCGTGCTCGAACACGCGTCTCGAGCGCGCGGCACGGCGACGGCGATCGTGCGGCTGAATTACGCGGTGGACCTTCGTTATGGTGTGCTGGTCGACCTCGCGCTGAAGGTTGCTGGCGGTGCGCCGATCGACCTGGCCATGGGCTCCGTGAACGTGATCTGGCAGGGCGATGCCGCCGCGCAAATCGTGCAAAGTCTTGTGCACGCGGCCGTGCCCCCGTTTGTGGTCAACGTGGCTGGACCGGAGGTGCTGTCGGTGCGCGAGGTCGCGCTGGAGTTTGGGCGTCTGTTCGCGCGTGAGCCCGTATTCACGGGTGTTGAGGCGGGTGACGCGTTGTTGAGCAACACGAGCCGGGCGCTGTCGCTCTGGGGACGGCCATCGGTGTCGGCGTCGAAACTGATCGAATGGGTCGCCCAGTGGATCAGCCACGGCGGCATCACGCTGGGCAAGCCGACTCACTTCGAGCAGCGCGAGGGCAGCTTCTGAACATCCGCCGACACCTGTTGCGCGGATGGGCCATCCCGGCACACCCGCTGGCCCTTACAGCACGGCGGACGCTCGACGAACGGCGGCAGGCGGCGTTGACGCGGTACTACATCGACGCCGGCGCCGGCGGCATCGCGGTGGGCGTTCACACCACCCAGTTCGCGATCCGCGAACCACGGCATGGGCTCCTGGAACCGGTGCTGGAGCTCGCCGCGGCCACCACCCGTTCGTGGAAGGGAGGCGACCGCATCGCCCTCATCGCCGGGATTACCGGAGCCACTCGTCAGGCACTCGCCGAAGCGGAAATCGCTCGCGCGCGGGGATACCATGCCGGCCTGGTGAGCCTGGGCGCCCTTCCGGATGCCTCGGAGTCCCAGCTGGTGCACCATTGCCGACGGATCGCGGACGTGATCCCGGTGGTCGGCTTCTACCTGCAGCCCGCGGTGGGTGGACGCGCGTTAGGCTGGCGGTTCTGGAGGGAGCTCGCCGATGTACCGGACGTGGTGGCCATCAAGATCGCGCCCTTCGACCGGTATGCGACGCTCGATGTGGTGCGTGCGGTGGCCGATTCGGGCCGCACCGACATCGCGCTCTACACGGGAAACGACGACTCCATTGTGAGTGACCTGGTGACGCCATTTCCATGCGTCGTGGGCGGCAAGACCGTCACACGGCGCATCGTCGGCGGGCTCCTCGGTCAATGGGCGGTGTGGACGCGCCGGGCGGTCGAGCTGCTCGATCGCGTCAAGCAGGCGAAACGCTCCGGGCCTGCCGGGTGGATGACCGAAGGGGCTGCGATCACGGACGCCAACGGCGCGATCTTTGATGCCCGGAACCGGTTCGCGGGTTGCATCCCCGGGATTCACGAGGTGCTGCGCCGTCAGGGCCTCCTGCGTGGCACCTGGTGCCTGGACCCGAACGAGCGCTTGTCGCCAGGTCAGGCGCGGGAGATCGATCGCGTCATTCAATCGTACCCGCAGCTCACGGATGACGAGTTTGTGCGAGAGCGCCTCGACGCTTGGATGCGGTGACTTAAGGACAGAGGCCAGAGGCGAGAGGCCTAAACTCTTTCGGCGGCGGACAAAAGGTCGCGATGCCAGGAGTCGCCGGCGGCTCGCTCGAAGCCAGCGAGGTACGCGGCCACGGTCGTGACGCTGGTATCGTAGACGATGGTCCGGGCGTCGACATCGCCGGCCGCGGCGCTGGCGGCAAATTCACCGCGATTCGCGACGCGAGGCTCGCCGTCGCGACTCAGGTAGAAGACGCGGCCACCGCCAACCAGCGTGGTGCCTAACGAATCCTGCAAGTCCCGCAGCACCCGGAACAGGGCGTCGACCGAACAGCCCGAGGCACCGGCGGTCGACTGATCCACACCGACCGCCAGGAAGCGATCGTCGCGCCAGTCGCGTGCGCAGGTCAACGGCTCGCCGTGCGCTTTCCACTCGGAAAGCCACTCATCTACCGCAGCCAGCAGCTGCGCAGCGTGTTCACCCGCCACGCGATCCGAGGCGGCGAACACCCACAACCTTGCATCGGCCGGAAGTGATTGGAACGGTACGATGGGCATCGTGACTGGTGAATCGTGAACTACTTCGCAGGATTGCGACTCAGCGCTGAACGCACAACGTCTGGAACGGGGCCTCCGACAGCATCCGGCTGAGGCAGAACCGACAAGAACTCGGATTGCAGGGCCATTCGCCCGCGGTCAGACAACAGGAACTCAGCAAATCGACCGGCGACCGTTGGATGGGGCGCCTTATCTGGAATGGAAAAGGCATAACGGATCGGTGCTCCCCTCATGGTCACGGTATCACGCGCCGAGGCGCCGATCACCCGCACCGATGCCTCTGCATACGTCGCGGCAAGATCCGCACTGCCGAGGTCGATGGCCGCCGGCAGTTGGACATAGCGAACACCGGACGCCCTGGCCATCGACTCATAAAACCAGGCGTAATCCAGGTCGCCCGATTCCAGCAACGCGACGAGCTCGATTTCCTTTGGCCGCATGTTCCGCGGATGGGCGGTCTTTTCCAGTGACTTCGCCAGTCCGGCAGCACCGTAGTGACGCTCGGCTAGTTGAAAAACCATGAGGGTTCGGTAGCCAGCCGGATCGAGGTCCGGATTTGAGCGGCCGATTTCCATTCCGGGGCTGTGGAGGATCTGCCACCAGTTGGTCGTATCGATGTCGGCGGCGTGCCGCGAGCGGTCCGTGTAGGCAAGCACGATCCGGTTTTCCGCGAAGCGCACATACCAGGACACCTGAGCCGGTATCAGGACTTTCGGAAAAACATCTTCGTCGGCCAGTGCTATGACGTCGGGGATCTTTCCGAGCTCGGTGAGCTTGCGGGCGGTCTCGAGGCTGCCGGCCGACTCGAGTTCGTAACGCACTCCGCTCTGCGAGGCGAACGAGTCCAACGCGGTGCGCATGGGACGAGCGAGGCTGCCGGCAGTGAACACGACCAGTGGACCTTCCGTCGTCTCGCCGCGGCTGCCACAAGCGAGTGCGACGACAGCCAGCGCCAGCCACTTCCAACGCGACACGGCAGGCATCGTTCTATTTGAGCTCGTAGGCCAGCGCCTTGTCGAGCGTCGCGTGTTCGAAAAGCAAACCCGAGTCGAGGAGTTGTCGTGGCATGATCTTCTGGCCGGAGAGAACGGTCTCCTCACCCATCTCACCGAACATCATCTTCACCGCGAATTCCGGAACGTGCACGAGCGTTGGCCGATGTAACGCGCGCGCCAGCGTGCGCATGAACTCGTTATTGCGCACCGGACCCGGCGACGAGACGAGCAGCGGACCGGATAGCGACTCGTGGAGTGAAATCCACGACAGGGCGCGGATGACATCGGTGCGGCTGATCCACGAGACCCACTGCTGCCCGTGTCCGATCACCGCGCCGCCGCCGAGTTTGATATAGGGAAGGAGTTTCTCCAGCATGCCCCCATCGGGGTGAAGCACGGGCGACGTCCGCGGATGCACGACCCGGATCCCCGCTTCTCGAGCGGGATCGGCGGCTGCCTCCCATTTCTGCACGAGTTCCGCCAGAAAACCGTGGCCGGCGGAACTTTCCTCGTCGATCTCCTCGTCGCCGCGATCGCCGTAGTAGCCGATGGCCGACATGTTGACCAGCACACGAGGATGTGGGTCCATCTTCGCGATCGTCCGTGCGAGGAGGTCGGTCGTGCAAACGCGACTGTCGATGAGCTTCCGCTTCCATTCCGGAGTCCACCGCCGCTCTCCAGTGTTCTCGCCACAGAGGTTGATCACGATGCGCACGCCGGCGAGTTCGGTGGGATCGAGCACACCGTTCTCCGGATCCCACTTGATGTTGTGGTGCTTGGGATTTTCGCGCCGTCCGATCCTGACGACGGCGTGTCCCAGGCCCTCGAGGTGTTTGGCCAGGGCGGACCCGATGAATCCCGATGCCCCGGCGATCGCGATACGGCGCGGACCCTTGCTAGGACTCATGCCGCCTTCGTAGCGCCGAGTTCCAGCACACGCCACATGTACCACGACCCGACGGTGCGATATGGCGCCCAGGCGGCAGCAATCTTTTCAATGCGTTTCGCATCGGGAAGTTTGCGCAGCCGGTACGCCTTCTGGACACCCTTGCGGACGCCGAGGTCGAGCACAGGCAGGACGTCGGGTCGTCCGAGCCGGAACATGAGGAACATCTGGGCCGTCCAAACGCCGACGCCTTTCACTTGCACGAGTTGGCGCGTCACTTCCTCGTCAGGCAGTTCGGGAAGGTGAACGGTGTCGAGGTCGCCGGTGGCGGCACGTGCGGCAAGGTCTCGGAGATACCCGAGCTTCTGGCGCGACAGCCCGGCGCTTCGAAGTGCGTCATCGGGAAGGTTCGACAACGCTTCGGCCGCCAGCGATCCGCCACACAGTGCCTGCACACGCCCGTGGATCGTCGCGGCAGCCTTACCGGAGAGTTGCTGGTAGATGATCGCGCGCGCGATGAATTCGAAGTTCGAACCGTCTGTCTGGGGCTTCAGACGACACGGTCCGCACTGTTCAATCACTTTGCGGAGGACGGGATCGGCGCGCTTGAGATGCGCGAGCGCCTTTCTATGCATAAGACTGCGAGGGGACGGGAGGCAGGAAGAGCGACAGGGAATGAATAACGTTCGATTGAAGCAAAGCGAGGCCGAGGATAGCTTGCGCTCTCTCCAAATGTCCGGGAAGACGTAGTGAAGCGAAATCTCCTGTTGGTTGCGCTCTTGGTGGCGAACATTGCCGGTGCACAGCAGCCGCCCGCGGTCGTCGTGCTGCGGCACGTCAACGTGGTGGACGGTGCCCGCGGTGCCATCGCGACGAATGCAGCGCTCGTCATCAGGGACGGGCTGATCGCCCAGATCGAAAGCGAGCCGTTCAACCCGCCGGTCGGTGCTACGGTCATCGAGGCCGGTGGCCGGTACGTGGTCCCCGGATTGATCGACGCCCACACCCACATCTCGACGCTGGCGAACGCCCGCCGGGCGCTCGAATCGGGCGTCACGACCGTGCGAAGCGCGAGCACGAACAACTTTCAGGATGTGGCCCTCCGCGATCTCGTCAAGCAGGGCGCTATTCCAGGACCAGACGTCGTTGCCGCGGGTGTCTTCATAACACCGGATCTCGGCGAGACGATGCTTGCGGACGCGCGGCTGGGCGCGCTCAAAGACGGCGTGACCTCGGAAGCCGCGCTTCGTGCTGTTGTCCGCGTGAACCTCGACCACCACGTGAACGTCATCAAGACGCGGGGCACGGAACGAGCCGGCCTACCAAACACTGACCCGCGCAAGCAGACCTATACGGAACAGCAGCTGGCCTGGGTGGTCGATGAAGCGACGAAAGGCGGCGTGCCGGTCATGGCGCACGCACATGGCGACGAGGGTGCCTACGCCGCCGTGAAAGCGGGCGTCCGGTCGATTGAACATGGGACCTACCTCTCGGATTCAACGCTCACGTTGATGCGCCAGCGCGGAACATTCCTGGTGCCGACGTACATCACCGTCGTGGACCTGACTCGTGCTGGTGGCGACTACGATGATCCGATCCTCACCCTCCGCGGCGCGCACATGCTGCCGCGACTCGGTGAGACGGTGCAGCGTGCGCACCGGATGGGTGTGAAGATCGTGACGGGAGCCGACACGCAATACGGACCGGAAAGCTTGTCGCGCATTTCCGGCGAAGTCGCTTACCTGGTAGAGCTTGGGCTGACACCCGTCGAAGCACTCCGCTCCGCCACCACGGTTGCCGCCGACCTGCTCGGCCTGGCGGGGAAGATCGGCGAGATCCAGACCGGATTCGAAGCTGACGTTATTGTCGTCGAGCGGAATCCGTTGCAGGACGTTCGCGCGCTCGCGGACGTGCTGGTCGTGATCAGCAACGGCCGTGTTGCACTCAACCGCTTGCCTTTCGCCCGCTGACGATGTCGATGCAGTCTCACTTCCGTCTTCACATCGTGGTGCTGGCGGTCGTCGTGGCCCCGCAGTACGCCTGCGCGCAGCGACCGGCGTCCGGCACCGAGCCCACCATCACTGAAGACCTAATTCGGCGGCACGTGAACGTCATCGCCGATGACTCGATGCTGGGACGCAACACGCCCAGCCGGGGCCTCGACATGACGGCTTCCTACATCGCGTCTGAGTTCAAGCGCATCGGGCTCAAGCCGGGGGGCGATGCCATGACGTTCATCCAGCGCTATCCGCTGACCAAGCCGGCGCTCCCCGGTTCGAAGACCACGCCCACACCTCCACCGTCGGGCTTCGATCCCAACTCGGCGCCTAACGTGGTTGGCATCCTTACGGGCACCGATCCCGCGTTGCGCGACGAGTTCATCGTGATCTCCGCACATATGGATCACGTCGGTGTCAACGCCGCCAGCGTCAAGGACAGCATCTGGAACGGCGCGGATGACGACGCGTCCGGGACCGCCGGTGTCCTGGCCCTGGCCGAAGCCTTCGCGCGGGCGCCCCAGAAGCGCTCGATGATCTTCCTCACGGTGAGCGGCGAGGAGCACGGATTATGGGGAAGCTCGTGGTTCGCCACGCACCCGCCCGTCCGGATAGATCAAATCGTCGCGGACCTCAACCTCGACATGATCGGGCGCAACTGGAAGGACTCGATCGTGGTGGTGGGTCTCGAGCATTCCGACCTGGGAGCAACACTGGCGAAGGTGAACGCGGCGCATCCGGAGCTCGGGATCACGGCCATGCGCGATCCGTGGCCACAGGAGAACTTCTTCGGCCGGTCAGATCACTACAACTTCGCGCGGCGTGGCGTCCCGGCGTTGTTTTTCTTCAACGGCGTGCATGCCGACTACCACCAGCCGAGTGATTCGCCGGACAAGATCGACGCAGAGAAGGAGGCGCGCGTGGTCCGCCTCATTTTTTACGTCGCGGCCGCGGTTGCGAATGCGTCAGCGCGCCCGCAATGGGACCCGGAATCGTTCAAGAAAATCGTTCGATAGACTCGAGAAGCCTCAACCCTGATCAATCCATGGCAACCACCGAGACCGTCACCTACTACAAGTGGTCAGAGGTTCCCCTCGAGACCGTCACCCCGATGCTGGATCGCAAGCTGATCACGGGCGATCGCATGATGCTGGCGCAGGTGTTCCTGAAAAAGGGATGCATCGTGCCGCGCCATCAGCACCATAACGAACAGCTCACCTACATCCTCGAAGGATGCCTCCGGTTCTGGATCGGCGAAGACGAGTCGCACGTGCAGGACGTGCGGGCGGGTGAGGTGCTCTATATCCCGTCAAACGTCTGGCACAAGGCGGAAGCGCTGGAAGACACGCTCGACGTCGACGTCTTTTCGCCGCCCCGGGAGGATTGGCTGAAGAAGACGGATGATTACCTGAGAAAATAGGCCAGAGACCAGAGGCCACAGGCCAGAGGGGTGCCCTCTTCAGACTTTGTTCTTTGACTTAGACAGAGTCGCTCTTCACTCGATGCCTAACGGCTGCGGCGGCACCAATCAACACGCCGAGCCCCACGATCCAGAGCGCAAAGGTCGACTGCGCGACGTGGAATTGCGTGACGGCAACAGCCGAAATCCCCTCGGGCATTGTGCGCGTACCATTCCCGATCCCATTCAGGGCGTTGCGCGCAAAGGCAAACAGGCCGATCCCGCCCAGCACCAGGAGCAAGGCGGTGGCGTCGATGATGCGGTTGGTGGAACTCGGCGGTGTCTTGATGGGCTGATTGGTGGGGGTGCCCTCTGGACGATCGGGCCCCGAAACGTGCCACGAAACACCAAAAAACGCCCGTTGTTACGAAGGTTGTCATGGCACTGTGTCGCCCGTCACGAGTGACGGAAAACAGCGTGCAGAAAGGGGTTGCAGGCGTCTCTCGAAATTCGTCTGTACCACGTGGAGCACATTGCGATCCCTTCCGTCCGGACGCGCAAAGTCGCGCGCCTCGCGGTCATCGGCGCCTCGGTCGTTTTCGCCGTTCCGATCGCGTGGGCCGCCACGGCGTTGGGCGGCCCGGACGAGCCGAGCGCGGAGCTAGTCAACGTGCCCGCGCGGAGCATCGTGCCGTCGACGACGCTCGATTCACTCGCCGGTCGCAGCGGAGCGTTACGCGTCGCGTTCCTGACGCGCGAG
>Ga0070698_100000157_pt1 | contig 61949 bp, 51 predicted proteins | sample KBSK1502metaG_FD_65477 | JGI IMG/M metagenome (GOLD analysis project Ga0070698, IMG submission 65477) | Corn, switchgrass and miscanthus rhizosphere microbial communities from Kellogg Biological Station, Michigan, USA - KBS K1-50-2 metaG | ecosystem: Host-associated > Plants > Roots >...
GAGTTGCTTCGTTACGATAGTCCAATCCAGAAGATGGGTCGCATTGCCCTCGCAGATATTCAAATCGACGACAAGCAGATCGCGCGAGGCGATCTGGTCTGTTTATCCTTTGCCGCCGGAAATCGCGACCCCGAACAGTTTGCCGCCCCGTCGCAACTCGACATCATGCGCAAGCCAAACCGCCATCTCGCATTCGGACACGGGTTGCACTACTGCGTGGGCGCCGCACTCGCTCGTCTGGAAGCACAGATTGCTATCAACACCATCCTCCGACTTTTGCCTGAACTCAAGTTGGAAACTGAAGATCTGGAGTGGAATCGCAATCTCTCGCTGCGAGGTCTGAAGTCTTTGCCAGTTACTTTCTAATGACTAAACCAGCGGCTACATCATTCTTTGAATTGACGGCAGCACGGCGCGGCCACTTCCAACTGGAGTCGGGTCATCACGGCGAGCTCTGGTTTGATCTCGATGCGCTGTTTGCTGTTCCCGGCCGGATTGAGCCCTTCGTTAAGCAATTGGCGGAGTCGCTCCGTTCTTACAATGTAGCGGCGGTCTGTGGTCCGCTGCTGGGAGGCGCTTTTCTCGCGCAGCTTGTCGCACACGCGCTGGATGTAGACTTTTGTTTCACTGAACGCGTGATGCCGCGGGACGCGACCGGTTTGTACCAGGCCAAATATCTTCTACCACCCGCGTTCAGTGCCCGCGTGCGCGGCCGGCGAATCGCAATGGTTGATGACGTGATGAGTGCCGGGTCAGCTTTGCGTGGAACCTATAGGGAGCTCCAAACACAAGACGCTGTGCCTGTTGTAGCGGGAGCGTTGATGGTGCTGGGCACTGCCGGCGCGGACTTTTTTGCCGAGCAACAGGTGCCTGTTGAAGCCGTGGTTCGCGAGAGCTATTCAATTTGGCTACCGTCCGAGTGTCCCTTGTGCATCGATAATCAGCCACTCGAAAACGTCGGAGCCGGATCCATAATAGTGTCAGACTGATTTGACACTTCGCGAGCACATGCAACACCGAAGAGTCATCCGCAGATGACGCAGATTGCGCAGATTCAAATCTCAAACAGTTAAGTTCCATCGTTCCTTTTTGAATCTGTGTAATTTGCGTAATCTGCGGACGATCTCTTCCTTTCATTATTGATACCGAGAGCGAAATAAACTTGAGAGACAAAGGATACAAATCAATGACACTGGAAAACAATACTGCACGCGAACTATTTCGCCATACATTGGCGACACTCGCTTACCGCGGCGGCAAAACTTTGCGTGGCGCCTCCGCAGACTTCGCCCAGTTTCGCGCCGGTGAGCACTCCCGAACACCGCTCGAAATACTCGCGCATATCGGCGACCTGTTACAGTGGGTGTTGTCGATTGCTAAAGGAAACGAAGAATGGAATAAAGCCGACCCCAGGACGTGGGATCAGGAGGTGGCACGGTTCTACGCGAACCTGCGCGCGTTTGATGATTATCTGGCGTCGACGGAACCGCTGGGTTACTCACCGCAGCAGTTGTTTCAAGGCGCTATTGCCGATGCGTTGACGCACGTTGGGCAGCTGGCGATGTTGCGCGGCCTGGCGGGAGATCCGGTGCGCGGAGAAAACTATTTTGTGGCGGACATCGTCACGGGCAGAGTTGGAGCTGAACAATCCGCGCCGCGTTTTGAGGTTTGAGGCGTGCCGAATGAAATTCAGCCTGCGGAGCAGGCGAAGCGAAACCCCAGGCTTTACGCTATCACCTGCTCCGCAGGTTAAGAGGAATATCCGAAATGAGCATCACCAATCGCGTCCTCTTACTTCTCAGCCTATCAGCACTTTGCTCCGCACTATCTTTCTCCCAGACGCCCGCGAAGGAAGCGACTGCTTCAGTCGCCGGCCACGTAACGATACAAGGGAAAGCCGCGCCCGGGATCACCGTAGTTGCAACTTTGCGCAACTCATTCTTTGACAACAAAACAGTTGCCAAAACCACGACAGACGAAGAAGGCAACTATAAATTGACCGGCCTCCCCGCCGGACAGTTAACGATTTTTCCTCTTGCGAAGGCTTACGTCGTGGCCAGCGGCAGTTCCTATAAAGAAGCCAGCCAGAGTGTTAACGTGGCCGAGAGTGAAGCCATAACAAAGATCGATTTTGTTCTCGTGCGCGGCGGCGTGGTCACCGGTCGCATTACGGATGCCGAGGGTCATCCGCTTATCGGCGAACGAGTCAACATAGCCCTCAAGGATAGTCGTCCCGATCCGGGCTCTCAGTTCACCTTCGGCTCAAACGGGTACCAAACGGACGATCGAGGAATCTATCGTCTCTATGGTCTCGGTCCTGGAAGTTACCGGGTTAGTGTGGGCCAGGCATCTGCTGCCGGCGGGGCGGCAAGTGTCATGGGCATCGGCGGCAGTCAATATGTGAAGACGTTTTACCCAGGTGTTGAGGACGAATCCAGGGCGACGATCATCGAAATCAAAGAAGGCACGGAAATCGCGAACGTAGACATCACGGTGAACAAACCAGGCAAAGGTTTCTCAGTTTCCGGACGCGTGGTCGATGCGGAGTCAGGGGCGCCGGCGGCAAGCGTTTACGTCGCTCATTCCGTGATCGACGAGTCGAACCAGCAAGTTGGAGGCATGAATTTCACCGGCACCCAGACAGATGCGAATGGAAAGTTTAAGCTGGAAGGACTACGGGCGGGCCGCTACGCCGTATATAGCATGGCGGCCGGCCAGGACAATTCCACTTACAGCGAGCAAGTTACCTTTGAGATTGTCGACAGCGATGTTTCTGGCCTCGAGATAAAACTTCGTCGCGGAGCAACCATCAGCGGCGTCGCGGTTATTGAAAACAATTCGGATCCGGCAGCCGTGACGCTTCTGCAAACGGTGGGTTTGTTTGCCTACGTGGAGCAGAAGAGTTCGTCGCCTTCGTATAGCCAGAGTCGAATTGCCGCGGACAGCAGCTTTCACATGGCTGGGCTGGCTCCGGGTAAAGCACGGCTCAGAATGCAGGGATTTCCCACTCCGCCAAAAGGGTTGACGCTCGTGCGCACCGAACTCGACGGTTTGGATCAAAAAGACGGCATCGATGTTACGGCCGGTGCGCAGATAAACGGTGTCCGGCTCGTGTTTGCTTATGGCACCGGCGTGGTTCGTGGCGAGGTGAAGCTAGCAGAAGGATCACTGCCGGAGGGAATTACACTTCGCGTCGTGATTCGCTCCGCTGCAAATGATTCGCGCCGATTCAATCGCGGCGCCGAACTCGATGCCCGACTCCACTTCGTGCTCGAAAGCATTCCACCGGGTAATTATGAAATCGTGGTGACCGGGATTACGCAGACGCCAGGCGCCAAACCAACTCCGCCGGTCGAGTATCTAAAGCAACCCGTCACTGTCGCAAACGGAACCGACACCACCGTGAATCTGGAGGTCGACCTCACCGCAAAGCACGGGAGTCAGCCATGAACACAATTTCAAAGTTGATCACTACTGCCTTTGTAGTCATGGTGGTAGGCAACGTATTGCTTGCGAGAGCACAGACTGAACCGTCGCCAAAACCCACCGGAGATCCCAAGCTAACACCCGGTGTAACAGCTGATCCAAAGAAAGTCACGAGTCTAATCACCGGAACAATCAAGGGCCGCATCGTTTCCAATGACGGCCAACCGCTTGTGAACGCATCCGTCATGGCCCAGTCGCTCACCGGCTCATTCGCGGTGAAACCGACGCGTCCTGACGCTGAGGGACGTTTCGCTTTTGACGACCTGGTGCCGGGGGCCTACATAGTCATCGGCACCGCGCCTGGCTATATCGACCAATCAGTTTCACTCGGTGATTCGAATGTATGGCCGCGCCATTTAATTGGTTCCAACGTCAGAATCAATATGGTCAGGGGCGGAGTGATTACCGGCATGGTCACAAATGCGAAGGGAGAGCCAATGGTGGGCGTGCCGGTGCATGCAACCATTTCAAACTCGACCTCGTCTACGTTCAATTTTTTTACCGGCGCCGGCGTATCCGAGACTGATGACCGCGGCAGCTACAGAATCTACGGCTTACTGCCAGGTCAATACATCGTCAACGCCGGCGGCGAAGGGCCGTTTGGACGGTTCACGCCAAGCGGTTTCGATCGTGACGTGCAGACTTATTATCCGTCGTCCACGCGAGACACCGCGGTTCCAGTTTCCGTGCGCAGCGGTGACGAAACCACCGGCATCGACATCAAGTACAAAGGAACCGAGGGCCATTCATTGAGTGGCTTTGTTTTGGGTGACATTCCTCCGGGCGGGCTAAATAACGCCGTTACAATCATGCTTGTGCACGCGGGCACGTCGACTGTCGTGGGGCTCGGTATCGCAAGCGTTGCCGAGCAGCGACGTGCGTTTAGCTTTAATGGAGTCGCTGATGGCGAATACGATGTGGCGGCCAGCTACTTGTCAACGCCTACTGAAAATGCGCTCTCCGGGGAAAAGCGCGTGACCGTGCGCGGAGGCGATGTAACCGGGATCGAATTGCGACTGACGTTGCTTGGGTCTCTGGCTGGAACTATCAAGCTCGAGCCCATTAAGCAGGAAGACAAATGCGATAAACGGCAATCGCAAATCATCGAGGCTGTTCTTCGAGTGCCCCAGGACGATCCGAAAAAAGCCCTGAACCGATCGCCGACGGCGATTTATTCCGGACTTGGGCAGCTAAATGAGAAGGGTGAGTTTGTGCTGCGTAATCTAGCCGCTTCCAGGTATCGACTGGAAATCAAGCTGCCGACGGAAAGTTGGTATGTCCGCGCCATCGATGTGCCGGCAGCGGCGCGAGCCGGAGAAGGCAAAAGCCCAACCGCTCAACCGGGCGCGACAAACTCAAGCGGCTGGCAAGGTGTGGTAACTGTCAAGACTGGTGAGGTCCTCACTGGCATTTCAATCATGGTAGGACAGGATGCCGCTGGGTTGCGCGGACGTCTGGCAACAGGCGGTACAGCGATCAGGGAAGGTACTCGTATCTATCTTGTGCCCGCCGAGCGCGAGCTGGCGAACAACGTACTTCGTTACAGCGAAACACTCATCAAAAGCGATGGAAGTTTTGCGCTCGAGAATCTTGCTCCTGGACGCTACCTCATTCTTTCTCGTGTTGAGGCGCCTACGGATCCGGACACATCCCCGCGTCCGATTTTTTGGGACGCTGCGGCGCGCACGCGGCTTCGGCGTGAGGCGGAAGCGGCCAACACAATCATCGAGCTGAAACCTTGCAAGCAAGTGGTTGATTACGAGTTGAAGGTGGGCGGTTAACTCTTCGCGGTTTTAGCGACAAAGTGGTTCAACCCGCGGAGCGGGTGTCGGCATAAAGCCTGGGGTGAAGCGCTGCGAAACCCCAGGATCGCCAACACAAAAAACCGCAGAGCCTGCGAAGCAGCCGATAGAGGTCGCGACTACGAAAACATCGTACGTGATAATTCGACTGTCGGCCGCTTCGCGGGCTTCGGATGTTTTCGACAACGGTCCTGGGGTTTCGCTGCGCTCCACCCCAGGCTCTATGCCGTCGGCCGCTCCGCGGACTCTTCCATCCTCTTGTCATAAATTCATAACAATTCATCTCTCAATTTTTCCTAACAAGTTTGCCACCGCTCTGGTAAAGTGAGCCGCCCTTCAAACAAACGGCGGCATCGACCTGCCGCTAAACTGAACAACTGACCCGACGCGGTAACCCTGGTGTTATCAAACCTGACTCACGCTTAGGTCAGATCTTGCGATGCAAAGGTGGGCCTGCGCGCCAATGCTGCTCTTCGGTTTCAGCAAAGAAATCGGCGTCTATCTCGGCGCCAGGTTGCACGCAATCCAACTCGTTAAGGCAATTTTCTCAACCGGGCCAAAGCCGCAAGGTGTCTCGATATCTGAGCCTCCCGCCCTGCGACAACACTGGAGGACCTGTTGCCTTACCTCAACCAGCTTAATGGAGGCTAAAAATGCGTAAGAGTTTATTCCTGGGAGTTCTCGGAACTCTCGTGCTGGCGGTTTTGCTGTTCCCTTTTTTGAAGTCAGACGCGGCTTACGCGCCTGACCAAAGAAATGTTTTCAGGGTGGCGCCGGGTGCTTCTCCGGGATCCCTTCCCAACTTTGACATTCGTTTGGAAGGCAAAGGTGAGTTCATTGACCACGATCTGAACACAACCGATGGCGCGCAAAGCGCTGCCAGAGGCGCAGCTACTCAATCAAAGGTCTCGGCAGTAGATCAATTCCGTTCCAACCTCAAGCCAGAAGATGCAGGAAACATTCGCGCGACGGTGAACGAAACTGGCGCGATGAAAAACTTCTTCATTGAAGGCGCAACGCTGTCGGCGCCGCAGTCTGACACGGCCGACAACATCGCACGCCGCTTCCTAAAACAAAACGCTTCCCTCTTTTCACTCTCCGGCCGTGAGGTCGCGGGCCTGGAAATGATTAATGAAGACAATGACCGGGGGACGACTTTTCTGAAATACATTCAGACAGTCGGCGGCATCAAAGTATTTGAAGGCGAAGTGCAGGTCGTTGTTAACAAAAACGGTGAAGTGCTCTCCGTTCGTGAAGGGTTCCTCGTCTCCGGTCAGACGGTTGCGCTACGACCGGACGTGAGGGAAACGGAAGCGATCGTGAAAGCATTCGAGTATGCCGGAAAAGCGGTGGATACATCGCTTGTGGAAACTTCCACGCGCGCCTCGAACGGTGAAAGGTCGCAGTTTGCCAATCCTATTTCCACCGACAATGAAGACGTACTGTCAGAGTTAAACGTTTTAAGAGTCGGCGATAGTGCGCGCCTCGCGTGGCACATTTACGCGGACGTGGGTCCGAACGCCTGGTATGAAACGCTTGTCGACGCGCACACCGGCGAATTGCTGCTGCGTCACAATCTTTACCTGGATGCTGCGCAAGGCACTGTCTACATCGAGAGCCCGGCAGTGGCTGCTCGTCAGTTGGTTTCGTTTGTTGGTGATACAACCATCAACACTGCAGCCGGCTGGATGGGCACGTCGACCGTGACCACCGGCAACAACGTCGTAGCCTACCTCGATACCAATGCCGACAACGCTCCGGATGCCAACAATGGCAGCGGCCTGTCCAACGGTCACGCTTCGGCGGCCAATCAGGATTTTACTTTCCCGTTCTCGACCGCCGTCGATCCGCGCACTCAACAAGCGGCCGTGGTGACGAACCTTTTCTACTTCAACAACATCATGCACGATTTCTCCTACGGCCTCGGCTTCACGGAGACAGCGCGCAATTTCCAAACAAACAACTTCGGCCGCGGTGGCACCGGCAACGATTCCGTCAGGGCCGAAGCGCAGGACGGGTCGGGAACTAATAACGCTAACTTCGCAACCCCGCCCGACGGACAGCGGCCACGCATGCAGCAGTTTCTTTTCACTGCGCCCAGCCCCGATCGAGACAGCTCAGTCGACGGCGACGTGGTGTTTCACGAGTATGGGCACGGCATCTCAAATCGTTTGATTGGTAACGGCAGCACCGCGTTAAGCGGTACGCAATCGGGTGCCATGGGCGAAGGCTGGTCAGACTATTGGGCCATCACGATTAACAACGATGGCGCGGTAGGCGAATACGTTGTTAATAATACGATTGGAATTCGTCGCGCGGCTTACACCGTTCCGGCGGCAGCCGTTCACAATTCATATGCCGACGTTTGCGCCGGCGGTTGCGAAGTCCACAACGACGGTGAAGTTTGGGCCGCGACTCTGTGGGACTTGCGCACCACACTCGGAAAGAGCACGAGCGATTTGTTGGTGCTGAATGGTATGAAGTTTACGCCAACGCGTCCTTCATTTCTGGCCGCGCGCGACGGCATCCTGCAGGCTGATCAAAACTTGAACGGTGGCGCGAACCGCTGCGCGATCTGGACGGTCTTCGCGCGTCATGGGATGGGAGTTTCAGCCGTGGGCAACGACGGCACAACGCACACTGCCGCCAGTAACGTGCCGACAGATTGCGGTGGCACCTGCACTTTCTCGATCAACCCGACCAGCGCCAGCCAACCGGCCGGCGGCGGCACGGGCAGTGTCACGGTGACTGCCAGTGCGGGGTGCGCGTGGACCGCAGTCAGCAACGCAACCTTTATCACGGTCACTTCCGGCGCCAGCGGTTCGGGTAATGGCACGGTGAATTATTCCGTCGCTGCTAACACCGGTAGCACTTCGCGCAACGGTACTGTGACCATAGCCGGCCAAACCTTCACGGTGACGCAGGCAGGCACCGGCGGTGGAGGCAACCTGATTATTAATCCGGGATTTGAGAGCGGCACGGCGCCGTGGGTAATTAGCGGATCAACAACTCGCAGCACCGGCAGCTTCCCACACAGCGGCGTGGCCTACATGATTCTCGGTATCACCAACAGCAGCACGAGCACGCTGTACCAGACGGTCACGATTCCCAGCGGCGGCGCTAATCTCAACTTCTGGTTGAATATCACCACCAGTGAGGCAGCGGGTGCGGCGATCTTTGATCGGTGCTTTATCGAAGTGCGGAGCACAACCGGAACGCTACTCGCCACGCTGGCAACGTTCAGCAATCAGAATAGCGGCACGGCGGGCGTGTATGTCCTGCGCGGACCGTATAACCTTGGGGCCTTCGCCGGACAAACGGTGCGGATACAGTTCCGTGCCACTGACGATATAACACTGCCTTCATCATTCCGAGTGGATGATGTGACAGTGCAGTAAACACTAACGGCAAACAGTAAACAGCAGACAGTAGCGGTTTGGTTACCTGCCAACCGCCTGCTGTTTGCTGTCTACTTTCGGTTTATACAATCGAGTCCGGGTTTCAAACATGAAGTGCCGAGAGGCAGTCAGGCGTTGCACAAAAGTCTAATCCACGGCGTGGAACCGAGTTGTCCGGTAATACAAAATCAGAACTGGGAGCAAACCGGGGTCCCCGCGCGGGCAGCCCGCGCGGGGTGGTGGTAGCGACCAGCCGAAGAGTCAACCCATGAAAATGGGGGCCCAAAACAGGCGCTCCAACTTCTGGAAAGTTGAGGCTGGTCGCTATCGCTCCCAGTTCTGATTTTGTGTAGACCTCGCTCCAGAAACCACGCGTGCACTTTTTGTACAAAGCCAGGCAGGCATGCCGTTCCTGCGGTCCATCCATTTTTTCGGAATCATAATCTTCGAAAAATCAACTCCGACCAGCAGGAATGCCTGTCCTGCTTTACCCGAGAAATGTAGAATGACCGCGATCCCGCATCCGGTTCGTTGAGGCTTACCAACATGAATAGTAAACCAAAAGAACTCACCGTTCGCAGTCTGATTCTGGGCGCGCTTATAACAACGATCTTTACGGCGGCCAACGTTTATTTGGGTCTCAAGGTCGGTCTTACCTTCGCCTCGTCAATTCCCGCCGCAGTGATCTCTATGGCGATTTTGAGCTTCGTGAAAGACTCATCGATTCTGGAAAACAATATAGTCCAGACCGTCGCCTCCGCGGCCGGCACGCTCTCAGCAATCATCTTTGTTCTGCCGGGACTGGTGATCGTTGGTTGGTGGACCGGCTTTCCTTTCTGGCAATCGTTTCTGATCTGCCTGAGCGGTGGCGTGCTTGGTGTCGTGTTCACAATACCGCTGCGACGCGCGCTGGTAACCAACTCCGACCTGCCTTATCCGGAAGGTGTCGCAGCCGCGGAGGTGTTGAAGGTTGGATCGGGTACGCGCGGTGAAACAAAAGACGACACTGGCGAAGCGCGAGAAGGCCTGGTTGCCGTGATCCTTGGCTCGGTCGCTTCGGCCGGACTCGCCATCGTTACTGCAACACGGATCGCCGCCGCTCAAGTGACTGGGTTCTTCCGTCTCGGGGCTCTTGCATCAAGCGGTTACGACATTGCCTTCTCGCTCGCACTGGTTGGCGCCGGTCACCTGGTTGGATTGTCAGTCGGCTTAGCGATGTTAACCGGTTTGGTGATCGCCTGGGCGGTCGCTGTGCCAATCTTGACGTCAATGCAGCCCGCCGCTGACGGCGTGGCGCTCAGCGTCCACACACTTGCCATCTGGCGTACACAGGTTCGCTTCATCGGTGCCGGCGCGATTGCAATCGCGGCGATCTTCACCCTGGCCAAGCTCGCGAAACCGGTTGTCGGCGGACTTATAAGCACGCTCGCCAGCTCTCGAGTCAAGGGCATACGAGACGATCGCGACCGCGATCTTTCACCGCCATGGATTCTCGCGCTCACGGTCGGGTGCCTTCTCATCAGCGGCTGGCTGGCCTTCACTTTCGCTCGCTCGACAGTGCTTGCACCAAACGCGGTGAGGCTTACTTTAATCGCAATACCCTTCGTGCTGGTGGGCGGTTTTCTCATCGCCGGCATCTGCGGCTATATGGCAGGACTGATTGGCGCCTCAAATAGCCCGATCTCCGGCGTGGGAATTCTGTCGATCGTGCTTTGTGCTTCAGTACTGATCTTCGCGATATCGCCAACTGTGGAAACGCGACCCGCGCTCGTCGCTTTCGCCCTCTTCGTAACGGCTATCGTCTTTGCCTGCGCCACGATCTCAAACGATAACTTGCAGGATTTGAAAACAGGCCAGCTTGTCGGCGCTTCACCGATGCGCCAGCAAATCGCTCTCATCGTCGGCGTTGCTGCCGGCGCGTCTGTGATTCCGTTTGTGCTCAATCTGTTGACTCATGCTTACGGGTTTGCCGGAGCTGCAAATCTTGGCGTGGTCGCGCCACATCCTCTGCCGGCTCCCCAGGCGACCTTGATTTCGGCCCTCGCCCAGGGCGTGATTGGTGGCAATCTTGACTGGAAGATGATCGGCATCGGCGCGCTCGTCGGCGCGGGCTTGATTCTGCTCGACATAGCGCTGGGCGCGCTGAAGAAAATGCGCATTCCGCCGCTCGCGGTCGGCATTGGCATCTACCTTCCGATGTCGGCGACCTTCGCTGTCGTTGTCGGCGCGGTGATCTCGTATTGGTACGATCGGCGTATCCGCTCCCTGGCAAACCCGGAACGCGCCGAGCGGTTGGGCACACTCGTAGCGTCAGGATTAATTGTCGGCGAGAGTTTGTGGGGCGTGATCAATGCCGGCCTCATCGTTGGTCTCGCGAAAGACGCACCGATCGGACTCGTATCCGATGACTTTGTGCTCGGCCCCTGGCTCGGACTGCTTGGGTTCGTGGGAGTGATCGTCTGGTTGTACCGTTGGATGCTCCGTCGTTCCGCCGCAGTGCGATAGTCCCGATCAGCGAACTGCAGTTTGGTGAGGGAAAGTAGCGGTCCCGTGAGGTCAGTACCACCTCGCGGTAGCGGGTGGGTGTACCGATTGCTGATTGTCAATTGCCGATTTTCGATTGGCGCCTGGCGATAAAACCAATCGGCAATCGGAAATCAGAAATCGAAAATCCGGAGACCCACCCGCTACCGCGAGGTGGTACTGACCTCATGCTACCCCTGCATCGGTACCTGTCGACCCGCTCGTGTTTGACATTCAGGGTGACGGAACATTTCGCGAAACTGATCGTAAACCAAGAGCAGCAGCATCCACCACCACTCCAACAGTCGGCAAGGAGAAAATACAGTGAAGTTACGATTACTAACCGCGATCGCAGGGTTTTGTTTGTGTCTCTCGGCTGTGTCGGTGCCGAGCTCTGCCCATCTGAGTACTTCAACTTCCGACTGGCCTCAGTGGCGCGGTCCTCAACGTGACGGGATCTCATCGGAGACTGGCCTCCTAAAACAATGGCCAAAGGAAGGGCCGAAACTGCTCTGGCAAGTGAATGACATTGGAGATGGCTATTCCACGCCGGCGGTTGTTGGAAAGCGGATCTACCTGATGAGCAACCGGGGCATGGAGAATGAATTCGCTCAAGCGCTCTCAACTCAAGATGGAAAAGTAATTTGGACCACGCGCGTCGGCAATGTCGGCAATCCTGATCAGAATCCGTCTTACCCAAAGGCCCGTTCGACTCCAACGGTTGACGGAGATTTCGTCTACGTGCTCGGCTCAGACGGTGACCTGGCCTGCCTCGAAGCTAAAAGCGGCAAGATCCGCTGGCAGAAAAGCCTCCGCAAAGAGTTCGGCGGCCAGCCGCACGATTGGGCCTATTCGGAGTCTCCTCTAGTTGATGGTGACGTCGTAGTCGTCACCCCCGGTGGGGCGCAGGCCACGATGTTAGCGCTCAACAAAAAGACGGGCGCGGTCATCTGGAAATCGGCAATCCCGGATGGTGACCCGGCGGGTTATGCGTCGGCGATTGTCGTGCAAGGGGGAGGTCGCAAACAATACGTACAGTTTCTGAGTCGTGGGCTGGTCGGAGTTGATGCCAAGACGGGTCAGTTCCTGTGGCGCTACAAGGAAGTTGTCAAAGGCCCGGCGCAGGCTTTCACGCCGATCGCGCGTGGCGGATACGTTTACGCTGGAGCCCTTGGCGTTGGAGGCGGACTCGTTAATTTGAAGCTGGCCGCCAACGGAGTTGACGCCGAGCAGGTCTACTTCGTGCGCGGCCTCCCGAATGGTTTCGGCGGGGCGGTGTTGGTTGGTGACTACCTTTATGGTTTTGAACCGGGGCAGCAACAGATGGTCGCCGCAGAGTTCACGACGGGGAAGGTAAGGTGGAAGGCCGAGAGCCTCGGCAGGGCTTCGTTAAGCTACGCCGATGGGCTTTTTTATGTTCACGCCTGGAAGGGAGATATCGGTTTGGTGGAAGCAACCCCTGAAGGCTATCGGGAAAAGGGCCGCTTCACTCCGCCGGCTCAGCCGAAGCCAGAACGGCCCGGGCCATATTCGGATACGGCCTATGCGTATCCGGTGATTGCTAATGGGAGACTCTACATTCGCGATCTTGGAACGTTATGGGCCTATGACATTAAGGCGAGTCGTTAGTCTCTCCATCCAGGTAGAACCGCAGCTCGGTCTGGAGTATCGTAGTTGGCTTGAGGAGGCGAGATAGGATGTTTTGTTCAACTTGCGGCGTGTCTGTAGCGCAGGGTTTGAGCTACTGCAACTATTGCGGCGCAAAGGTGGGAGAAAAAAGCGATCGGGCTAACAAATCATCAGAAGTGAGACCTGAGTTTCTCGTGTCCGCGATGATAGGGCTCTTCATCTTAGGAGTTTTCGTCATTACGATTCTCATGGGAATGATGAAATCGGTGCTGGACTTACCGGTGAAGCACGTGCTCGGTTTTGCGCTGTTGCCGTTTCTGCTAATGCTCCTAATTGAAGGTGTGTGCCTTAGGTTGTTATTGCGTCGTAAGCGGGATAGTGAAGCGTCAGGCGCTCAATTCAACGAACAGACTACGAAAGAGCTTAACCGCGCCGAGGAGCGATTGCTTACCGAACCTGGGCCGAGTGTCACCGATCACACCACGCGCACGTTAGAACCCGTCTACAACGAGCGACAATCCAAATGAAAGAATCGATTTAGCTGAATCTTCGCCGCGTAGCGGCGCTTGAATTTAGCCCGGCCTTTCAAGGCCGGGAAAGGAGTCGCCTTCTCGTTTGTCGTCGCGTCAGCGAAGGCTGAATTGGGATTCAATCGTCGCTAAAGCGACGGGCGCTAATTTCGTATTCTCTTCCCGGCCTTGAGAGGCCGGGCTAAATTCATCCGTCGCTCTGCGACGAGAACCGCACCCGCTTAACTTGATATCAGGTCACACAAGTGGACTCATCACGTCAGCAACCGTGGATTCCAGCGGCGCTACTCCTCGGCGCCCTGTATGTCATCGTCGGACGACTCTTCCCAGCGCCGGTCACTTACTTGCAGGAGTGGAGACTGGCAGCCTGGTTAGTCTGTGGGGTTGCGTTCGCAGCTCACATCGCATACGAGCACTTCAGTTTGCGACACTCGCCTCTTTTGGTAGCGTGGCACTCAGCTGTGGCTGTCGCGATTGGGGCGTTCTTGCTTGCAGTCGCAGGGATGATTCATTCACTGTGGGCCACCTCGGAGGTACGGACTGTGTGGTTTCTCGCTTTAGTGCTCTGGCCGGCCTTCACCGCGATTCCGGCGTTTTTAGTGGCCCTGGTAATTGCTTCGCTGCTAAAACATCTTCGTCTGCGGACTGACAGAGTAAACGATTGAATATGCCAGACTTCGAATATAAAGAGATGAGATTCCTAAACGTCGATCTCGATCTCGTTTCGAGGTCAGATCTCCAACCCCTGATAACGGCGCTGGAACCAGGGGCCTTCGCACTTCACGTTGGGCGCGAGAAGCGAACTTACAGCGCGCATTTGGAACTGTCTAAGTTTCCCAAAGATCCTGATGCGGCTATTCGTGGCTTCGCTGAGCTCATACAAAATCTATCGAGGGCGGAACGAAAGTTATGGAACACAGCAAAAGTCCGCGATTTCAATATCGGGGTGCAGTCAGCGATGCAACCTCGCACCTTCGAGATTAAGCTGACGCCTGACACATTGGGGATTGCTTCCGTCCTAAAGGCGCGAATCGTATTCACTGTCTATGCACCCTCCTAAGCGTAAAGCTAAGGGGGAGGCAGCACCTGTTGTAAAATTGAAGTTAAATAGGAGTAGAGGAACTTATGAAAGCTTATGTCATCACGACTGGTGTCATCTTTGCGATTATCACCATCGCTCATCTAATGCGAATCGTAGCTGAGCCACGCGCCGCTACCGAACCCCTCTTCATTCTCCTTACGGTTCTATCGGCAGCGCTATGTGCCTGGGGCTTTCTCGTCTTGCGACGTCTGAACCGATGATAGGGGTACGATCTGATAGCACTAACCGGCTTGGTACTCGAGAGACTGACAGACTTGAGAAGGAGACTGGTGTGATCGGCGAATTCAAACACTTAACCATGGACGAGCTGGAAGCGGGCCTTGATGAGATCCGTCAGGCGCCTAAAGATGAGGGCGTCTTGCAATTAATTGTGCGACGCCCGCAAATTGACGAGCGCGAGATACTGGAAGAAGCCGAGCTTCATCTGCAAGAAGGACTGGTCGGCGATAGTTGGATAAGGCGCCCCAGTTCCAAGACACCCGATGGCTCGCCGCATCCGGACATGCAGGTCAACGTCATGAACGCTCGCGTGACGGCGCTGCTCGCGCAAGATAAAAGTCGCTGGCACCTGGCCGGCGACCAACTTTACCTCGACATGGATTTGAGCTCGGAAAATTTGCCTCCGGGAACGCAGTTGGCAATCGGCTCGGCAGTAATTGAAGTAACACCCCCACCGCATACCGGCTGCATGAAATTTGTGGCGCGTTTCGGTCTTGACGCAATGAAGTTTGTAAACTCCCCTTTAGGCCGGGAGTTGCACTTGCGTGGCATCAACGCGAAAGTAGTTCAACCGGGAGTGATCCGGGTCGGCAACTTAGCGAAGAAACTACCGGCGAATGAGATCTGAGAAACACGACCCGAGAAATCACACACTAACGGTCCGTCATATGGCGACCACAATTAAAACAGACGTAATCATAGTCGGCGCCGGGCCAACCGGGCTCTCCCTCGCCTGTCAGTTAAGCAGATACGGCGTTGATTTTGTTGTCATTGAGAAAAACGAAGGCATCACGCCTTTTTCCAAAGCGCTCGGCGTTCACGCACGCACCCTCGAAATCTACGAACAACTCGGTCTCGCCCAGAAAGCAGTTGCTCAGGGCATAATTGCCGGTAAAGTCCGCATGCTCGAAGCCGGGAAAATCGTCGGCGAAGTTGATTTGTCTAACTTCGGACAGGGACTCAGTGGCTACCCCTTCCTGCTTGTGCTTGAACAGAGCGAGAACGAACGGCTTCTTTATGAGTATTTACAGAGTCAGGGTCATGATGTTCGCTGGCAAACCGAGCTCGAAAGTTTTTCGCAGGACACGAGTTCAGTCAGAGCCAGAGTTAAAGACAGTAACGGCGAAACTCAAACAATAGAAGGCAAGTATCTCGTCGGCTGCGACGGGCCGCGCAGCCTGGTTAGACATCAACTCGGACTTTCATTTGAAGGCAGCACGTTTGAGCGTTTGTTCTACGTGGCTGATGTGAGGGTCGATTGGAAATACAGTCACGACGCGCTGCATGTTTGCATTGCCGAACACGGTGTGGTTGCCTTCTTCCCCATGCCCGGCGAAAAGCGCTGGCGCATTGTTGGCGCTTTTCCTGAGGGCCATGAAAAGGACGAGGGCGAAGTTCTTTACGAAGAAATCGAAGCGCGCATTAAGGAAGAAGCCGAGCTCGAACTCGAGATCACACGCGTTGATTGGTTTTCTACTTACAAAGTCCACACCCGTCATGTGGAGAAGTTTTCCTCCGGACGCGGTTTTCTGGCTGGAGATTCAGCTCACATCCATACGCCGGCCGGTGGCCAGGGAATGAATACCGGAATCCAGGACGCTTACAATCTTGCCTGGAAGCTGGCCCTGGTCCTTAAGGGTTCGGCTCGGGAACAAATCCTCGATAGTTACAATGAGGAGCGGCTGCCCAATGCCAGGAGATTGCTGCAAACAACTGACCGGATGTTCAACCTCGCGGCGGGTACAGATTGGTTGGTTAATTTGATCCGCACGACCATTTTCCCTCCGATGGCGAAATTCATTCTGAGCATTGACGCCGTTAAGAAAAAGTTCTTCCCTTTGATTTCACAGATCGGGATCACCTATCGAGAGAGTTCTTTGAGCATGCACGACAGCGATAGAGAATTTGAAATCAGAGCAGGTGACCGGCTGCCCTATTTCCTTCTTGACGGAGATAGCATCTACGACAAACTGCGCGCGCCCAAATTCCATCTCCTCACTTTTTCTGATGGCTCGAGCAATGATGATGGCGATCGTGAGAAGATCACCGATGAAATCGGAAGCAAGTATGCAGATCTAATTGATCAGAACCGGGTTCCTCTTAACCCACAGCTCGCGGACCTATTCGGTACAGACAAGCCCTTCCAGGTATTCCTGCGGCCGGACAACTACATTGCCTACATCTCATCTGAGACTTCACCTCATCGTCTCGCGGCCTACCTAAAAGAAATCATCGGAAGCTAAGTAAAACCACGCAGGCGATTTTGTGGGACCGCGGGCGTCCCGCCCACCTGACGTTAGTGCCGACTCTGAAAGCTGCGCTCTTCGTACGCGTGCGGGCGGGACGCCCGCGGTCCCACAAAATCACTCGACATTGGACTTTAGACCTTGGACAATTAGTACATACATGACTACAAATCACTCCTTCGATGTCGCGGTGGTGGGCGCGGGCGTTTTCGGTGCGTGGACTGCGTACCTGCTGAGCCGCGCGGGGGCGAAGGTTTTATTGATCGATGCCTATGGACCCGCAAACAGTCGGGCAAGTTCGGGGGGCGAATCGCGGATCATCCGCATGGGATACGGCCAGGACGCGATCTACACACGCATGTCTCAGCGCTCGTTCGCTTCGTGGCAGGAATTGTTTGCTCGCATCAACAGGCCTCAACTTTTTCAGCAAACCGGAGTGTTGTGGCTGGCAAGAGAAGATGACTCTTATTGCGAGGCGACTCTCAAAACCTTCCAGCAAAACAATGTCAAGTTTGAAAGACTCGAGCTGGGTGAACTGAAACGTCGTTATCCACAGCTCGAACTCGATCAGATTTCATGGGGAATTTTGGAGCCGGATAGCGGAATCTTGATGGCCCGTCAGGCAGTGCAAGCCGTCTTCGCGGAAGCGCTGGCCGCCGGGGTCACTTATCTGGCAGCGGCAATCCGACCTGCTGGTACGGGGGAAGAGGGGAAGTCGGGAAAAGGGCAAACAAAGAGCCATTCAAGACTCGAGTCGATCTCGACAACAACCGGTCGTGAGATCGTCGCCGGCAAATTTATCTTCGCCTGTGGACCATGGTTGCCAAAACTCTTTCCTGAGTTACTGGCTGGGCTGATTCACGTCACCAGGCAGGAAGTCTTCTTCCTGGGCGTTCCCGCCGGCGACGATCGTTTTAACTCACCTGGCATGCCGACCTGGATGGACATCAATGAACTCACCTATTGTCTACCCAATCTCGACAACCGTGGTTTCAAGATCGCGATCGACAAGCATGGCCCACAGTTTGATCCGGACTCGGGTGAAAGAATAGTCATTCCGGAAAGCATCCATGCGGTGCGCGCATATCTTGCGCGGAGGGTGCCATCGCTCAGGGACGCGCCCGTGATCGAATCACGTGTTTGCCAATATGAAAACACTTCGAACGGCGACTTCCTGATCGACCGTCATCCCAGGTTTGAAAACGCATGGCTGGTGGGCGGAGGGTCGGGTCACGGATTCAAACATGGTCCGGCGGTTGGCGAGTATGTCACGTCGTTGACTTCTGGGAACGCCGAAAGCGAAGTGAGGTTTGCGCTCGCTACAAAGGAACCAGCGCAAGAGCGGAAGGTGTTTTGAAATCTCACAATGAGTCGGTTTTGCCTTATCAGTCGGAATTCCCCTGACCACTACGACCACTACGAGAAGTTATCAGTGATGCCCCAACGGGGCAGTAGTGGTCCTACTTTGGGTGCAAATCTCACCTTAAATTCACTCTCATTTCATTTGCTACGGAACAATCGTTCATTTGCAACAAAACAACGCTACTGATCGGGGAGAATCCTTCTTTCGTCTTTCTCCCGTTAAGGCCGGGCGTTCGCGACAGCGAGTACCGGGGATTTGTGCGTGCAATTAACAACTTTCGAAGGAGTAAATATGAGGACAAAGGTAGCGACGTTTCGACCACATAAAATACTTTGTGGGCTGGCCCTGATGCTGGCCCTGACACCGTTGGCTTTTGGGCAAGATTCAACTGCCCAAACGATGCAACCCGCAGCGAATCGACCAATCCAGTCTATTCCTAATGGCGCAAAGCTGAAGTTCAAAGGCGTAGTCATCGCACGCGAGGGTGAGACTTTCAGAATACGCGATCGCAATCGCACAGACTATCTGGTACTGATCACCGACCGCACCAGCATCAAAACCCATGGTGGGTTTCTTCGCAGCGGCAAGAAGTATCCGGTGACGGATATTCTGCGAGGCCTGATTGTGGAAGTTGAAGGGCGCGGCGATTCGCAGGGCCAACTCTCGGCCGAGAAAATCAGGTTTGATGAATCGGATATGAGGGCTGCGATCACTTCTGATACGCGAGTAACTCCGGTTGAGGAAAACCAGGCCCGCATGGCTGGACAAATGGACGAGCTCTACGCGGTGGCGGCGGAGGCAAGAAACGAATCAGCCGCGGCGAATGAACGGATTACTGCGCTCGATGAATACGACGTGCAGGAAACAGTCTCAGTGAATTTCAAAGTGAACAGCGCGGTGCTCTCACCGGAAGCGAAACGAACACTCGATGAGTTCGCGGCGAAGACTGAAAACGCCAAGGCCTACACAATCGAGGTTGCTGGTCACACGGATTCGACCGGCAGCGAAGCAAAGAACCTCCGGCTCAGTCAGCAGCGTGCCGAAGCGGTGGTGCAGTATCTCGCAGTGAATCACAAGATTCCGCCTCGTCGAATCGTGACCCCAATGGGTTACGGCAAGACCGAAGCTGTGGCCGACAACACGACGGCCGCGGGCCGGGCCCAAAACCGACGCGTGGAAGTCAAGATGATGCTGAATCGCGGCATGAGCCAGAACAAACCGACGGCGAGCACTCCTGCTCCCTAATGGCTAGTAGGACAGGCATTCGCCTGTCCTCGTTAATGACGGCGCAGTAATCAAGGGACAGGCAGCAATGCCTGTCCTACAAGCGCCCCAACACCTTCGCTATCGCACGTGCCAAACTGGCAATGCCGACCGGCTTGGGCAAGTGCTCCTGAAATCCAGCTGCCAAGGCAATTCGGCGATCTTCGTCGCGAGCGTGTGCTGTCAGCGCGAGGGCCGGAATAGTGGCCTGGTGGTCTCCGTCTCTCACCTGCCGGATAAAAGAATATCCATCAACCTCCGGCATCGAAATATCAGAGATCAAAATGTCAGCCTGCCACTCTCCCAGGAGCGCCAGGGCTTCAGACGCTGATTCCGCTGCCTTCACGTCTGCCTTGCAGGGCAACAACAGTTGCACAAGCAAGTCGCGAGTATCCTTCTCGTCTTCAACCAGTAAGATCTTCAAGCCACGCAACAGGGATTTCGCAGTCTGCGTTTCCTGCAGGTCTTCAGACTCTGCCGGCGAAGTCGCGGCACTGCCACTCAGCGCCGGCAAAGTAACCGTAAACGTGGCACCCTTCCCTTCCCCCTCACTCTCAACTCCGACTGAGCCTCCATGCAACTCCACCAGATGCCGAACGATCGCCAGTCCCAAACCGAGTCCACCAAACTTCTTGGTTGTGCTGGCATCTGCCTGCCGGAACCGCTCGAAGACGTGTGGCAGAAAATCCGCGCTAATTCCCTCGCCGTTGTCCTTTACTACAATCTGCACCTGGCCAGCGACAGTGTTGAGTTGAACGTCTATTCTGGTACCGCAGGGACTGAACTTGACCGCGTTTGAAATGAGGTTCCAAACAACCTGCTGCAGTCGATTAAAGTCGCCGGAAACAGGCGGGATGTTTGCACTGACATGTACGCGAAGTTCGATGTTCTTCGCATCCGCTGCCGGTCTCATCGAATCGATCGCGGCCTGGATCACTTTTTCCACTTCCACCGGGCGCGAATCAAACTGCAGTTTCCCGGACACGATTCGCGAGACGTCCAGGACACTCTCGATGAGTTGGGTTTGCGCCTTGGCATTACGGTCGATGATTTCAATGGCGCGTCGTGTTTCTGCGGGAGTGAGTGTTTCGTTGCGCAGCATACTGGCCCAACCGACGATCGCGTTTAGCGGCGTCCGAAGTTCGTGAGAAAGATTGGCCAAAAACTCGTCCTTCACTCGATTGGCGACTTCCGCTTCGGCCCGGGCATTGTGCTCGCGCTTGAGCAAATCTTCGCGCTCGGCTTCAACGCGCCGTCGTTCAGTAATGTCACGTGCGATTTTGGAGGCCCCGATCAGCGTGCCTGAGGCATCCTGAATTGGCGACACCGTCAGTGAAACGGCGATTCGCTTCCCGTTTTTCGCCATCCGCAGCGTTTCGTAGTGGACAATACGTTCGCCGCTTTGAATCTTTGTGATTATTCGACGCTCATTCTGAATATGTTCCGGCGGTACCAGAATCGAAACGTTCCTGCCGATCACCTCTTCAGACGAATATCCATACAACGCGTTTGCCGCATTATTCCAACTGGTGATTCGTCCGATGAGATCCATTCCAATGACTGCGTCATCCGTGGATTCAACAATAGCAGCGTATTGACGAAGAGCTTTTTCCGTATGTTTGCGATCACTGACATCGTTGAGTGAAGCTACCCAGCCGACGATAGTGCCATCGCGCGCAAAATCCGGACGGTATGCTCCCCGAACGTGTCGCAAGCCAACTGTTTTGAGGGACACTTCTTCCTCAAACTCAACTGACTGTCCTTGGAGCACCTTCTCGATGTAGGGCCGGATGGTCTCAAAAGCATCGGCCCCGATCAGCTCAACAATGGATCTGCCGATGATTTCCTGCGGCTCGAGGCCAAGCATGTTCGCATAAGCACGATTCACGTAGACGTATCGCAAGTCTTTGCTGCAACGCAAAAGCATCGAAGGTGTCGTGTCTGTAATCACCTCCAATTCTGCTTCACGAGCCCTTAGCGCTTCTTCAGCCCGCCGTCGTTCGATGAATTGTCCGATCTGACTGCCAATACTGCCGAACATTGCCAGCAGGGCATCATCGGGCTGACGGATTTCACTACTGAAAAACTCCATGACGCCGACAAATTTTTCTCCTCCCACGATCGGAAACGCGAAGGCTGCGTTCAAGCCTTCTCTGATCGCAACCGGCGCGCGTGGGAAGTTGTCATCCTTAGCCAGCTCGGGAATCCAATACGGCTTCATCTGATCCCAAACGCGTCCGGGCAGGCCCTCGCCACAGGCAAAAGTCCTTGTGCGGCTAGCTGTTTCGAATTCCTCAACGCGCGGCGCGCTCCAGAAGCTTATACACCGCAGCGACGTGGCGTTCGGATCCAGCGACCACATGCCGCCGACCTCCCACCGAAGCGTCGTGCCGATTGTCTCCAGTATGCGCGGTGTGGCATCGCTCACCGCTGGCGATTCGGCAAGGATTCGAGTGATAGCCAGGTTCACGCCGACGCGCGTTTCATTTTCCAGCCGGATCTCCTCTGAGACACGACGCTCCTCCACAACGGCAACCAGGAACAGAAAACTAACCGCGTTAGACGCCACGAAAAGTTGCAGAACTATCAGTGACTCGTTCGCTGTGTCGCCAACGAAAGGACCCAAACCGCGCAGTGTTCCCCAAACAGCAAAAGCTGACAGTGAGGCAATAGCGAGGGTCACGCCCTGGTGGCCTAATCTAAACGACGCCCAAAGCAGGAAAGGGACGATAAAACAAGTCAACAGGTAGTGGCGAATCGAAAGCGGCGTCGAATACCCAAAGGTCACTATGGCGGTGCCGGAAAGTAGTAGCAGGAGCAAAAGAGCCTCAAGAGCACGTTCAAGGCTCCAGGCCTTCCGCGGCCGGACAATCCAGGTTAACAACAGCGGAGCGACGATAAGAGCGCCGGCCAAATCTCCGAGCCACCAGGTTCGCCACAACAGCTCGAAGTCTGCCCAACGTTCCAAGTGGGCCACGCAGAGACTAATGTTGCCGATTAGGGCGCTGACTATCGTGCAAAGCGAGACAGTAATCACAAACTTGAAGACATCTCTGGCACGGTCAAACTGTTGATGAAATCCAAGTGCGCGAAGCATGAAGAGCGCACTTAGGCTCTCCGCCGTATTGCCCGCAGCAATCGCCGCAGCCGTGATGGGCGGTAAGGGAGTAGCAAGGTTAACAAGAAAAGCACCCAGGAAAATTCCAGGCCAGATCCGGTATCCCAACAGTAAAGCGGCGGCGATAGCCACGCCGGTGGGAGGCCAGACAGGCGAAACGCTCGCATGTATGTAGGCGAAAGAGAGACCGATTTTGGCTGCTATGAAGTATATGGCAGCCACGCCGATAATTTCGAAAGCAAACGAAAGGTAGCGAGTGGACTTCTTCGGATCCACCGAGATGTCATTTGTCCCGCGAGTCAGTTCGACGATGCTACTTTCCGATTGTGCCATGCCGTCCTATTTGTCGATTAGCTTTCGCCAGGAATTGGCCCCCGGCGGCCAGCAGCGACCGCTGCTGGAAGAACGGATATTTCAGGTTTGGGGGAAAAGGAAAAGGCAATGCAGTTTACCACGAAACCGAGGCACAATTCTGATCCCTGCGAGACAAAAAAGATCAGCTTATGATCGGTATCGAACAGACACGGCGAGGGGGTGGTGTATTAATTTTCGGCACCCGACAAACTCGCTTGGCCGAAGGATTCGCATCCTTCGATTAGCCGTCGAGATCGACACCTTCGGCTTTTGTTTTTGCCCCGTAGTACCGGAGACTAGTTTAAGTAATACCGCATCCTCGTAAGCGGCAAACGAGTCTTTCAGCAAGGAACCCCCATGTCTTCCAAACAAAAAATCCTTCTGGTAGAAGATCATGAAGACACTAGCGAGCTCATGGTCCTTCTACTCAGCCAACTGAACTACGACGTCGCCACAGCCGCCAGTATTTCAGGAGCATTGGGTCTGGCGCAGTCGGCGGATTTCGATCTGTTCGTGCTTGATTCTATGTTACCCGACGGCACCGGCGCTGAGCTTTGCAAACATATCCGCGAACGGAACAATTCCACGCCAATTCTTTTCTATTCGGCAATGGCGTTTGAGCACGACAAAGATGAGGCGTTATTGGCCGGGGCGCAAAGGTATCTGGTAAAGCCAGTCGAGTCGGAAGTGTTCTGTCGCACAGTCACCGAGATGCTTAACGGGGCGACGTGAGGCCTTCAGTTTCGATCAATCAGTAGTTTTCATGACAGCGGCGTAACACTCACAGGCAAACCCTTCAAGGCCGGGGCGATCCAGTATCTGGATTCGGCCGCGGTTGTATTTGATTAAACCGGCTGTCTGAAGATTAATTGCGCCCACGTTGACTGTCGCCCGCCTTGTTCCGAGCATCTCCGCAATAAATTCCTGCGTCAGGTTTATTTGGTCCGAATCGACGCGATCATGACACATCAACAACCAGCGCGAGAGGCGTTCTTCAATTGTATGTGAGGCATTGCATGCTGCCGTCTGTCCGACCTGTCGCAACAAGGAGTTGATATAACGCAATAAGAGGGTGTACAGCCCCTCACCACGCGTAAATTCTTTTAGAACTACGTCGGCTTTTGCGCGGCAGCCCCCATTCGGTATTTGTACTATCGCGCGTTCAGCAGATCTTTTCTGGCCCAGTAAAAACGGCAGCCCCGTCACTCCTTCATTTCCCACCAGCCCTACCTCGACAATCTTACCGTCCTCCATTTGCGTGACCAGAGAGACCACCGCGTCAAAGGGGAAATAACAGTACTTTATTGGCTCACCGATTTCGTAGAGGATCTTTCCGTGCTCAAGTGCAAACGGTTCAAGGTCTGGAAGCAGGCGTTGATATTCGTTGGCCGGCAGGGAGGCAAGCAGACGGTTTTTGGATGTAGATTTGGAACTAGCGCTCATCGGTTTCTCCTTCAGTCGCGTGTGTGAACACAGCAGACGGCACAAGGAGGTGTTGACTATGCAACTCCCGATGGCGAGTGTTGGATTCTAAAAGAACAGAATCAGCCGCATAAGCCCTGCGATTCGAAAGTCCGAACAGCTTGAGTCTACGCTTCCAGAGACCCCAGCGCAAAGATTAGGATCCACACGCCAATCCGAGCTCCTTCGGTATTTTGGCGAAACCCTAACATATTCGTAGACAATGGCTCTGTCCGGTAACGTACTTAGGTTTATACTCGCTTTTTCTGAGTCCGCGGATTTTGCGCGAAACCAGGAGACGCGTTGTCTCGGCATAAATAGTTGGAGGACGATCTATGAGTGAACTAACCGCGTTGTCGCTACTGCCCTTTGTACCGAGCGGCGGCGACTACGAAGCGAGCCGTAGTTTATTTGCTGATCTTGGTTTTGAAGAAGTGTGGGAGAACAGCGGCTACGCCGGTTTTCGCAATGGTAACGCCCAGTTTATTCTGCAGAACTTCGATGACGAAAAGTTTGCCGGCAATTTCATGATTCGCGTCAACGTCGCAAATCTCGACGCCTGGTGGGCGGCGGTTTCCAGCCTGCAACTTGATACCAAATATTCGGGTTTCCGTATTAACCCGCCAGCCAATTTCCCCTGGGGCCGAGAGGTTAACTTCATCGATCTCGCAGGAGTCTGTTGGCACGTCGGCGAGTGAACATCAGTTTCAAGTTTTAAGTTCCAAGTTTAAAGTTCGAACACCGGACAAAAACAAAAGAACTTGAAACTTGAAACTTAATTCGATCACAGCCCGAATCTTCTTCGGTACTCGCTAGAAATAATGAAGGCTTTTACCATCTCGGCGTTGACGAAGTTCCCGTTAAAGTCGTTTAGTTTCCCCAGCCAGAAGTTGTAGCCGTCGAAGTTCAAACCAATTTCCGGCGGGTCGTTGGGATTCCTTCTCAGGTACCCAAAATACTGCATCAACACAAACGCCTTGTTTTTCTCCGCATTCTTCAAGTCCTGATCCTCGGCGACTGATCGCAACACGGAGGCGCGCTTCGTTGGGTTATCCGGCGTAGCACCCAGCACTGCAATCAAATTCGCTTTCTCACTTGCGGAAAGCACGCCTCCAGCGTTCGTGTCGAGTTTCGTGACAAACTGGTCCGCTGTGAAAGAGGTGGGAAAGGCCGCAAGAAAGTCCATTCGCTGGACAAACGCGAGCGCGAATGCCTGCTTGTTGGCTTCCAATTGTGCCTGCCAGTCTCCAATTCCCACGAGCACTCCCTGACCCATCTGTTGCGTGTCTCGCACAAAATCCGTGAACCCTATTGGGACAGGCGCGGTAGCAAGGTTGCCGAACCCGGCCTTGTAACTTCGATAAACCAGGTAACCGGTTTCCTGAAACTCTATCGAGAGAAAGAACGCCGCCGACACATTGATTCGTTTTAACTCGATGCAAGCGGCATCCGCACCACACCCCGTTATCTGATTAGTCCAGAAGGCGAGACCATCTGCGTCAGGCTCGCGATTGAGGAAGTCGACGTAGTGCTGACGAACAAAGAAGCTGGCCTGATCTATGGGATTGACGCTGCCGTTTTCCGGACCATTGTCGTGGATCGTCAATGTGGCCGTGGACGGCGAACCAAGCGTCGCGCCGGTTACGTGGCTAAGGGTGATCGTAAAAGTCTCGTCACCCTCGGTGTAAGCGTCGTCAATGATGGGAATCGCAATAGTTTTGGAATTCTCAGCTACACCAAAATGCAACGTTCCGAGAGTTGTCAAATAGTCGCAGCGCGACGAGGCGATGCCGTTAACGACGTTGCAGTTGTCAGCTCCGGCCGTGTCACTCGTAGCGTAATCAACTGTGAAGACGCCGGAGGCATCGCCGGTGCGGGTGACCATGACGTTCAGCGTGCTTGTGCCTTCAGTAACGCTGAAAGTTGACGCGGTAAGTTGCACGCTCGGAGGAGAGATAAGTAACGCAGTCGATCCACTGCTCGCCGCAAATTGAGTATCCGAAGCGTAAGTCGCGGTGATCGTGTGACCGCCGGCACCGAGACTGGCCGTCCCCGTTGTAGCAGTGCCATTAGCGTCGAGGGGTACTTGCCCGATCACCGTGACTCCATCGCTGAAGGTAACCATCCCCGTCGGCGTGGGGGTCGGTGCGCCGGCGTCGGCAGGGATTCCAGTAACAGTGGCAGTGATCAAGACTTGTTGACCGGAGCTCGCAGGATTTGGGAAGGCAACGACATTGGTTGTGGTGGCGTTTGGATGAACCTTCTGCATCATCGTCGCAACAGTGGAGGCGTGATTTGAATCGCCGTTGTAAATCGCCACTATGAAATGATTGCCCAGATAGTTAAGGCCCGCGGCGAGTGTTGAAGTGGTCACTGACGCCTGCCCGTTCGCGTTGAGAGGAACATTGGTTTGTAGCGTTCTTGCTTCCGGGGTCAAACCGTTGTAGGTGTTGGCAAAAAACGAGACCGTCCCGGTCGGAGGAGTAGCGCCGGTCACAGCAGCCGTAAACGTGATGGAGTCGCGGTAAACAGTCGCGCGCAGATCTGGCGATGAAGAAGCCAGCCTAACGCTGACCTCGGCAGTGTTGCCTATGGCAAACAGGGTTCCGCCATTGAGGGTATAGACAGTTCCGTCGGGGCCTATCACAGTCGGAACATAAGGCTGACCGATGCCTGAGTTGAGAGTAATCGCCTGGTCGAGCGAGTTCGTCGCGAGGTTCCAACGATACGCATGACCGTCCTCGCTATTGAAGAAAACGCTGTTTGTGGCCGGGTTGACCGCCGGGGCATTGATGCACCATTCCTTCACCGCCTTAGGAATGTCAGGTTGTTCCACATCCGGGGTCGGGCCAATTACCGATAGCACCTCCCGCATTTCTACCAATCCCGGCGATGAAGTGTGTGGATCGATCTGGGTGGCGTTGGGATCGAGCAGAGCCACTCTATTAACGCCACTGCCGTCCTGGAAAGCGTAGTCATTGTACTTACAGAACAAGAGGTACGAAGACGTCCCGGTATAAGCGGCCACTGAGCTGGCAGGTACGATTCCGGCGGTATAGTCCCAACCGAAAGCGCCCGGCGTTTTAGTAATCGTCAGATCTCCACTAAAGCGCAGAAGGAATCCGCGCGACCCGTTGTTCGCGGGTGTTCCCTGGACTCCGAAATAGACATCACCGTCAGGCGCAATCATGGGAGAAGCCGTGCCATCTTCCGGCACGCCCGCCGGGTCACCGCTCCGCGGGTCCCGCAAAAAGACGGAGAACTTCGTCTGCAGAGTTGTCGTGTCCAGGCCCAGCAGGTAACAGTAGCGGTTATTAGTGGCCCATTTAACTGCGACGTATAGAGTTGTTTCGTCGCTGCTTAAGGCCGGCGCAACGTTGTGGCTGTCTCGCTGAATCGTGACGTCGTTGGCAGCCGCGGCGGCAAGCACAAAAGTTCCGTTTCCGTTGCTATCAATCCGTGCAAAGCCGCTTTGCGTTGTATTCAGAGGAGCCGGCGCAGTTCCCTGCACGCGAAAACCAAAGTAAATGTTGCCGTGCGAATCTGCGGTTATTGGCGTGTTGACGAAGATAGTGTTGTTGTAGGCGGCGGCGTTCGCGTTGTAGTTGGCAAGCGACGTATAGAAGACTTCACGGACCGGTGCGCCCGGCGAATTCGAGTCGGGGTTATCGATGTGCCAGATGGTGCCGCCGGCCCCGGCGTAGTAGAGGCGCGTGCCAAAAGCGCCGGTTGCTACGCACGGTTGATACGCAGGAATCCAGTTGTGCGCCGGCAGAATGTAGTCGGTTGCTAAGGTGTACTTTGCTGCGCCATTTGTGCCGTTGAAAGCGCTGACCTGGAAGCCGCCCGACGCGCCTGTCTTAACCGGCACCAGGACCGTGTTGGCTGTGGTAACAAGCGGAGCGCCATAGTGAATAAGATCACCCGTGTTATTAAGATCGATGCTGGCGATCCACTTAAATACATTCAAGTTTTGCGCCGGCGCAGCGTAACTGGAAGTGTGCTGCGCGTTGCCCGCGAAGGTTGTCGCCTGCGCGAATGCGTCAACGGATGCGAAGGTGCACAAGGAGCAAAACAGACTAGCAGCGATGAGACGCGAAACTGATCCGGCCTTGCAAAACTGATGACGAAAAAGAGTTTGAAGAGACATGTATACCCAGTTCTGGCGCTTAGACTTTTGCGAACGTCACGTGATGGAAATTGAGTGTGTTTGGGAAGACTCGGGAAGACTTCGTCAGGATAACCCAGTTAATCCTCAGGCTCAAACATAATCCCAGTTTCGGTGCTGTCCCGTTAGTGTGTTGCAGGAGGGCGAGGGATTTTACCCTTGAGTTGAAGGTAGAGGGCCAAGGCGGCTAACAACAAGGCCAGAAGGGCGATAAGAACCGAAACCGCCGGGCTTAGGAGACCAATCCATCGTTTCCACCAATCAAACCGAGCGTCGTTTATGACACGCCGAGCGTTGGTCTGTTCCTTCTCCCGAAGCCACATTCGGGCCTCATCGGTGTGCCATGGGCCAACAGCTTCCACAAGATTGACGCCAAATCTCATAGCACGTTCACGAAGGCGGTCAGAATCCAATACCATTAACTTCAGTTTGAGACGGTTGAGTCTTTGCTCGTCACTGGAGTGCTGTCCGTAGCTTTCCAAATTGGCTATCTGGCGAGCTAGCGCCTTTCGTTCTCTTTTATAGCCCGACATTCTTAGTGCTCCGTTAGTGTGTTGCTGGCGAACTCGCGCTCTAGACCAGCGACAAATCACGAGCCGAGGGACTCACCGATTGGGTTTGAATCTTCTAATCTGCTCTGGTGTCGAGTATTTGTCGTAAAACTTGCCGGGGTTCTGTGCAAACTCAAGATCCCTTCTAAGTTTCTTATTAGCTCTTTTCGTCTCAATAAGCTCGCCTTCCATCTCTGATAAGTCCCGGTTCTGCTTACGAATTCGGGCATCCCTCGATTTCAGTTTCTCGGTCAGTTTTTCATTCTCTTGTTTAAGGGTTAGAGCTCCAAACGTGGTATCAAGTCGTGGGTCTGTCACCAGATTGAGAACCTGAGTCAGTGTGCGCTCACATTGATTTAGCAGAGCTTTTACGTAATCGCGCTGTCTCTCGGTAGCTACTTTATTAGCGGTGATTTCGCCTTTTATCTTGCCTAGGTCTGAGTTTAGGCGTTGAACTATGTCTTCGAGGTATGAGGCGTATCCCATGCTTTGCTCCATTCATGTGAAGAGGTCAAGCCCGGTTTAATTGGAGTGCCAATCTAACCTCTTTTTGCGCCGCCGCGACCACTGCCAGCGAAGTAGCCGCCCATGAAACCGATGACCAGAGAGATTAGAGGGTAGAGGACATTATTTACTGCGGTGAGTCTATCTATTACGACCAAATAGAACATCACTCCAAGAGATGCAAGCAGCGCGATGGCGAAAACGATTAAGATTCCCTTGTCGATACCAAGTCGGCTTACGGCTTGCTCGTGAGACAGCTTCTGTCTCTCTTCTAGCACGTCCATCGCTCGGTTTATGCCTCGGTCAACAACCTCAACAACGTCCTTCTCCCGTGCCATCACCACCTCAGTTCGCTTAGTCGGTAGCGAATCATGCGCATCTGCCATTCTGCTCCTCCTGTCTATTCTGTGGGGTTGGTGTAGAAGCAACCCCACGGTTTAGGTGGGGCCGACTCGAAGCAAAATATCACTCACAGTGCATCGCTTATATCACCAATCGACTTGACTTGCTATAATTTGGTAGTCCTTTGACAGAAAGGGGGTGGTCGCCGTGAGTAAGATTCTTACAAGAATACTTACCAAACTTGTGACTGCCGCCTGTTGAATTACGTGGGCGGGACTAGCAGGTGCGAGCGTGGGTTCACCGCTAGAAATAGGAACTTTAGCGGGAGGCTCTGGAAAGAAGTTTTGAGATGCCCTGCCGTTCAGCGCATCACGCCACTAGTGTTACACACCTCGGACTAACTCGTTCGGCTGACATCCGAGTTGTCAAGGCCGCTTCGATTTTCGGTTAGGTTGATACCGGTTTGGTGCTGCTCCTAGTCTTGTCGAGGCCGATGGGATGAGGCAAGGACAAGAGGCCGTAATTCTGAATGAACCCAGAGGGTAAAAAGGGCTGCCGGGGCTCGGACACGGCAGCTCTCCCTTTATCTAATGTTGCCTAGCCTTCGATAGTCCTCGGTTAGTGTGTTGCCGAGTGAGCCTTCTGGACTCACAGTGACGCGCTTTCCACCCAGTCTCCGGCATCAACACCTCGGTGGTACAATTTGTCTTCAATAATTTCAACGGCAATCCCGGTCGCTATAACTATGAATTCAACTGTGTCATCGCGATGATACTCCAACAGAACATCTCCCAATCCTTCCATTCCCCAATCGTGCTCATATTTCTGGCGGCGATCGCTTGCGCATTGCTTTATGTCCTCTGGCGGGAAGTGCGCAAGATTCCGGCAAAGCTCTTCACCTTGATGGCCACGGCTTTCGTGGACATGCTGGGCTTGTTGATGATCATTCCGCTTCTTCCGTTTTATGTGAAGACGCTGGGCGGTTCCGGGGTTGACGCGTTTGGGCAACACTTTGGAATCGGAACCATCATGGGTTTCATTGTCGCCTCCTTCACACTCGCGCAACTTTTGAGCGCGCCAATGTGGGGGCGATTCTCTGATCGAGTGGGCCGGCGGCCGACGCTGCTGATCGCCCTGGGCGCATCGGCGATTGCGTATTTGATTTTCGGTTTCGCCCATTCGCTGCTCCTGTTGTTTCTCTCGCGGCTGGTGCAGGGCGCCGGCGGTGGCACTGTTGGAGTCATACAAGCCTACGTGGCTGACTCTACCGATCCCAAGGATCGTGCTCGCGCACTCGGTTGGCTTTCTGCCACAACCAACCTGGGCGTGACGCTCGGCCCGGTGCTCGGCTCATTCGCGATTACGATGGGCAAGTATGATCTGGTTCCGGGGCCGGCTAGCTGGCAAATGGGACGCGCGGCGCCGGGAATCTTCGCAGCGGTGCTTTGTATCCTGAACATGATCTTCGCCGCGCGCTATCTGACTGAATCCCGGGTAGTAAACGAACCACTGAAAGAGGGAGAAGAAAACCGAACTTCGTTTCAGGCTATCGGGCGCGTTATCTCTCATGCGGGCGAGCCGGCATCACGTCTCATCTGGATCTATGCCATCGCCATTGGCGCCTTCCAGGGAAGTTTTTCGGTACTGGCGCTATTTTTGAACGCACGTTTTCAGGTAACTGAGCAAACCATCGGTTACTTTTTTATGTACGTCGGTTCCATATCCGTCTTCGCGCGGGTGCTGTTGCTCGGGCGCATGGTCGACTGGTTGGGTGAAGCAAACCTCTCGCGTCTGGGCATCGTGCTCCTGGCGGCGGGGGTTGTGGGGATGCCGCTGTCGCGAAATCTCTGGATGCTGGCGATTGCAGTAGCGCTTATTCCCTTGGGAACGGCCTTCACGTTTCCCTGCGTGACCGCACTACTCTCGCGAGTGATCAGTCAAAGGGAACGCGGACTCTACATGGGCATGCAACAGGCATATGGCGGCGTCTCCCGCATCATCGCGCCGCTGTTCTTCGGCTGGTCGTTTGATCACCTCGGCGTTTCATCACCTTATTTCTTCTCTGCGGCATTCATACTGGGAACGGTTTTTCTTGGTTTTGGCCTGGATCAGTATGCGCGGCCGAATGTTGCTGTGGCGGCCGAATCCTCGCAAGCAGTCGACTCGACAACTGCCACGGCTGAACCAAAAGCCGCATCTGTATCCGGCTCGAGCCCGGGCTGAATGTTGGAAAAGAAAACTAGCCACGGATGAACGCAGATGAACGCGGATATGATAAGAGTCTATTAATATTCTGTGTTTCTGATTCGCGTGTATCCGCGTTAATCCGCGGCGAAAACGGTAGTAAACTTTCCTCTGCAATCACGATCTACTGAAGCCAGTTATGGAGGGCACTCTACACTTGCGCCTGCTGCACTCTTTTGCACTCATCTCGACGTTGATTCTGATATCGGCCTTCGTCCAATTCGGCCCGGCGTCATCAGCCGCGAAGCAACAAACGCTTCAGACGGCCACGATGCAGCAGTCTCCGACTCCGTCCCCTTCCCCAACTCCAACGCCCGTGCCGTTGCCGCCACCAACTGTCAAGATTAATGACTACCGCACGCCCGCCGCCCGAATTATTGGAGCAGCATTAACCAGTGATCGGGCTTATACGCGACTCGCGTACTTGACCGATCACATCGGCAATCGCCTCAGCGGCTCGAAGAACTTAGAACGCGCGATTGAATGGGCCCTGTCCGAAATGAAGAGCGATGGCCTGGAGAACATTCGCGGCGAAAAAGTGATGGTGCCACACTGGGTGCGCGGCGAAGAGAGTCTCGAGATGATCAGTCCCGAGCCGCGCAAGTTGTCGCTACTCGGTTTGGGCAACAGCGTCAGCACACCGCCTGAGGGTGTCGCCGCCGAAGCGATTGTGGTGCGGAGTTTCGACGAACTCGAAGCGCTTGGCGAGCGCGTGCGCGGAAAGATCGTTGTCTACAACGCACCGTTTGTTACTTATGGCGAAACGGTCAAGTATCGCGGTTCGGGCGCTTCACGCGCGGCACGTTATGGCGCGGTTGCCGCACTGGTGCGTTCGATCACGCCCGTTAGCCTGCAGTCCCCGCACACCGGCGCGATGACCTATGACGAGAAGCAGCAGAAGATTCCCACCGCTGCGATCACAATTGAGGCCGCTGAGTTGTTACAGCGAATGAACGACCGCGGTGAGCGTCCGACGCTTCGGCTCAGGATGGAAGCCAAATTTCTGCCCGACGCCGAGTCGGCAAACGTCGTCGCCGAGCTGAAAGGTTCAGAGAAACCAGACGAAGTCGTTCTGCTTAGCGGGCACTTCGATTCGTGGGACGTGGGCCAGGGCGCACAGGATGACGGCGGTGGAGTCATTATCGCCTGGGAAGCAGTAAGACTGCTCAAAGAACTTGGACTCAGACCCCGCCGCACCATTCGGGTAGTGCTCTACACTAACGAAGAAAACGGAGCGCGCGGAGGCGACGCTTATCGCGACGCTCACCGCGCCGAAATTGCAAAGCACATTCTGGTTATCGAGTCTGACTCCGGCTGTTATCGACCGGAAGGGTTTGGTCTCGCCACGACTGCGCCTCCACAAGCCCGCGCTAACTTCATTGAGATCGCCAAACTCCTGACCGGCATCCGCGCGGACCGCATCGCAGCCAACGGGGGCGGCACAGACATTAACCCGATGATGAAGGAAGGTGCCATCGGCGCGAGTCTCAATGTAGACGGCTCGAAGTACTTTGAGATTCACCACACACAGGCGGACACTCTGGACAAAGTCAATCCGCAGGAACTGGCGCTGTGCGTCGCCGCCATGGCAGTTATGGCCTACACGGTTGCCGATATGCCGGAAGCGCTGAGCAGCAGCCTGCGGTAGCGGGCGATAGCATAAAGCCTGGGGTGAAGCGTAGCGGAACCCCAGGAAAACACACGTTGAACGATGATAGCCCGCAATAGCGGGCGACAGACCCTAGCCGCAAAGCTGTCGCCCGCTTCGCGGGCTGGCATTATCTTTGGACAACCACCTGGGGTTCCGCTGCGCTTCACCCCAGGCTTTATGCTGACGCCCGCTACCGCGGGCTGGGTACTAACCCATGGCTGTGTGATCTTAATTTACCGAAACGGCAATCAATGATACCTTGGCCTCCCAATTAGTCGCGCGCCCTGGCGTACGGGTCGGTAAACTTCGTGGCTCAAGGCCGTCGCCCCGTGGGTTATAAAGACAGCTATTAGATCTCCGCTCTTGTTTTTCAATCTAGCCCTGTGATTTAGCACGCGGAAAGCCATCCGCATGCTCTCTGAACGCATGAATACGGACAGAAGACTTCCCTCCATCTCGCGTTTAGGCATGCGGTCAGCCAGCGTCACACTGCTCGGGCTGTTCGTCTTCGGAGTTTTGACGGCATGTAGACGCGAAACACCTGCCGGTCGCGATTTTGCAGCCGTGCACCAGGAGCGCGGCAGACAAATTGTCGCGGAATACCTCAAGCGCGACCGAGCCCCTTATCGCAAAAACCGCGTGCGCATGACCATCACTTCGACTACTGAGCCTCTGAAAGTTTACGAGCTTGAGATCTGGCGCAAGCAGACTGACGCCGAAACGCTCACCCAAACTCACGTCGTTCAGCCCGCCGACGAGAGCGACCTGGCGGCCTTAAGCATAGAACGGAAGGGAGAGGCCGCGATCAATGTTACCTACGTCTCATCGATGGATGAGTTTCGGGAGACGGGCACTAACAAGATGTTCTTCGGAGGCTTGACCGCGCAGGAACTTCTCGGCGAGTGGGACAAGTATGATTACAGTCTGGTGGAGGAACAGGAACTTGGCGGCGTCAAAGTCTACGAAGTCGAAGGAACACTCAAGCCGGGGTTAGAGTCCGTGATTGCGCGGACCCGCACGCTCTTTCGCGCGGATACATATCTGCCCGCCGAAATGCACCTGTTCGGTTCAGACGGCAAGGAAGTGAGGACTTTCCAGGTAAAGACCTATCGTAACGTTGGGGGAAGAGATGTCATTTGGCTCACCGAGATTGAGAACCATTTACGCCCGACAAAGATCACAGTTGAAACTCTGAGCCTCGACTTCCCTGAAAAGGCCGATGATGCAATCTTCACGCGCGATCGTCTGAAAGAGTTATCGCGCAAGTAGTTTTCAATTTCAGATCTGAGATCTCAAATTTGAGATCTCAGGTCTCAGGAAGAACGCAAATGACGGAATCGGACAGCGTGGTGCGACTGGAAAAAGTCTCCAAGGCGTACACCGACGGCCAAACATTTTACGCGCTGAACGAAATCGACGTGGCGGTGAGTCGCGGCGAGCGGGTGGCAATCATGGGACCTTCAGGGTCCGGCAAGTCAACAATGCTGAATCTCATTTGCGGCCTCGACGTTCCTACTTCCGGCCGGGTCTGGGTTGGTGGCATTGAGTTGTCACAACTGAGCGACGACGAACGCACCCGGCTACGGCGAGAAAAAATTGGGATGATCTTTCAGTCGTTCAACCTGCTCCCGACACTTTCTGCTGTCGAGAACGTCTCGCTGCCACTACGCCTACGAGATCGATCGCGTCGCGAGGCAGAAAAGCGCGCGCACGCGTTGCTCGAACGAGTGGGCCTGCACCGGCAAGCGACCCATCGTCCCGATCAAATGTCCGGCGGAGAATGCCAGCGCGTGGCCATCGCTCGGGCCTTGATTTTTGATCCACCTTTGCTTCTGGCAGACGAACCCACCGGCAATCTCGATTCCGCCAGCGGCGAAGAGATTCTAAAACTGCTGGAGGAACTGCATAGCGAATTAAACTCCACCATCCTCCTCGTGACTCACGATGAACACACTGCGGCAACTTGTGAACGCATGATGATTTTGCGCGATGGTCGCGTCGCGGAAGACCACGCCTCGATTGTCAAAAACAATTTGACGGAGGCTGTGTGATGTGGGGCGCTCTGACTCTGGTCACAATCCGGCAGTGGGGCTTACATAAGCTGCGGTTCGTGCTGACGTTGTCAGGCATCGCCCTCGGCGTCGCCGTCTTCTTCGCCGTGCGCACGGCCAACACCACACTGGTCGGCTCACTAGCCACGACAGTTGAGAAGCTCGCGGGACAGGCAACGCTCCAGGTTTCGGCGGGTGAGGCCACTTTCCCGCTTGATGTGATTCGCACCGTGCGCAGCACGCCGGGAGTGAAAGTGGCAGAACCCGTCATGGAAAGGGTTGTACAAACGGCGCTGCCGGATGCCACCAACCTGCTGGTACTGGGCATGGACACCAGTAGCAATCTAAAACTTTACGAAGGCGAGTTTGATCAAGCGGGTCTTGAAATCAGCAATCCTCTGGCTTTTACCCAACGACCCGATTCCATTGCCGTCTCCCGCCCCTTTGCGGAGCGCTACGGACTCAAGGATGGGGATCGCCTGCCGGTCTACACGCAACGAGGCCCGCAGGATTTCATCGTGCGCGGCTTCTTCCGCACCACCGGTGCCAGCGTGGTGTTTGGTGGCAACATCGCTTTGATGGATCTCTCGGCCGCGCAGTTAGCCTTTGACAAAAAAGATCGCATCGATCGCATCGACATCATGACCGAACCGGCCATTGGTGTTCTGAAGGTCGAACAGGATTTGCGCTCCCGTCTTCCGTCGGGTCTGGAAGTCTCCCCGCCAGACCGGCGCGGACAGGGCCTCGAGAAGGCCGTGTCGGCAATGCGCCTCGGTCTTTTCATCATGAGTTTGTTGGCCCTGATGGTAGGTGTTTTTATTATTTTCAATTCGCTGAGCGTCAGTGTGAATCAACGCTGGAAAGAGATCGGTGTGCTGCGCGCGATTGGAGTTGAAGGTTCTCATATTCAACAAATGTTTCTAATCGAAGCAGCGTTGATGGGACTTGTCGGTTCGGCGTTGGGAGTGGGCATCGGCTTTGTTATGGCCCGCGGCGCTACGAGAATCATGAGCGCGGTGGTCACCTCTATGTATGGGCTGGTGTCGACACCCGAGCAGCCCGCCTTTCATTGGGACTATGCCATTACCGCTTTTGCGATCGGCGCCTTCGCTTCCCTGCTTGCGACCTGGTTGCCTGCGCGCGCGGCTTCGCGCCTCCATCCGGTGATGGCCTTACGCAACATCGAGCTACAACGGCGCGAAGGAGTGCTTGGCTGGTCGCGCTTTGCTCTCGGCATCGTTTTCATCATAGCGGGTTTGGCGTTGACGTTCTTTTCCCCGCCAGGCGTGGGCTTGATGGTTCATTTCAGTTACTCGATCCTGGTGCAGTTTGGCATGGTGCTGCTGTTGCCGAAACTGGTGGTCTGGGGCTCGCGGATCCTGCGCCCGTTGATGGGACGTTTATTTGGAGCTGTTGGGGTGATTGCCGTTGACGCCACGGTACGCATGCCGCGCCGCACGTCGGCGACGGTTGGCTCGCTTATGCTCGGGCTCTCTTTTGTTTTCTCAGTTGGTGCTTTCATCCACAGTCATAAGGCCGCGCTTAACCGGATGGTCGATCGCTGTGTTAATGCCGACTTGATGGTTGCTACTTCCGACCAACTACGATCCCGCACGTATCATTTCAGCGATGAACAGGAACGACGCGTAGCCGCGCTACCCGGCGTCAAGCACATCGACGGTTTGCGGGTAACGGGTCTGAATTACGGCACTGACGACCTAATCTTGATCGCGCGCGACATGGATTTATGGTTTACCAATTCGGCGGGACTGCTTGACGAAGGCGACGAGCTCAAAGCGCGCGAGTTAAGTAGCCGCGGTGAGGGTTTTGTAATCTCGCAAAATCAAGCCGTGCGTAGCGGCCTGGGTCTTGGCGATCAAATGCGGTTGGAGACACCGGCCGGACCCCTCGTGCGTCCGGTAGTAGGTATTCTCGAGTTTTACTATGTGGAAAAGGGCACGGTCTTCATGGATCGCGAACTCTACAAGAAATATTGGGGCGACAATGCGGTCGATCTGATGCTGTTGAATCTTGAGCCGAATGTTGACCGTTTAGCGTTCAAGACGGAAATCAATCGCGTCATGGCCGGCGAGCAGCGCGCCTTTATCTACACGAGTGAGGAATACAAGGAATGGAGCTCGCGTCTTACCGATCAGTTCTTCACCCTGACGTACCTTGAGATGTTAATCGCAATCTTCGTGGCTGCGATGGGCCTGATTAACATGCTGGTTATTTCGGTATCGGAGCGGCAGCGTGAGATGGGTATCTTGCGAGCGATCGGCGGTTTGCGCGGCCAGGTGCGTAAGATAGTTTTGCTTGAAGCAGCTTCAATCGCTCTGCTTGGTTTCGCGACCGGCGTGGTTGCGGGGTTGTTCAATGCTTACTTTCTGGTGCGCACGGCGGCGAGAATCATTGCGGGATTTAACCTGCGTTTCGAGTTTCCGCTAACCGTGGTGCTGGCGACCCTGCCGGTGGTGCTACTGGTCGCGCTGGCCGCGGCCTGGTGGACTGCACAGCGAGCGCTGCGACTGCCGGTGGTTGAAGCGATCGGCTACGAGTAAACTTTCCTTCCCGTCTGCCTCATTCATCAAACTTCGGATCGCCATTGAGTGTAACGATCACACTGCGCACATCGGGGAATTGTTGGAGCGTTAACTCCACAGCCTTTTTGAATCTGATCGGGGCCGTATCGCCAGGAAATCCCGACCATGTTTTGCTGACGACGAAATTGACCCGCGCTGTTCCACCGACAATCCGTAGCGAGCCAATGCGAAATTGATCTGCACTCGCCAGTCCGTCAAAACCTCTGCTCTGCTCTTCCCTCGTGGGACCTTCCAAAAGGGCTTCGATGGCCGCACGCGCCGGATTCGCTGCACTCACGTAACGCTTCACCGGCGCCAGATCAATGTACTCTCCCGGTTCGTGGTAGAAATAAACTTTGACCAGCTTGCGTCCCGCCGCCCGGCGTTTGCCGGCTGTCGGACGCGCGTTTGCGATCGGGATTAGTGTCAGGCAAGCAAGGAACATGAACGCTACTGACAAGGCGAGTTTGATTTTCACGACACGCATCTCCTGTTTAATTGTGACATGGACTTGAACGCCGCCGACCAAGTGATTGCTGCGACCTCTCAAGTGATTGGCCGGGACCGCGGGCGTCCCGCCCGCAATGAGCGCGAAGCGCGAAAATGATTGGACGAAAATTATTTTCGAAAGACTGCTCGCCTGCGGCGCGTGGCGGACGGGACGCCCGCGGTCCCAGCCAATCACTTGACCGGATCCAGGGCAAACTACTTGATCGTCAATACTCAACGATCGCCACAGCATCCACCTCAATTAGAAATCCCTCCTTTGCCAGTGCCTGCACTCCCAGCCAGGTGCTGGTCGGTAGCTGCTTGTGCGGAAAGTAACGTCGCAGCGCCTCGATGACCGGCGCGGCATTCTCAGGTTTGTAGTTTTTCACGTAGACGTTCAGCCTCACAACATCCGCCGTAGTCGCCCCGCCTGCCGCCAGGGCCGTCTCTAAATTCCGAAACGCTTGCATAGCCTGCGCAGCCAAATCTCCGTCGCCGATCAGGTTCTGATCCTGATCAACGGCTACCTGACCCGAGATGTAGACTGTCCTGGCAGGTGCGACTGGCGAGACTGTGATGACCTGAGTAAATGTTCGCTCCCAGTTAGGTAAAGCCTGAGGGTTGATGAACTCTTTTGCCATATGAACTCTCCCGCTATTTACAAAGAATCTACCGCCACGAGACAGCAAACAGCAATCAGCGAACAGCCGGCAAGACCCTTCGGTGCCGGCTCAAACCTAATTGCCTCTGGCTGTCTGCTGTTTGCTATCAGCTGTTTGCTGTTAATGTCTGCTCTTCTTGACCTGCAACTGCGAATGAACTAAAAGTCTCCTCATAGATTTCCAGCCGGGTCATCACAGGGTTCCAAACAGTTTCGATTTCACCAGCTCAGGGTGCTCGCAGGATCGTGCCGCGAGCAGTATGCCCAGATGTCTACTCCCAGTTTTTAGACCCCCTAAACCGGGCCGATTTATTCCGGCCCAATGGAGAAAAAAATGCGAAAACTAGTTCTCAGCTCTCTAACGATATTCTTGCTCTGTTGTGCCGTCGCGGGACAACAGGCAGCACCACAACAACCACAACCTCTTACTTTCTACTACGACTACAGAGTGAACCCCGGCATGGAAGATGAATTCATGAATCTGGTCAGGACCGTCGGCGCGCCAGTTCGCGACAAGTTGATGGCAGACGGCGTCGTGTTGGCGTGGGGCATTGAAACTCCCATTCTGCGTTACCCCGGTGGGACGACACACCTCATCTGGTTTTCCGTTGCGAATTACGATGGTGTTGAGAAAGTTCTAAACGCCATGGAAGCGCAGCTGGCAAAGCTGGCTGCCGAAGATGCCAAAGCCGCTGAAGCGGCACGGGCCAGAAAACAGCAGCCGCCTATGACTACCGCAGAACGCACCCGTGCCGTATTTGATATGAGCAAGACACGCGACTGGCTAACGCGGGACCTCGTCGCCGGCTATGGGGCGCCACCGGCCGCCGGAACATTGCCGTACACTCGATACAATTTCAACAAGGTGAAGCCGGGGAAAGGCGCCGATTATCGACGCACCTGGGAAAAGTACAACAAACCCATTTTTGACAAACTTGTCGCCGACGGGGTGGTCCTGGCCTACGGCCTGGCCGCAGAAGACGTGAAGACTGACGGTGAGTTCACTCACTTCGTCTGGATTGCAACCGCAAACATGGCGGCTGCAGATAAAATTGGGCCGGCATTCACAGCCGATCGCGAGCGCCGTTCAGAAGACGAACGCAATGCCATAACCGAAGCCTTCCTTAGCGTGCTCGAACCGGATAAGGCCAGGTCGATTATTACGCGGTCTCGGGTTTTCAAAGTTCAGGGGATGAAATAAACCGGAGACTCGTACTTGAACAGGTTGTTCAAGATTAACTTCCAACCAGGGCCAGTCCTTAAAGGGCTGGCCTTTAAATCTCAGTCGTTTGGACTCACCAACAAAGATTTAGCGTGGACTACGCTAATTCAGAACTGGGAGCGCAGCGACCAGCCAAAAGCACAACTGACAAAGAACGCAGCCTAAGCTGTTTCAACCTAACCTTTTTTGAGGTGAGTCTTTGGCTGATTTTGTCTGACCTTTGCGGGGCGATATCAGGATCACTTCAGCAGCTTCGCCGCTTCGAGAATTTGTTCCGGACGAGCGCGGACCCAGTAGTTCTCAGTTAGGTTTATCCAGCGAACGGTACCCCGGTTATCCAATAAAAACTCGGCCGGTCGCGCCACGTCGTGACCGTTGATACCGGCGCCGGCGTGAAGCAGATCATAGCGCTTGATTGCTTCAGTGTTCGGATCGGAAAGAATTGTAAACGTGTATCCGGCTTGCTTGCTCAGGTCGCGAGATTCTTCTGGAGTATCTACGCTGATTGCAACCGGGCGAATACCGGCCTCATGAAATTTGTCCAGACTCTGCTCGATGCTCCGCAACTCGGAGTTGCACGAAGGTCACCAATAACCACGATAAAAGATCAGCAGCACACCGTTTGGTGGAGCAGAACCCTTAAGAGGCGTTGAGCGCAGTTCCGACAGCGCTACTGGTTTGCCGGTAGTATCGGCGAGTGTAAAGTCTGGCGCTTGCTGCCCCACCTGCGGCGCACCGTGAGAAGCCGGCATCAAACGCGCCCAGATGAAAACCGTAAAAATAAAAAACCCGAAAACCACGAGGCCGAGGGTTGCAAGCACTCCTCCCCCAATCTTCGATCGGAGTGGGTGGGGGCGACCGGAAGCAAACGCGCGCCGGAGTCCAAACAGCATGAGCGCCGCTGCGACTACGAAGAGAAGTAGGTTGGCCCAGGGGAAGTCGCGGGTGACAGGAAACCTCACGAATAGTAGCGGGTAGCTGAAAAACGCAAACAAGCTTAGCAGGAACGCCGCCCAGATTTGCCAATTGAGTTTTTTCATCGACGGGAATGTTACGCGATGAGACCGGGTGAGTACCACCCGCCAATTGAAAAAAATTATCGGGGCGAATGTCGATTTTGTGGAATTCATCCGTCGTAAGGTTGAGGAACCATCAAATTGAAGATAGAGGAGACTGAAGTGATGCAATATTTGCTATTGATTTACGACAACGAGCAGGAGTGGGGCGCGCTTGACGAGGCCGGGCGACAGGCGATTTATGGAGAATATCGAAAGTTAAGAGAGGAGTTACAAGCTACCGGCCAGTTTGTGGGTGGCTCCCAGTTAGCCCCGACCTCGACCGCAACCAGCGTGCGCGTACGCGACGACAAACAACTGGTAACTGACGGGCCGTTTGCCGAGACGCATGAGCAGTTGGGCGGCTATTTCCTGATTGAAGCAAAAGATCTGGACGAAGCGATCGGCATCGCCGGACGCGTGCCCTCGGCACGCATGGGAACGATCGAGGTGAGGCCGTTGGTGTGAAGAAAGGGGGAAAAGGGCAAAAGGGGAAGGGGGAAAGGTTTCAGGTCGTCCTCCGAAAATCTGTTTTCCTCACTCTTCCCTTTTTCCCTTTTCCCCTTTTCCTTTCCCTTGTACGCTTTGCGGCATGCCGCAAGCCAGCGAGATACTCGAGCGCGTCTTTCGCGAGGAGTACGGACGGATCATTGCCACGCTGATTCGTTTGTCTGGTTCTTTTGATTTAGCTGAAGAGTCGTTGCAGGAAGCTTTCGCAACTGCTCTCACCGCCTGGGCGCGCGACGGCGTTCCGCAAAATCCGGGCGCGTGGCTGACCACAGTTGCTCACCGCAAACTCCTCGATGTCGTTCGGCGCGAGAAAACCCGGTCGGAAAAGCAAACCGAACTCGAATACGAGACCGAAAGATTGCAACCGGAGAGAGCTGAGCCCGCGGCGCTCGAGGGACAGTTGAAGGATCAAGTGGATTCTCCAAATGGCTATGCAGAAAGCTATCCGGATGAGCGGCTGCGTTTGATTTTCACCTGCTGCCATCCCTCGCTAAATCAGGAATCGCAGGTGGCCCTGACTTTGCGAACTTTGGGTGGCTTAACTACCGGAGAGATCGCGCGGGCCTTTTTGTTGCCCGAACCGACGATGGCCCAACGGCTGGTAAGAGCCAAGGGTAAAATTCGTCTCGCAAAGATTCCCTACCAGGTGCCGCCACGAGAAGTGTTGCCTGCAAGGCTCGCGTCGGTCCGCGCTGTCGTTTATCTGATTTTCACCGAAGGCTACTCCGCAACCGCGGGCGACAACTTAATCCGTACGGATCTTTGCGCTGAGTCGATACGGTTGGCTCGCCTGCTGTGCGAACTAGTCCCCGACGATCCCGAGAATCCGGGTTTGCTGGCGCTGTTGCTGTTGCAGGATTCGCGGCGCCATGCCCGCATCGACAAGAGCGGCGAACTGGTCACCCTGGAAGAACAAGACCGCTCACTTTGGGATCAGCACCAGATTGCGGAGGGCCTCCGACTGATTCAGACCTCTCTACGTATGCGGCCGGCGGTTAGACGAGTGGGCGTCTATCAGTTGCAGGCAGCGATTGCGGCTCTGCACGCCGAGGCGAAAACTGCGGCAGAGACTGACTGGCCACAGATCGTTGGGCTCTATGCGGAACTACGGCGAATCAATCCTTCACCGGTGGTGGCGCTGAATCACGCGGCCGCGGTCGCCATGGGCGAAGGGTTCGAACAGGGTTTGCTATTGATCGAAGCGGCAGGGGCGTCGGGAAAACTGGAGCAGTATTACTTGTTTCACGCAGCGCGCGCCGATCTGCTCAAGCGTCTCGGTCGCGTCGAGGAAGCGCAGGCGGCTTATGTGCGCGCGCTTGAGTTGACTGAAAACCAGGTGGAACAGAAATATGTTCGCCGCAGACTTGATGAAATGAAGACAGTAGGCGGTAGGCAGTAGTCAGTATCGTTCAAGCGATTTGCTGGGACCGCTGCTGCCTACTACCTTCTGCCCTCCCCATTTCCCCATTCCCCATTCCCTTTTCCCCTTTTCACCTTTTTCCCTGTAATCTGTCAGCAATGATCGTTCATCTGGTTGACGGCACCTACGAACTCTTTCGCCACTTCTACGGGATCCGGCGCTTTCGCAAAACCGATCCTCCTTTCGGGGCTGTGTCCGGCGTTCTCCATGCAATAGTGAAAATGATGGAGGACGGCGCGACGCACATCGGCGTTGCAACTGACCACGTCATCGAGTCGTTTCGCAATGGTCTGTGGGCGGACTACAAAACCGGCGCCGGCATCGAACGTGTCCTGCGGGCGCAGTTTCAACCGCTGGAGGAATCGCTGGTTGCGATGGGCGTGACTGTGTGGCCGATGATTGAACTCGAAGCCGACGATGCTCTCGCTTCCGCAGCCCATCTTGCGGCGCTGGATGAGCGCGTAGAGAAGGTCTGTATCTGGACGCCCGACAAAGACCTGGCACAATGTGTGGTTGACGACCGCGTAGTGCAAGTTGACGGAAGACGCGGCGTGATTCGCGACGCTGAGGCTGTGCGTGTGAAGTTTGGGGTCGCGCCCGAGTACATTCCTGACTACCTCGCTCTGGTGGGAGACGCGGCGGACGGTTATCCCGGCATCGCGGGCTACGGACCTAAGACCGCGGCCTCGCTCATTAACCTTCATGGTCCGATTGAAAAATTTCCACGCGATCTCTTGAAAGACAAACGCAAGCACGCACTGCTCTTCAAGAAGCTCGCCACGCTGAAAACCGACGCGCCGCTTTTCGATGATGTGGAGGAGTTGCACTGGCGTGGACCAACCAGGGCCTTCCGCTCGATGACCGAGAAAATTGGCGATGCCCGACTGGCGGCCCGGGTAGCGAAGCTGGAGAAGCACCTCTCAAAGAGTCTTACTTAACGCCGATTACTCAACACTCGTAACACAAAATCAGAACTGGGAGCGACAGCGACCAGCCAGCCGGTCAACATGAAAAATTGCAGAATAAGTGCGTTCTTGTCCCTGGTTTCATATGACTCCAGGGCTGGTCGCTATCGCTCGCAGTTCTGATTTTGTGTTACGAGCGTGACGGTCCAGCCTCGCTCACGGTTTGATTTTACAGTTCGCGATACGAAACAAATCTCTTCTGCTTTGTTATAGAAGTGTGACACGTTCAGCGTATTCGTGCGGGTTCAGCTCAAACCAAAGGAGACACGCATGAAACTAACAGAGTTTTTTCGAAGTGAACTGGACCGTGAAGTGGAGCGTTCTCGGCGTGCCCTCAAGGAAGTGCCCGAGGGTAAGTACGACTGGAAGCCGCACGAGAAGTCGATGATCTTCGGTTATCTCGCGGATATGGTGGCGACAATCCCAACCTGGATCACAATGGAGATAAAACAAGCTGAGCTCGACGTAGCCCCCGCAGAAGGTTCCCGAACGAAACAAGCGCCGAAGAAAACCAGTGAAGATTTGTTGAAGGCTCTTGATGAAGCCGCGGCCGCCGCGCGCACGGCGCTCGAGGAGACGACTGATGAGCACCTGAAGACTTCCTGGCGATTGTTGGCCCGCGGGAACGTGGTGATGGAAGCCCCACGCCACGAAATGATTCAGGACACAATCAATCACTGGGCTCATCATCGCGGACAGATGACAGTCTATCTGCGACTGATGGGAGCGAAAGTGCCTGCTATCTTTGGGCCATCAGCGGACGATAATTCGTTTCAGTAGTAATCAGTGGCCAGCAAACAGTGGTCAGTGGCCAGTAGATAAGTACTCAGTCGATAATGATCAGAAAACTGGCCACTGACCACTGACCACTATTCCCCCCTACGGCCCACCAAACCCGGGAAGCGGATTTCCGTAGAACGCGTCGACTTTCGCTGTCGCCGGATTCCACTTGTCCAGCGTCCCCAGGATTTTCACCGGGACGACTATTTTGTAGTTACTCAAAGGCATCTGATCCGAAAAAGCATTCCGTGCGATCTCGCCCTTCGTGTCGATGGTGAACTTTACCTCACGGACCTGAACGCTTTTGTGGAAGACTTTCACGGTGTACTCACCCGGCTTATCTTTGGTAAAAATCGACTCCGGTTTTCGGCTTCTGAGCCAGTCGGTGTTCTCCACGATGAAGTTCTTCCAATAAAACTCCCACTGCTGAAGCATGCAGGTATCCACGAATTTCAGGCAATCGCTGCCACGCTCCTGCGGCGACGTAGTGATGTAACCGCCTTCATCGGTCGAAGCTATTTCCTGTCCGTTGAGAATGAGTCTCGCCTCAAAATCCTCGGCCTTCAATCGACCCTTGAACCACATGAACGCAATCGGTTGCGGGTAATCCCAGGGTGTGTCGTATTTGAAACCGACATAGCCAATCGGCAGGTTCCAATCGTTGTCGACGAAAAACTCGAAGCGGTTTTTAAGCGATGCATCGCCCGGGGCAAACGGCATTTTCCTGACTTTGAACTTACCCTGGAAAACCACTTCATTGGTTTTCGAATTCGTGATTTTCAAACCGTAAGTTCCGGTTGTCACCACTGCTTTGCCCTGGGTTTCGTCGGAGTACTCACTGGAAATGTGCGCGGTTTGAATTCCCGTGAAAACATATCTCAGGGCTTCAGTGAACCATGGCGAGCCGTCAGCATTGAACCATTCGGCCGTGTAGCGCAATTTGGCGCTGTCGTTGTAGATGGCCTCGAAATCCACTCGCGGCACCCAGCTCGTGTAGTTATTCTGGTTGGGAAATTTCCAGTAGGTGTTCTTGGCTCGCAGATCGATGTTCAGCGTATCTCGCAGGAAGACAGGCTTGCTTGTGCCAACCGGGCGCCTATAGATTTTCCATTCATCCTGCTCGGTCGAACTAAGAAACGGCTCACCTTCGGCGCAAACCGTGGACTCGGCAGCATTCTTCGGCGATTCAAATCGCTTAGCCTTGCTCGTAGGACACAACGCAAAAGCTGTCGGAACGCTTAACAGCAAAGTAGCCAACCACAGAACAATCCATTTCAGGGGATTTTTGACTGAGTACCTCATGACGCTCCTCCTTTTGCTGGTAATTCTACGACACCGAGAGTACCCACGTCTGCCAATTTAGTCCGCGGGTCCGATGCAGTTTAAAGTTCAAACTTTAGTTTGTGTTTTTGATTGCCGACCAAATCCGCAACCTAAAGGCCACCACTCCACGCGGGCTGCCCGCGCGGGAGCCCGGCTTTACTCTGAACTGCTTGTCTCAAACTGCATCAGTCCACGCGGCGGAATTATGTCCCTGACTAATACGTAGAACATTACTCAGGGTCGTTTGGGTTATTGAAGAGCGCCGTTAGTTTAATGCTGCCATGCCCAAACTGCGGGAAGTTGAATGCGCTACGATTGCCCGGATCGAGCGTGGAAGCCGTATCGTCCGGAGGGAAGATGACGAGCGAGTTGAGAAACGCAATTACCCGCTCTTGCTGTTCGCTTGACAACCGCGCGAATGCATCGCGAGAGCTCTGAGCTTCGCCACCGTGACGCATGATCACCTCCATCAGATTAATGCTGCGACCATCGTGACCGTATGGTCCGGTGGAACCCACGCCCCAAAGCGGTGTCGTCAGAAACTCTGTACGCATCGTGCCGTCGAAACTTCTTTCGTAGAAGTTAGAACCAACATCGTGGCGCTTAAAATCGGTGAAGATATTTCTGACCAGAAACGGACGCAGTTGTGGCTGCTTCAACGTGGGGAAACCAGTTTGGTCATCGACCGAGTTGAACAAGGCGTTCGGCGTCGCGAAGAGACTATTGAAAATACCATGCTCCCGGTCGAACACAGTCTCTACGTCGGCCACTCGCCGATCTCGATTGATCTGCAGGTTGGGAACATGACACTGAGCACAGCCAGCCTGATTGAATGATCTGAGTCCTTGCTCGGTCGCAGGGCTCTGTTGATAGAGTGCCGGCTTGAAATAGTTGAGCAGATAAAATTCCATGAAGTCGACAAGACTGGGAGGAATTTCATTTGTAACCCCGTCGAGATCAGGATCGTCTGCCTCTCTGTCGGTCGGGGGCGCCTCAATTTGATCAGCTGAACCATCCAACACCATGCCCGAAAGTGTTGTGATGCGCGCGCCGTTGTGTGCTCGCATCAATTCGGCGTCGACTGATTGCAGTCCCATTTCGTCGTTAAACGCACCAACAAGAAATTCACGGATCGAAATCTTCCCGCCGTGCGCGAAGAAGGGACGCACACGCAAGTCAGGGTTGACGCCCTGCACCTCCGAAGTGTCGATTTGCCCATCTGACCGCACTACTATTGAACCGTATTTGATTCCCTTGCTCTGGAGCGCGCGGGTGACGGCGTGATGAGTGTGTTGCCATTCGTTCACTGCTTGCGAGCGGATGGCGCGTAGATCCGACGTGATCTCGTCGGCAAGCATCTCCTTTAGACCGAGCCCGAACAGGTGGGGTGCGTCCCGGCTGTCTGGCCGCGTGACCACGTCTCCGCCGGAACCAGCCGCCCCACGCGGTCGTCCGTGACAGCCCGCACAGCTATCGCTGAGGCCGGCACCGAGAGCGAGGTTGGTGTTGATATCGCCGCTGCCGTCATTGGCTAACGGTCCATTGCCCTGGCTGCGTAGGAACTTGCGCTGAAATAGTTGGCGCCCACGACGAATAGCGCGAAAGGGATCGCGCGCGATGATGAACGAAGACGAGTCGGGTGTCATCCAATCGCCGGTACCGGCCCCGATCTCCTGCGTAAGTGATTTGGCAATGCCAAAGTTAGCGACGTTAGGGTTCTGCGTTCTGTCAGTCATTTGCGCCAGCGCAGACGTACGCTGCCAGGCTGCTATGACACACAGACTGAGAAGGAAGAATAGCGCTGTGATTTTCAATCTTGGGTATTTCATTAGGGAGAACTCCTCTCGAAAGCTTTCCGGTTCCATTGGTTAAGGCGGGAACCAGAGGCCAAAGCGCTAATGCCGGTGAGATTTTTTTCGCCTGGCGTAAACCGCTGGCAGGCGGAGTATAATGTGGTAGTTTTTCGCCCTCCCGACTGATCGAAGGGTCAGATGCAGACGCACTCTCCGAAAGAAATCACTCGATTGTTAGTTGCCTGGGGTGAAGGTGACGCGTCAGCCCTTGAAGATTTGACCCCGCTGGTCTACGAGGAACTCCACCGCCTCGCCCGTCACTACATGCGAAACGAGCGGCCCGGTCATACCCTGCAAAGCAGCGCGCTGGTCAATGAGGCTTACATCCGGCTGATTGACTGGAAGAACGTCCACTGGAAGAACCGCGCTCACTTTTATGGCGTGTCGGCCCAGTTAATGCGCCGGATACTGGTAGATTTCGCGCGGTCGCACAACTACCTGAAGCGCGGCGGCGACGCGCAGTTTGTGCAGGTGGACGATGCGAAAATGATGCTCGCCGACAAAGGCAGCGAAATAGTGGCGCTCGATGAGGCCCTTGACTCGCTTGCGAAACTCGACGCTCGCCAGAGCAAGGTAGTGGAGTTGCGATTTTTTCTGGGCTTGAGCGTGGAAGAAACGGCGCAGACTCTCGGTGTGTCGAAAGGAACAGTAAGGCGCGACTGGAGCCTCGCGCGCGCCTGGCTTCATCGCGAAATGTCAAAATCCGTGACGAATCAAGCGTGAACGATTAAGATTTCGAGCAATGATGAGGTTGAGGCAAGCAGTTCAGAGTTCAGCCTTTAGGCTGCAGGTTTCGATGCCAATCGAAGGCGCAAACTAAAGTTTGAACTCTAAACTTCATCAGTACTAGATTTCGCCGGCTCTCGTTTAACCCCCCCCGACGAGTTTTCTCTGAATCCAGCCCTATGACGCCCGAACGTTACCAGCAAATCGGAGAGCTGTTTCACCAGGCACTTGCGGTCGATGCCAAAGAGCGGTCTGCGTTTCTGGATCGCGTTTGCGAGGGTGATAAGGAACTGCGGCTCGAGGTCGAATCGCTGATCGCTTCAGACGAAAATGCCTCCGAATTCATCGCTGCACCGGCTTTGGCCGTCGCGGCCGAATGGCTTGCGACGAACGAGGCCGATCTTCTCATCGGACAGACGATTGCTCGCTACAAGATCTTGTCGCTCATCGGCTCAGGCGGGATGGGTAGAGTCTATCTCGCTGAAGACACTGAACTGGGCCGCCGGTTAGCTCTGAAATTTTTGCCGGAGTATTTCACGAATGATAAGAACCAGGTACAGCGTTTCAGGCAGGAGGCACGCGCCGCCTCAGCCCTGAATCATCCGAACATCCTTACCGTTTATGAAGTCGGCCAAATCAACGGGACTGAGTTTATCGTCACTGAGTATGTGGAGGGTGAAACATTGCGGGCTCGCCTAACGCGCACTTCCTTCACAGTGCGCGAGACGCTGGAAGTGGCGGAGCAAATCGCAGATGCGCTGGCAGCTGCTCACGAGGCCGGCATCATCCATCGAGACATCAAGCCCGAGAACGTAATGATGAGGCGCGATGGCTATGTGAAAGTTCTCGATTTTGGTCTCGCGAAACTGACTGAGAATATTTCCGAACTAAGGCCATCACAGCTTGATGCCGCTACCAGACCGGCCATCAAGACCACCCCGGGTATGGTGATGGGTACCGCCGACTACATGTCGCCGGAGCAAGCGCGCGCTCTACCGGTTGACGGTCGCACTGATGTCTGGAGTCTGGGAGTGGTGGTATACGAGATGATCGCGGGCCGGCGTCCGTTCACGGGTCCAACGCACGGGCATATCAGTGTGGCGATTTTAGATCTGGAGCCGGTGCCGTTGCGTCTTCACGCACCCAAAGTTCCGGAAGAGCTCGAGCGGATAGTGACGAAAGCACTGGCTAAGGACGTCGACGAACGCTATCAAACAGTCAAGGACATGGCCATTGATCTGCGACGGCTCGGGCGCCGGCTGGATGTTGATGCCGAGCTTGAACGTACCTCGCACCCTGGCGAATCCGGACAATCAGTTGGGGTGGGTAGCGGCCATAGCGCGGCCGCAACCGCTTTCCAGGAGGCGCGATTGAGTGACGGCGGCGTGATTCACTCGACCTCGAGTGTCGAATACGTTGTCAGCGAAATCAGAAAACATAAACGCGGCGCAGCGTTGTTTGGCATCGCGTTGGTTCTTACGCTGGCAGGAGCCGGCTATGTTCTGTTTCGACTCTTTAACCGGCCGGCCTCAGCTACTCTGCCTTTTCAGTCAACAAAAATGAGCCGGCTGACTGCTACCGGCAAAGTGAAGGATGCAGCCATATCGCCTGATGGCAAATATGTTGCCTATGTGGAAGAAGGTGAAAGGCAAGCGAGCCTTTGGGTCAGACAGGTGGCAACCGGCAGCTCCGTGCAGATTGCCCCGCCTGCCGACGTTGGCTACATGGGACTAACTTTTTCGAATGATAGCAACTACATTTATTACGCCAGGGCCGCCTGGGGCGATACGTTGTGGACGCTGTTTCAGGTTCCCACGCTTGGTGGAACATCGAAAAAGCTGATCGATCATGTAAATAGCGCAGTTACATTTTCACCTGACGGACGGCGCCTCGCTTTTGTGCGCGCCGATCCAACGCGGGGGGAAGCCTTCCTGGTTACCGCCAACACAGATGGTACAGGCGAGCAGATCCTGGCGACACGCAAGGCGCCTGACTTCTTCACTTTCGAAGGAGCGTCCAGGATATCGTGGTCGCCTGATGGAAAGTCTATTGCCTGTCCTGCAGGCAGCAGTCACGCGAACGATCTTTATTTCAACGTCGTCGGGATTGGGGTCGCGGATGGCGCGACGAAAGTGTTGTCTTCCCAACGTTGGTCACTAATCTCGCAGGTTAACTGGTTGTCTGACGGCAGCGGCTTAGTGATTGCCGCGATGGAAGAAGAAGCTGCACCGTCGCAATTATGGCGAGTCTCCTACCCCAGTGGTGAAGTGCACCGGATCACAAACGACTGGAACCGATATGAATACGTAAGCCTGACTGAAGACTCGAAGACACTGGTCACCATTCAGTCGAACCGGGCGTCCAACATTTGGATTGCACCCAACGGAGATGCGGCCCGCGCCAGGCAAATCACGACGGGTACATCCGATAGTTCTTTGGGGCTGTCATGGACACCAGACGGAAGAATCGTCTACCAGTCAGACACGAGCGGTAAGCCGGACCTTTGGATAATGAATGCGGATGGAAGTGATCAAAGGCAGTTAACTTCTGAGGGGTACAATTTGCGGCCGGTGATTTCGCCCGGTGGCAGCCACATTGTCTTTCATTCATTCCGCGGCGGAGGGACTAATATTTGGCGAATGGATCTTGATGGCGGTAATCTGAAACAGTTGACCTATGGCAAGAAAAATTTCTTCCCTGATATTTCGCCCGACGAACAATGGATTGTTTACTCATCTTATGATTCCGGTGAGCTGACCTTGTGGAAGGTGTCGATCAATGGCGGCACCCCCGAAAAGTTGAGTGACTCCACCGCAAACTTACCGATCATCTCACCTGATGGAAAATACATTGCCAGCTTTTACTGGGACGAAGCGGCGAATCCACCAGTCGGAGTTATGATCCTTCCCTTCGCCGGCGGACGGCCGGTCAAACGCTTGAACATATTGCCTGACGCGATTAACGGATTTGCCCTTCACTGGTCGCCGGACGGACGCGCTATTCTGCATTTCGATGAGAGTCTTGCAAACCTTTGGAGCCAGCCCATTGATGGGGGTAAGCCGACTCAGTTGACCAACTTTCAAGGCGACCAGATATTCAACTTCTCCTGGTCGCCAGACGGCAAATCGTTGGCCCTGGCTCGCGGTCGGGTGAAGGATGACGCCGTTTTGATCAGCGAAGTGAAATGATTGCGGACCAACGAAGAAGGCACACTACTGAGGTGCGTGTCTATCTAATCAAGGTCTGCTGCTCAGACTTGATCTGCCAACGTCCATCCCGCCGGACAAAAGTATCGATAACTCGGGCGCGCGCAGTAACGCCGCTTCGTGACGTTTGACTCTGGATGTAATTCAACACCGCCGACTCGTCGTCGAGGCTAACCAACTGAGCGTCGGTGATTGTCCACGACTTGGTTATTTTGTCAGGCTTCGTAGAGGCAAGCAGTTGATTCTTGTTTTGACTTCGACCATCAGTTCCAGCGCCCGAATAATCATCAGCGATATAAGTGGCCAGAGTTGAAAGGTCGCCCTCCAGGCTGGCCTGAGTTATTTCACGCTCAATCTTCAACAACTCCGCCAAAACCGCGTTGCGGTCAGTCGAGGCACTGGTGGTCTTTTCAGGGCTTGGCTTCGCTTCCGGCTTCAGTTTCTCTCTAAGATTACACAGGGACAGCATTGCCATAAGAGTCGCGACTGCTAGAATTGATTTCATCGGATATCACTTATCCTGCTGGGTTGGAAGAGCGTTTGGTTTGTATGCTAAAGACGACAGCAAGTCAATAAACTGTGCGCAATTGAAAGCGTAATGACTGGGAGCCGTAAATGCTGGTCGGACACCTGGCAGTAGGTCTGGTTGCCAAACGAATTGAACCGAAGATTTCTTTGGGCACAGGGATATTGGCAGCGCTTCTTTCCGACCTGCTCGTCTTTCCTTTGTTGATTGCCGGCATTGAACACTTCGATACGTTACCAGGCGCCACGCTGAATCGCTCGGTTGGTCGCGACATCGTCTATAGCCACGGTTTACTATCAAACATTATTTGGGCTGCCCTGTTTGCCACGATCTATTTTCTGCATCGACGTTATCCTCGCGGAGCATTGCTGCTCTTTGCAGTCGTCCTTAGTCATTGGCTGCTCGACTTCATCAGCCATCGTCCTGATATGCCGCTCGCGCCGGGCACGCACCAGGTCTTTGGGCTGGGCTTGTGGAACTCGCTGCCCGCCACGCTGGTCGTTGAAGGAGGATACTGCTGCTGGCAGTTATCATCTATGCTCGCGCGACACGTCCAACGAAGCGCGCCGGAAGCTACGCATTCTGGATCGGCGTTGTCCTGCTAACGCTCGTGTGGTGCGGAAACATTAGCGCCGGCATGGATCCGAATCCCGTCAAGGCGGGGATCGGTGGACTGATAATGTTTAGCCTGCTGGTCGCCTGGGCCTACTGGATTAACCGGTTGCGCCCGACGAGGGCTTGAGCGTTATTAAGAATTCAATTTGAGGAACAAAATGCGAGAACTTTTAGAGAACACGGCCGAGCGCGCTATTTCGTATCTGGAAGGCCTTGAAGATCGCAGTGTTGCGCCTCCGGCTGAAGCGGTCGCGAAACTTGCAACACTGGACCAACCGCTCAACGACGGCCCGACTCCGCCGGAACAAGTGATCAACCGGCTAGACGAGATCTGTTCGCCGGCGACGATGGCGATGGCCGGGCCCCGCTTCTTCGGTTTTGTAATCGGCGGCGTGTTGCCGGTGACGCTGGCTGCGAATTGGCTCGCCGGTGCATGGGACCAAAACTCCGGACTCTTCACACCTACACCCGCGACCGCTCAGCTGGAACAAGTCGCCCTGAACTGGCTGCTTGATCTCTTCAAGTTTCCGCGCGATTGCGGCGGCGCTTTTGTTACCGGCGCTACGATGGCAAATTTTTCAGCGCTGGCTGCAGCGCGCCACGGCTTGTTAAAGCGCGCGGGTTGGAACGTCGAAGCCGATGGCTTGTTTGGCGCGCCACCGATCACGGTAGTAGTTGGCGAAGAAGCGCATCCAACGCTCTTCAAGTCGCTGGGGCTTCTGGGTCTGGGGCGAAATCGCGTTGTCAGGGTACCGGTCGATTCGCAGGGTCGCATGCGAGCAGACGCGATTCCATCCCTGTCTGGCCCAACGATTCTTTGTGTTCAGGCGGGTAACGTAAACACTGGCGCCTGCGATCCGTTTCCCGAGATCTGCGCGCGCGCGCATGCGGATGGCGCCTGGGTTCACGTAGATGGAGCCTTTGGTTTGTGGGCGCCCACCGCTCAATCAACAGCATCACTTGCGATCGGAATGGCCGAGGCCGATTCGTGGGCCACAGATTTTCATAAGTGGCTAAATGTTCCTTACGACAGTGGCATAGCGCTAGTGCGAGATGCTGAGGCGCTGCGCGCCGCGATGGCTATCACCGCGGACTACCTGCCCACCAGTGAATTTCGCAACCCATCAGACTTTACACCCGAACTTTCGCGACGGGCTCGTGGCGTAGAAGTTTGGTCCGCCTTGCATTCGTTGGGGAGACAAGGCATCGCTGAACTGGTGGAGCGAAATTGCAGCCAGGCGCGGCGGTTTGCAGAAGGCTTGCAGGCCGCCGGTTTCAAGGTACTCAACGATGTCGTTCTCAATCAGGTATTGGTTTCATTCGGAGACGCAGAGACAACCAATCGCGTCGTCGCTGAAATTCAAAGTGATGGAACCTGTTGGTGTGGAGGCACCGTGTGGCAGGGACAAACTGCAATGCGCATCAGCGTTTCATCCTGGGCGACTACGGATGCGGATGTGGAGCGCAGCCTGGAAGCGATGGTGCGCATCGCTCGCGAGACGCTCGTTGCACGGTAGGCGGTTTGGCCGCAGGCGACAAACCTTCAACCTGGCCCACACTAAATCAGAACTGGGAGCGTAGCGACCAGTCAAAAGCGCAATAGGCGAAAAGCTGCAGCCTAAGCCGTTTCAGCCCCGATCTTTTAAAAGTGAGCCTTTGGCTGGTCGCTATCGCTCCCAGTTCTGATTTTGCGTTGGACGCGTTGAATCGTTGTCTGGTGGCTAACTCTGAGCCTCCTTAGCGCGTTTCGAAAAATGCCAAAGACCACCCGTAACCTCAACGGGCAAGCGATAGCCCAACTGCCGGGCGAGCATGACAATCTGACCGCGATGATGTCCTTCATGAGCGACGAAATAGGTCAGGACATGCACGACGTCGAGAGGAAGGTTACGCCAGGTGTACGAAGATGAGATTGGGATCCTACCGCCTCGGTCACAACCGAGCCTCAGTAAACTGATAATGCCGCGGCTACTGCGACCAAGTGCTGTAATTAACTCGCGCGGTTCAACCTTGTGTCGATCGACGCTTCGCGGAACCGCGATGCCGTGTTCTTGTCCCAACGTCTTGATCCACATGCACCGGGCATTGTGGATGTGGCCGGCGATCATCCGCACGCTTCGTCGCGGAGCTCCCGGGACGGTTGCTTTCCATAACTCCGGGGTTAAGTTTTCGAAGAGGAAGACGGTGACGCGGTTGTTGGTTCTCCAAGCGTCGAGCAGCATGTCCCGGTCAAGTGCAGATTTCATACAGGCCTTCACACAATGATCAAGCGCCGCTTGTCAGAATCACAGGGCGTGGCGATTATACGCTGCCTGACAAACCGTCTACTAAGTCCCGGGAAGCCTCACTGGTTCAGTTAGTAGGCGTTAGGTATTACCACTCCATTAGCGCGGCCCGAATACAGAACCGGGAGCGGTAGCGACCGGGAGTAACTTACCCTGGATGACAAATCCGATGGGTCGCGTCATGCCGAACAACCGACGTTTGTACGGTAGACCTTACCCAACTTGAACCCGGTCGCTACCGCTCCCGGTTCTGTATTTGTGCGGCGGTCGTTGAATGGTAATGTCTAACTACACCAAACCGAACCAGCGCTAAATTATTTGACACTTTGAGCGCTGACGACGTATCTTGCCTGCGTTTTCGTGCTAACGGCTCGACTAGCCTTCGATCGATTCGCTTGATCCCGGCAACCGCTCACATTGGTTAGCTTTCACATTTCCAATTCACCTTGGAGGAGTATTGAACATGGTTACAGACGACGAACTCAGACAAATCATGCCTAACTTGCCGGCGGCGAAGCGAGCCGATTACCTGCCCTTCATCCAACAAGCGATGGCGGAATTTGATATTACTTCCTTCCTGCGCGAGACCGCTTTCCTGGCGCAACTGGCCCATGAGTCGGCCGAACTCCGTTACATGGAAGAGATTGCTTCCGGGGCGGCTTATGAAGGTCGTAAAGATCTCGGCAACACACAGCCCGGCGACGGCAAGCGCTACAAGGGACGCGGGCCAATTCAGCTTACCGGACGCGCCAACTACACGAAGTATGGCGGCCTACTTGACCTCGATCTCGTGAATGACCCGCTCATAGCTGCCACCAAAGAAGTAGGCTTTCGCATCGCGGGTCAGTTTTGGAAATTGAACGGCCTTAACGAACTTGCGGACCAACAGCAATTCAAGGCGATTACGAAGCGCATTAACGGCGGTTACAACGGCCTCGACGACCGTATCAAGTATTATCAACGCGCCAAGAAAGTCTTGAGCCGGGACGATACAGCGACAATTCCAATGCCGGCTCCACCGAGTTCTAATCAACCGTAATTTTCGGACCGGGCACCGCACAGGCCGTGGCGGCTTTTCAGAAAATGGCAGAACCAAAGACAAAAGAGACAACGGCAAGTGTGTCTGCGTTTCTCGACGCGATTGCAGATGAAGGCCGGCGAAAAGACTGTTGGGCAGTGGTCGACATCATGCAATCTGTGACCAAAGAGGAACCCAGAATGTGGGGCACGAGTATCGTCGGCTTCGGTCACTACCACTACAAGGGTAAAAGCGGACGCGAAGGCGACTGGCCGATCACGGGTTTCTCGCCACGCAAAGGCGATCTGACGCTCTACATCATGGGAGGCTTCGACAAGTTTGCCGATCTCATGCCGAGTCTCGGCAAATACAAGACGGCAAAATCCTGCCTCTATATCAAGAGGCTGTCGGATGTCGACGCGAAGGTCTTGCGCAAGTTGGTAACGAAATCAGTTAAGCTGATGGCTCCCAAACGAGTCTATGAATAACGGCTCGTTCGCACTGCTCTTGCGGATGGCAGAAAGTTTTGCCCGGGTTTTCAGAAGTTCACCTCAAGGGCTCGCGAGTAACTCAGAGTCTCCCCACTCAAAATCCCAAGCGGAATAAGCTGCGTTTCGTAAAAGGAGACCTCCCATCATGAAAAAACTCCTGACCGGTGTTGCCACTTCGGTTATGGCAATTCTTCTGCTAACGGCACCGTGTCGCGCCGACAAAACGTCCGCCGTCACAACCAAGCCTGAGGACCATACCGTTTCTCTTGACCTGAGATTCACGAAGAAGAAGCCAAACGCGATGCAGCGCATTTTCTCGTTTCTCGACTATGGACCGAATGGTTTCGCCACTGGTTTCGTTGTCGGCAACGGACTGGTGATGACGGCATATCACGCTGTTTCCGGCAACCTGACGATCTCGAAAAAAGTTCAATTGGGGTTTGCGCCCGACGATGAGTTGGCAGTCGAGATTCAGATCGACGGGTGTCATGCTGCAGTTATCAAAGTCGACGAAGACGCTGATCTGGCGTTGCTACAGGCTTGCCAGTCAGGACGGCAAATAAAGAGTCCCGCATTTCAGGCAACGCTTGCGCAGCACGAAAAGCTGATGGTCATCGCGCGCCCGCATGGAAACAAAATGGTGCGCAGCGGCTTCTTCTACGGCCCCTATCTGGTGAAAGGCGCAGAGTTCAGGCTCGCAAAAATCGAAGGACACGACGGCTACTCTGGCAGTCCGGTCTACAATCAGAGGGCGGAGATTGTCGGGGTCTTTAGCGGTTACGATGGCGGTCAAAAACTCGCAATGATCAGTCCGGGGATACGAGCGCAAAAGCTACTGGAAGATTACATTGCAGCGCCGAAGCCATGAAAGACTCAGGAGCGGGGGCGCTGTCATGAGCGGGGGCAAGCCCGCCTTCCCGACCCTGAGCTGATTGGAGTTGCGTTGTGATCTTGACCAGGAAAGGCTTTCAACCTGCTGGGAGTCGAAACAGTCCAGTAAACTCAGGGTCGGGAAGGGGCTTGCCCGCGCTCTTATTCAATGAGGTTAACAGGGTCCGCGCGTTTGCGCGCCGCCATCGCACAGCGCCGGCTTAACAACAACCCAGGTTACCGCTGCTCCCGCCGCGACTGCACCCAGAATTACCAGGGTCTTTACTGATACACCGCCACCAGCCTTCTTCACCGATTGAGTATCTGCATAAGAAACCGTCTTACTCGAACCTGTCCCGCGTTCAACCACAGTGAATGAGTCCTGGCCTGCATCGCTGATGTAGCCGCTGAATTGAGTGTTGTCGCGAAGCTTGACCGCCACGCGGGCGTTTACGCCCACACCCATCTTTAATACCTTGCTCCTTATCTTTTCAGTTGCCTGCTGATCGCTGAGCGACTGCGCGCCGGCGCCTCGAAAACCAAATGCTGATAACAGGAGTAATCCCGAAAGCATTATTGCGAAAGTGCGTCTCAACATTATTTTCTCCTCGAATCGAAGATTCCCATCGCCCTGTGCATTGGCAATAGGCGTACCTTTGCTCGATCCGGAACAAAATGGCTTGTGGAAAGACGAAGGGTGACGTTCGGAGTTCGGTGTGGCGTGGTGCGAAGCAACTTTATTCCGTCAGTCGACGGGTTTTCCTGCGCCCTGGGATTGAAATCTGAGTGATAATGACGCGAAGCTTTCAACTCAACTTCTAAAGGAGCACCCCCATGCCGGAAAGAATTGGTCGCGCTCTCGGCTATGCCTTGTTGATTTGGTTGAGCGGCTTTGTTTGGGGCAGCGTTGTTTTTATGACGCCGGCACTCCGAAATGTCGCAGCGATACCTTACGTTTCCCGTTATCCAGCGATTAGTTTTCCACTTCTGCTGCTGTGGCTACTTATTACCTATTTGCTGGCACGAAGTTATTTGAAGGCAGCGACAGACAAGGATGCTGAAGGATTCCGACTCGGCGTAGTGTTTGCGACAGTGAATCTTGTCCTCGATCTCTTAGTCCTCGTCTTACTATTCAAAAACGGCTTCGCTTATTTCGCTTCCCTGACCGTCTGGCTCGCCTACTTCATACTCTTAACCGTGCCGTGGTTTACGGGTCGCTCGCTGGCTTCCACATGAGCGCCAACAGACGAAAGCTGAGAAATGAATACTCAACAATGGTCGGACAAAATCAGAACTGGGAGTGTAGCGACCAGCCAAAATGAGGAACTGCGTAAAAACTGAGCCTAAGCTGTTTCAAGCTAAGTCTCTGAACTGAGCCTTTCGGCTGGTCGCTACCACCACCCCACGCGGGCTGCCCGCGCGGGGACCCCGGTTCGCTCCCAGTTCTGATTTTGCGTGGGCACAGTTGAATCTTTGTCTGATCATCCGCCCGGATAAAGCCACGATGTTAATGAGAGACGAAAAGCCTAATGCCCCTTAACCAACGAAGCAGACGCCTGGTTTTTCTTTGCCTGCTGTTGCTGGCTTTCCTGTTTCGCCTGGGCTTCGGTCTCAGCTCTCAATTTCAGGACGAGGACACAAGGCAGATATACCTGCTCGGTTTGAAGTTTTACGCGACCGGGGCCTGGCCGTATTTTGGTCCGGATGTTACCCCCACAATTCAGATACCCGGAGCCTTGCAGGGTCTCGTCGTCGGACTACCCTTTCACCTACTGCCAATTCCTGAAGCGCCTTACATCTTCTTAAACATCCTGTCATTTGCCAGTCTCTGTTTCTTCGCGTGGTATTGCAGCAAGCGCCTGCCGGAGATTCCCAAATGGTTTGTTTGGTCGTGGCTGCTCAGCGCTCCATGGACGCTCAATCTGTCTACACACATTTACAACCCCTCATACGTCTTGCCAGGAGCCATCCTATTTTTTGTTGGGGCGATTGAGACCTATCCTTTTCTTAGCCGTGGTCTGATATCCCGACACTGGGCAAACTTCATGATGGGTATCTCGCTCTTCTGGCTAATGCAGTTTCACTTGTCGTGGGTTGTGCTAATTCCTTACGTCCTGCTCTCTTTTTACTTTCAATTCCGCAAGGTACGCTACGGGGTTTTTTCCTCATTAGCCTGGTTCGCCGGCGGCGCTGTCATCACCGGCAGCTTTCTGGTTCCTACGTTTATCAAGTATGGATTGACGGCCGGAATGGGAAGCACAAACGAGACGGTGGGGCTTAACTCCGAGAACTTAATACGGCATTTGAATGTCGTCGAAGGTGTCCTGGGACGTTTCATCTCATTTGCGAGTTTTGAGTTACCACGCTTTATCGGATCAAACACGGCAGCCCGCCTCGCCTTCATGAGACAGAACCTGTGGCTGGTGCCGTTCGTCGTTTTTCTAACGCTGGTGGGGATCTTGCAATGCGTTGCCTTGCTTGTTTTGTGGTTTAGAAAGAACCACCGGCATAAAGACTGGAAGACCGTCAAATACTTCACGCTGGCAACGGTAGCGCTGCTATATCTTAGTTTCTTGTTTTCGATGAAGGCGCCGGTGTCTCACACTTTTTACATCACCTTTCCGGTGGCGATGTTGTATAGCCTCTACTGCTGGAGCGAGTTTCTCGAGAAACGGCGGTGGCAGACGTTTGCGAAAGTGTTCCTTGTTTGTGGACTGATCTTCCATATCGGATTGGCAGCCAGCAATCTTAGACAAGTATCCATTTACCGAGAGCGCGATAAAATTGTGGAAGCGATTAGAGCCAAAGATTATCGTCTGCTGGGTGAAAGACGGGCAGGCGCTAGATACTAGAGTGAAATATTCTCTGTGCCGTCGTCAGTGTTCCAGTTGACCAACCGCCAAGACGCCAAGTTAAATCAACTAACCCATTTTAGAACTGCTGTTTTCATCCGCTTCTCAATGTCGTTAACGTTTCCGCCTTGGCGCTCTGGCGTCTTGGCGGTTAGTCAACTAGAACACTGAGGACCGCACAGAGAAAGCTGAAATTAGGTACGGCCAACCTTTTCCACTTCTCAAGTTCGTCGCGGTTGTCTAGAATCATCTCAACCAACTAAAGCAGAGCGCATTGCCCCCGGGAATTTCCAGTGACGGAGAAGAACCTGTGTCCGAGTCTCAACAGCGCCAATCACGTCGGGGATATCTAAATCCAAGCCTCGTCCGAAGCGTTTCCTTCTGGATAACCAGCCTCTGCATCCTGGTGGCGGTGTTTGCTTCGCTACTCGCAATTTGGCAATTTGCGGGAACTGACATCCTGTGGCGGACGGTGGCGACTTGTGCGGTGATCGG
>Ga0070698_100000158_pt1 | contig 61818 bp, 39 predicted proteins | sample KBSK1502metaG_FD_65477 | JGI IMG/M metagenome (GOLD analysis project Ga0070698, IMG submission 65477) | Corn, switchgrass and miscanthus rhizosphere microbial communities from Kellogg Biological Station, Michigan, USA - KBS K1-50-2 metaG | ecosystem: Host-associated > Plants > Roots >...
GGTATTGTTCGAGCCGCTTCTTGAACTCCTCAAGTTCCGCGACCTGGTCACCTTGCATCGAAAATATTGCCGCCACGCAACGCTGGCGGCAGGTCGCCAGGAGGCCTGGGATACGTCCCCGCATCGGGATGAGCCCGCGTCCTGCCTTGCACATGCTGACACTGACAACCTGGCCGACGCGATACGGCAGTCCTTCCAGGCTCGGGGTGTTAAAGAGCAGGAACCGGTCGGTTCCGTCCACTGCGGCAGCGGCAAGAAAAGCCGCTAGGTGCAACGCCGGATTCGCTTCGGGTGACGTGAGAGGCCAGCACAGATCTCGCATCGCGATAGCAGCCGAAAGCACACTAGCCGGATCGACACGATAAAACGCGGAGAGAAACAGACCAAAATGAATGAGCGCGGAATATCGGCCCTTAATTCCGGGAGGATCAAGGGACAGTCCCCGGAATTGGTAGGTTTGAGCCATTTCTGCAAGGTAAGAGCCCTGTTCGGTTACGGCGACAAAATGGCGCCCGGGAGAGCTGATCCCTTGAGCCTTAACGCGTTGCAGAAAATAAAGAAGCAGCGCTTGCGTTTCGATGTTCTTTCCGAATTTGCTGGCAAAAGCGAAAATGGTGCGCTGCAGATCGAGGTCTTTGGTGATTGCGCTTACCGTGGCCGGATCGATAGTGTCGAGGACGAAAATGCGCTTCCATCGTTTTTCAACGAAAGATTCAAAACTGCCTTTGCCGCCAGGTTTGAGTCCCCCATGGCGACGAACACAAATCCTCGAAGCCCTCCGCCTGTGCGCAGTCGACGAGCGCTGAGACGCGGGCCATTTGCATACCTATCTCGTCGGGAAGGTCCAGCCAATTCAAATTTGAGCTTATGTCTGTCGTTCCGGCTTCGCCGGCCGGCCAAAGCGAAACATCCTTGGCCCAGAGCCGGCGGACCGCATTGGCGGCAATCAGTTCGTTGAATTCCCGGCGGTAAGAGTTCTCCGATACTCGAGGCGTGAACGTCTGCTCGGGCAGCTTCACGGGGAGCCTCCCTGGGCCTGGGCCGCGGCCTATTACCGGACTTGGCTTTCCACGGATAAGCAGTGCCAGCCGAGTTACGCTGGCGTTTAGATTACCAGACGATACAAAAAAGGTGCAGAACGAGGACGCGAGAAGGCCTGTTGGATGCTCGCTTTGCTTTTCCTCGAGCTTGAGGTATCGTCGAAAAGCGAACGTTTGAGGAGAACCGTATGGCCAATGAATCCTGCGATCCCGTGCCCGCAGCGGCGGAGGCGCCAAAGCCCGGCACGCGCATGGTGCACTGCGTGAAGTTCGGCAAGGATCTGCCCGGGCTGGATCGCCCGCCCTGGAAAGGCGAGATCGGCAAGCGCGTCTATGAAAATGTATCGAAAGAGGCGTGGAAGCTTTGGATCGAGCATTCGAAAATGGTCATGAACGAGTACCGGCTGAATCCTTTGGACCCCAGCTCACAAAAGATTATGGAAGAGCAGATGGAGCAGTTTTTCTTCGGAGAAGGCGCGCAGCTTCCGGAGGGTTACGTTCCGCCGAGAGCGAAGGGCTGAGTGGGGAGAGAAACGTGGAGATTGGCGGCGTTGGTGAATGCGAGCGAGTTGTCGTGGCGAGTGAATATTTTGGCTCAGATCATGCGCTGCGTGGCCGGATGTTCCACATTCAAGCGTGCCGATAGCGTAAAAGTCAGCTTGGAATGAGCAATCCGCAGGGCATCCTCTACCTCTTCCGGAGTTTCTCCGCGAGCAAATAAAAATCCCAGATAAGTAGATCCTTCCGGCCATGCCGCGATGTAGTCGTAGAGGCGCGCGGTGATATGCAGTTCGTCAATGCCGGGTGTCCCGCGCGCGTCCTCCTCGCCGTGAATCGCTTCCAGAATTCCGCTCTGAGGAACGGGGATCATCATGACTCCCGATGCTTGATGCTCGGGTGGCCAATCCGCGCCCGGGAGACTAACCGCATGGCGAAGCAGCAACTCTTCCAGTCCAATCGGCTCCGCATTTTCAGCTTCAACAAAGCGAAGGGAACGCGCGCACAACCCGCCGATTGGCCGCGGCGCTATTTCGAGCGGCCAGACGCCTTGCTCGTTGATGCGAAATTCAGCGTGCAGCGGTCCGTGGGTAAGGCCCAGAGCGCGCACAGCGCTTACAGCGGATTGCTCGATTTCGCGCAATTGTGACTTCGTGAGCCGCGAGGGTGTGACATAGATCGTTTCTTCGAAGAATGGGCCTTCCAATGGATCGGGTTTGTCAAAGAGTGCGAGGATACGAAGACTACCATCCGTGAGTAACCCCTCGACCGCTACCTCCCTTCCCGGAATGTAGCCCTCGACAATCAACTGATCCAGATTCGGTTCGCGTGTCGCTAGAATCTCTGGCGATTCGAGGAGCCGGCGAATCCGTGCGGCCGCCGCGAGAAACTCCTCGCGGTTGTTTGCCCGGACCACGCCCTGACTCGCGGAAAGGGAGAGAGGCTTCAAGACGCAGGGAAAAGAAATTCCGAGCAGCGCCGGCTCGGGCGTGGGATTCAAGGGAACGCCGCGAAACCAGGGCACGGGCAGACCCGCGTCGCGAAACACTTCTCGCGTGCGCAATTTGCTGCGGCAAGCTTCCACCGAGGCTGGATGGTTGTGCGGCAGACCCAGACCACGAACGACATATGCTGCGGCGAGCGCCGGCCGGTCGCCGAGAGCGAGAATGCCATCGATCGCATTGCCACGACGGACTTCCTGCAGGACCGTGTAGGCGGCAGACTCCGGAGATTCAAAATGGACGGGAATGGCGCGATCGCCCCAGGGATCGTCAAGCTGATGGCAGCGATCGGTAACGAAGATCAGGTCAACGCCGAGCTTCGTCGCGGCGTCATCGAAACTGCGGGTTTGGTACCCGAGTTTGCTGGCAAAGAGCAGAACTCGTTTGCGCATGAGGCTCACACGAAGGCATCGGCTGCGGCGGTTGGTGCGCGCGTAGGTTTGCTGACTGTACCAATCGAAACCAACTGATCGTGCGTGGGTTCGGCGCAGCAATACCACGGCTCGCTTAGGAACGGGACAGCGGCGCCGCGAGCGGACGAGAGCTTTACGTCGGGAGCGTCTAGACCGGCGGCGGCGTGAGCGGCGCTCCAAATTTTCTCAAAGGCGACGGATCGAGTTTCTTTCTTGCGATCGGTCTCCGCCGCAATCTCTTGCACTTTTTCGCTCAAAAGATCGAGTCGCGGGTCCGCGTTATGCCACGGATACACCAGCGATTTGGCATCGAATGGGCCAACGACGCGCCGTACCTCCCTCAACTCCAGCAAGCGCGAACCCTCCGGAATAAGCAAGCGAATCCCGAGCTGAATCGGTGCGACGTTTTCTACGAGATCTTCGTCGCGCAGGACGCGCAGCAGGTCGAGATAGCCATCCATGGTGGTCCATGGCGTGAACGGCACAAAAGTGGGATGGAGGGTCATACCGAGCGAGCGGAACATTCGCGCGACGTACAGAAAGTCCTCGCGGCTGTGTCCTTTATCGAGAAGGCCGAGAATCCTGTCGTCGACCGACTCGACCGCGCTGATCACGAAGAGGCATCCGGTATCGCGCAGCCGGCGCACGTGCTCTTCGTGTTTTCGAAGATGCTCGATCTTAATGGTTACGTCGTAGGTAACGCCCGGAAATTCGCGGTGAAATGCCTCGACAAGATCCATGGCATGACGTATGCCGTTGAAAAAATCAGGATCGCCGAAAGAAATATGTTGGGCACCGGCGGCGACTTGTTGCCGAATATCGGCGAACACAACTTCGCGACTGACGATGCGAAAAACGCCTTTGTACACCGGCACGATCGGACAGTGGCGGCAGAGATGTTTGCAGCCACGACTGGCTTCAGTCGAGCCCACAACTTTGTATCCGGCGCCAGGTACAACCAGGTGAGCATATTTCTCGAGCGCAGGCATATCGGAGCGATCGGGGATTTCAAATGGAAGCCGCTCGAGCGAAACGAGCGGCTCGGTTTGCTCCGCAGCAGAATCGCCATTTTCAGTCGAGAGCCGGTCCGCAAGATGCGCAAGACCAGCTTCGAATTCGCCGCCCAAAATCGTCGCTGCGCCAAGCGTCCGCAGGTACTCGGCGTTCATCGGCGCGTAGAGACCGTAACAGCAGATGTGCGCACGGGGATTGCTCTGACGCAAGGTGGGGAGAAGTTGCGCGGCGAGACGCGTTGCTGTGTGCATAGGCAGATAAACGGCAATTAAGTGCGCAGCGCGAACCGCAAATTCATCGAGCTGCTGGCGGGTAAGATCGAGACACGAGACGTCGTGACCGCGCTTTCGCAGCCATGCCGCAGGCGACACCAAGCCAAAGGGCTGGCGGCCCAATTCATACGTCGAAATCAGAACAATTTTCATCTACCGTCAACTACAAGTATAAGTTGGTTTCATCGTATCCGCTTCGGCGTGTAATGACCTTCTTCGAGGTGCGGCGTTAGTTTCGTTGGGTGCCCTGTGTCGAGATTCAGGAGTGGGCTAGAACTTATCGCTCGCGCTGTCGCGTAATGAAGCTAACCTTGCCCACGCCCGCTAGTTGGATTTCGTTTAGCGCCCTAGCAGCATCGAAATACTGAGCACGAGCATCAACTCTCATATAAACCCGCCGCTCGGCACCCTCTGGCAGTCCCTTTCGGATCTTCGTTGAGAGTTCTTCCACTGCGACTTCCTTGTGGCCAAAGTAAATCAGGCCCTTACGTGTGACAGCAACCACCAGAGCCTCTTCTCTGAGTGCACCGGGTACGGCGTCCGCGTGTTCGCTTCCGATCGCTTCAAACGTACTGCGGTGATCGTCTGGGACAAGCGGCGTGGCGCGCATCATTAGAAACAAAAGTCCAGTGATAACGCTCGCCAGAGCTGAGACATCAATTTTAGATAGCGGCACCACTGCCCTCTTCCGTCTTTCGAGCTGTCGGCACCGCGGCGACCCATGCCTGTCCTCTAACCATAGTTAGACACCAACCAAGGGCAATCGGCCCACACCTAAGGGAAATAATTAAAGAGCAACTTAATCTTACGGATTTTGTCTGACCATTATAGCCGTTGGGCGCTTTCGTTCGATTTCGGTTATCATAGGCTTCCGCGAGGGAAAGCGAGAATGGCGATCTCCGCAGGCAATTCTTTCGGCACGCGCGACACGCTCCACGTCGGCGCGCAAAGTTTTGAAATCCACCGCTTCGAGCCGCTCGAGAAAGAACGTATCAGCAATTTGACGAAGCTGCCTTTTTCCCTGCGTATTTTGCTGGAAAATCTGCTCCGCTGCGAAGACGGGCGCTTCGTTCACGCCGAAGACATCCGCACGTTGGCGGGATGGACTCCGGGCACGCCGCAAAAGGAAATCGCGTTCATGCCGGCGCGCGTTCTGTTGCAAGACTTTACCGGCGTTCCGGCGGTCGTCGATCTGGCGGCGATGCGCGAAGCCATGAAGAACATGGGCGGCAATCCGCGGCGCATTAATCCATTGTTCCCCGCTGAATTAGTGATCGATCACTCTGTGCAGGTCGACAGCTTCGGAGGACCGAAGGCTTTCGACTTGAACGCCGAGCTGGAGTTCCAGCGCAATGTCGAGCGCTACGCATTTTTGCGATGGGGCCAGACGGCGTTTCAAAATTTCAAAGTGGTTCCGCCGGATACGGGAATCTGTCACCAGGTAAATCTCGAATATTTAGCGCGTGTGGTTTGCGCCATCCCTTCCGGAAATAAGCTCGAAGCCTATCCCGACTCGATTGTTGGCACCGATTCGCACACCACCATGGTGAATGCGCTTGGCGTTTTCGGCTGGGGTGTCGGCGGAATCGAGGCAGAGGCCGCGATGTTGGGCCAGCCTTCTTCGATGCTCATTCCTGAAGTCGTCGGCTTCCGGCTGCATGGCAAGCTGCGCGAAGGCGCTACCGCCACCGATCTCGTTCTGACCGTCACGGAAATGCTCCGCAAGAGGGGCGTGGTCGGAAAGTTCGTGGAGTTCTACGGCACAGGACTTTCCAGCTTGAGCGTGCCCGATCGCGCCACCATCGCCAACATGGCGCCGGAATACGGCGCGACCATGGGCTTCTTCCCGGTGGATTTCGAGACACTCAATTACCTGCGCTTTACCGGGCGTTCGCAAGAGCAGCTAGCTTTAGTCGAAGCGTACTGCAAAGAGCAGATGCTGTTCCGCACCGATTCCACTTCGGATCCTTCCTTTAGCGACAAACTAGAGCTCGATCTCGATACTGTCGAACCTACTGTGGCGGGACCCAAGCGCCCCCAAGATCGTGTGCCGCTGCAACACGCGAAATCATCGTTCACGAAAGTGGTGGAAGGCACGGGCGACAAGCACGTTCAAGTTCGCAACAATGGCGACTCTTTCGATCTCTCCAGCGGCGCTGTGGTGATTGCGGCCATTACGAGTTGCACGAACACGTCGAATCCCTCTCTGATGCTGGGCGCCGGTCTGCTCGCAAAGAAAGCTGTCGAGCGCGGCCTGCAAATTAAACCGTGGGTGAAGACGAGCTTGGCGCCCGGATCGAAGGTTGTGACGGATTATCTGGCCGCTTCCGGACTGACGCAATACCTGGACAAATTGAAATTCAACTTAGTGGGATATGGCTGCACCACGTGTATCGGCAATAGCGGGCCGCTGCCTGAGGCCATAGGTGCTGCGATCAAGGAAAATAACCTAGTGGCGGTGGCGGTGCTCAGCGGAAATCGCAATTTCGAGGGACGCATACATCCATTGGTGCGCGCGAATTATCTAGCCTCGCCTCCACTAGTCGTTGCATACGCACTCGCGGGTCGCATGGACATGGACCTGACGACCGAGCCCTTGGGCACGGACACTGCCGGCAAACCTGTGTTCCTGCGCGACATTTGGCCGACGCCACAGGAAATCGAGAATACCGTTCGGGCATCAGTCACGACGAATATGTATCACAAGCAGTACGGGGAAGTGTTCGAAGGCGACGCGCACTGGAAGTCGATGAAGGTTCCCGAGGGCGACATTTATCAGTGGGACCCCAAGTCCACGTACATCAAATCGCCGCCGTACTTCGAGAACATGCCGAAGACTCCGCCAGCCCTTGCGGATATTCGCGATGCCCGCGTGCTGGCGATGCTGGGCGACAGCGTGACGACAGATCACATCTCTCCCGCAGGCTCGATCCCGGTGGATTCGCCAGCCGGAAAATATCTGATTGCCAATGGGGTGAAGCCGCACGAGTTCAATTCTTATGGAGCGCGGCGCGGAAATCACGAAGTCATGGTCCGTGGCACCTTTGCAAATATTCGGCTGCGCAATCAATTAGCGCCGGGTACGGAGGGCGGCTGGACGCTGCATCTTCCTGGCGGCGAAAAAATGAGCATCTACGATGCGGCGGTGAAATATCGCGAGGCGGGCGTGCCGTTGATGGTCATCGCCGGAAAAGAGTATGGCGCCGGCTCGTCCCGCGATTGGGCGGCAAAAGGCACGCGCTTGCTGGGAGTCCGTGCCGTCATAGCCGAGAGCTATGAACGCATTCACCGCAGCAACTTGATTGGAATGGGTGTGCTGCCGCTGCAGTTCAAGGCGGGAGAGAACCGCGAGTCGTTAGGACTTACGGGGCACGAAATCTTCTCGACCGAAGGAGTTCCCTCTCTGGCCCCTGGAAAGACCATCACGATCCGGGCGAAGTCCGGCCATGGTAAAGAAACACAATTCGCCACGGTCGCGCGAGTCGACACTCCCGAGGAAGTCTCCTATTACCAGCATGGCGGGATCCTGCAGTACGTCCTTCGGCAGATGCTCTAGCGGAAACCTTCGTGGCAGCGAAGGCGCTGCGTATGAATTCCAATCTGGCCTGAGGCGAACAATTCGGCGCTAGCGGCGGCCTTCCCGCTTCTGCGCCATTACTAACCCACGCGGCGTCGGCAGCAACACCACGGATAATAGGCCTTCGCTCTCCAGCTTCAGCGCAGCTTCGCGAACTGTTTTCATCGCGGAGCTGGCATCGTGCATCAGGATCAGACCGAAAGGATTCACCTGGGGCAGAAAATGGCGCACTTCCTGCTCGCGAATGGGAGCGTCACTGTCGCAAAAGAGCAGGTCAATGCGGCCATCCACTTTCATTTGCAGGCTGGACTCGTTGCGCGCATCGATCCATTCACCCAATCCCGAAGAATTGAAGCGCTTCTTCGCGGCAGCAAAAACCTTGGGATCGTATTCGCAGGTGATTACGCGGCCGAAGCCATTGGCCTTGAGCCCTTCGGCAATTCGTAAAGTGCTCAGCCCCGAAAACGTTCCCGTTTCCACCACGAGTTCGGGCTTAATCGTCGTGACGAGAGCCGTCAAGAAATTGAGCACTTCTACTTCCGCGGTCATGGGGTCATACATATGCCAGCGCTCCGGGTGCGGGCACTCCGGCGTCGGCTTGTGATATTCCGGCTGCAAGATATCGCCGCGCGCGGCGATGTGCTCTACGATGCGATGTTCTTTCTTGCGCGCGTGAAATTGGCTCTTAATACGCCAAAGTAACACCGCGCCGGCAATAATGGACGCGAGGCTGGCCGCCTGCGCGTTGCTCAATCCGAGAAAGGAGCGCGGATTGATGCGAATGAACTCGATCAAAAATCGAGCAATGCCGGTCAGAATCAAGTAATTACAGAAAATCTCACCTCTAGCTTTTGGACCGCGGAGGGATTTGGTACCCATGTGCCACAGAAACGCCGCAATCGCCAGCCAAATGAACAATTCGTACAGCGGAGTGGGATGAACAGTGCAGTTCTCTGGTAATCCGTACTTAAAACAAACTCCGCTACTGCTCTTGGGGTCCCAAACACCAGTAGTGGGCACGACGCCATTTGGGAAACTCATGCCCCAAGGAAGGGATGTCGGTCGTCCATAATCGCCGTCGCCGGAAAGCAAGCAGCCGATGCGCCCGATCGCATAGCCCACGCAAGCAGCAGGCGAACAAATGTCCAGAAACTCGAGGACAGGAATCCTTAATCGTCGCGCCAGATAGATGAGCGCGATGAATCCTCCGAGAAATCCACCGAACCACGCGAAGCCAAACCGGCTGAGCAGCAGGGGCCAAGGATTGGCAAAGAATTCCGAGGGACTCTCGAGCACGTGATATAGACGCGCGCCGGCCAGTCCCGCAAGGCCTGCAATCCCGATGATGAAAAAGCCTTCGTCCCTCTTTCCCTTGTAACCGGCGATCTTCTCGAGTTGCCCGCGACGCCGGTCGAAATCGGCCTGAAGAACGTAGGCGGAAATGAGCAGCGCCGCCGCGACCATCAGTCCAAACGTGGGAATCGTCAGCGGACCAAGATGTAGAAAGGGAATCATGAACGGGGTGTGGTTTGTCTACCAAAAGTATACACGAGGGCCATGGACGAGCTTGGTTACGATCGAACTCGCAGCACTACGCCGAGAGCGACCCAAACCGCCAGCGCAATCCACTCGGCGACGGAGAAGTGTCCGGGAAACACGGGCAGAAACTTCATCAGCACAAGGACGAACGAAGCGAGAGCTCCACAAGTCGCAATCACAAGAAACTTCGTGCCGCGAGAGCTGCCAGAGATGAGAGGCTTCTCGCTTCGATCGAGAGAGTAACCGTGAACACTGGGCGAGGGAGGGCGCGCAACAACTAGAAAGAACGACAAACAAGTAGCGAGCCAACCGAGCGCGCAAGCCACCGAACCAACTTCGGTAACGGGGACGAGGATGGCGTCGCCCAAGCACTGCGCGATGAGCGTTCCGGCGCAGATGGCCAGCACCGCTGCGCTCGGCGTTTGAAATCGCTCGTGAACGCGGCCGAGCCTCGAGGTCACCGAGCCATTTCGCCCGAAAGCAAACAGCAAGCGGCTGGACGCCACGAAATTTCCGTTAAAGCACTGGAACAGGCCAAAGAACGCAATGACCAGGATTAGGCGTACTGGCCAGTGGGCGTGGAGCGCTCGTTCGAAGGCAATCGCGGTGGCAAAGCGCTGGCCAAGTAAGCTCTGCCACGGCGCGATGTAGGCCACCGAAGCGATCGCGACGGAGTAGAACAAGGCGCCGACGAGCAGCGCCAGCGCGATGGCGTGCAGGTAACTTCTACGCTGGAATTCGGGCTTTGCTTCCTCGGCGCATTTCGCGACGGATTCGAAGCCGGTCAGGAAATACGGCACGATCTGCAACGTCAGGAGCACGGAGAGGAACGGGGTGCCGCGAAAAGTAGGATGAAAATTTGCCGGAGACCCGCGCGTGAGGCTGATGCCCAGCACGATCGCAAACAGCAGCAGGACCATGGAGGTGGTCCAGTTCTGAAAATTCGCGCTCAGGCGCATGCCGCGGTAATTGAGGGTGGTCAGGAAAACAGTCAATGCGATGCCCAGGAGGAGACGAGGCAGGAATACCGGCTGGCCGGCGATGCGATAGAGCTCCAGCGAATCAAGCGAAGGGAAGATGTACGCGGCGACTTTTCCCACCGCGACCGCTTCCCATGGGCAGACGATGAAGTATGCCAGCAACATCATCCAGCCAGTGAAGTAGCTGACCACCGGAGGAAACACCTGCGCTGTATACGCGGCTTCTCCCGCGGCATCGGGAAGGCGCTGCACCCACTGCCCGTAGACGTAACCGACCGGCAGCAAAATGATCCCGCCGAGAGCAAACCCTAAAATGGCGCCGAACGGTCCGCCGCGGCGAAGCCAATCGTCCATCAGTACCAGCCAGCCCACACCGACCATGGTGCCGAACGCGAGCGCGAAATAATCCGCCAGGCGAAGTTTGCGAGCGAGTGAGGTCATTCAGGAATCGCTGTGAGTTTCTTGTCGAAAAAGTGCTGCGATTCTATATGGCTTGCGCTTCCTCGACTAGTTTTGACATAGCGTTCACGCGCGGCTAACAGATCGCGCTTAAAAGCTTTTGCGGGAGTGTGCCTACCTGTGGCGCCCGCCGGACGTGTCGTCGTCCGGGCAGAGCTCACCCCACGCAGTTTAAGACTGTGGAACTCCAAGGAGAAAATTGAATATGCATCATTGCGTCTCGAAGGCCCTGGCCCTGGTGGCCGCGGCGGCGGTTACGGTGCTGCCGGCAGGTCCCGCGTTTGCACGGGATCACGATGATTTCCCCACAAAAACGCCGATCAAACATGTAGTAGTGATCTTCCAGGAAAACGTTTCGTTCGACCACTATTTCGCCACCTATCCTCACGCGTTCAACCTCCCTGGCGAGATTCCCTTCAACGCCAAGCCCAATACGCCGGAAGTCAACGGCCTTTTGTCTTCCGGGTTGATTACCAACAATCCGAATTCGGCAAATCCATTCCGGATTCCGCCGAGTGTGCCGGTGACCTGCGACGAGGACCACAACTACAACGATGAGCAGGCCGCTGCCCACGGCGGCTTAATGGATCTGTTCGTTGAAAAGCTGAGCTGCAACGACCCGGTGTTAGGGCCCGCCAGCACGATGGGCTATTACGACGGCAACACGGTCACCGCCATGTGGAATTACGCGCAATACTTCGCTATGAGCGACAACTCTTACGGCACGAGCTTCGGGCCTTCCACGCCGGGAGCGCTGAACCTGGTTGCGGGCAACACCTTCCCCGGAACTCTAGCGCCAACGCGTCCTGACGGCAGCCCGTCCACCGCCTTGGGCAACATCGCTGGGGCCGAAACCACAGGGGCGGTGATCGGTGATCCACGCCCGCTGATGGATGACTGCGTGGCGTCAAATCCGAAGTTCCAAACTGTCAATCAGATCACGGTATCGGGAAAGAATGTGGGCGATCTGTTGAATGCGAAGGGCATTACCTGGGGTTGGTTCCAAGGAGGCTTCGCGCCCACTGGCAAGGACGACCAAGGACGAGCGGTTTGTGGTCAGCACCACACAGGTCTCGCCGGCGACGACGCCGTCGTAAACGCGGGAGATTATATTCCTCACCACGAACCATTCATGTACTACCAGCAGAGCACCAACCCACACCACACACGGCCGAGCGATGTGAGCTTGATCGGAACCTCAGAAGATGGAGCGAATCATCAATATGATCTGGACGACTTCTTTGCGGCGCTAAATGTAGGCCGGCTGCCTGCGGTTAGCTACCTGAAAGCGGGGGCCTACCAAGACGGCCACGCCGCGTATTCCGATCCCATTGACGAACAAATTTTCGTAGTGAACACCATCAACGCGATCATGCAGAGCCCGGAGTGGAAGGAAACGGCCATCTTTATCCTGTGGGACGACTCCGATGGCTGGTATGACCACCAGATGGGGCCGATCGTGCTGCAGTCCAATGTTTCGGACGATCAGTTACTGGGACCCGGCAATTGTGGCTCGCCAAAGGCCAACGATGTAGCCGGCGCCATGCAAAATGGCCGTTGCGGCTATGGACCGCGATTGCCCCTGCTGCTTGTCTCGCCCTGGGCCAAGGAGAACTTCATCGACCACAGCATTACGGACCAATCTTCCACTTTGCGGTTCATCGAAGATAACTGGGACCTCGGCAGAATCGGCGGCGGCTCGACCGACGCCATTGCCGGCACGCTGGACAACCTGTTCGACTTCAGCGGCGAGCACGGAAAGGCACGTCGGGTCATCGTGGACCCAACGACTGGCGTGGTCGTTCCGCAATAGTTCGGCCTGCCGCAAAGGGAAATTCCGCAACGATACCGGATCGACGGGGGCTCGCGGCTGTGCTGCGAGCCTTTCGTTTTGATTAAGCGATTGTCGGGAAGGGTTATGCAGGTTTAATCCTATCGCGGCAGCAGGTCGACACCGAAGCGGCTGCTTGACGTGTGAGTTGATCCACGGATAGTCTCCGATCATATCCTTACCTAGCTAGCCCGTGAGAATGATTGCGCGGTACTTGCTGCTCTTCTTCCTAACTCCAACAGCCGCTCTTTCGCAGAGCGAAGGGGTAACTCACCGCGAAGTAAAGGACAAATACCACTTCATCGAGGTGGGCCAATTTGAGGTCCAGTCCGGCGTGCAGTTTCCGGCCGATCAGATTGTCAACTTGCAGAAGGAAATCGCCAAAGAACTGTCTCGATCGAAACAATTTCAGCGAGTCTTTCTGCAGGACGACAACTCGGCCGGCTCCGATGGGTGGCTAGTGCTCCATCTGTCCGGGACCATAACCTACAACGGGACGGGAGGCCAAGTTTCGCTAACGACAGCCGGCCCCATCTCGGGGCACGAGATGGACGCTCAAGTCTTCTTCGCCGATTCCGAGACCAAAGAGACCATTCAAACGATAGAGGTCCGAGCTTCGCTGAAAGGCTATTCCGGGATCAATGATGCAATCCGTGAGTTCGCGAAGCAGACGGCAACCAAGACGAAACTTGTCCTAAACATGCGTGTCGTGGAATCGAATCAACCCGGCGCATCTGCGGTGGGGATGCCTGCCAGTGCTGCTCCGGTTGCGGTCCAGGGCCGGGTCTTATCCATCTCTACGAAAGACTGGCGTGCCTCGCAGCAGCAGCTCGATCAGAGCGCCAGCGCGGGCTACCGCGTCGTCGGAATATCGCGAACGGGAAAATACACGGCCGAAGTAAAGCTAGAGAAAGCGGATGCGCCTCGCGCCTATGACTATCGGTTGCTCCATACAATAGTTGCGTCGAACCTTCAGAAGGACATGAATCAATGTGCTGCAAACGGATTCCGCGTGTCTACACACACGCTGACAGACCTAGGGTACTGGGTTATAGTGATCATGGAAAAGCCTTCAACCCCACTGAGCGCTACCTACGTGTACTTGGTTGACGAAAGCCGTCGCATCTCGGCGGCCCAGAAGAACGTGGAAAAGGACGAAGCCCAAGGCTACACAATGGTGGATCAATCGGACCACGGCGCACTCCACATGTTGCTCTTCGAAAAGACGGTCCAGGACAAAAAGAACTAGATGTCTTGATACCCGAGACAAACAGACAACCCCGGCACGGCCGCGCATCATCCGTGTAGTCATTCTCCTTTGGTGCGAGGAGAGATGCGCGGACGGCAGGTCTTTGCGACGGCAATCGTTGTGTCGGTTCTTGCGTGTACGGAACAGGCGCGATGCCAAGATACCCGAGACATTCGTTCGCAGACCGTTGATGATTCTCTCTCTTCGCCCGCCGCGCCAGGCGACTGGATTGTTGAGAACATTGCATTCTCCGGACTGCGGCGCGTTCCTGCGGAAACCCTGAAATTGCATGTGGCTTCTCGCGCCGGCGAGAAATTTGACAGCACACTCATCGAGCGGGACGTGCGCGCACTAGCGCGGCTCGGCTGGTTTGATGCAATCCAGGTGGAGGTTGAGGATGCGACCGACGCGTCGCATCCACTCGATCGATATCGCGTGCCACTCACTTTCCGCCTTGAAGAGCGCGCATTCCTGAGCAAGGCCGAGTACAGCGGATCGCGGCTGCTCTCGCGGCAACAGATCGACAGGTTGTTGGCGGCGAAAAAGGTCGCCCCGAGAGTGGGCGAGCCGGAAAATCCGGTAAACTCGCATCGCGTCGCGGCAGAGATTCAGTCCGCTTTGGCAGACTTGGGGCATCCGTACGCTCGTGTGGATATCTTGCGCCACGTATCGCCGAACGCCACATCGGTAGTGCAATTCAAAATCAACGACGGTCCGCATTTGCCGCTTGGGCGAGTGAGGTTCGAAGGTGAGCCTGAGTTTTCCCCAAAGCTGCTCCGGAGCCAGATGCGGCGCCTGACTCCGGGTGCGATTTTCGCCGGGCTACGCGAGCGTGACTCGTATACACGTGCGGCGTTTGAGGAAGATCGAGGGCGGCTCCTAGCCTATTACCAGAACCACGGATTCCGCGAGGCGCGAATAGGCGATGCCCAAGTGTCTACTTTTCAGGCGAACGCGCGCCGATGGCTACCGTGGCCGCATAAATCGTCTCGCGCGCAACTTGAGGTCGCAATACCGATCGAAGCTGGGGCACTGTATCGAGTCTCCTCACTTGAGACCAGTCCAGCGCTTCAACGATCTGCGGCCAACCGCAGCCGCAAAGCCAATTTGCTTCCAGATCTGCATTCGGGTGACACGTACTCGCTGCGAGCCGTCGAGAATCTTAGGCGCGCTTGGCAGGAAAGAGTGCAGCCGAGGCCACAATCGCACGCTGCTGCGCAGCGGTTCTATGGTGTAGAAGCGATTCCCACGCTCGATCCCGCTACTCACACAGTTCACATTAAACTCGATCTAAGTCCGAACCCTCCTTACATCGTGCGCCGCCTGGAATTCCTTGGGAACAGCCGTTTCCCGGACCGCTATTTGCGCAGCCGCATTCTCCTGCGTGAAGGAATGCCCTTCGATGATCGAGTGCTTGAGGGAGGTCTCGCGCGCGTAGGGCGAACGGGCTACTTCAAGCCGATCAAAAAAGAAGACGTGCATATCGAGACGAACGATGTCACGCGGACCGTCGACGTCAGCATCCACATCGAGGAGCGCGGCCAACAACGGGCTTCGCTGGTCGGAGGCCGCGGCCAGTTCGGCAGCACGCTCGGCATCGCCTATACCGTCTTCAACCTTCTGGACCGCGAAGAACTGCTTTCATTGCACATCGAGGGCGGGCCAGAAAGCTTGCAGTTGGCCATGGGCTTGGCGAAAGAAGGATTTCTCGGCTCGCGCGGGTCTCTGGCGCTTTCTGTGTTCAATACATTCTTGCGGCCGCACCTCACGGGCAGCGTGAAGGGCCCGTTCTTCACACAGCAGAGTGCAGGATTCGATGCGACGTGGAACTATGCGCCGACAAATGTGGACGCGCTGAGCATAAATTACGACGCGTCGCGTTCGAAGACCCAGTATTCGCCTGCGCTGCCGGCCGGAATCACAGGAATAGCGGTGAGCGATGTTCGAACGGAGAGCTCGAGCCATTCGACCGGTTTCGAATGGGCACACGATACGGGAAATCAGCGCATCGTTTTCGGTAACACCGTCTCTGGCGGCTTGCTGGGAGGAAATGAAAGTTTAGTGCGCGCCAAAGCCGAATATGGCCGAATTTTTCGCGATCCGGTCGTTCGGCGCGAAAACGCGTGGGCGTTTCACGCTAATTTCGGCGGAGCAGGCAGCTACTCTGGCAATATGCCCGCGTATGCGCGGATCATTTCGAGTGATGCGTTGGTCCGAGGCTTAGGAGTCGGCGAGCTGGGTCCCGACGCGGTTGTCTCGTCGGTTTCATCCACCGGTGCAAAGACGTACTCCGCCTCACCTTCAGGGTCAAATCTCGTTACCTCCGCCAACATGGAATATCGCGTGCCGCTCACCAGCTCGACCGAAGCCGCAGCCTTCTTTGATTTGGGCTCGGGCCTGCTGCTACGGAATTGGTTGGGGCGCGCACGGCCGCCCCTCATTGATTCCACGAACGGCATTTTGCATGGCTCGACCGGCATCGAGCTGCGCTGGACACTGCCCGCCATCAACGTGCCCGTGCGGGCTTACTACGCATTGAACGTCCTGAGGCTCGACCGATCCGTGCTCCTGCCGGACGGCTCCTTGTTTCGCGCGCATAATCGCATCGCAGCTTTTGGCTGGGGACTCGGCAAGCTGTTCTGAGGCGCCTGCGGTGTACTACACTGCTTCGCGCCATGAACCAAGGCAAGCTCATCCAAGAAGCAACGCGCCTGGCCGAACCTTATTGCATCACGAAGGGCGCGAAGTTTCGCTTGAAGGATTTTGATCCAGCCGATACAAACGGAGTGAAATCCAAGAAACACGCGGAAAAGTTGCTGCAGGAAAGCAGCGCCATCGTCAGCGACATGCAAGAAAAGCTCTATGCCCAGGATCGCTGGGCACTGCTCCTTATTTTTCAGGGAATGGACGCCGCTGGCAAGGACAGCGCCATCAAACACGTAATGTCCGGCGTGAATCCGCAAGGTTGCGACGTACATTCCTTCAAAGCGCCGAGTAACGAAGAACTCAACCATGATTATCTCTGGCGTGCCCATAAAGTTGTGCCCGAACGGGGAAAAATCGGCATTTTCAACCGGTCTTATTATGAAGAGGTGCTGGTCGTGCGCGTGCACCCAACTCTGCTGAAAAGCGAGAGAATTCCCGATTCCTTGATAACCAAACACATCTGGGATGACCGCTACGACGACATTAGCTGTTTCGAGCGCTACCTAACGGGCAACGGCGTGGTCATCCGTAAATTTTTTCTGCACCTCTCCAAACAGGAACAAAGAAAGCGCTTTCTGGAACGGCTTGAAGACTCGAAAAAGAACTGGAAAATTTCCAACGATGACATCAAGGAGCGCAACTATTGGAACGATTACATGGAAGCCTACACAGAAATGGTTCAAAAAACGGCAACGAAGCAGGCTCCCTGGTATGTCATCCCGTCCGACAAGAAATGGTTCACACGGTTGATCGTTGCTTGCGCCACCGTCGAAGCGCTCAACGGGCTTAACCTGGCTTTTCCCGACGTTGACAATGCGAAAAAGAAAGAGCTAAAGCAAATACGCGATTCGCTTCTCGCTAGCAAGGAATAATCCGACCAAGAGGACAAGCCACGATGAAACACGTTGCCGCGGTGATTGGCGTAGGATTTGTGGGAAGAGCGCACATTGAGTCCATCCGGCGTCTTGGAATTCCCGTGCGCGGGATTCTGGGTAGCTCACCTGAGCGCACCGTCGCGGAATGCAAGTCCCTTAACATCGAGCGAGCATATGCTTCACTCGAAGAGCTCGCGGCGGACCAAAGCGTGACTTCCGTGCACATTTGTACGCCCAACCATGTGCACTTTCCGCAGGCCAGCACCATGCTGCGCGCAGGGAAACACGTTCTCTGTGAGAAGCCTTTGACCATGGATTCGCGTGAGTCGGCGCTGCTCAAATCGATCGCTCGCGAATCAAGGCGAGTCGACGCTGTCGCCTATAACCTGCGCTACTATCCGCTTTGCCACGAGGCGCGCGCCATTGTGTCGAGCGCCGCGATCGGTCTACCACGGCTTGTTCACGGAAGCTTTCTCCAGGATTGGCTGCTCTTTCCTACAGATTGGAATTGGCGCCTGGATCCAAAACTCGGCGGCGAGCTTCGCGTTGTTTCCGATATCGGTACGCATTGGCTCGACCTGATGATGTGGATCACCGGACGTAGAGTGACTGAGCTTTGCGCGGACCTCGCGACTGTCGTTCCCATGCGATATCGGCCGCGCGGCCGGGTCGAAACCTTTCAAAAAGCCACCTCCGGAGCTTCCGACGAAGTGCCCATCATGAATGACGATTACGCCTCGGTGCTGCTGCATTTCGAGAACAACGTCCACGGGGTCATGACCGTATCGCAAGTGAGCGCCGGACGAAAAGCGCGGCTCTGGTTTGAAATCAACGGGAGTGAAGGTTCGCTGGCCTGGAACTCCGAGTCGCCGAATACACTTTGGATTGGCCGACGGGACACCGCCAGCGAAGTCCTGCCGAAAGATCCAGCGCTGATGAGTCCTCAGGCGCGCGGATATGCCGCTTATCCGGCCGGGCATGCAGAAGGGTACCCGGACACTTTCGTTCAGCTATTTAGGGATTTCTACGGATATATCGAAGCGGACAAATTCGATGAGCCCCGCCGCTTCCCCACCTTTGACGCGGGTCACAACGAAATGCTTCTCTGTGAGGCCATCGCAAAGAGCGCGACGGAGCATGCTTGGGTTTCCGTGCTCTGGAACTAACTGGTCCGAGCTCACTGGGCGTCCGTGCTGAGATTGCGCATCACCTAGATCCTGGATAGTGGTAGCGAAGGTCCGGGGGCAACCGACCCGACCGTTGCCGTGTGTTGTAGTCTAGCCGGTAGCTCAGGTGTTCGGCGTCATCCGGATAGGCCGAGCCTACAGGATACGGGTACGGGAGCAGCGAGTGTCGCGGGAGCGGCTCGACGGTGTAGGCATAAGCGGCGTAAAAATCGAGGTCCTTTTCGAAGCCGTTTGCGTAGAAGAAATAATCGCGGACCCAACCCGCCGGAAGAGCCGGTAACCTGCGCGGATCGAAATCGAGCTTCACACCTTCGCCTGAGCCGAAAACCACAAAGCGGTCATCAGGTTTCTCCAACAGGTCTCGCACATCTCCAAAACGCGTATAGTTGCCGGCGGCGCGAGCGTACGGACCGCTCATACTGCGATGCGAATATGAGTAGATCGTATCGCTTGCCGGGTTGAGCCGAATCTCTCGCGGATAGCCCAAGAAATCCAGCGTGGCATTCGCCAGCGGCACTTCGGCGACGCGCACTTCTCGCGTCTCCGGAGTCTGGTCGATGCGAACCGCGTCCCAATAAATCTTCAGATTGTTTATGATGCGGATTCGGCGCGTACCTGCGGGAAGCTTACCGGTCAGATCGGTCACCATCGTGCGTTGCAGCCCAGCGGGAAAGCCCATGTCCTCGACGACGCGCGTCCACTTGCCTTGCGGGTCCAATGCTTCAATGTAAGGTGGAATCACTTTTATGCCCGCCTGATCCGCTGCATACATCGAAGTCGCTGTGAAATAGTCGGTGTATCCATCGATGATCAGGCGCAGCGGCTTGCTCGGGTCCCACGCGCCAAGGTCTAACTCGAGCCAGTGCAACTTGGCAAAGCCAGCAAAAGGCAAGTCGTCGAAGTCAGACACGTATTTTCGATCGCGTTTGGCGATGAGCGCGAGGACATCGTTCCCGCGGTCATCCCAGGCGCCCACTGGCGGTCGCGCATCGCGGCTTGCAATGACGCGAAATTCGGGGAACGGCGGAGAGCTGACAAATCTTTCATTCGGATAGACGTGGTAATTTCCGGGATGATCGATTGCGAGCAGTCGAACTTGATCGAGATAGACGGTTTCTTCCATCGGTTCCATGAATCGGAAGCTCAACATGGCGTTACGTGGCCGCACGCTGCGCGCATCAACCTTCAGATATTCATCGGGATCGGGAACATCGCGCTCGCCGGGAGCAACCCAATGGCCAACCACACCAGGTCCGATCATGTCCGCGATGAATTCATACTCGTGACCGTTCCACGAAAACAAGACTGGGCAAGAGCTGCCGCGCCGGTCTAATTCGGCGATGCTCTGCACCCTGTGCGCGGCGAGATTTATTTCGTCTTGCGGCACACCTGTGGGCCATAGGAGGCGAACAACCTCGGCACTGCCCTCGTTCCCGAGTCCGGCAAGAATCGATGGAGCGTTCTGTCCCAGATATCCGGACGCGCCCTGCACTTCCCACTTTTGATAGAGCGTTCCGGCGTAGAGCTCAACTTTGGTGCCGATTGCGCTTTTGTTATCGTTGAGAGCCTTTAGCTCAATTCGCATCCAGTTGTGGTGGTTTCCGCCTTCGTTGCGAAGTAACAACGGAGGGCCGCCCGCTTGCGTGACGAACAAATCGGCGCTGCCGTTTCCAGTTACATCAGCGACTGCAATGGAGCGCGGTCCGGTGAGCTTCGCGGCGTCCAGGCCGACGTTCTTTGTAACGTCACTCCATCCCGCCGAGCCTAAATTGCGCAGCAATCGCAGCTCGCCTGCGTTCGCCGATTCGCCCGCCGCAACAAGATCGAGCCAGCCGTCATTGTCATAATCGATCGCACAGAGTCCCCAACCGCGTTGCCAGCCGAGATCCGGTAAAGTGACGCGTTCGAGCCGCTTGCCATCGATGTTGCGCCACAGGCTGATTCCGGGAGGACCCGCGTGCGTAAAGGCGAGGTCCATCCAACCATCTTTGTCGAAGTCGAACGCGATTACGCCCACGGCTGGCGCCAGGTTTTCTTTGCTGAAGTCGAGTGGGGTTAGCGGACTGAATTTTCCTTCGCGTGGATTTAGGTAGATCGAGGCGCCAGTCTTGCCTCCTGCGAAGACAAAATCGATGGCGCGATCGTTATTGAAGTCGGTCGTGACAAGTCCCGCGCCTGTGGCATCGATCCCCAGACCCGTTTGCTCGGAGATGTCGGTGAAGGTGCTGTTTCCGTTGTTACGCCACAACTGGTTATGTACTTTGCCCTCTGCCGACGGATCCGCAGCCGTGGTGACGTACAAATCCAGATCGCCGTCGTGGTCGTAGTCGACAAAGGTTAGGCCTACACACCCTTTTTCCCGCCGGATTCCCACCGCCTGAGTCACATCTTCAAATTTGCCATCACCTTTGTTGCGCAGCAGATGAACACCGTCGCCCAAGCAAACTGCCAAGTCAGTGTGGCCGTCGTTGTCAAAATCGCCCGCAGCACAACCGAGCCCTGCGCCGATTAGGTTAAGGCCCGCACTCTGCGTTACGTCTTCGAAACGGCCGTCTCCCAAGTTGTGCAGTAATCGGCTCAGGCCCTCTGCAACAGCGCTGACGAGAAAAAGGTCGGCGCGGCCGTCGCCGTCGTAGTCGATGAAGCAGGCTCCCGTGCTCGGGCCAAGCGATATCGGAGTCCGGCGGGCTGACGGCGCGATGACTGGTTGCTGACGGAAATGCACGGGGGTGGCCGGAGGCGGAGCCATCGCTTCGCTGCGTGGAAGCTCAGCAAGTGAGTAACGTCCTTGATCACCGTAGCCGGCGCCAAAGGGCGTGCCCAGATGTTCTGTCGTGATCTTCTGAAATCGCGTTAAATGCTCGCGCGCTGAATTGGCATCGCCCTTTCTTTGGTAGGCGCGGGCGAGGCCGAACTCCGCTGAGGCGTGAAATGGAAATGCGGAGAGCGCTTTCTGAAAGGCAGCAATCGCTTCGTCATATCGCTGGAGCTGCGACAGCAAATATCCAAGGAAATAGTAGCCATCGGCTTCCGGCGTAAGTTCCGTAACGTGGCGGAATGCATCGACGCCCTTTTCCGTTTCTCCTGAGTCTTTGTAGACCAGCCCGAGGTTGTACCAGGCATATGGATCGCGGGGCAGCTCGTGCGTTGCTTGCTCGAGTGCCTGGCGTGCCAGCTCAAGCTTTTGTTGACTCAGCAGAGAAATCCCGAGATTGAGCCGAGCGACTGAGAATTTTGGATCGGCCTCCAGCGCTTTCTCGAAATATTTCTGCGCGTCAGCAAAGTTCTGCTGATTCATGTACGCCACGCCCAGAGTATTTGACCTAAAAGCCTCTGCGGACTTGCTACGCGTTTCTCGCGGCGAACTGGATTTTTCCTGAGTAACGCGCTCCGCCCAAGAGCGCTCGATCGGAGAGACCGCGCAACAAATCAATAGTAGACAGGGGATAAGAACCCCGATCATACCCCAGCGAAAAAAAGGCATCGGGCAGTTTCTCATTCGGTTCGCGCGCTCCGGCTTGCATTCATCTGATCACCGCGGCACGGCCATTGATTTTCGCGGCTCACAAACACACCGTCAATCGTTTTCACATCTCGTTCCATCGTTTGCTGCGGTGTCTTGACTGGTACACTGTCGCCGCGTAGTCTCACGTGGCTCGTATGGGCTGCCTCTTCCACTCCACAATCGCGGACCTGACAGACAGGATTCGATCGAAGAAGATTTCACCGGTCGAGGTTACGGAAGCATTTCTCCAGCGCATTTGCGATATCGATCCAAAGGTGAACGCGTTCGTGCACCTGGATGCTGAAGGAAGCCGTAAGCAAGCATGCGCTGCTGAGGCGGCGCTGACGAGGGGAACACCGCTTGGTGCGCTTCATGGCGTGCCCGTCACAGTTAAGAGCTGCATCGACGTAGCAGGCTGGCCGTGCCCGGCTGGTTCGCTGCTCCGCAAGGAGTACGTTGCCCACCGAGATGCGCCGCTGGTGCATCGGCTGAAAGCAGCCGGCGCCATTGTCCTCGGCAACACCAACACTCCCGAATTCTTAATGGCGTATGAAACGAATAATCTACTGAAGGGAAAGACGAGCAATCCCTGGAACGCATGGAGGTCGGCTGGTGGCTCTAGCGGCGGCGAAGCTGCGGCGATTGCGTCAGGGTGTTCCATGGGTGGCGTGGGGAGCGATGGCGGTGGTTCGATTCGCGTTCCCGCACATTTTTGTGGCATTTGCGGTCTCAAGCCGACACCCAGCCGCATTCCGTCCACGGGACACTTTCCGCCGGGGGCCGGCGCAATCTGTTGGCTGGGCGTAGTCGGGCCAATGGCGCGCACAGTGGCTGACGTTCGCACGCTGTTCGACGTTATGGCCGGACCTGATCCAGGGGATGCTCTCTCAGCGCCGCTGCCGGCGAACAGCGGGGAGAATCATAATCTGAGAGATCTACGCGTAGGCGTTCTAGAAAGCACGGTTCTCGGGAAAAGTACGTCAGAGACTCAGGCCACGGTCCAACGCGCCGCTGCATTCCTCAGCGATCAGGGCTTTGCAGTTGAATCCTTTATGTTGTCCGGCCTCGACCGCGTAATAGATCTGTGGTGGTTCTTCTTCGGCCCTGTCATTTCCTATCTATTTCGTCCCATTGTGACCGGTCATGAAGAGCAAATTTCGCCGATGTTGCTGGAGTATCTTGCTCACGCCGACTCGCAAGGTGATTTGACTTTGGACCAGTTCGTCGCAGCGTGTGCTTCGCGCGACCATATTCGCGCCGAGATCGTTCGCCAGATGAAAGATGTATCTGTCTTGCTGTCGCCCGTGTCGTCTGGTCTCGCGTTCCGACACGCCGAAGGGAGCTGGCGGTCGGGAGCAGAGCACAGCTATCGAGACACGATGCGGTATTCGCAATGGCTGAATTTGACGGGTCTACCAGGCATATCGGTTCCTTTCGGCGTTTCATCGGAGGGCTTACCGATAGGAGTGCAAGTGATCGGGCGCCCGTACGAAGAAGAACTTATCCTTACGGTCGCCGAGCGGCTCGAACAAGCTCGCGGCCAGTGGCAGTCGCCTCCGCTGTAGCAGTTCGATTCGGAAGGCACGTGAGACTGCGACAGTGGCGTTTTGTCCGCTTCCGTCGCGCACGAAATGGAGTACACTACGCGCCATGAACCGCCGAACGTTTATTGAGACTTCGATCGCAGCGGCTGTCGTGGCGTCGCGCCCGACGTGGGCCGCCAAAGCCGCCCATCGTATCAACCCCGTCGGCCTGCAGCTCTATACCGTGCGCGAATTCATGAAGCAAGATTTCGACGGCACACTTGCCAAGGTCGCGCAGATCGGTTACCGAGAAGTAGAATTTGCGGGTTACTTCGGCAAGTCTCCGCAAGAAGCCGCTGCCACGCTGAAAAAGAACGGTCTGACTTCGCCCTCCGAGCACGTTCCGTATGACACGCTCGAGAAAAAATGGCCGGAGACTCTCGATGTAGCGCAGGTTGTCGGGCAGAAGTACATCGTGTGCCCGTGGATCGAAATAAAACAGCGGAAAGAGCCCGACGGCTGGAAGCGCGCTGCCGATCTATTCAATCGCGCAGGCGAAGCCAGCCAGAAGGCTGGGATTCAGTTTGCGTACCACAATCACGCGTTTGAGTTCGAACCCTACGACAGCTTGGGCGGAAAGATGCCATATGACTTTCTCCTGGCCGAGACCGATCCCAAACTCGTGAAGATGGAAATGGACTTGTGTTGGATCGTTGTGGGCGGTCAAGATCCTGTCGCTTATTTCGATCGCTACCCGGGCCGGTTTCCGCTGGTCCATGTGAAAGACTGGGACAAAGAGGGACCTGCCGCTAACACGCATGAACCAGAGGCGGGCCATCCAGTGAAGTCAGGGCACTTGGCCAATGTAGGCGCGGGTTCCATCGATTGGAAGCGGATATTCGCGAACTCTGGCAAGGCTGGAATCCAACACTACTTCGTGGAAAACGACGAAGCTAAAAGCTTTGACGATCCGAAAGCAAGCTACGAATATCTTACCAAGCTAACGTTCTAGGCTTCTAACCAAGGTAGTGGCGACGCCGCAAAACGATGGCATACCACTCGCCGAATGTACCTTCGCGCTCTTGATGGCCTTCAGGGGCGAAGCTATCCGGCCTGCTTCTCCATGTGAATCACCGGCAACGATTCCCCGTTCGATAGCGGAATCTCGATACGCTTCACTTCCACATAGCCTTTCACGCTGAACAGCTTGGCGCCCGTCAGGGTCGCTCCCATCTCATATCGCGAAAATCCTGCGGCTCTCGCTGCGGCCTCACAGGCATCCAGCATCATGCTGCCAATGCCGCGTCGCGCCCAATCAGGATGAATGAAGAATGCACGAATTTTTGCCGCATCGCGGGAAGGATCAAGCAGCGTGTCCTCTCGCGCGGTCCAGTGGTCGCTACCAAACAGCGTTTTGCGTTTGCTCCACCCGCCGCATCCGACGATCATCGAGTGCGCAGACCTTGGTACCTCTTCGGAGTCGGCGGGGAGGACCGATTCTTTTTGCGGAACCGACCTTTGCTCATCCGGCGAAGTCTCCGCTTCTGCAACCAGATAAGTTCCGTCCCCGATCAGTTGGCTATCCACGCCAAAAACCGTATGGAGCGCACCCTCCATCTGAGCAGCCGTGTAGTCCTCACTTTGCAGGCCCCAAACGGACGCATCGATCAACTCGCGCAGTACGGGGATGTCTGAAGGCACGGCTCGGCGAAGCTGAATACGCATCGGCGGACGATTGTACCTGAGATGGATGAGGCACGCTCCCTGCCGAAGTTTTGGTTGGAAAAGCAGCGGACCATGGCTACCATGATTGCGGATTTCTTGATTCGGCGCGTCTCAGAAAACCTCTCCTCAAGGACGGACATGAAGAGCATCTACGCTTTGTATCTATCTTTTCTCTGGTTGGCTCTGGCTGGTCACGCCGTCGCACAAAGCCCGCAACAGCCCACATTCCCTTACACGCCGAGTCTGGACCTTGAATCGATGGATAAGTCGGTCGATCCCTGCGTGAACTTCTATCAGTACTCCTGCGGACGTTGGATGAAGAACAATCCAATCCCGCCGGATCAAACGCAGTGGAGCGTTTACGGGAAGCTATATCAGGACAATTTGAATTTTCTCAGGAGCATTCTGGAGCAGGCTGCCGGTGGCGGCACTCAGCGAGATGCGGTGACACAAAAAATTGGTGACTTTTACGCAGCGTGCGTGGACGAAGCTGCAATCGAGAAGCGTGGTCTGGATGCGGTCAAGCCGCAATTGGGAGCGATTTCGCGGCTCAAAAATCCGAGAGAACTCGCGGCGCTGATTGCACAACTCCAACTCAGCTACGGCGGGTCCATCCTCTTCGCAGGCGGATCCGACCAGGATCCTGACAATTCCGAGCAGCAGATTGCCGCACTTGACCAAGGCGGCCTAGGGCTTCCGGACCGCGACTACTACACCAAGGACGATGCAAAATCGAAAGAGATCCGCGAACGATACCTGCAGCATGTGCAGAAGATTTTCGAGCTTCTTGGAGACAGCTCGGAAGTCGCCAAGAAGAATGCCGAAACTGTGATGCGCATGGAGACTGCGCTGGCTCAGGCGTCGCTCACACGAGTAGAGCGCCGCGATCCCTACAAGATGAAGAATAAAATGAAAGTCGCTGCGCTAGAGCAGCTAGCGCCGAGTTTCAATTGGCAGGCTTACTACAGGCAGTTGAAGTATCCCGAGTTTGAGATTCTGAATGTTACGGCGCCAGCATTCTTCAAGGAAGTCAACGCGCAGCTGGGTCGCGAACCACTCACGAATTGGAAGAATTATCTGCGATTCCATATCGCTGATTCTGGTGCGCCATATCTCTCTTCGCAGTTTGTCCAAGAGAACTTCAATTTCTATCGTAAGTACCTACGTGGCGCCAAAGAAATGCAACCGCGCTGGAGGCGCTGCGTGCAGTATACCGACCGGGACCTCGGTGAGGCGCTTGGGCAGGCGTACGTGCGTAAGGTTTTTTCTCCGGAGCTAAAGCAGAGCACGCTTGAGATGGTCCAGCACATTGAAGACGCTATGGCCCAGCGGATTCGCGAGTTGGATTGGATGAGTGCAGACACCAAGGAGCAAGCGCTGACCAAGCTGCATGCCATTCGCAATAAGATCGGTTATCCGGATAAGTGGCGCGACTACAGTTCCGTGGTAATAACTCCGGGTGATTTCCTTGGCGACGTGCAGCGAGCGACAGAGTTCGAGACCCGCCGTGACATCGCGAAGATTGGCAAGCCCGTGGACCGCAATGAGTGGGGTATGAGTCCCCCGACGGTCAACGCTTACTACAATCCGCAGATGAACGATATCAATTTTCCTGCCGGAGTTCTACAGCCTCCTCTTTATGACGCGAAAATGGACGATGCACCGAACTACGGAGATACAGGAGGCACCATCGGGCACGAGCTGACTCACGGTTTTGACGACGAAGGGAGTCAGTATGATGCCAAGGGCAATCTGAAGAACTGGTGGACCAAAGAAGATAGAGAGAAATTTGATGAGCGAACGAAATGCGTCCGCGACCAATATGCGCAATACGTGGTCGTAGATGATATCCACATCAACAGCGCGCTTACGTTAGGCGAAGATGTAGCGGACTTGGGCGGTGAGATTCTCGCCTATATCGCGTGGAAGTTTGCAACGAAGGATAAGAGTCTCCAGCCGATCGAGGGGCTAACGCCTGAGCAACGGTTCTTCATCGGTTTCGCACAGTGGGATTGTACGAACGAGCGCCCGGAGGACATGCGTGTACGCGCACAAACCGATCCGCATTCGCCCGCGCAGTATCGCATCAACGGCGTCGTAGCGAACATGCCGGAGTTCGCGCAGGCTTTTTCATGCAAGGCAAGCCAGCCGATGGTGAATCCGCCTGCCAAGGTATGCAAAGTGTGGTGACGGTTGTGCGCCGGTAGTCCGGCTTACGTTTCCTGCACGGGCGGGCACCCAGGGAATTCTTGCAGTGACGTGTTACCTACGTATTGCAGGTCAGCGATGCCGATTTTGCTGGTGTAGAAGCCATCGCACGTCAGTCGGCGCAAGAACGAGAAAAATGCGACACCTGGACGTAACGAAGAATCTTGTCTGGCGTTCTTCCGGTAGGCAATTAAATCGAGGACTTGTTTTCGCTGTTCCGGCGTGCATTCCATAAATGGTTTGTCATAGCGGTCTACGCAGAAATTATCCAGCCACATCAGACCACCGCCGAGACGGCTCTGGTATTCCTCATTCTCACTGGTAAGCAAATCGATGAATTCCGGCGCGCCTGCCTCGACCGCACCACCGGAACGATCGTCTTTGGGAATAATGGCGTCGCAGAGCCAATTCAGGGTCTCATACTGATGAGCGGAGAAGAACTTGGGAACGTACTTGCCGGCTGCGGAGGTAGCTTTTTCCTTTTGTACGAGGGCATGAGCATACGCCGCCGCTTCGGCCGGGATCACTTGCAGCACGGGGCCTCCGGCTGCGCCCATCGCGAGCGTCTTTAAAACATCGCGGCGTGTAAATACCTTCGTTGACATCTGCTCTCCCTTCCTGGTCGTCATGGTGCGCTTCGCATTCTGGCAGTTCTAGGTCTTTCTGGGTCTTATAAGCTACCCTTCTTCGCCTGATCCAGCAGGTACTCTGACGCACGCCAAGATAGCGCCAGAATGGTCAGAGTCGGATTCTTGTCCGGATTAGTGACCAGCGGCGCGCCATCCGTCACGAATAGATTCTTCACGTCATGCGCCTGGCAAAACCCGTTCAGTACCGAGGTCTTGGGGTCCGCGCCCATTCTAGCCGTGCCCACCTCATGAATGATCTTGCCGCCCTCGTGAATTCCGAATGGATATTGGCCGTCGATCGCGGTCCGAGTGAGATATTCTCCCCCTGCGGTCTCAACGATTGCGCGAAAGGTGTCCTGCATGTCTCTCGCCTGTCGGAGTTCGTACTCGGACCATTTGAAATGGAACCGCAATACCGGAATCCCCCACTCGTCGACAACGTCGGGATCGATCTCGCAATAGGTATCCGGATTCGGAACCATTTCGCCGCGTCCGGCAAAGTGAATTGTGGTGCCGTACGTTTCGCGCGCGCGTTTCTTGAGGCTTGCGCCGTAGCCTTCTTCGCGGCGGCAGAGGATGTCGAACATTCCGACGTTCGGCATATGCAGCCCGCCGCCGAGCTCGATGTGATACCCGCGCGGGAAATCATTTTTGCGATCGAACTTCCACCACGGGATGTAGAGGTGCATGCCGCCGGTGCCATCGTGATTGTGCCGAGGCATCTTCTCAAGCTGCGAAAAGTATCCGACACCGTCACTTCCAACCGAGTCGGTCAGATATCGGCCAACTGTGCCAGATGAATTTGCCAGGCCATCAGGGAAAGAGGACGAAGTCGAGTTCAACAGCAATCTAGCGGATTCACACGCGCTCGCCGCCAGTACGACGGCGCGAGAGGTGATCCTTTTTTCCGTGCGAGTGGCCTTGTCAATATAAGAGACGCCCTGCACTTTCCCGTCTTTGCCGACCAAAACTTCGCGAGCCATCGCGCCTGTTATTAGATCCAACTTTCCGGTTGCCAGAGCGGGAGGCAGGAGCACCTGGCTCGAGCTGAAATTAGACGCGGTGATGCAGCCACGGCCACATTGGCCGCAGTAATGACATGGCAACCGACCGTTGACTGAGCGAGTGAGGATCGCCAACCGCGCCGGTATGCAGATGATGTTCAGCTTGTCGCAAGCTTTCTTGACGATCAACTCGGTGCAGCGAGGCTTCGGAGGCGGGAGAAACACGCCATCTGGAGCGCTCGGCACGTTCTCCTTCGTTCCGAAAACGCCGATATAAGATTCAACCTTGTCGTAGTACGGCGCCAGATCTTCGTAAGTGATTGGCCAGTCCGAACCGAGACCGTCGCGGGTGAACGATTTGAAATCGACCGGCGAGAACCGCAGCGCGATGCGACCCCAATGGTTCGTGCGGCCTCCTACGATTCGCGAGCGAAACCACTGGAAGTCAGATCCGGCGGCTGAAGTGTACGGCTCACCTTCAATAATCCAGGAGCCGTTGGGCGCCAGGAATTCACTGAAGTTCTTGCTTGCAAATCCGCCGACCCCGGCGCCACGATGCGGTAATTGATACGGCCAGGTAAACATCTTGAAGTCTTTCTCAGGGTGCAATGGCGGCCCAGCTTCCAGCATCGCCACGCTGAGTCCACCCTCGGTGAGAACCTTGGCGGCCATGCCACCGCCGGCGCCGGAACCCACAACACACACGTCGTAAGTCTTTGGGGATCGCGTGATTTGCGCCACCTAAATCTCCTTAGTCCCGAGTTGTGGTTGCGAAGACATCAGCGCGCTCAGAAGTTCCTCGCGCACGTTCTTCAAAACCCATGCCGCACGCTCGACTCCGACCTCACCCGGCAAAATGAGATCTTCATTCTCAATGCTCAGGATGCCTTCGTAGCCGATGTCCATGTAGGCCTTCACAACGGCTTTCCACAAAGATGCACCGTGCCCGTATCCTACCGCACGAAACTCATCCGAAGCATCGGCGCGATCCGCCTTGCTGGTCGCGAAATTCAGCACGCCATACCTACCAACCCTATCGGGATAGAGAACCGTGTCCTTCATGTGCGCATGGTAAATCGCACCCTGCCTACCGAGAAAATGAATAACCTCGACGGGATCACATCCTTGCCAGAATAAATGGCTGAGATCGCAATTCGCTCCGATTTCTTCTCCGACGGCTTCGCGGAGCTTCAGCAGCGTTCGCGGATTGTAGACGACGAAATTCGGATGCATCTCTAGTGCAATTTTACGGATGCCGTGGTCGCGTGCAAACTTCACAGCACCCTTCCAGTACGGAATCACTTTCTCATTCCACTGCCAGTCCTGCATTTGCGCATATTCAGGCGGCCAGCGATAGGTGATCCAGTTCGGCTGCGTCTCTGTGGGCGTGCCGCCGGGGCAACCAGAAAACCCGACAATAACGCGAACGTCGAGCCGCTCGGCTAGGAGAACAGTCTTTTGAAACACTTCTATGTCATGCGCCGCGTGTTTGGCATCAGGATGGACAGGATTGCCGTGGCAACTCAGAGTGGCTACACGAATGCCGCGATCCTCGAACTTCTTTTTCCATGCCTTCGCTTTAGCGGCATCCTGCAGCAGCTCGTCCACGGGACAATGCGACGCGTGGGGATAGCCGCCTGTTCCGATTTCCATCGCCTCCAGGGCCAATGCGCTTACTTTGTCCAGCATTTCATCAACTGTAAGTTTGTCGTAGACTGGATCGAACACGCCGATGGGAATCTTGCGGACGGTAGCATTAGAAGTTTGGCTCTGCCCGGTGCCAATAGGAGCAGGTGTGATCCCGGCATTGTTAGGAGCAGCCCCGAGCTTCGGGCTGGTTGGAACGGCAGCGGCAATCAAACTGCCTCCCGTTGCCGTCAAGAACTGCCTTCGATGAATCATCGAATTCCGGCTATTCACTATCATCCGGCTCCATTCTCCTCGATGCATGAATCATCTTTATCGATTCGGTCGAACAGCGCCATTATACGCCGCCCCGCGCCACTAAGGACTAGGCCGATGTACGGGCGTAAGATCTTCCAGAGCAGGAAACGATTTTGGCGCAATCAACACGCGCTCGCGAGGCAGCTTACGTTTTTGTATGGCCTCGGCGAGCATTTCTATGGCCGGCCCGGAATTGGAAGGGACAAAAATGCTTGCGGTTAACAGTCCGCTGCGCACCCATTGCTGTCCGGTCTTCGGCAGGCCATCGCAACCGGTAAAGGGAAGCTTGAGCCATCGTTCGCGTTCATTTTCATCGGGCAATTCTTCAAAGGCTTTGCGTGCGCCAACGACCATGGCGTCATTTTGCGCTGCGATCACGTCAATCGCGGACTTTTTTGCAGTTGACAGTTGCAGCCACTGGCGGACCGCATGCAAGCCACTCTCTTCGGTCCACTGGCCCTTGAGCACGGTGAGGTGGATGTTCGTGGGTTTCGTCTCATAGATACCGAGCGTGCGCCCTTTGGCAGCCGAATCTTCCGATGGCCCTTGTATGTATAGAGCAGCGCCCCCGTGCGGAAAGAGCGCGGCAAGCTGACGGCCCTGAAGGCGGCCAATTTCGACGTGATCTGAACTGACGCCAAACACAGGAACCTGCGCGGCCTTGCGCAGATCTGACAGGTACGGGGCATCGCGGTTCAAGACGACCCAGCCTATTCCGGCCGTGACAGCGGCACGCCCGACTTGGGGGAGAGCTGTCCCGCCCACAGGCTCAAAGGCAATTGCGTCTGGGCGGGATTCCGGCGATTCATGAACTGCCCTCAATAGCTGTGTGCTTTGAGTGATGGCGTCGTTATCGGCAAAAACAATTTCGAGATGGGCTCCGACTTTACTGGCGGCCTGCTCGGCAAAGTGGGATTCTTCCATCTGATAGTCGTTATCGGTCGTCGTAAGAGAAACCAAGATGTGCAGCTTCTTGGGCATGCGGTCCTTTGGTGCAACCCGTGGGGCGAGAGATTTTCTAATCTGGAGCTGAGACAGGGCGACTGTACCTGATTTGCCGGGTTCGAGCCGACAGGACAGAGCCGCACTTACCGCAGTTCAGGTCTAAAACACGAGCTCCAAAGGGCGTTTCAGACCCATAAGGATAGTCTAACGTACCTGCGCGTGATCGCTTGCAGCGGAGACCCCCGCGAAAGCATTAGGGGCTCACCTTTACTCTGAGTCCACCATACATTAAACACTGTAGACGCTGTTTAGCGCTTTTGTGCTATCAGATCAACTCAGCATAACTCTCGGAAATTAGCCGGGGTTTCGCCAAAGACTCGGCCGGACCCAGGATCGGACATGGCAAGATTCCGGGAGTACGTCTCGCCGAAATGAATGAGCCAGGAGAACGCGAACGCTTGATTCGGCTGCAGCCGATCTGTGATCGAGTTTGGAGACCAGCATGAAGAGAAGCGATGGGGAAACTGCAACAACGGACACGAGGAGAAGTCCAAAGGTCGGCTCTAAGGAGAATGGAGTCAGTACGTTAGCACCCGAAGTCTCGTCTCCTGACCTGAGCGTCATCCTGGCAAGCCTGCAAATTATGCGCGACGGTGACTTCTCCGTGCGGCTTCCCGGATCCTGGACCGGTCTGGCGGGAAAACTGGCAGACACGTTCAATGACATCGCGAGCACCAACGAGCAAATGGCGCGAGAGTTAAGACGCGTAGGTCAAGTGGTGGGAAAAGAGGGGCGAACAAGAGAACGTGCGCGATTTCACCAGGCGAAGGGCGCATGGGGAGAAATGGAAGTATCTGTCAATACGCTTGTGGAAGATCTGCTCCGACCGACCGCAGAGGTTACGCGCGCGATCGCGGGCGTTGCGCAAGGCAATCTTACTCAAACGGTGCGACTCGACGTTGACGGACGACCTTTGGAAGGGGAGTTTCTGCGCTCCGCCACGATCGTCAACACCATGATTCAGCAACTTGGGGTGTTCACCTCTGAGGTGACACGCGTTGCACGCGAGGTGGGGACCGACGGCAAGCTTGGTGGTCAGGCGCAAGTGCCAGGAGTGGCTGGGACCTGGAAGGACCTTACGGATTCCGTAAATTCGATGGCGAGCAACCTGACCGGGCAGGTGCGCAACATCGCCGAGGTAGCCACGGCGGTTGCCAGCGGCGACCTCTCTCGCAAGATCACGGTCGACGTACGTGGTGAAATCCTGCAACTCAAAGAAGCCATTAACACGATGGTAGACCAACTGCGGTCGTTCGCTTCGGAAGTCACGCGTGTGGCACGCGAAGTAGGCACCGACGGCAAGCTCGGCGGCCAGGCAGTGGTGCCTGGAGTCGCGGGGACGTGGAAGGACCTGACGGACTCCGTGAACGCGATGGCGGGCAACTTGACGGCGCAGGTGCGCAACATCGCCGAGGTTACTACGGCGGTGGCGCGCGGCGATTTGTCACGCAAGATCACAGTGGATGTGAAAGGCGAAATCCTGGAGCTGAAAGACACAATCAACACGATGGTCGACCAGCTCAACGCATTCGCGGGCGAGGTGACCCGCGTCGCGCGCGAAGTCGGCACCGAGGGCAAGCTGGGGGGCCAGGCGCAAGTGCCGGGTGTCGGTGGCACATGGAAGGACCTGACCGACAACGTGAACTTTATGGCCAGCAACCTCACTGGCCAGGTGCGCAACATCGCTGAGGTGGCCACAGCGATCGCGAGCGGGGATCTTTCCCGCAAGATCACCGTGGACGTGCGCGGCGAAATCCTGCAGCTTAAAGAAACACTCAACACGATGGTCGATCAACTCAACCGTTTCGCGGGGGAGGTGACCCGCGTGGCACGCGAGGTGGGCAGCGAAGGCCGACTTGGCGGTCAGGCGAACGTACCTGGTGTGGCGGGGACGTGGAAAGATCTTACGGATTCCGTGAATTCGATGGCTGGGAACCTGACCGACCAAGTGCGCAACATCGCCGAGGTGACGACGGCTGTGGCGCGTGGGGACTTGTCCCGCAAAATCACGGTCGATGTGAAAGGCGAAATCTTGGAGCTGAAGAACACAATCAACACGATGGTGGACCAGCTCAACGCATTCGCAGGCGAGGTGACCCGCGTGGCGCGCGAAGTCGGCACGGAAGGCAAGCTGGGCGGTCAGGCGCAGGTGCCCGGAGCGGGTACATGGAAGGATCTGACAGATAACGTGAATTTCATGGCGAGCAACCTGACCGGCCAGGTGCGAAATATCGCAGAAGTAGCTACGGCGGTGGCGCGCGGGGACTTGTCGCGCAAGATCACCGTGGATGTGAAGGGCGAGATTCTGGAATTGAAGGACACCATTAACACGATGGTGGATCAACTGCGGTCGTTCGCTTCGGAAGTCACGCGTGTGGCACGCGAAGTTGGCACCGACGGCAAGCTCGGCGGCCAAGCAGTGGTGCCCGGCGTGGCGGGAACCTGGAAGGATCTGACGGATTCCGTGAATTCCATGGCGAGCAACCTGACGGGTCAGGTGCGTAACATCGCCGAGGTTTCCACCGCGATCGCGAGCGGCGACCTCTCAAAGAAGATTACCGTCAATGTGAGCGGTGAGATTCTGCTGCTGAAAGAAACAATCAACACGACGGTTGAACAACTGCGCTCCTTTGCTGCTGAGGTGACGCGCGTGGCGCGCGAGGTAGGCAGCGAAGGCCGACTTGGCGGTCAGGCGAACGTACCTGGTGTGGCGGGAACGTGGAAAGATCTCACGGATTCCGTGAACTCGATGGCGGGAAATTTGACGGCGCAGGTGCGCAACATCGCGGAGGTGACCACAGCCGTGGCGCGCGGCGACCTGTCGCGCAAGATTACGGTCGACGTAAAAGGTGAAATCCTGGAGCTGAAAAACACAATTAACACGATGGTTGACCAGCTCAATGCGTTCGCCGGCGAGGTGACCCGCGTGGCGCGTGAAGTCGGCACGGAAGGCAAGCTGGGCGGTCAGGCTAACGTACCGGGTGTCGCAGGCACGTGGAAAGATCTGACCGACAACGTGAACTTCATGGCCAGTAACCTGACCGGTCAGGTTCGTAACATCGCTGAAGTAGCCACGGCAATTGCGAGTGGTGACCTCTCTCGCAAGATCACGGTGGACGTGCGAGGGGAAATCCTGCAGCTCAAAGAAACTCTCAACACGATGGTGGAGCAACTTCGCTCGTTTGCCGCGGAAGTAACGCGCGTGGCGCGCGAGGTCGGCAGCGAGGGCCGACTGGGTGGACAAGCCAACGTGCCAGGAGTCGCGGGCACATGGAAAGACTTGACGGACTCCGTAAACGCGATGGCCGGGAACCTGACCGCACAGGTGCGCAACATCGCCGAGGTGACGACGGCAGTTGCGCGCGGCGATTTGTCTCGCAAGATCACGGTCGATGTAAAAGGTGAAATCCTGGAGCTGAAGAACACCATCAACACCATGGTCGACCAGCTCAACGCGTTTGCCGCAGAGGTGACGCGTGTGGCACGCGAGGTCGGAACCGACGGCAAATTGGGTGGTCAGGCGAAGGTGCCGGGCGTCGCAGGGACTTGGAAAGACCTGACGGACAACGTGAACGTCATGGCTGCGAACCTGACGGAGCAGGTGCGGGGTATCGTCAAAGTCGTGACGGCAGTGGCGAACGGTGAGCTCACTAAGAAGCTCACGGTGAACGCCAAGGGAGAAGTCGCCGCGTTGGCCGAGACGATCAACAATATGACGGACACGTTGGCGACCTTCGCCGACCAGGTCACTACGGTGGCGCGCGAAGTTGGGGTTGAAGGACGCCTCGGCGGCCAAGCCAACGTTCCGGGTGCTGCGGGCACGTGGAAGGATCTGACAGGAAACGTTAACCTGCTCGCCGACAACCTTACCAACCAGGTTCGAGCTATTGCGGAAGTCACGACGGCAGTTACAAAAGGCGATTTGACCCGCTCGATTCAGGTCGAGGCCAGCGGAGAGGTCGCCGAACTCAAAGACTACATCAACACCATGATCGATAACTTGCGGCTCACCACAGACCGCAATAACGAGCAAGACTGGCTCAAAACAAACCTCGCGCGATTCACGAACATGCTGCAGGGACAGCGCGATTTGGCGACAGTGGGGAGAATGTTGCTTTCCGAGTTGGCTCCTCTGGTGAACGCCCAGCAAGGTGTGATCTATCAAATGGTGGAAGGGGAGCCATCGTCAGACTTGGTACTGCTGTCGGCATTCGCCGATAACGGAGAAGACGGGCATCGTCATCAGTTACGAGCTGGAGAAGGTTTGGTCGGACAGTGTGCGGCCGAGAAGCGGCGCATGCTGATCTCCAACTTGCCGACCGAAGCGGTCCCGATCCGCTCCGGCCTATTTCAGGCTGTACCGCGAAACATCATCGTTCTGCCAATTCTATTTGAGGATCGCGTCAAAGCGGTGATCGAGTTGGCGTCTTTGAGCGTGTTCACGGCGTCGCACCTAGCCTTTCTCGAGCAGTTGACCTCTAGCATCGGCATTGTTTTGAACAGCATTGAAGCAACCATGCAGACAGAAGGACTGCTGAAGCAATCCCAGCAATTGGCGACTGAGCTGCAAACACAGCAGAGAGAATTGCAACAAACCAACGAGCAATTGGCACAGAAGGCTCAGCAACTCGCGGAACAGAACGTCGAGGTGGAGCGTAAGAACCAGGAGATTGAGCAAGCCCGGCGAGCTGTGGAAGAGAAGGCCAAGGAGCTCGCGCTCACGTCCAAGTACAAATCCGAATTCCTGGCAAATATGTCCCATGAGTTGCGTACTCCGCTCAACAGCATATTGGTATTGGGCCAGCAGCTGAGCGACAACCCAGACGGGAATCTAACGCCCAAGCAGGTGGAATTTGCACGGACGATTCATGGAGCAGGCACCGACCTGCTGAATCTAATTAGCGACATCCTAGACCTCTCGAAGATTGAATCGGGTACGGTGTCTGTGGAAGCCGAGGAAGTATTCTTTGTGAGCTTGCTGGAGATGATGGCGCGTCCGTTCCGCCACGAAGCCGAGCACCGCCGGCTTGCGTTCGAGATCGAAACAGATCCAGGTCTGATGCGGAGCATCGTAACGGACTCGAAGCGTCTGCAACAGGTGCTGAAGAATTTACTATCGAATGCCTTCAAGTTCACCGAACAGGGAAGCGTCCGACTATCAGTATCCGTGGCCACAAGTGGCTGGAGCGAGAGTCATCCAGTTCTATCGAGGGCGGCGGCATCTGTAATCGCCTTCGAGGTTGCGGACACTGGAATCGGAATTCCGGCGGAGAAACAGCGCATTATTTTTGAGGCCTTTCAGCAGGCCGATGCGGGCACGAGCCGGAAGTACGGTGGCACAGGGTTGGGGCTGGCGATTAGTCGCGAATTGGCAAACTTGTTAGGCGGCGAAATCCAACTGCGAAGCACGCCAGGACTCGGTAGTACGTTCACGCTTTACCTGCCACAGACGTACGTGGGCCCATCGACTGGTGTCAATATTTCCGACCGACGTGCTACCCAAGCCGCCTCTCCCCTACAGCTCGCGACGGCGAAAACTGCGGACCATGCGCCTGTACACCTCCCCGATGATCGCGAAAACCTGGCCGGGGACGATGCGGTGTTGCTGATCATCGAGGACGATCCACACTATGCCGGCGTTCTGTGTGATCTGGCGCACGACAAGGGGTTTAAGGTCTTGGTAGCGATGCGAGGGAGTGAGGCGCTTGCACTAGCCCGCGAATTCCACCCAACGGCAATTTCGCTCGACGTGTTCTTGCCGGACATGTTGGGCTGGACGGTGCTCAACCACCTGAAGCAGGATCCGTCGACGCGTCACATTCCTGTACAAATGTTGACCATGGACGAGGACCGGCAACATGGTTTGTCGCGAGGAGCATTTTCCTTTGTCGTCAAGCCGACTACGCCCGAATTATTGGACGCAGCGTTTAGCCGGATCAAAGAATATGCTTCGCCAAGGCTGAAGCGCTTGCTCGTCGTCGAAGATAACCCTGCCGAGCAGTTGAGCATTCAGGAGCTGCTAGGTTACGACGACATTGATGTTGTAGTTGCCGGTACGGGCGCCGAGGCGCTCGAGACAATCACAACGCAAGACATAGACTGCATGGTCCTGGACCTGCGCCTGCCGGACATGTCGGGCTTCGAGGTGTTAGAGCGGCTGCGCGATACGCCGTCGCTTAATGACTTGCCCGTCGTGGTGTTCACTGGGAAAGACCTGTCCCCTGAGGAAGACGCTCGTCTGCACGTTTTAGCTCGGAGCGTAGTCGTAAAGGGCGTTGAGTCCCCGGAGCGGCTGCTCGATGAAACAGCTCTATTCTTGCACCGCGTAGTCGCGGACCTTCCGCCCGAAAAGCAGAGAATGCTCGATCGCCTGCATCGGTCGGATGATGCTTTGATCGGGAAGAAGGTCCTTGTAGTGGATGATGATGTGAGGAATATCTTTGCGCTTAGCAGTGTGCTGGAGCGTCGCGGGATGATCGTACTGACTGCCGGGACAGGTCGGGAAGCGATCACTCTGCTTGAGGCGACTCCGGATGTGGCGATCGTGCTGATGGATATCATGATGCCCGAAATGGACGGGTACGAGACCATGCAAGTTATGCGGCAAAATCCGTCGCTTCGCCGGTTACCGATCATTGCGTTGACCGCCAAGGCCATGAAAGGGGATCGCGAGAAATGCCTGGAAGCGGGAGCTTCTGAATACTTGGCCAAGCCGGTGAACACAGAACAGTTGCTTTCTGCGCTGCGCATGTGGCTGCATCGCTAGGACGCTAGAATCGCTGCTGAACGGTTGAAGGTATGTCCCCACAAACGGAGTTGCTTGAGGTGACACGAATAGCATGAGCGGACAAGAAAAAGTGAACATTCTGATGGTGGACGATCAGCCGGCAAAGCTGCTGAGTTATGAAGCAATTCTCGGTGAACTCGGCGAGAATCTGATCAAGGCGAACTCGGGCAGAGAAGCACTCGATCGCTTGCTGAAGACCGATATCGCCGTGGTCCTGATGGATGTCAGCATGCCCGAACTCGACGGGTTCGAGTTGGCAGACATGATCCGCCAGCATCCCCGGTTCCAGCAGACCGCGATCATCTTCATTTCTGCCGTTCATATGTCAGATTTGGATCGCCTTCAGGGATACCAACGTGGGGCCGTAGACTACATTTCTGTGCCAATTATTCCAGAATTGCTGCGTGCGAAGGTCAGCGTTTTTGCTGAGTTACATCGCAAGAGGCGCCAATTGGAAGTACTGAATCAAGAACTGAGGCGGCTCTCCAGCAGCTTGATCGCTACTCAAGACGAGGAGCGGCGGCGCATCGCGCGTGAACTCCACGATGGCCTTGGGCAAGAACTGAGTGCCGCGAAGATGATGCTGGAGGGACTCATCAGGCCAGACCAGTCCGCGGACTGGAAGGCGCGGGCGGCGTTGGAAGCCACTACTTCAATCCAGCGAGCGATCCAACAAGTTCGCAGCATCTCACATCTTTTGCATCCTCCCCTGCTCGACGAGGTTGGTCTCCGATGCGCTCTCGAACAGTACGTAGAAGGATTTGCAAGGCGCAGCGGAATAGAGACGTCGATCGAGCCGGAGCCGTCCACGTTCCCTCGACTCGCCCCAGAGCTGGAAACGGCAATCTTTCGGATCGTGCAAGAGGCGCTCACAAACGTATTTCGACACTCAGAAGCGCGCAAAGCGCGAGTGACATTACTGAAGTCGGAAAAGCAAATAGTCGTTACCGTACGCGATGATGGCAAGGGCATCGGAGAGCACGTTATAGAGTTCCGACCGGGTAGCCTTGGAATCGGCATCGCAGGGATGCGGCAGAGAGTCAAAGAATTTGGGGGAGAATTGCAAATTCAGAATGCGACACCAGGCACGTCCGTCGAAGTGGTGATCCCGCTGAGTGATGGAGCGCTGCTTTCTCAGGCTGCGCAGGCAACAGCGTCATAGCAGGCCGATCTGTCGGTCCTCTTCAGCTATCTCATTTCTTTCTAATTTGTGGCGTTTACACTCGCGCTGGCGGATCGTGTCCCGGAAGCGCGTGGCAGCGCGCTCTATGCTGGCGATCAAATTCCAGGCCTGAGCTTTTGAAACGATCGCACAAATGCCAGCCTCTCGAGCCGGCTCTTCGAGGCCATCTAGATCTAACACCGTGAATAAGACTAAAGGCACATCGGGATTAATCATAGACATGCGCTTAGCCGCTTGTATCCCGTTGACATCCGGCAGAGCCAAGTCGATCAGGACGAGGTCCGGCTTGAGATCCTGGAATTTCCTAATGCCGGAACGCCCGCTGTCGGCCTCACCACAAACAGTCCAGTTCCGCGAACTTACGATCGTCCGAAGTATTCGCCGGGTGGTATCGGAATCGTCGACAATCAGAATCCGCAGATCCATTCAACTCACCAATGGGCGTTGTATCAACCACATGAGTAAAGGGAAATACAGACTTTTACCTAGCATGGAGCAGTCTCTAGCTCCTCGTTCGAAAACGTCGGGATCAACCGCCCAAGATGGGCATTGCCTCAGAAGACTTTGTGCAGCCTTACGTCGAAGCCGTACCCGCCGAACTGATCTCTCACGAGTGAGACGGTGACTTGCTTCTTGGGCTGATACTCAAGCTGAACAGTTTGGGTCTGCGTGGATGTGACATCGGTGCTGAACGTTAGCAGGATACTGCCCGTAACCCGCTGTTGAATCGATACCTGGGCACCGGGATTTTGTGTACTACCGGCCATAGGATCGAGCGTCAATTGGGATATGCCTGTCAAGCTCTGCAAGCCCTTACCGACTTGACCCGCGACACCCTGAGCGAGTGCCGATTCAGCTCCTACGGATGCTGGTGTGGAGGCTGTGGAAGCTTTTTCGGCGGCGGTTTGACCAAAAGCCAGTAAGTTGATGATATCCAGAGGTGGAAGAGAAGGATCCGAGGTGTAATTCGTCTTCAACCGATCAAGCGGGCCAACAAAGTTCATCGTGATGTTGTACTGTTGCACCTTGGTGTTGACATAGAGATTGACAACCGGCTCGGTTCGGACTGGGTTGGCAAAGACGATCGTGCCACTCTGAATCTCAAAACGTTTGTTCGAGAAGAACAGCTCTCCGGCAGTCAAAGCTACTCTCCCGAGGATCACCGGATTGCCGGCGGTGCCCGTTACTCTCAGATCGGCGTTTCCCTCGATGCTCAACTGGCTGCTCGCAAGATTCAGATTGTCTGTGGATTGCACCGTAACATTTAGGCGCATGTTGTTTTGGAACGTGCTGGTGGTACTTACGCTTGGACCTCCTGAAAATTGGCTGACGAAGCTGGAGAGGTCGAACCCTTCCTGGAAGGACAGGTGATGAACCAGCACTTGCCCGGTCACAAGTGACTTTTGTGTATTGCCCATCAGCCGCAGCTTTGCTTCCACAGTCGACCGTATTCCGGTTTGGTGTACGCGCACAGATTTAGCTTCGAGATCGACGTTGAAGTCAGGTTGCGGTCCCAACAAGAACGATCCGTGCGCCGAAAGCGTGCCACCTCCCGCGGTACCTTTCAATTCGCGGAGGTCAATGCGGTTTTCCGAAACGGACATATCTGCGTTTATGCCCGATAGCGACAACGGGAGTACTTCGGCCGCCAGTGACGTATTGACGAGGTGAATGCTGCCCTGCGTCGTTGGGCGAGAAGGTGTGCCCGCAGCTTTAAGATCGATCTGGACTTGGCCGGACGAGTGCAGATCGGCCGATAGGAGTTGCAACAGAGTCAGATCGACGGTTCCTTTTGCAGAAACATTGAGCGGCGCCGCACCCCTAACAGGGACGGAGCCCTGTAGATTGAGTTCGCTTCCCGTTCCTTTGATGCGGGCTTCCTCGATAGCCAGTATTCCGTTGGAAAACTTCATGCGGAGCGGGCGGTCATTGGCAATTTGGATCTCTTTGTATTTCAAGTTAAATGTGGGTATCTCTACTTGGGCTTGTACCTGAGCGGGATCTTTTAGCGGCCCATTGAGATTGCCGTGCAGTTCCAATATGCCCTGCAAATCTTGGCCTTGTTTCGGAGCATATTTGGCAAGCAAAGGACCTAAGGGCAGCGAGCGAACGTCCATGCTGGCGTTTGACAAGTACTGGCCCTTCAGATCCACGCCTCCGTCAGCTTGCACGTAGCCGTCCGCGACCACGGATTTCAGCGAGAAATCCGCATGCTGATGGGCCATATTTAGCTGCGCCTGTGTCTTCTCGAACTTTTGACCATTTACTTGCAGATCGGGAATTTGAATTTGAGAGTTAAGCTGCGGGTCTGACACAGTGCCCTGGCCCGTGATGGTTGCCCCCAGCAGTCCGCTCACTGACCCTGCGCGTTGTTGTAAAGTTTGAATGCGAGCCAAGTCGAGACCTGCAGTATTCACGTTAATTTGATATCGCTGCGCTTCAGGAAAATACATCAAGGCGGTCTCAATTGCGCCGGCTGAACCCACCAATTGACCGTTGGCTTTCAACGAGTCTTTGCCTCCTTCAAGATCAAGTCGCACGGACTTGACTGGTTCTCCATAGATAGAAGCGCGGACAAGCTGCAGTGATCCGTGCCCAAGTGGATGCGAAGGCGATCCTCCGACCGAAATTTCTCCAGACAGCTCACCGCTGGCCGGGTAGTCCACCTTTGCTAAATGCTGTAACTTATCGACTGAGAGATTCGCTAGCTTTATATAGGCCGAGAAGGGTGTGTTCGATGCAATGGACCAGTGTTGGAAGCCAATTCGGCCATTGAAACTAAGGTGTCCTTGCTGTTCTTGTTGCACGTAGCCATCGCGCAGCTCAGCGGCAGACGAGCTAACATCGAGGTTAGCTCGTACGACGGGCCATGAACCGCCTTGCGCCCGCAAGTCATTCGCAGACAGGTGGCCTCTGATGCGAGGGTCCGTCATCGAACTGGACAGTTGGCCGCTGAATTGAGCCTTGCCGTAAATGTCGTGAGTCGCATCGAAATTTGGGGTCTTGGAGTCACGGGTTGCAACACTCGACGCAAGGCTGCCCAGCTCGTGCAAGTCATCTGCTTTGACCACAATGTTGAGACTACTGTTCTGGCTAAGTGTCCCGGTAACGGCGACGCTAGTGGATCCTGTGCGGATTTGTGACTGGCCGAAAGAAGCGCTCTGCGTCCTTCCATCGTAACTCACATCCAGCAAGCCGTTTACGGGAATTGCGTTAGACGTTGAATCTACCGTAGCGGATCCGTGGATTTCTACGCGAGAGTGCCCTCGGATTCGTTGAATATCATTCGACCATTCGGCTTTCGCTTGTACGTCGACACTACCAACTAGCCGTACCTTCTCACGAGCATCGACCGGGCCCATTTCGGTTAGCGCTTCCAACGATGCGCCCTGGACGCTTGCGTTTAAATGAAAGATGGGCTTATCGGAGAGATGGAGTGCCTCGGCATCACTTGTGAAGTGTCCCCCGAGGGCGTGTGCATCGAGCTTGCGCAGGCGGAAATTCCCGTCTTGTAACTGGTATGAGGCGTGGATTGAATTAATGGCAACGGGTCTCGGGTTAAGAGGTAACCCAAGTTTTTCGCTATCCATCCGCCCGCTGACGGATATGCTCTTTAGCGCAGCTTGGTTCGGGAGATGACGGTAACCTAGCGTCCCGCTCAGCGTGATTTCGCCGGAAGGGGCCGGTGAAGCCTTTAGCAGGAACGCCACTTCCCCGGGCAAAACGACACCTTCGTACGTACCATCGACACTGGGATTGGCGAAATTACTTACCTTAGCCTGTGCTGTCAGGCGCGATCCGCCGCTCCTCAAGTCAATTCGCTTTAGTTCAAGCTCGTCCCGCTTTGCCTCGAACTCTATCTGCGCGGTGTGCTTGAAAGGGTTCATCCGCGTTGTCAGAACCCGGCCCTGCGTGTACCCGAGCGAACCTTTATATGTGCTGGTGGTCGCATCCCATCTGGCCTCTGCAGCAAAATTGTCGAGTTCCGCCGACAGCGGTATCTGTTCATCGTTATAGCTCACGAGACCATTGCGAATGGCGAGTTGGCGGACGACGAGGCTGAAGTTGCTGGATGAAGCCGCCCTCGTCGGCGGCCGAGGCAGGTTTGAATTGCCCCCTGAGTCCACCCGCAAATGCACGATGGGTCGGTCGAGGGCAATCTCAGACAAATTGACTTCATGGTCCAGCAGGTCCCGAATACTGACCCCGACTCTCAGATGATTGGCCTCAAGCAAGACCGGCTCAGTACTCTGTTCCTGCCCACGGACAACGATTCCAAACAGATCAACAGCAAAGGGCGACCACTGAAGGGCGATGTTCTTGATTTCTATGTGCGCGCCAGTTTGCGCTTGAGCTCTCTCGATGATTGTAGAGAGAACAAACCGCTGGAACGCCTGAGAATGCGCAAACACGAATGCACCCAGCACTAAGAGAATCACCATTGATGGAAAAACTATAAGAATGACGCGAGTTGCTTTTCTAAAATTCATAGCGATTCCGATGGGCCCGGCAGATGAGCAAACTATCTCTAGAATGCCTGCCCTAATGTCACAAAGTACTGAGTGGCTTTTACTCCGGAAATTGGATTCAGATTCCGTCCAATATCGAACCGAATCGGTCCGACGGGAGTTTGATAACGAATGCCAAAGCCGACTGAATTTGAGTAGTTGCTATAAAACTGGTGAAAATTAATGTTGCTGTACACGTTGCCGCCATCATAGAAAACAACGCCGCCCAGGCCCTTTTTCAGAGGGATGGGAAAGCGCGCCTCAGAATTGAGCATCGCCAACATGTGCCCGCCAACCGGCACGCTGATCAGAGTGCAGGTTGATGCATCACTGGGATTGCTGCAGACGGTGACGGGACGCTGGGGCCCGGCGCCATTTGTGGGAAAGCCCCGCAAGGAGTCTGCCCCTCCAGAGAAGAAACGTTCGCTCAATGGAACAAAACTGCCCGCGAAAGGCGACGCAAGGCCAAGCCTCAAATTGTTAGCCCACGTCAGCCAAGGATTGACCGGCAGGTAAAATGCGCTCTGACCCAGGAAGCGCACAAAATCGCTGCTGGAGCCCAGAGCTGTTGGAGTTATCCCAAACGAGAACGTCTGATATACGCCGTGATGAGCATCCAGGGGCTTGTCGCGCGTGTCGCGAACGTACTCTGCAGAAAATGTCGACAAGCGGACACGCTGGTCCTGAGGAAGCACGAGCCCTGGAATAGTGATGTTGCTGAGATTAGTCCGCTGAAAACTGTATCGGAGTCGAACTGTTTTCGTGCGCTTGGCATCTAGCGCTTTCTCCACTTGAAGTGAGGCTTGGCCAAGTTCAGCGGTGTAGATCGGGTTTTCGGTCGTTCTCTCGCCAGAAATGCTGAATAGAGAACTCCACGATGATCCTCTAAGCCGCGGGTCCGAATAAGTGAAGGAGCCGCGCTGATCTAGCCTTGAGAAAACGAATCCGATTGCCGCGGTTTCGGCTCGTCCACGCAAATCGCGCCGCGCAATTTGGAACGTTATGCGTGGGCCGAAAAAACTCTTCTGGCTCGTCGTGAACTTGTTTCCCAGGCTGACCGCCGGCAGTCCAGGTACGGCCACCGCACCGACAGGTATGTTTCCGCTACGCGGCAGTACTTCGATACCGCCCCCGACGTCGAGCGTGTTCCGTTTCGATTCATGTACCTTGATAAGTACTTCTTCCTGCTCTTGATTCACGACCGGGCGCACCGGCCCTATACTCGCCCAATCGAATATGCCCAGGTTGTACAGCTCGCTTTCGCCTTTAAGGAACTTGCCTTCACTGAGAGGTAACCCTTCCTTGACACTGGGATCCGTGACGCTGCGAATGAATTTTGGCCGGGTATGGGTAGCTCCCAGCAGAGTCACAGTGCCGACACGTGCCGGATTGCCTGAATTAATTGTGTAAACGACGTCAAGCTGGTGCGGATCTCCTGACTCTGGCGAGACTGCAGAATCGAAATGCACGTTCAAATAGCCGCGGTTAAGGTACTCCGCAATAATGTGATTTCGGTCGTCTTCGAGCAGATGAGGAGAATAGGGTTTCCCGGGGGCAATGTTTAAGGGGTTATTCGTTGGTAGTTTGATCGGCTCATTCCGTTCATTTACAACTCGCAAAGAATTAACTTTGTCTTGCTCGCTCTCTGCGATCTGAAATGTCACATCGACGTTGGGCTCATGGTCCGTCACTCTCGATTGTATGGCGACTTGGGCGAAGCCCTCGTTCTGGTACAACGCAGTCAAAGTGCTGACACTCTTGCGCAAGAGTTCGTTGCTCAAGCTTCCGCGATAAATGAAGGTCGGGAAGTGGTCCTTCTTTATCGCAATATATGACTGTAATTCACGATCACCGAAGTAGTGATTTCCTTCGAAGTGCACGCCTACGATCTTGTGTTTTGCACCTCGAGTGATCGCATAAGAGATGTTCGTGCCAGTCGCAGTCTGATCTAGGTGCGAATTAATCCGCACATCGAGATAGCTTCTTGACTGGAAGTAGGAAACAAGGTTCTTTGCACCTTCCGCCATGAGTTCCTGGTCAACTGAGTTCTCCTCGTAGATCGGAATAAGACGCCTCTGAGTGCGTTTCGATACCCTCGCACCGGTGATCCGAATGGACACAACCGGACCTGGTTCAACCGTGAAGGTAAGATCAGCGCGGTTCGTCGCCGGCTGGTAGGAAGGTGAAGCAAGCCGCACGATCGCGGTCAGGTGGCCCTGGTTATGAAAGCGGCCCCGTAGGTAATCCAGCGCCTTCCTGATCCGAGCCTGCGAGTACTGTTTGCCGGGTTTCAAGGATGCTCCCCGCCCTTTGGCCCAAATAGAATCGAACGCCCGCCGAAGTTCAGGGGCTTCATTTGCGCCTGAACCCTGGAATTTCAGCTCTCCTACCTTCGCACGCTTGTTCAGTTGGCAGTGAAATACGATGTTGATGACGCGACGCGTATCGTCTCGTTGCGCTTCGGGTTGAACAGTTGCAGCAAAGAACCCGTCGCTCTCGAAAAGATGCAGCAACGCCTCTCGGCCTTTAGGCAACAATTCTTGAGTGAAAGCCGTCTGGTCTGGAATGTTCACCGCTTGCAAGAGGCGTGTATATGTGAAGGCGCTTGTCGCTCCCGGAAAAAACACCATTCCCACGTAATAGGCGGGCTCGAGAATGAACAGGATCCGCAGTCCGGACAGTTCCGGATCGATCTTAACTTGCACCTGCGAGAATAGTTTCGTCTTCTCCAGGTCGGCGACCGAATCGCGGATGTCTGCAATCTTGAAGGGTTGGCCAGCCTTCTGCCTTATCAGGGTGTGGAATGCGTTTACGTCGATCGCGGGATTTTCGGCGATTTCAACGTTCGCGACACTTCGTCCTTCAAAGCCCTCATAGGAGGTTGGCTCATTCTGCTGAGCGCTCACGTGCGGGACAAGAACAAGCTGACCCAGCCAGGCCAGACACCAAGACCAGCAGACGTATTTCCGGCGCAGAAATCGTATTGAGTTCTGCGAAAACCAAGAGTCCGACGCTCTCACGTAGTGGCTTCCTGGAACGCTCATGGGAGAGGTCACGACAATGACGTAAATCCAAACCAGCAAGATGGGTGCCGTCAAGGGTTCATCCTGCCAAGAAAATTCCGTCCTTCAATGAGAGCTGGGGCTGATCCTCGACGAAAGTCCTCGTCGCGAACACGAATCGAGCATGTGGCGTTCCAAGTGTAAAGTGATTGACGCTGATCACTATCCGGTGAACGCTGTAAACGATTGGGTCAAATCCAAGTAGGTTGGGGAATCTGATTGCACATCAGGTGAGCACCAAGAATCGAACGACTCGCGTCGCGGTCATCCTTCCGGGTTCCATGCTTCAACTGGGCAGCTCGCAGCTAAATGCTGTGGTTTCGTCTTGTAAAAAATTCCGGGCTCCCGTAATTACTGCCACGCCTATCCTGCGCATCGGGAGTTCACAGTATGGCTGACCTACATTTTCCGGGCGAAAAATATTGCCAGAGCGCATCGCGCTGCCAAGAGCCATTTCGATATAGACACTATCTTAATTCGCACCCGAGAACATGGTCTGGCACAGTAGGCGCGACGACTCAAGGTCTATGACTCAGCGTGTATAAAGGGCGAATCGTGCCAAACTTTCAGAATACGAGTCACCTCTCCACAGGCAATCACCCACCGTTGGACTCTAACGATACGATGCAATCGAGTGTAGGTTGGGCAACCACCGGCTCAACAAATCGTTCCCCGTCTTCCGGAATCCGTTTACTGTTGCAGCCAAAATTGATTTTGGCGCTCGCAAAATCGGCTTACTCAGAATGGAGCAAGGACAAAGTGCCACGAATGGGCGCGGCGCTTGCGTACTACACGATTTTCTCACTCGCCCCTCTGCTTGTTATCGCTATTTCTATCGCCGGCTTGGCGTTCGGTCACGAAGCAGCGCAGGGCGAGATCATGGGACAAATCCAGGGGCTCATCGGAAAGGATGGCGCGAAAGCGATTCAGACGATGGTGCAGTCGGCCGATAAGCCAGCACACAGCACAATCGCGAGTGTCGTGGGGATTCTGGCGCTATTCGTGGGCGCTTCGGGCGTCTTTAGCGAGATGCAAGACGCCCTCAATACCATCTGGAGGGCAAATCCACGAACCAGCGCAGGCCTTTGGCGCCTCATCAAAGCACGGTTCTTGAGCTTTGGCATGGTACTCGGCATCGGTTTCCTGCTTCTGGTTTCATTGGTTGTTAGCGCTGCTTTAACGGCCGTGGCGAATTACGTCGAAAGGATCTTCTCGATTCCTGCCGTTTTCCTACACACCGTGGATTTTTTTCTCTCGCTGCTTCTTATTACGGTTCTTTTTGCCATGATGTTTAAGGTGCTGCCAAACGCAGCAATTGCCTGGAATGACGTCTGGGTCGGAGCTGCGCTCACTTCCCTGTTGTTCACGGTCGGAAAATTTCTAATTGGGTTTTATATTGGCAAGAGCGTTTCGGCGTCTGCGTATGGAGCAGCAGGCTCAGTGGTGGTTATCGCGGCATGGATCTACTATTCTGCTCTAATCCTTTATTTTGGTGCGGAATTCACTCGTGTCTGCTCTGCCAGTTCTAGTCTTCACGCGAGTAAGTGACACCCCGAATATATAGCCCGGGTGGTGATTCCGCCCGAGTCACGATTGGTTTGTTTTGCGAATCGCATCGGTTCAAAATCTCCTCAACGTCCGAATCCAATCAGGTTTGGCCTGAGGGGCGCACGGCCGCACGGAATTTGATGTAAGGAATCAAGTCACTTAATGCAACGCCAATCTCTCGTTGACTTCGTTAAGGAATTCTCGAAACACGCCAGTGACGGCGCAATCGCATACCGTCGCGGATACAGGATGGAACGCTGGAAGTACGGCGACGTCCTGCGGCAGGCATGCCGGTTCGCCCGCGAACTAGAAGCACAAAATATTGGCAAAGGCGACGCCGTCATGCTGTGGGGCGAAAATTCTCCGGAGTGGCTTTCGGCGTTCTTTGGCTGCGTTCTCCGTGGCGCGATCGTCGTCCCCATTGACCGTGACGCGACACTTGAATCGGTATCGCGCGTGTCCCGGGACGTCCAGGCTAAATTCCTCGTCCGCTCACGTAATACTTCCGACGGTCCTTTCTCCTTTCCTTCCGTGCTCATGGAGTCGTTATCACAACACATTGCGCGGCATTGTCCTTCCGCATACGTCTCGCCACAAGTCTCCAGGCACGACCCTCTGCAGGTGATCTTCACGTCTGGAACGACAGGAGAACCTCGCGGCGTTGTGATTAGTCACGGCAACGTTCTCGCGGCGATCGAGCCCCTGGAAAGGGAAATCCAAAAATATATTCGGTACGAAAAACTCGTTCACCCGTTGCGTCTGTTGAATCTGGTTCCTCTGAGCCACGTTTTTGGCCAGCTACTCGGCCTTTTTGTTCCCCACCTCCTGCGAGCCGAGGTAATTTTTGTTGATTCCTTCAAGCCTTCCGAAATCATGAAAACGGCTCGTCGGGAGCGTGCTTCCGTCTTGGTGGCGGTGCCGCGTCTGCTTGAGTCGCTCCAAAGAGAAATAGAAGGTCGTTTTGAAGCGCAAGGCCAATTGGAAGAATTTCGAATAAATCTCGCAGCGGCAGAGCGAGAGCATTTTCTGCTTCGCTGGTGGCGATTCCGCCGCATCCGGAGTCGCTTCGGCTGGAAATTTTGGGCATTTGTTTCCGGAGGAGCAGCATTGCCTCAATCGACTGAAACCTTCTGGAATCGCCTGGGCTATGCTGTCATACAAGGTTACGGCATGACGGAAACCACTTCCCTCATCACTGTGAATCATCCTTTTCAAACTGGCAAAGGCTCGATCGGTAAAATCTTTTCGGGAATGGAGGTCCGAGTGGACCAAAGCGGCGAAATCCTCGTGCGCGGCGAGAATATCGCCAGCACTTACCGCCATGGCCAAGAACTCAAGCCCCTGCTCCAGCAAGATGGTTGGTTTCGGACTGGCGATCTGGCCGAGATTGGCAAAGACGGTCGCCTTTACTTTAAAGGGCGTCAAAAGAATGTCATCGTCACCTCGGCAGGAATGAACGTTTATCCGGAAGATCTGGAGAACGCACTGCATGCGCAACCGGGCGTCCGGGACTGCGTTGTCATCGGCTTAGAAAGCGAGAGCAACGCTGAGCCTTGCGCTGTTCTTCTGCTTCAGAACCAGGGCATGCCAACGGATGGCGCTAGCATCGTTGAGCGTGCCAATCAATCGCTAGCTGAGTATCAAAAAATTCGTCATTGGTTTCTGTGGCCTGAGCCGGATTTTCCGCGCACGCCGACTCACAAACCGCTTCTTCCCCGAATCCGTGAACTGACCGAAGCGCACATTGGGCGTCGCTCCGCCGTGGCGCCCAAAGGGAACTCGTTGACTGAACTTATTGAACGAATTACCGGCAAACCAGCTTCTTCCCATTCCCCTGGCGCTGGCCTCGACACTCAGCTAAATCTGAGTTCGCTGGACCGTGTCGAACTGATGGGTGCACTCGAAGATCGATATCAAATTGATTTGAGCGAAATGAAATTCTCTGAAGCCGAGACCGTTGGACAGCTTGAGCAACTGCTGAGGGACCGGCCGGTCGCAGAGAAGAGGCATGCGTACCCGACCTGGCCGCAGAATTGGCTGACTACGGGGATCCGCCTGATTGCGTATTACCTGCTAACGTGGCCGGCCACCTATCTGTTAGCAGCTCCAAAGATCATTGGACGAGAGAAGTTGCGCAATCTCCATGGGCCTGTCCTGGTGATTTCTAACCACGTAACGGACATCGATATCGGATGGATTCTGGCTGCGTTGCCTCCGCGCTTTCGTCACCGTCTTGCCACCGCAATCGGCGGCGAGAGGCTCACAGGTATGAGGCGGCCACCTACGACCTTGAACACGTTCCAGCGTTTCATGGAACAGCTCAACTATTTTCTGGTCCTCGCACTCTTCAACGTCTTCCCGTTGCCTAGGCAATCGGGTTTTGTGAATAGTTTTTCCTTCGCCGGAAGTCTTGCCGATAGGCATTGGAACATCCTTATTTTTCCTGAGGGGCACACTACTGAGAACGGGCTTCTTGCGCCATTTCGTTCGGGCATTGGGCTTCTCGCAACCCGCTTAGACGTTCCGGTCGTACCCATGCGTTTGGATCGGTTGTATGAATTGAAGCAAACCCGGCGCAAATTTGCCCCTCCCGGCCGGGTAAGAGTCACGATCGGCGAGGCGCTCCGATTTTCGGCTGACCAAGATCCCAGCGAGGTCGCGCGAGAACTCGAGCTCGCGGTTGCACAACTCTGATTCCCTTCCTGCTCTTCGTTTTCCTCGACGAATCATCAGTCTCGAAGACTACCAGATAGTGTCACACCAAATAAAAAGGCGACACCTTGCTGCTATTTTTGAAGGTCGATCACATCTACGGGAGGTCAGTAATGATCGTAGTCTTCTTTTCTGGTCCTTTTTCCCAATGAAATTCAAACCGTGCCTTCACTGCTGCTGTACTCGCAAGATGACACCTCCGACCGATCTCCGGTGCATATGGGTTCTACAGGCGGAGGTTAGGCCCAGGCTTCTTCGAGGCGGTCGATCGACTTGGCGGCGGCGGTTAGCTGGTCCACGGTGCTGGGGGCTTCAGGGCCGATCTTTTCCTTCAGCTCCAGGACGAGCGGGGGAGGCGAGCCTGGCGCGGTTTTGAGGACTTTTGCCGCGGCGGGCCAGTCGATGGTGCCGTCATAAGGGAGCAAATGCTCGTCCTTTTCGCCGTGGTTATCGTGGATGTGCGCGCCAGCGACGAGATCGCGCAGCGGCGCGAAACCAGCTTCGATGCGATCGGGCTCAGGACCATCAGCCAAGTGGGCATGACCGATATCGAAATTGAAGCGGATGCCGGTGAGGCGAGTTTCGTCTATAAAAGAGCGCAGATACGCGGGAGCGCCCATTTCACTGGTGGTGTTCTCGACGCAAATAGTGACGCCGGCATGGCGGGCGTGCAGGGTTAGATGCTCAAGGGAGCTGAAGGCGGCGTCGCGCTTGCGCGGATCGGGCACTTCGCGGGAGCCGCCCATGTGAACAATCATTCGCGGGAAAGCCAGCTCTTCGGAGACGTCGATGGCGCGCTTCAATTCATCCATGGCCTCGATGCGTCGGACGCGTTCGACTTCGCAAATAGAAAGAGGCTGGCCGCCTTCGCGCGTCGGGCTGAGGTCACGGCTGGTGGGGGCGTGAAGGGAAGAGAGAGCGAGGCGATTGTCCGCGAGAGCGTTAGCAATTTCGCGAATTTCTGATTTGGCGTTGTAGTCGAAATGCGCACGAGAACAGAAGATCTCGACACCGCGGAAACCGGCAGCGGCGATTTGACCGAGAAGTTCGCGGGTAAGCTTGCGAGAAACGAAGAGATAAGTAGAGAGCAATCGCTGCATAATTTTGCCAACAAGCATTATCCATGAGTTTTGGCGAACGAGGGCGTCTTCATTGTCAGGGTGTGCAAAGTCTTAGATTAAGGAGAGCGAGCTTAGTAGCCGACGGCGGAGCCGTTGTCGCGCGGGTCTGCGGCGCCCAGGCGGTCGCCAGTCTGTGGGTCGATGCCGACGGCGTTAACCAGGCCGATGTGGTCGCGACGCTTGGTCTCGAAGCCGCGCACCTGCAGGGCGTGCTCCAGGCTTTCGGGGAAGAGATTTTCCATGATGATGTGATCGGGGAGCCACTGGTGATGGAAGCGAGGCGCGTTGATGGCAGCCTGCGCATCCATTCCCAGGCGCATCCAGTTGATGACGCTGAGCAGAGTGGCAGAAATAATTGTTGGTCCGCCGGGTGAGCCAGTGACGAAGCTGAGCTTGCCGTCGCGGAGAAGGATGGTTGGTGTCATGGAGCTGAGCGGGCGATGACCGGGAGCGATGGCGTTGGCTTCGGACTGAATGAGCCCGAACAGGGCGTTAGGAACGCCGGGCTGGGTGGTGAAGTCGTCCATCTCGTCGTTGAGCAAGAACCCCGCGCTGCTGGTGACGTGGGAGCCGTAGCTGTTGTTGAGCGTGTAGGTGCTGGCCACAGCGTTTCCGGCGGCATCGACGACGGAGAAGTGCGTGGTGTGCGGACCGTCGGAGAGACTGATGATGGTTTGCGGCGAGGCGCTGGTGGAAGAGGCGGATGTCGAGCAGGTGTGGGGATTTCCGGCGCGCACGGATTTGCTGGAGGAAGCATGCTGGGGGTCGATGGTGGCGGCAAGCTCTCTGGCGTAGCAAGGATCGGTGAGGCCAGCTACAGGTACGCTGGCAAAATCGGGATCGGCGAGGTAAGCGGCGCGGTCAGCGAAAACGTGACGCATTGTTTCGGCGACCATGTGGACGCTTTCGACGTCGTCCCAGCCCTTGAGGGGAACGCCTTGGAGCATGTTCAGAGCTTCGATAACGGCGACGCCGCCGGAGCTGGGCGGAGGAGAGGTGATTACCTCCCAAGTGTGGGTGTCATTTTGAGGGCCGCTGATTTTATATTGGGCGCGCAAGACTTCGCGAACTTTGGGGGTGTAGTGAACGAGATCGTCCAGAGTGACTAGCCCACCGGAGCGAGCCATGTCGTCGACGAGCATATGCGCGGTTTGACCGCGATAAAACTCTGCGGCGCCATTTTTAGCGATGCGCTTTAACGTTGCGGCGAGCTCGGGTTGGCGCAGCGTGTCGCCAGCGTGAAGCAATTGGCCGTCATGCAGGAAAATATGGCGGCTCATCGAGAAGCGCTGCAGTTCCGATCGTTGTTGCTCGTTGAGCTGACGAGCGAGGTTTTCGCTGATGGGAAAGCCCTGGTCGGCGAGGCGAATGGCAGGAGCCATGATGTCCGCGAGCTTTAACTTGCCGTAAGTCTTCAGCGCGAACTCGAGACCCGCAACGGTTCCTGGCACGGCGACGGAACGGTAGCCGATGACGGAAGCTTCTTTGTCGAGCTTGCCGTCGGCGCCGATATACATGTCGCGCGTGGCTTTGCCAGGGGCAACCTCGCGGTAATCGAGAAAGCTGCTGCGGCCATCGGCGAGCCGCACGAGCATGAATCCGCCGCCACCGATGTTTCCCGCGGCGGGCTCGATGACGGCAAGAGCAAAGGCTACAGCGACCGCGGCGTCAATGGCGTTTCCTCCGCGCCTGAGAATTTCCACGCCAGCTTGCGAGCCGAGCTCTTCGTCGGTGGCGATCATGCCGCGGGGAGCGCGCACGGGTTGTTGGGGCCAGCGTTCGTAGGTGATCGGACGAGCGCGATAGTCACTTGGGGCTTGCGCGCGTGTCGGTGGAGGCGAAAGGCCGAGCAACGCGAGAGTCCAGCCCAGAGCACATCGGAAGAAAACAGAGAGTAGCTTCATCGGAGCAAACGGTAAGGGATTAGGGAAGTGGCGTCAAGGCCGAGGCCCTAGCTGACGTCAGGACGGTGACGCGCGAAAAGCTCTTAAGCTCGCAACTAATCGTTGCTCAGAAACTCGACGGTTGCGGGCTCTGGCAGCAGACCGGCCTGGGTGCCGCGCTCAATTAATTCCATGACGGCCCGCTTGCCGCGCTCGCCGTAGCCGAGAGTCCATTTGTTTACGTACATTCCGACAAACTTGTCAGCGAGGTCGGCCTCCATATCGCGCGCAAACTGCATGGCGTAGTTCAGCGCCTCTTCGCGATGCTCGAGACCGTACTCGACGCTTTTGCGAATGGTCCGGGAGATTTGCCGGCCGAGCTCGGGGCCGAGCGCACGGCGGACGGCGTTCCCTCCCAAAGGCAAAGGGAGCTTGGTGCGCTCGTGCCACCAAACGCCGAGGTCGACGACGCGATGGAGACCAAGCTGCGGGAAGATGAGCTGGCCCTCATGAATCAGCAGTCCGGCATCCACGACTTCCCGCTGTACAGCGTCCAGGATTTTGTCGAATGGCGTAACGACAGGCTCGAAATCAGGCTCGAAAAGCTTCAATGTCAGATAGGCAGAAGTGGTGAGTCCAGGCACAGCGATGCGCTTCCCGGCGAGCTCTTGCTGTCGCATGGATTTCGAAGCAACGACAATCGGGCCATAGTTTTCGCCAAAGCTGGCGCCACACTCCAAGAGGATGTATTTGTCACGAAGAATGGGGTAAGCGGCGAAGCTCAGTGCCGTCACATCATAGGTTTCTTGTAGCGCCGCTTCATTCAACGTTTGGATGTCCGAGAGGACATGCGTGTACTTATAGCCGGGAGTGGCGAGCTTGTGCGTCGCCAGCGCGTAAAACATGAAAGCATCGTCGGAATCCGGTGAGTGAGCCAGCTTGATTTCTCGGGTTTGCTGAGAGGTGATGGAAGTGGCTGTCATACCTGGCATGGGCGTAGTCGCTTCCTTTATTTGCGTTTGCCTGAGCCGCAAAGCCACGCGCTTTGGCAAACGCAAAACGGTTCAGCGGCTCCGGCCCTTTCTCGAAGAGACGCCAGCGCCGACAGAGAGATGCGGGCTGGAGACGAGAGGGAGGGGACAATTACGGCGCTGGGACTTGCGTCGCACGAGCTGGGCCGACTGTCCGCCCGTAGAGGCTAGCACATCCCGAGGTTGGCGGTAAATGCAAATTGAGGTCTTAGAGAGCGGAAACCATGCGCGCGATAGCATCATCGAAAGTGGACTTTCCTTCTAAATAGGGCTGCCAGAATCGAGTTAGAAGCTTCAAATATTGGTCCCAGCCGCGCTGATACAAGCGTTCGCGAACCGCATAAGGAGTGTATGCGGGGTCGGGGGAACCGCCCCGTTGCGCGTCCATGACCGGCTTGATCACTTCGCCGGTTGTGTAAAACAAGAGGGCGTGCCACAAATCGCGGGGAATCGGTTTGTCGCGCTGGCGGCATTCGCGATTGATGGCCAATTCGACGGGCTCAGCGATACCGTGCGAGGCTTCGTGGAACAAAATCTCAAGGGCTGCTCTTCCCTGGTTCCTCGGATCGGTGCTCGAAATCGTGACGCGCAGGGGTTCGAGCGTTGTGTACGCGCCTGCCCAATTCGCGTAGGCCGATACGTCCACGCGGATCCTGTCTTTTGGCCAGCGAGTCTGGTAGATGTCCGCGAGCCGCTCTGCCAGAGAAAGGCCGCGTTCGCGTACGAGAGGAGCGACAGAGGCGATCCATTTCCGGTTATCGCGGTCATGCTCGGACCATTCGTGCACGCGATAAACCGGAGCGGCTGATTCCAAGATTTTCGTCAGCTTTTCCGGCAAACCGGCGTCGCAAGTCTTGCGTTTCGCGCCGGAGAGCTCATCGCAGCCTTCAAAGTCTTCGAGCTGGTTCTTCAGCAGGATCAGCTCTGTGCTGAAAAGCGGATCTTTATCGGCATAGTTGGAGGCGTAATAAGAGACTGCCGCATCCCAAGTGACTTGTTCAGCTTTAGTGCGGCGGATTAAGGGTAGAGTCTCCGGCGGACCTGTGTTTGCATCACGGCGCTGCCGGGCTTGCTGATAAAGCGTATGGTGCAGGTTGATCCAAAAGCCGCTGTGCAATTCGAAGACCGGCAAAGGACCATATTGTGAGTCGAGCTGCGACGCCGCCGGAGTGAAGAGCGGCCAGAGCAGCGAAGCGAAGAGAAACCAGGCTAGTCGCGCGAAGGCTAGGCGCACCATATCGAAGTGCCCGATGGTAGCGCCATCTTGGTTCCGGGACAAACGTCGCGGCTGCGCTTGTCTCGCTGCTGCGCGGGAACAAGCGCAAGCGTCAAATCAGGACTGCATCTGCTGGTGCACCCGACGATGTCTCGAGTTTACAACTCGGTCGAAGCAGCTTTTGCAAGCCCGCGATCCAGAATGGCCAACTGGCTGTCAGGCGCATTCTTTTCGAAAGTGACGCCCCATTCCAAGCCCTGGACAAATGTAGGCCACACGCGCGGCTGCCTCAAAGACTTCATCCCCCTGCCGCAGGCGCACTCGCACTTGAGAACCCGGAGGCACGGGATTTAGCGTGTCGATATAGCAGCCAGTCCGGCTTGCGTCCGAGGAACGAGCGTTCAACACGGTGGACTCAGCGAGCCCGGTGACCTCCGCCACGAGAATCACAACCAGGTGTCAAGGGTCTTGCCTCAGGCGCTAGTCCACCTTCGGATCCGACTCACTGCCCACTGCTCCTTGGCGGTCCGCGCCATGCAGTCGGCCGTTTGTATCGCAAAAAAAGGAGCGGCGTCCCGTGCGGCCGTACGTCTGCGGCGTGGCGGCGAGCTGGAATTTCGCGGGTGCACCAAGTGTGCTAGCACTAGCGATGACATAGCGGAAGACGTAGCCATTCTTCGCACCGGCAGCAAGCTCGGCATCCACCAGTCCAGCAGCATCTGGATTTGCAGAGCTGTGGGACGGCGGGCCCAGCTTACCCAGCGAATCCGGCAGCCGCGAGTACGTCCGGCGGTAAGCTTCCACAGCAGCAGCGATTTTCTTCAAGGCGTCGACGGCGGCGCGCTCTGTAGAATCCATCTCCGCGGCGTCCCACTCCACGGCCAAGGAAGGTAGATCGAGCAGTACAAGCCCGACGGAGAGCAGTTTCCAATCGCCATTCTCGCGAACCAAGCCCATTTTGACGTGCACAACGTTGTTTCCGACGGAGTCGGTGGCATCGCGTACGTCGACGGGAAGAAATGCCAAATTGTCGGACACTTCAGGGCCGCCGATTTGCAATTCCGCAGTCCCTGCAGGCGTCTCGCAGCGCACCAGCGGACGGCCCTCTGCGCCAGCTACAAGGGATGGCTTGCCTGGTTCATTGAGGAGAACAAAGCGTTTCATGAGGGCAACGCGAGCAGCGGGCGTAAGGCCAGTGAAGGTTTGCGCATTGCGGGCAGTTAGAAATCGCGAGAAATCCTTCTCGCTTTGAGAACACGCCGCCTTGATTGCCTCCCGCAGAGCGGCACCGGGTCCGGAAGGGGGATTCTGAATGACCGCAGAATCAGTGCTCGACTTGGGAGCGAAGTCCTGCGCGCGGCTCATGGCTGTTGGAAGCGCGAGCGCAAGTAGCAGAAAGCGGCCACGAGCTTGGAGCGCTATCACATTAGTCCTTCGCGGAGCTCAAGAGTGCTGCCAAGCTTTGCGTGAAGCTGGAGCGCGGCATCACCTCGTTGCACCCGGCCGCGCGAGCCTGCGCGGCCAGCTCCGTTTGCACGTGAGACAAAAATGCAACCACGCGCACGCCGTCTTGTTCGGCATGCACACGTTTAATGGCCTGCAGCGGCTGATTTCGCGCATTCAAATCCACGATGACGAGTTTGGGCGGAGGCTGGAGCAATTGAGACAAAGCATCCACGTTTGCGGCCACTTTGACTTCTACCCCAAGATGTTTGGCCGTTTCGGCAAGCTTCATCTGAAAGAACAAATCATCCATTAGGGCAACCACTCTTCCCATGGCTTTTACCTCTCCTTCGAGGGCGCTCCTGTATTATGCGCGGGTTCTTCTTTCAATGCGCGTCCGCCAGATACAATGTCGCGGAGACGATGGTCCCTCCACCAGAGGTGCAGCATGCAAACTGTTCTGGTCAATGACATTCAGCCTGCGATAGCTCTCCTGGAAAAGACGCCATTTCTGTTCGAAACGCTGCTTCGCGACTTGCCTGCCGATGTTCTGCAATGGAAACCCTGGCCGGATCGCTGGTCTATTTCTGAAGTTCTCGCGCATCTGGCGGATATCGAGCAAGTTTATGCGGAGCGCGTACGGCGCATCATGGCGGAAGACTCGCCGGAATTGAAGAAGTACGACGAGGCGACTTTGGCAGACGGAGACTACTCAAGGGTACTGCGGTTGAGCATTTGGCGCGCTTCACCGCAAGCCGACGTTCGATCGTCGCGTTTCTCACAAGCATCCCCGCCGCAAGTGGCGCCCGGATAGCGCGTCACTCGGAGCTAGGCATAGTCACACTATCGCTACTCCTCAATAGTGAGCATCGCACGACCTGGGACATCTTCGGCAGATCGCTGAGCTCTATCGTGCGCATGCGTTTTACCCGCATTCCGGGCCGTTCCAAAAATACTCAAATCCGAAACCGTAAATTGACATTGCGGGAGGCACGAAAATGACAGCATGAGGCGCCGGTGTGTTTCTGTGAGACGTCGAAATGTTTGGGAGCGCTGCAAACCGGGACACGAAATTCTCGCCTGAAGTTGCAGCGTTAGAAATCCAAAGGATCTCAACTTCTCAATGGCCCTCGCTATCACTGTGCGCGCCAACAGTCTCGTCTGGCACGTCGCCAGGGCGCCCCTTTACTCGGTCATATATGGATACCTGACTCACTGAGCCAAGAGCCTCATTGTAAAAAGTAGGCACGCCCAAAGCGGTGCGCAACTCTTCGTTGAATTTGCGCAAATTAGCCAAGTGCGAGGCAAGCGCAGGAAGCTTCTGGCCATCATCGGTGAGCAGAAACTTCTGATAGCCGGCATCCCAGAGCCGAGTGAACTTCCCTTTAAGCATAATCGTGGGCATCACCGTCATCTGATAGCGGTCGTCGGAGCCTTTGCGGAATTCTGCGCCGCAGCCGTACTTTTCGACGCGCACTACGCCGCGCGTGCTGCCGACAGAAAATCCAAGCGCCGCAAGGCCTTCGATCGCTTTGGGTGAAAACCGCTCTTCGACATTCCACATGATGGCATCAGAGTACGATTCCGCGTACGCCCCTGTAAAGTCCGCGAAGCGTGCGGATCGCCACAGAGACTTAGGGAAGACAAGAGCGAAGCGACTCAGGCGGGCACAGCACCCTAGACGAAGTGCGCGGCTAATGTAGAATCGGGCCGCTGAGATGACGGAGGACGAAGAACGATGCCGGCTCCCGCTCTAGGCGCATAGGCTTGATGGGCCTCTCCAGGAATAGCTCGGCTATACCACATAATTTGAACTCGGCATCCAATTTGTAAGTAAGATGGTCGCCTTTCATGAGCGGGCTGCAGTATTGATGCAGGTCTAAATCGTCGGAAAGGGAAGTGTCAGCCACAATGGCCACCAGCGAGCGCATCTCTTCTCCATGGCGAGTTACGCCGGGCAATATAGGGCATTCTGTGCTCGATTACATTGGGAACACTCCGCTGCTTCGTCTGCACCGCGTCGGCCGAGAGTTTCATAACAGCGAATTCAGCGCCAAAGCGGAATGGTTCAATCCTGGCGGATCGGTCAAAGATCGACCCGGGCTAAGCATGATTCAGGCAGGCCTGGCCAGCGGCGCTCTCCGATCGGGGAAGACGATCATCGACGCAACGAGCGGAAATACCGGCATCGCTTATGCGATGATCGGCGCCGCGCTGGGCTATCCAGTCACATTGTGCTTGCCAGACAGCGCTTCGGAAGAGCGCAAACGCATTCTGGCAGCGTTTGGCGCCGAACTAGTAATTACCGCGGGCGATGAAGGCACCGATGGGGCGATTCGTCGCGTGAAGGAAATTGTCGCGCTGGAACCGGAAAAGTACTTTTACCCGGATCAATACGGCAATCCGGCCAATTGGCAAGCGCATTATCGCGGTACTGCAAATGAGATTTGGGAACAGACTGGCGGCAGAATCACGCACTTCGTGGCAGGGTTGGGTACCAGCGGCACGTTTGTGGGCAGCACTCGCCGTCTGAAGGAGCTAAATCCGCGGATTCGGTGCATTAGCTTGCAGCCAGATTCCTCGTTTCACGGACTCGAAGGGTGGAAGCACATGCCCACGGCGTTGCGGCCTGCGATTTACGATGACACACTTGCCGACGAGAACATGGAGGTTTCTACCGAAGATGCCTACCGCTTGAGTAAGCGGATCGCGCGTGAGGAGGGTTTGCTGGTTAGTCCGAGCGCTGCGGCTGCGCTGCATGGCTGCTTCGAGATTGCCAAGCGCATTCCGCTCGGTGAGCACGCGGTGATGGTGACGGTCTTTGCGGATTCAGGCACAAAATATCTCAGCGAGCGGTTTTGGGAAGATTTCTAGGAATGGCGAGCGATTACAATCTGAAGCTCAGTGCAGAGATCGCGACGCAAATTAGGAGTCACGGCGCCGAAACGTATCCACACGAGTGTTGCGGCGCGCTTCTCGGCCGGGATGCAGGTGCGACCGAAGCAGCAGCCGCCGGACGCACGCAGTTCGCTGCGCGCGAGATTCTTGCCGTACTTCCTCTGGTGAATCGTCGCGACGATTCGCCGCGAAATCGCTTTTCGGTAACATCGGACGACGTTCGGGATGCGGAGAAGGCCGCA